>ENA-OQDE01000473-OQDE01000473.1-human-gut-metagenome-genome-assembly--contig:-NODE-473-length-23930-cov-2.841701_pt1 | contig 23930 bp, 30 predicted proteins | sample MGYA00242768_ERZ504595 | MGnify/ENA primary metagenome ERZ504595 (study PRJEB26092, sample SAMD00036307) | human gut metagenome | host: Homo sapiens | study: EMG produced TPA metagenomics assembly of... | reverse complement strand
GTATTGTAAATCATGGTAGCAGAAGTATTGCAAATTGCAAAAAATCAGGAAGATCGAAATATAATTTTTTCAAAATACTCATTTCTGTTCAAATTTATTACTAGCTTTATTAGTAATAGCTTTATATTTCTTATATTTGAAAGTCTTTAATATAGAGTATCGTTATATGAGCATAATAATGTTGCTATATCTTATTGCTGCATTATTTGATGTTAATTGGTTTTTTTTGGCGTTGAGCAATTTAAAATTACAGTAACAAGGAATGTGATTATTAAATTAGTTAGCACAGTACTCTTATTTGTGTTTATAAAAGATGCAAATGATATATGGAAGTATGGATTGCTTCTTGGGTTAAGTCAAGTGATAGGACAGATATCTGTCTGGCCGTATTTGAAGAAACATGTTCATTTTGTAAAACCGAAATTTTACTTAATGAAAAGGCAGATGGTTTCAATGGCAGTACTTTTTATTCCACAAATCGCTGTAAGTTTATACAAGCTGATGGATAAAATAATGATAGGAGAATTTGTACAAAAAGTCAATTGGGGTATTATGAATACGCTTCAATGGTTGTTAATCTACCTCTTGGATTTATTACAAGTTTAGGAACAGTTATGTTACCTCGTATTGCTTCATTAATGAGTGAAGGAGATAATAAAAAACAATAGAGTACACACACTATTCTATTTTATTTGCTGTAGCTATGTCAACAGCATTTGCATTTGGTCTTTCTGCAATTGCGCCTACGTTTATTCCATTTTATTTTGGAAAAGAGTTTGCTCCCGCTGCAAAATTGTTAGTGGGATTATCTGTTACATTGGTATTTTTGGCTTGGGCTAATGTTGTTAGAACACAGTATCTTATACCTTCAAAAAAAGACAGGGAATATATTGTTTCATTGTTTTCTGGAGCTGGAGCTAACATTGTATTTAATGTATTGTTAATTCCTAAATTTAATGCTTGGGGGGCAGTAATAGGGACTATTGTTGCTGAAGTTATCGTGTGTGTAATACAAACATATATGTCAAGAAAGTATATTCCTGTTACAAAGTATTTGAAAGAGTGTATTGGTTTTGTTTTTATTGGAATATTAATGTTTGGCTGTGTTAGAATAATTGCCATGATAAATATGGGGAATATGGCTACCATTTTGTTTCAAGTATTGGTAGGTGGAATGATTTTTTTTGTTCTTACCTTTTCCTATGTAGAAAAAGTTTTAATGATACCTTTATTGAGTTTGTTAAAGAATAATAAAATAGGTGAATAAAAGTCATGAAAACAGCAGTTAATAATAATTCTTCTTCCCATCAGCGCATGTACAATATTGAATTAATGCGTATTATTTCAATGTTACTGGTTATTACAACACATTTTTGGGGACATGGTATAGAATTGACCTCGATTCCTGTATTTACATTTCCGTACTATTTTGGTTGGTTAATGAAAGGTATATCATATGTGAGTATTAACACGTATGTATTGATTAGTTCATTTTTTTTGTGTCAGAGTAGATTCAAGATAAAAAAGCTTTTTTCTTTGTGGTTAGAAATTGAATTTTATTCTATTCTTATTTATGGGGTAACTTGTATAGCGGGTATAATTAGTATTTCTTTTAAAGGAATAATGATGGCATTGTTTCCTATATGTTCCAGTGAGTATTGGTTTGTGACCATATATGTTGGATTATTTTTGCTTTCACCAATTCTTAATTTTGTCATAAAAAGTATGAATCAGAAACAGCATTTAGCAACTATAGTAATTATGTGTATTTTGTTTGTTTTAATACCGAATGTGTTTTTCTTTAGTAAATGGCTAAATTTTGGAAGTGGGTATGGGATTGTATGGTTTGTAGTGCTTTATTTTATCGGCAGTTATATCCGTTTGTATTTAGAAGAGAAATGTATTAAGAAGAAAAAAACCTAATTGGATTGTTAGCTTTTATCTTCTTGCTACTTCCTTTTATTTCAAGAATTGTCATTGCGTTTGCAACAAAACTAATTCTTGGCAGAGTTGTTGGTGCAGGACTATTTTTTCTAATAATTCAATACTAGTTGTTCCGGCAACTGTTTTATTCTTTTATTCTTCTTAACAATCGAGATTAAATCAGAAAGAATAAAAAGAATAATCTCGTTCTTATCAGCCGGAAGTTTTGCAGTCTATTTACTTCATGATAATCCTAATATTTCTGGATATATTTGGGGATTAATGGTAAGTAATATACATTTAAATGATGCAAGACTAATTATAGAATTTGGACTTGTAGTTATTTTCATATATTTGGTGTGCGCATTTTTTTGACTATTTTAGAAGGTTAAGTTTTAAAAAGTACATAATATACATTTAGGTACAGATATTGACAAAAAAATAAATGATTTATTTCAATTGTAAAAGATTGTACACGGGGTAGATTCTGTGAAATCTATTTTTGAGGTAAATAAAAATTGTCAAGGTCTGTAAATTTAAAAGATTTAGGATTGACAGAATAGAAAGGAGAATTGTATGACAATGATAATTCGGGGGGGGCAATACTTAGAAGTATGTAAATAAGTTGTACTCTATGCCTGTTGCTGGGGAATGGCTTCAACAATTGTCTTATGAAAGAAATGTTGAAAAAATGGTGTCACATAATAGTTCGTTTAAAACAGACGAGGATAGAGCGAATGAACTGAGGCGCGTGTATAAACAAAAAATTGGAAGAGATTTAAATTTAGAGAATCCAGTTTCTTATACGGAAAAAATGCAATGGAGTAAGCTTTATGACTGTACAGAGGTTAAGGGTATGCTTACAGATAAGTATGTTGTGCGGGAATGGATTAAGAAAAAAATAGGAGAAAAATATTTAATACCTCTTATAGCAGCATACGATTCACCAGATGAAATTGATTATAATTGTTTACCTAATCGATTTGTAATTAAAATGAACAATGGATCAGCAACTAATATAATTTGCACGGATAAAAGAAAATTAAATAAACGGTTAACTAAAAGAAGGCTGAAATATTGGTTTAAAACACCTTTTTCAATGATGTCTTGGTTCGAAATGCATTATGATTACATAAAACCAAAGATATTAATTGAAAAATATATGCATGATGAAAAAACAGATGATTTGAGGGATTATAAATTTCTTTGTTTCGATGGTGTTCCGTATTATGTATGGGTTGATTTGAATAGAAATATTGCCCATTCTCGTAAAGTTTTTGATATGAATTGGGAATTACAGAAATGGAATCAATTTAATTATAAAGAAAAGGATGTTGAAATTCCAAAACCTGATACCTTTAGTGAAATGGTTGAAATTACTAAGAAATTGTCTTATGGATTTTCTCATGTTCGAGTAGATTTATATGAAATTAATGGAAAAGTGTATTTTGGGGAAATGACATTTACTAATGCAAGTGGTCTTGAAAAAATAGAACCATATGAGGCAGATGTAGAATTAGGAAATCTGTGGCATTTAAAAGAGTGCAAATTTCTATGATGATTAACTCTCGTTTGCATAAAAAGAAACATCAAAGGTAGTAGAAAAACCTTGAATTTGGCATTCTCAGAATCAGATCCCCATGAAATTAAAATATGCAAATTTTAGATATCCATCCAATCCCAGAGAAAGTCCTTTATATCAATGAACTTAGAATTGCGGATATGGCTTTTTACTATGATTGATACAGAAGAGCAACATCAAAAAGCACTTATCGGAAGAACACGTACTAATGGTGGGATTTTACCTGATGATAATGTTCGTGTTTATGTACCGTTGGACTTAAATGCTGATTAGATATTGAACAGACTACAGCAAATCTACTAACATTATGGAAAATCCGGATGAGACGAATGAATTAGAGTTTTCTTACCAGATTGGTAAAATCATCTCACAACTTGAAATATATGATCAGGTTTGTGCAACTAGAGATTTAGGAAATACGGTAAAAATTGAAGAACATCTCCACAGTAAAAAAGGTATAGAACCGGCTGATAAAACTATTAGTTTTTTACTGGAAGATGAAGACTGCGCAGAACGTTTTCCATATGATGTTGTGGATGAGTTAAAAAAGAATTTGGAATATGATATAAAACATGAGATGTATTGAAAAAAGATTCATCATAAAGAGATAAGGAACAAAGGAGAGAGAAAAGAAATGTCATTATTTAAAGGAAAAACACTTATGATCACTGGCGGTACTGGTTCTTTTGGAAACGTGGTATTAAATCGTTTCCTTCAGACAGATATTGGAGAAATCCGCATATTTTCACGTGATGAGAAGAAGCAGGATGATATGCGTCATGACTTCCAGACCCGTATGCCGGAGGTTGCAGATAAGATCAAGTTTTATATTGGTGATGTAAGAGATTTACAGTCTTGTAAGAGTGCTATGCATGGTGTAGATTACATTTTTCATGCTGCCGCGCTGAAACAGGTACCTTCTTGTGAGTTTTTCCCTATGGAAGCAGTGAAAACCAATATCATTGGTACAGACAATGTACTTACAGCAGCTATTGAGGAAGGGGTTGAAGCGGTTATCTGTCTTTCCACAGACAAGGCTGCATATCCGATCAATGCGATGGGTAAGTCTAAATCTCTTGAAGAGTCTGTAGCTATTGCCAAATCCAGATATTCCGGAAAGACTAAGATCTGCTGTACACGTTATGGAAATGTTATGTGTTCCCGTGGTTCTGTAATTCCACTTTGGATTGATCAGATTAAAGCTGGCAATCCGATCACAGTTACTGAGCCGAATATGACTCGTTTTATCATGTCTCTTGAAGAGGCTGTTGACCTTGTTCTTTATGCTTTTGAGCATGGCGAGAATGGTGACCTGCTTATTATGAAAGCACCGGCCTGCTCCATCGGTCTTCAGGCAGAAGCAGTATGTGAAATGTTCGGCGGAAATAAAGATGATATTAAAGTGATTGGTATCCGTCATGGTGAGAAGATGTATGAAACACTTCTTACAAACGAGGAGTGTGCCAAGGCTGTTGATCTTGGAGACTTCTACAGAGTACCTGCAGATAACCGCGGTCTGAACTATGACAAGTATTTTAAAGATGGTGATGTTAAAAGAAATAAACTGACAGAGTTTAATTCTAATAATACAAAGCTTCTTAACAAAGAAGAGATTAAGGCTAAGATGATGGAGCTTACATATATTCAGGGAAGATTAGCGGAAGAATAAATAGAAAAGGTGAGAATAAATGGTAGAGCATAATTTTAATTGGAAAAATGACGGCCGCACAAAGGTAATGATCGGATGCGGGACTCGTCCTGAGATCATTCGTCTTGCTGCCGTGATCAAAAGATGCAGAGAATATTTCGATTGCTGCGTTGTTTATTATAATCAGAACTGGGACAGGAACCTTTCTACAGTTTTCTGGGAGGATTTTGAGCTGACCAATACCTTTGGTGAATTTGGTCCGGATATTCTTGTTCCGGTAGTTGGAGAGAATCTTGGTGTGACCTGTGGGAATATCCTTGGAAGAAGCTATGAATTGCTGAGCGAATTGCAGCCGGATGGTTACCTTGTATTGGGAGATACCAATTCCTGCTTATCTGCAATTTCAGCAAAGAGATTACATATCCCTCTTTTCCATATGGAAGCTGGAAACAGATGTAAGGATGAGTGTCTTCCTGAGGAGACCAACAGACGTATTGTAGATGTTATTTCTGACGTAAACCTCTGTTATTCTGAATTTGCTCGTAAATATCTTGCAGACACAGGATTGCCGAAGGAGAGAACATATATGACCGGTTCTCCTATGGCAGAAGTGCTGCGCATGAATTTAGAGAAGATCCAGAAAAGTGATGTTCTGGAAAGACTTGGACTTGAGAAGGATAAATATATTTTACTTTCTGCACATCGTGAGGAGAACATTGATTCTGAGAAGAATTTCTTAAGTCTTTTCACAGCAATCAATGCTCTTGCAGAGAAGTACGATATGCCGATCCTTTATTCCTGTCATCCAAGGTCAAAGAACCGTTTGGAGAAGAGTGGATTTAAGCTTGATCCAAGGGTAAGGGTGAATGAGCCTCTTGGTTTTAATGATTATAATAAGCTTCAGATGAATGCGCTGGCAATTGTGTCTGATTCAGGTACACTGCCGGAGGAGAGTTCTTTCTATCTTTCCATTGGCCATCCTATTGCTGCTGTTTGTATCCGTACATCCACAGAGAGACCGGAAGCTTTGGAGGCAGGAGATTTTATCCTGGCCGGTATCACAACAAAGGAACTTCTGAATGCTGCAGATATGGCAATTGATATGAAGCAGAAGGGCGTGCTTGGCAAACCATGTCCGGATTATATAGATGAAACTGTATCCATGAAGGTTGTCCGTATTATTCAGGGATATGTGAATGTAGTTAACAAGATGGTCTGGAGAAAAGATCAGTAAAATACAATAGAGGTAGTGATATTATGAACATACTGGTTACCGGTGCAAAAGGAATGGTAGGAACAGCACTTGTAAATAATTTAAAGAATATCAGAGATGGTAAGAACAGAACCAGGAATATCCAGATTAATGAGATCTATGAATATGACCTGAATAATACAGAGGCTGAATTAGATGAGTATTGTGCCAAAGCAGATTTTGTATTTAATCTTGCCGGAGTTAACCGTCCGGAAAACCCGGAAGATTTTATGAAAGGGAATTTTGGCTTTGCGTCACAGCTCCTTGACACATTGAAAAACATAATAATAAAGCTGGTATTATGCTTTCTTCTTCTGTCCAGGCTACATTAGCAGGACGCTTTGGAAACAGTGAATACGGAAGGAGCAAAAAGGCAGGGGAAGAGCTGTTTTTTACATACGGAGAAGAGACAGGTGCTCCTATATATGTGTACAGATTTGTGAATCTTATGGGACACAGCCGTCCGAAATATAATTCCGCGATTTCAACCTTCTGCTGGGCAGTGGCTAATGATGAAGAGTTTACTGTAAATGACAGGAGCACAGAGCTGGAGGTCCTTTATATTGATGACCTTGTGGAGGGAATGTTTGATCTTCTGGAGGGAAAAGAGCAGCATTGTGAATTTGACGGAGTAGAGACTGTTTTAAGTGAGAATGGTCATTACTGCTGTGTACCGGTTACACATAAGGTTACATTAGGTGAGATTGTAGATTTATTAGAAGAATTTAAGGCACAGCCGGTTTCCCTGATGATGCCCAAATGCCCGGAAGGTTCCTTTGCAAAGAAGCTTTTCAGCCTTTACCTGACTTATTTGCCAGCTGACAAATTTAAATATGCCATGAAAATGAACTGTGATGATCGTGGTTCTTTTACAGAGCTGGTTCATACTGTAGACTGTGGTCAGGTCAGCATTAATATCAGCAAGCCCGGGATCACAAAAGGACAGCACTGGCACAACAGCAAGTGGGAACAGTTCATTGTTGTACATGGTCATGGCCTTATTCAGGAACGTAATATTAATACAGGGGAAACTGTTGAATTTGAGGTTTCAGGAGATAAGATAGAAGCAATCTATATGATTCCGGGATGGACTCATAATATTATCAACCTGTCGGAGACAGATGATCTGGTAACTGTCATGACCTGTAATGAGATCTTTGATCCGGCACATCCGGATACGTTTTTTGAACCGGTATAAAAAATAGAGGGAGAGTACTTGATTGACTCTCCCTGTAATGCTTTTATAATGTGAACTTCCAGTAATTTTTCCACCTAAAGAAAAAAGAACGAAATAAAATCATAAAAAATCCCGGTTTTCTGCGGCTTTCCATTGCAGATAGTCGGGAAATATAGTACAATTATTTTAGGCGAATAACCGCCTAAAAGGAGGGCGCTATGTATCTGGATTTTTTAGTGAAAGTACCAACTGTAAAAGGCAAGATCACACGGAGAAAAAATTCAAATGTTGTATATATAGAGTATGAGTATGACCGGGTTTATGATCCATCCCGGAAGTATACTTTTCCCAAAAGAGTAACAATCGGAAAACTGTCAGATACAGATCCGGAACTCATGAAACCGAATCAAAATTTCCTGAAATATTTCCCCGATGCAGAGCTTCCGGAAAGCAAAAACAGGACTTCCAGAAGCAGTTGCCTCAGTAGGAACATATTTTGTACTGCGTAAGATCATAGAAGAATGCAGCTTGAACGATATCCTTGGAAAGTATTTTGGATCGCGTGATATGGGGCTGTTTTTAGATCTGGCTGTTTATTCGATCATAGCAGAAAACAATGCAACGCAGTACTATCCGGATTATACATACAACCATCCACTTTTTACGGAAAAGATGAAACAATACAGCGATTCAACCGTATCAGATTTCCTGAATTCAGTAACAGATGATCAGAGTACAGGATTTCTGAATACATGGAATGAGTCACGGAATTACCGTGAAAAGATTTATATTTCTTATGATTCAACGAATAAAAACTGTCAGGCCGGGGATATAAAAATGGTTGAATTTGGGCATCTGAAAGTAGATATGGGAGAGCCGGTATTTAATTATGCAGTTGCGTATGATACTCATAATCAGGAACCATTATTTTATGAAAAATATCCAGGAAGTCTGAATGATATCTCCCAGCTTCAGTTCATGCTGGATAAAGCATCCGGATATGGTTATAAGAAGATCGGATTCATTCTGGACAGGGGATATTTCAGCTGCGAGAATATACAATATATGGATAAATGTGGGTATAGTTTTGTTATCATGGTGAAAGGGATGTCTGCCCTTGTGAATGAACTGATCCTGGAAAATAAAGGGACATTTGAAAATAAGCGGGTAAACAATATCTATGAATATGGAGTTTACGGAAAGACAATACGGCACAAACTGTATGCAAGTGATAAAAAAGAGCGTTATTTTCATCTGTATCATAGCATTTCCAAAGAAAGCGCAGAACGGATAGAGATTGAAAACCGGATCAACCAGATGACGCAGTATCTGAAAAAGTACCAGAATAAAGTAAAGGAATTCGGTCCTGGATTTGAGAAGTATTTTAACCTTCATTATGATGAAAAGAGCCAGGCTTTTATACTACCAGAAGAACGGTGCAGTGTGGTAGAAAGAGAACTGGATCTGGCAGGATATTTTTGGGTGGATATTGGGGTCAGACCCATGAAATACCGATAAAGAGAATAAAGAAGAACTAAAAGTTCTATAAAAGAAACATAAAATATCTTGCAAAAACTTATCATGAGTGATAAAATCTCGTAAATGAGTTATCAGAGATGGAATGGAGATAAACAAATGCAGGAGAACATGAAAGAATACCTGACAGAAAAGGAAGCCAGAGAAAAGAGACTGGAAGTATATACAGAGAAGATCCAGGAAAAGGTGTTGAGCAGATCTTCGGAAACAATCCGGCAGTTAGTGGAGGAGAGACACCGCCAGAAAATGACGCAGCAGGAAATAGCGGATATTACAGGGATAAAACCGTCGAATATGGCCCGGTTTGAGAGCGGCGGCAGGGTACCAACACTGGTTGTATTGGAGAAATATGCGAATGCACTTGGAAAACATATTGAAATAAAAATCTGTGATGACTGACAGATTTTTATTTTGGGATAATCATATATGATACTATTATTAAAAATAAAAAGCAAAATGGATGTTTGTGATATGAAAATATTACTTAGAAAATATCACTATGTTAATGACATTGAATCAAGCAATATTGAAATTGAAAAGTCTGATTGTCCATATATATAATTGGGATTTAAAAAATATTTATATGGAATAATAGTTTCGCTATGTATCATATCTGGTGAGATGTTATTTTAACAATAAAATGTTGTATTTATACGTTTATGGGGTGGGATGAATATTTAATTGGTTGATGATAAGAAAGGTGGATTATAATGATTGAAAGTGAATTATATTACTTGGTAAAATCATATCGAGATGCAATAGAACAAGCGCATAAAAAAAATAGATTTTGTAAATGGCCATTTAATCAATTCCCGGAGGCCTGTTGCGGACAAGCTTCAGATATTTTGGCAAGGTTTTTAGGGGAGCAAGGCATTTATACAAAGGTTGTTAGTGGAAGTGATTCAAATACAACTCATGCTTGGCTTGTGCTAGATGATTCTATTTTGCAGAAAAATATACAAAGAGCTGAAGAAGCCACAGATTATGAAGAAGTAAATAAAATGAATAGGATTTTAGAAGTATATGGCTATAATAAAGAAATAAATATATATCCTTACTGTGATCTTGATTCTATTCTGAGGGGATGTACAATTATTGATATTACGGGAAGTCAATCCCAGTTTAGACTGGATTCCAAGTACTTTAATTATAACATTCCAATATATATTGGTGAAATGGATGATTTTCATAATTTGTTTGATATTAATAGTATTAATGAGTTCAGAAATGATGATAAATTGGATAATATTTATAGGATAGTCCAACAATATCTGTAATTTATGCGGATAATTAATTTAATCTTGATGTCTTTTCAAGGTGAGCTGCATTTTGCGCCCTCCGGCGGTCGCAAATGCGTTTTAGAACGGCCGCTCTGCGGAGCATAACGGCCGTCCGTTTTTAGCACCACATTGGGGTCTGCCCCAATGAAATAAACAATTGTAAGTAACCTAAATGTTTGCTACTGGTCTCTCAGTTCTGCTTTTAAAATTTCTATAAATAAAACTTTTAAATTGTATTTTTCATAGTAATCCGTTATACTAAAGACAAAGTGTACATTGGGGTCAGACCCCATGAAATCCAAATAAAAGAAATGAATCAGATCTAAAAGTTCTATAAAGAAAATCTAAAGTATTTTGCAGAGACTTATCTTAAATGATATAATTTCAAAAAGTAGGAAAGGAAAGAGTGTTGCTGATTTCTCAGTTTGTCACTAATTAGATTTGCTCTCATGTCACAGATCTGCTAAGTTTTGTGTCATTGTCATTTTTGTGCAATCTGGAAGGTCTCCTGCTGTGGATTCATGAGGTCAGACCTCATGAAGAAGGCAAGACTCTGGATATATGTCAGTATATACGAATAGTAATGTGAACGATTCGTTTCGCAAAGAGCCGGATGCGGGAAAGTCGCACGTCCAGAATTCTGTGAGGGGTGTACGATTGTAAGGGGTACACCTACTCGACACATGAAGTAGAGGGTAAGTGATTTTTTATATAGCGGAGAGATAAAAAAAGTTGTATAAATGTGCTATTCTTGAAATAGCATTGGGGGCAGATTCTATAAAGTTTTTATAAACTGGATGGCTAGAATGTTCCAGCGACTCACTGGAGTAGGTGTAACTGTAGTTTATTTTCTGTGAAAGTATCTACGATGTGCCGTACCGACATTAACCACAGTTTTTTACCAATCTGACAGCATATTATTATAGCTTTATTTGAAAAATACTCGGGGTCAGACCCGTGAAATACCTACCCACATCTGTAAATTTCCATCAAGATATCAAGATATAATCTCACATATTCAAGTGGTTCATCAACTGCAAGTGAGGTCAATGCACAGTCAGATCCGGGTGTGGTTTTTAAATCCTTTTCAGCTTCCCAGCAGTCAATGCGAAGCATATAGCCAGCAGATGTATAAACATCAATACTATTACACTGGGGATTATATTCTGCAAATATCGTTCTCATCGTATCTTATCTCCTTATCGTTTAATCAATCATTAGTTACAAAAATTAGAAGCATTTCAATCAGTTCACCATGTCATTTCCATTTTATGTGTAAGCGCTTAATTTTTAGGTATGATAGAAAAATCCCCGACTACTTTTCAGTAGCCGGAGCACCTTGACAATTCACATATGATTGATTTGATTCGTTTGCACGACGTTCGATCTCAGCTTTGACGGTTTCGTTCCATGGCGCCAGAAGTTCTAAGTATCATCGCTCATCCTATCATCAGGCAGTTTTTCCAGCAGATAAGTAAGATAGTGATAGACGTTTACTCCATTGGCTTTTGCCATTTCTACCATTGTGTACACAACAGCACTGGACTGGGCTCCGTTTGGTGTATCGCAGAACAGCCAGTTTTTACGGCCTACTGTAAACGGACGGATTGCATTTTCGCTGAGATTATTAGAAAAACTGCAGCGGCCATCTTCCAGATAGGTAGAAAGATAGGATCGGCGGTTCTGAATGTAGGTGACAGCTTTATCCATTCTGCTTCCACGGGTAGGGCTCTGCTGATCAAGCCACGACAAAAAACCTTCTACTACCGCTTTTCTTTTTCAAGACGCGCCTTTTTGATAGCATCGAAGGAAGAATACTTTGATCTGATCACATCTTCCAAATGGAAGAGCTGGTTAATGTACAGCATTCCCTGTACGGATGGCTGGGTATAATCCAGAGCTTTTCCCTTGGAAATGGCATCTCGTCAGATATCTTCTGATGTGTGCCCAGCAGGCTGTGCGTTTGGCATCTGGAACTTTATTGTATCCACTATAGCCATCACACATCAGATAACCCTTGAAGCCGTGAAGAAAATCTACGGCATTGTCCCCGGCCCGGTCTCTGAGTATTTATAGAGGATAATAGGCGGTCCTCCGTCTTCGCCACTACGGAACAGCCACATATATGACTTTGTCTGTGCACGGCGTCCCGGTTCATGCAGAACCTGAAGAGGCGTTTCATCTGCCATCACGAATCCACGTTCCAGAAGTTTCCTGTGGAAGTATTCATACATAGGAAGAAAAAACGCTTCGGAATTCCGGATCCCCCAGTTTGACATAGTAGCTCTGGTAATCTTCACGCCATACTGTTTCCAGTCCTTCTCCTGACGGTAGTATGGGAGACCATTACAAAACTTCTGGTACATTACCCAGGCAACCGTTCCGGCAGAAGCCATTCCATAAAGCATATGGGCTCTGCCATCTTTTCCTTTTTTGATGACCGGAATATCCTGAAGCCTGCACTGCGGGCACTCATAGTTCTTACTGTAGTATTCATATACTTTCAGTTTTGCCGGTACAAAAACCAGTTCCCGGCGGACAAACTCTTCCCCGATTTCTTTTAGCGGGGTACCACAGACAGGGCAGAGTTTCTCTTTCTCAGAAAGCTCCAGATACTTTTTTCAACAGGAACTCCCTTAAAACGTTCCGCATCTGTAGCTCGTGCTTTTTGTTTTTTGCTGTTTTTTCTGGAAGGAGTGCTTCAAGATCCTTTGCTTTTGCAGCTTCTGGATCCTGTTCCAGTTCCGCCTCATTGAAAAAGTTTAACTGACCCGGAATATCGAGGTCCTTTTTTCACTGGAGGTGCCAAACAGTTTTTTACGGAGAAGGTCTATCTCTTCTTTCAGATTATCCCGCTCCTGGTGAGAGTCTCTTCCCGTTTATTGGCAGCATCGACAGTTGCCTGAAGTGTTTTTATCATTTTTTTGAGATCGTTTATCATGTCCTTCAACTCACGGAGCTGGATATCTTTGGAACTGTCTGCCACTGCTTTTTCCTCCTGTTTCTGATGTTTCCATTATACCAGAAAACAGTGGTTTTTCCCAGCAAAACAGCGGATTTACCAGGACTTGAAAGTGCCGAAAATACCGCAAAAAACAAGAGTTTTATGTGCATCTTTTTTACGTTGCCTTGATCGCTTTGGGCTGCTCAATATCAATGCCGGACATCAGCCAGTCGAACTCCCGCCATGTAAGATTCCGGACTTCGGATTTATTCCTGGGCCACCGGTAAGAACCTTGGGCAGTCAGTCTTTTGTAGATCATAACGATCCCATCTGGTTCTTTTAAAATAGCTTTGATGCGGTCGCATTTACGTCCACAGAAAAGAAAAAGTGCATGGTCGATCTCCATCGAAAACTGTTCCTGGATGATCGCACACAATCCATCAATGGACTTGCGCATATCTGTTCTGCCACAGACGATATAGATCGCATCAACACTTGAGATGTCCGCTAACATAACGGCTCCTTCAACGTATCCATAAGCATCTTCAGAAGTAACGGTTTGATCTCATTACTCATTCGTATAAGCAATCCGTCTGCTTCGATCTCAATCGTATGTGAATTGTCAAGGTGCATAGGTCTGTTTCCATTATCTGGGATCAGTCCTGCCGGAGAAGACTCCGGTTCTATAGCAATCTGACTACATCCTGTTTATGGGATGTAAGGTCAAGAGTGCTGGCTTTGGGGGCTGGATCCGGTATCTGACAGGCTTTTTTGCGGAGACGGGTAACTGCATTGTAAAAACAGCTGGGAGATATCCCATGCTCATTACGCCATGCAGCATCTGTCAGGCCGCTTTGTCTGCATTCAGTTACCAGTTCCATCCATTCTTCCAGGGAACGCCCTGGAGCACGTTTATTACTCATAATGAAACCTCCAAATGTAGTAAATTTCTATCTCCTATCAAGCGGAGTGTAGTAAAAATCTATTTACTATCATTATGAGTTTAAAACGTAGACAGTAAAGCTACCCAAGATTTAAGCGCTTACTTTGCAAGTGGATTGGAAAAGGATATTTCAGCTGTTGAAAATGCAGTTGCCAGTGACTTAAGCAATGCTTTTGTAGAAGGAACAAATAACAAAGTGAAGATGGTAAAACGCACTATGTATGGTCGATGTAGCAAGAAGTTATTAGCAGCAAAGCTGATGTACAATCCTGTATAAAATCAGGATTGTACGTAAATATGCGGAAGAACCAAAAAGGTCTTGCAAAAAACACTTCTTATGAAAAATAATATCGTTAACTTAATAAATTTACAAATATAAATATAAATTTGCAAATGCAAATTCATACATTGACAAAATTCTTATTCGCAGTATAATTTAAGAAAAAAATTATTTGAAAATTGCAATGAAAAATAGTAAGGGGGAGATTTGTGATTGATTACAGTAAACTTTGGGCATTACTTTCTGAATACGGTACTTCCAAGACTGAGTTTATGAACCAGATTGGAGTAAGCTCTGCTACAATAGCAAAATTGTCAAACAATCAGCCTGTTACAATGGATATTCTTGAACGTATATGTTCCAACCTTCATTGCTCACTGGATAGTGTTGTCTCTTTTTCAGATGGATTGAATACGCAGAGACAATGGTGCGGAATAAATGAAGGAGAAACTTATTTGTTTTATCTGTATTTTATTCAGGAAATAAATGAAGAAAGCAATGTGAAGTTTCTTTATGGCTATTCATGTCCATTTTGTCTTACGAGAGACGGATTGGATGAATGGAGGCTTTCCAGATATAAGAATTATGATTATATATTTCAGATTAGCGGTTATTGTACTGGTTATCATCTTCTGAAATTACTTAAAACAATAGAAAAAAATGAGCCACTGGGGGAAATTTTAAAACAAAATGAAATAACGATTAAGTGTATGGGATGTAAAGAAGAAGTAAGAGATAATATTTTTCTCCTTTCACTTTTTCAAGGAATCCCACAATATCGATCTGCATATATGTTAGAGCCTCGTGAACGCAACAGCCGTCTTATAAACGCGTTACGTCCGCAAGTTGCAATTAGTAATTGCTCGATGCAGTGTGAGAGCCTTGTAGGCGATAATCCAAGGGATTTTTATTGTAAAAATGCAAAGCCAGATACGGGAAAAATCATGGAGTTGTATGATTTTCTAAAGACTATTTATTCTACTGCATCAGTGAATGATATGGCAAGGCTTGGGTGTTTTGAATTATTAAGTTATTTGAATGGAAATTCCAATGAAGACAATGGAATACAATGGAAAATTAAGAAAAAAGAAGATCGGAAAAATGTACGGATGCTTACAGAGGTACTGGAAATAGTGTTGAAACATCGTATTTTTTCTGGGAGTTATGCAATGCTAATTCGTGTATCCAATACACAAAATAATTTCCTAGAGCATTTGGAATTAGTCAGTTGCAATGAAAAGGATTATGTATATAATATTCCGCTTCACGAGAGTGTTGGAACTATAGAGATTCGTTTGTACAAATTGTCTGGTAATTCATTTGAGACTAATCTGGTAGCTGATTCTTCTGCTACGCTTATTCGAAATATATCACTTAATATGCGTATGGTAGACCGCCGTTTTCAGTTGGAAGATTCATGGACTCAAATGATGAAAAAAAATGGAAAAAATGTTGATACAACAGCAGAATATGTATCACAAGAGATTTGTTCTATTAGTAATCAGGGAAGCGAAGTATGGTATGAGAATGAAAGAATCGTGAAGGAGGACTGCGGACAAATATTAAATTTGAATTCCAGGGGAAGTCAGGGAATTTTTTTTGAAGCGGGAGATGATATGCATATACGTTTTTTGGAATGGCTGAAACAGATACTTGACAGCATTTCCTGCAAAAGAGTGGTAATTATTGATCCCTATATTGACGGTGCTGCTATTGGAAAAATCCTTCGTGGAATAACTAATCCGTCAGTGACATATGACATTTATACCGCTTATGATGTCAGCAAGAAAACTGGAGAGGAGAAAAAAGAGAGAATCACTGAAATAAAAAAGGTTCTTGAGCAACTTAGACTTGTGGCACCCTCTTCTTTAAATGTCTATGCAGTGACGGGGGATGATTTGCACGATCGTTTTCTTATCTTGGAAGGAGAAGATTCAATGGAAACAAAAGTATATTCCATGAGCAATTCCTTAGACAATGTGGGACAGCATCATTCTTCCATAGTTATACCGCTAGATCCGTTGCTAGCAGTGAGAGTAAACGGGTTCTATTTGAAATTAATCGAAAAGAAAAAAGTAGAAAACAAGATTGAAGAGGTATTTTCCATTTCAAAATCGAAAACATGCATGATTGAAGATGGGGAAGAAAAACAGACTGAGATTATCTGCTCTGTTGAGGAATATAAGAGATTATGTAAAAATAATTTAGCTGAGGCTCTATCCCAGCTGGCTTATTTAATTCCGGGAGAACTGAAAAACAGTTGTAGAGAAGAACTTGCAAATGTGGATGGATTTGCAGACAAAATAAAACTGTTGTTGGAGGGCTATTGTGCGTTAATTCCGAATATAGCTCCGAAATGGAACAATGTAAAGTACCAGGCTTATGAGGAACGGAGATTATTTAGCATTGGTCAGAATATTTCAAGAGATATGGAATGGAATCTAAAACTTATGGATTCAGCTGACTATATGGATAAATATTTTGTGGAATATTTGTATTATCATGAGCCGTGGTATATTCAAAATGCGGTCAGATATTTTTGTAGTTTGGAAACAAAGAAAGCAGTAGAGTATCTGAGTACATTGCGACAGGCGATGAAGGAGGAAAAATCAGAAAATATAAATTTGCGTAGATGTAAATTGGCTGCAATGTTTATTATCCGGCTAATAGAGGTTTTGAAATATAAAGATGACAAAATGGCGACAGAGTATATGCTTGCTTCTGATATTCCATATCTTCATGTGATTGTGATTGCGAATAGCTTTTCTGATATTTTAAATTTTGATGCGGGATACATTGGAAATGTGGCAAAAGAATTGGAATCTTTGAGTCGCAAACTGTCATTTAAGGAACAGCTTGTTGCTCATATATATGTGATTCAGGAACTTCAAATCTGCTATTATAGAAATGGGAGTCGCTATGAGATAATACAACCTGTCATAGACGAGATAATTAAGAGATTGGCAGCAATTATCAGGAATGTATCTTTACAGAAACCTGATCGTGATGGGATAAGTGATGATGATTTGTATGGCTTGATCCATGTTCTTTATTCACGTAATTCGGAGGATATATGCAAGATATATACATCATTGGTTGATTGTGTGTATATGGAACCTAAGAAGGCAGGTAAGTACCTCAAAAAAATGTTTTTGGAACCATTCGAGAGGGGTATAAAAAATGAGAAAGATGTATATTATCGTGCTCGAGATTTGTATGAAAGTGAAGTGATTCTTTCTTATTTAAATGCAATAGATTCTTCAATAATAAAGGAATTGTTTAAAGAAATAAAGAAGAAAGAGCGAACAGTTACAGGCATTCTTTATTCAGCTACACTAAAGGAACAAAATTATAGTTTATGGAAATGCTATATGGATATGCTTTGCTGCTTTGTATATCTGGAATTGTGGGCCGAACAGAACTATCGGTATAAGCCAAGTAAAGCTGTGGAGGAGTTTCAAGCTATATCTTCGAATTATAAGAATGTATTAAAAAAGTATTCCGAGGTTTATCAGATGTTGGTCGAGGATTATGGAATTGAGTAGAACATTATTTTTTTAACGAATAAGTGGTCAGTGTATCATTTGAAAGACGTATTTGCGGATGAAAAAAAATTTCCCCAATAATGTCTATTTCAATTAAAATGCTTAGTAGATAATATAATTCGTTTTGCTGAATCGTCGCATTGGGGTCAGGTACACGAAAATTGAAATAAAAGTTTTCTGAAATAATTATAAACAGGGTGGAAGCCCCATCAAATAAGCTGCTAACCACAGCATTTGAAGTGAGTCTTGAGTCTGCCATGGTAACGTTGCAGGCTAAGCGTAGACCGCAAGATAACTATCGTAAGATAAGAAGAAGCTTAATGAGGAATGCTTGATGTGAATATTACGGTGCAGCAGAGCCGCCAGTCCGGACTAACGGAGCCACCTCATTACAATTGGGGTCTGTCCCCAATTGTTACAAGATAATATTTTTATTCAGGAGGACATATCTATGAAAAAGACGAAAATTTATTTATATTGTCTATGCATGGCAATAATGATGCTGCTGATGAGCAGTAACGTGTACGGAGCTACGCTTAAGTCTGCAACCGTAAGTAAAACCAAAACCTACAGATGGGATTTGACACATGATGGAAAATCTGATTCTGTAAAATTTGTAATTGCAAAAGATAATTACAATATGATTAATAAGCTTCAGATTCATGTAAATGGAAAGAAAGCTTATTCTATTTCTGATCTGTATATTTACAGGATTCAAATACAATATGTAAAAATATCAAATAGCAAGGAATTTCTTTATGTAGTTGGTAGGGGAGACAGTAATACTCCTTACATAAGAAAAATTTTTCGGTATGATACAGCTTCACAAAAGTTAGTGGAAGCAGCAGATCTGTCTCAATATAGCGGAGCTGTAAGGGGGATAAAAAAAGTTTCCGGAAACAGATTAACTATAGCATATGAATGTGGAATAGGTCTTGCAGGCCGCATTAAATGGAATTATATATATGAATATAATTCTGCAAAGAAGAAATTCATACTGAAGAGCAGCACTGCAGCGGTAAAGTGCGCTTTTACCTATGACCCGGGTGATGGTTATACTTCTTATTTTAAAAAGAATATGTATAAAACTGCTAAATATATTACAGTATACAGCGATAAACTTGCGCAAAAAATAGATCCGTGATACCTGCCGGAAAATGGATGACTATGAACAAGGTATTTGTAAATAAGACTGGAAAAATGAGTATACAGTTCAAATATGGAAATAAAACAGTATGGATTCCATGTACAACGGGTGCCTATGGAAGCTTTCAAGGTGTAAACAGACGTCTGGCAGGAGGATTTTTTGGATAATTTAGTAGTGAGATCTGACTCCAATGTTATATATGGAGAAACGTATATGGTAACACTGATCAACAGTACAAAATATTATAAAAGTGTACCTTGGTCGTATTTACGCATTGGGGTCAAGTTTATTATACGAGAGGGTGGTAATATGGATGCATTAGAGGTACTGTATGATCACTATAAGGAAACATTCAGCCTTAGTAAAGAAGCACAGGGAAGAAGAAATAAAAGTTTTGTTATTCTTTGTGTATTAGAAGCACTTCTTTTTTTCTTTTAATAAGACCGGAAATGGCATTCGAACTCATTTTAAAAGGAATAAATAAAGATATAGAAACACCTTTACAATTGAGCAATACAATTATTCAGACTTTAATTTGGCTATTAATTGTATATGTGATGATACGCTATATTCAGGACATGTTATATATTGAGCGACAGTATATGTATTTAGATAAACTTGAAAAAGAGATATCTAATTTAACTACAACGGGGATCTTTTCACGTGAGGGAGAAAATTATCAAAGAAATTATCCAATGGTGTTAAATTTCATTGATTTATTTTATAAAATGTTGATACCAATATTATTTGTCCTAATTAATATAGTGCGGATTCATAAAGAGTGGATATTGTCACAAAAATCCAGTATAGCACTTGTATGTGATACAATTTTATGTGTTGCAATTATAATTATCGATTGGTTTTATTTTTTTGAAATCCACACAAAAATAACAGGATTTTGTAAAAGACATGTTCCTTTTATCGATTCAATTGCAAATGGGTTAAGGAAAGTATTGAAGGAGGTTTAAAGTTATGGCAAAGAAAGAAGTATGTTATTCTTTTGCACATTGGAAGAGATACTGATACTTTCACCAGTCCCTGCCACGCATAGAGTTAAATTAAGTAATTGATAAATACGAAAGAGTTATAGAATGGTAAAAGATTTTTTAGAATATATTGATGAATTGCATAATACATATTGTAAGAAGAATAAGATAAAAATAAAAATTTTATATTATATCTACCACTTAAGTCAATTACAATTCCGACTGATGAAGAATTTTGCGTTGCTAAATCCAGAAAATCAAGAGTACTCATAAGTCATAATTCAGTGTACGTAGATTTAACTGATTATGATATTATTAACATAGTGTGTAGTCTTGATGAAAAGTCAATTTCAAAGATTCTGAGGAAACTAGAAAATTGTTATTATAACAATTGGGAGGATTTCGAATTTAGCATAGAAAGAAAATGCTATAAAGGAAAAGGAATTGATTACAAAAATTTAGACATGGATATAGAATTGTGTTTAGAAGCAGATTTTCAAATTAATTTAGGGGATTTCATATTTATTTTTAATATGGTATTATTTAAAGATATAGTTGGACAAAAATACGTTAAAAGAAAGCGAAAATTATCTTTGATTGAAAATACGCTTATTAAATATATATCATTAATTAAGTATTATGGTCTTAATGATACACAGGCAAAAAAGTATTTAGATACAATTGATTATCCATTATATAAAAAAGAAGAGTTATTAGCGTATAAGATGAAAGTAAGAAAATATGATGGATTATTTGAAAAAAATGATTTTGAAAAAATGGTTCTTTTGTGATAAAATAGAGTTGGAATCCTAGTAGGCATAAATGCCACCTTAACATTTTAAGGTAGATGTATTTAGAAAATAGTTAAATTTGTATGACTACCGTCATATTTTAGATTTCAATTTCATTTGTTGTTCACAACCATGACCTTCGCTACTACGCTCAGGTCAGAACGCAAACAACAAATGAAATTGATCTAGAAAAATTTGACAAATTTAAGTAGGATTCCTTTTTTGTGGAGAAAAAATGTATATATTCAATGAAATAAAAATTGATGAAGGTAAAGAAATTATTTTTTTGTGTGGAACAAAGTATATAGAAAAATCACAATATGATAAAAGAAATGTTTTAAAAAATTATATCAAAGAACATTATTCTAAAAAAAATGTGCTTATATTAGAGGAACATTTTGTATTTGGAAAAAAGAAGGGTATTTGAGTTATGATGATATTTTTCTAAAAAATTTAAATGATATAGAAACATTAAGTGCAGCATTTGCTAGTGGAATTATTATTATTCATGATAGCATATCAACAGGCGCGGAATTGGCAGCATTTGCTTCTAATGAGATGCTAAAAAGTAAAATATGTGTTTTGGAGCCAGATAGTACAGGTATTGAAGAAAGAAAAATAAGTTCCTTTTTAGAATTGGCTTATTTTAGTTCAAAGTCCTCGATTTGTAGGATAGTATATTATCCTGAGGTATATTCCTATGAAATATCAGAAAAACATATAGAAAAAAGAACGAATTTTGTAAATAATAGTATTACTCCTATTTTGGGAGGAAAAATATGTGAATTTATCGATTGTTGTAAATCGGAATTAGATATTTGTTTTGAAAAAAACAAATATGGAAAAATTAATAATAAAGTGGGAACCATTTCTTATTCTGAAAATGAAGGTGAACTACAAATTTATATATCAGGACAAGTTATTTTATATCAAGTAATAGGATTGTTACTTAAAAAAAATATCCGTAAAGGCTTAAGAACAAAAAAGAAATTATATAAGCATGTTGATTTTATATGCAATCAATATAAAGAAATATTACATAATACTATACAGAAAAAATTAAAACAGAAGTAAAAGAGATTTCTGTTTTTGTAAAAGAAATTAATGTAAACTTTCGAGAGGTAATAGCATATAGCTTATATATGCTACAGGCATTAGATTTAATTTCAATTGTTAAAGAAAATTTATTATACAAGATTGTTTTTAGAAATAGTATGGGTGATTTTTTATCGGATTCAAAGAATATAGTTAGTGATGAAGATGATGATATTTTGGGGTTTTTAAATGAATAAAGAAGATTTTCTTGAAGAAAAATATATAAAGACTAAAAAAAAGTGTAGGAAAATAATAACGTATGTAAATGGAGAAAATATATTAAGAGAAAAACATGAGAGAATAGTGTCTTTATTGAAACAAGAATGTTCTGATTCGATATTTGCAAAAGCCTATATAGAACACTCATCTATAGTAGAAAATGCAAAGGCACATATGTATAATGACATTTTTTGTTTTTTGATGTAAAGATTTTTTCCAAGCATTAACCATAATTATTTAATTCAAAGATTATACAAAGAATTAAAATAAAAATGGGAATACTAGCATTAATAGTTGTAGTAATTGGTAAAATTATGCTCTGTGAACGATAAAGGATTGCCATTAGGGTTAGTGTCATCGCCTATATTATCAAATATTTACATGAAAGAATTTGACAATATTTTGTATGGAAAATTAAAAAAAATGAAATTGCAAAATGTTATATATACGCGTTACGCAGATGATATTGTTATTTCTTTTAAAGCAGAAGACATTGATATAGACATTAATTCCAATATTAGAGAATGTGTAAATAGATGCTTAAAACAAGTTCATTTGAAAAGCAATTCAAATAAAGAAAGAATTTATGATATACGTAAAGGTGGTCATGTAAGGATAACAGGTATTAATATTGTTATTGAAAATGATAATTACAGAAAAATAACAGTCGGAAGGAAGAGAAAGGATAAATTATATAGTGATGTAATGAACTATTATAAGCAATTACCAAACGATAGAAAAATAGCATTAAAAATTAAAGGCAATGAATCATTTATTTTGTCGGTGGAGGGAAAAGAATACGAAACTTGTTATTCAAAAAACATGATACAGGCGATAAAAGGATATGGATTTGATTCGTTGACGATATGATTAAGGCTATGCAATATTAGAAATAGTTATATTTTTGGCTCTAATAATGAGAGACATTGGAACATTGGGGCCATGGTGATGTTCTGGAGACCTCAGCTATGATGGCAATTGCTCCGGAATCAGTACATCTGGAGCTCAGCAAGCCTATCAATGCGCAGGATCCTTCTGAGAATATGAAAGCAGCTTATATCCAGGCAGTTAATTTCAAGGGAGGTATCGTCCGTCTTGTGAGAGATACCAAAGAAATTGCTCCAAGCGGCTGGTTCGGCCCCTTTGATCCAAAAGATTCTTCCGCAGAACTTGGACAGGAGGCCCTTGATTTGGCAGTATCCTATATCCGTGATTTTCTGGAAGAAATGAAGCAGATAGAACTGTCTTCCTGATATATAAAAATCTGAAGGGATACCACTCAGACATTTTTTGATGTCTGAGTGGTATCTTTTCTGTTATAAGACACATTGGGGTCAGACCCATGAAATACATATAAAGAAAATGAAGCAGAACCAAAAGTTCTATAAAAGAAACATAATGAATAATCCGGTGCCCGTGTCCCTGCTGTCCGGTGACAGGAAACCGCAAATCCGTTTTTTAGGAAACCACCATTCCGGTAGTGGAAACCTTTATCATAAATCCTTTAGAATGTAATCATGCACCAGCTGGTGTAAATTCATTCAAAGGAGGTCATGACCATGACCAAGTATCGAGAGATTCT
>ENA-OQDE01000472-OQDE01000472.1-human-gut-metagenome-genome-assembly--contig:-NODE-472-length-23940-cov-4.845379_pt1 | contig 23940 bp, 31 predicted proteins | sample MGYA00242768_ERZ504595 | MGnify/ENA primary metagenome ERZ504595 (study PRJEB26092, sample SAMD00036307) | human gut metagenome | host: Homo sapiens | study: EMG produced TPA metagenomics assembly of... | reverse complement strand
TATAATCTTTTACATCAATACGCTTTAAAAAAAATTAAAACACAGTATTCTGATAGGTTGCTCCATTGAACAAGAAGTATTAGCAGACAGTTCTCTGATAGAGGATCTGAAATCATTTGAGATAATTACGGCAAGAGAACATTTGACTTATGATGCTTTGAAAAATGTTGGTTTAAAAAATGTAATATATTGCCCTGATTCAGCGTTTTGTTTGTCAATGCGTGAAACGATTTTACCGGTGAATTTTTTACCAGGCAATACAGTTGGAATAAATATAAGTCCGTTGATTTTAAAAATGGCTTTCAATGCACAACTTATTATGGATAATCTTAGGATGGTAATAAAAGATATCCTGGATAATACAGATTCAGCAGTTGCTTTGATTCCGCATGTTGCGTGGGAGGACAATAATGATTGGTTGCCGCTGAGTGTCTTATATAAAACATTTAAAAATAGTAATCGTGTGTGCTTAATAGAGGATCAAAGTGCACAGAAATTAAAATGGATTATTTCGAAGTGCTCTTGTTTTATTGGGGCTAGAACGCATGCAACTATTGCAGCATATTCAACGGGGGTTCCTACATTGGCTTTAGGATATTCTGTTAAATCGAAAGGGATTGCACAAGACATTTTTGGAACAGCAGAAAATTATGTGGTCCCATACCAAGATATTGTGACAAAAGATACAATATTATCTCATTATAAATGGATTAAAAAACACTCTTATGAAATTAGAGAAGTGTTACTGAATAAAACAAATGAATATCAAAAAATAATATTGGAAACAGGAAAAATATTGAAAGATAGATATTACAACAGCTAAGACGTTGAAAAACAATAATTAAACGGATGTACTTATAAAATGCTGTACAGGCTAATAATTGTATCAGAAATTCAAACATTGATTTTTACAGTTATAAGCCAGCTGATAAAAGGGGCAAAATCCCTTCCATTATGTTATGTAATTAAAATGCAGCAATATACAGCTTTTGCTGTTTTAAAGGTAAAGTTTTGAATAATTTAAAAGCAGTAAATAAATTAATTTAGTATTTTAAGAGTTACATTAAGGCTGTTTATAATAGCGTACTTAGCTTACCGTGTACAAATCAGGAGAAATAGAAATGCAGGATGAATTAGTTAGCATAATAACGCCGTGCTATAATGTGGCAAATACCTTGATTTACTATTTGCAGTCGATATTGAATCAAACATATAAAAATATAGAAGTGATTGCTGTGGATGATGGATCGACAGATGATACTGCAGATATTCTTAAAGAATATGTGTTTATTTTTGCCAAGTATCAAATGAAACTAGAATATATTTATCAAAAAAATGCTGGTTTGGGGGCGGCAATAAACACCGGACTAAAATACGTTAATGGGGAGTATTTATGCTGGGCTGATCCAGATGATTTCTATATGTCCGATTCAATTGCAAAAAGATTGGAAATTTTACGAAATTATCCTGAGTATGCAGTTGTAAGCAGTGATGCCTATGTGTTTCGCGCAGATGATTTGAAAAATCCGATTAAAAGAGAAGCGGAAAGGTTTACGCATCGCTATGAGGAGACTCAGTTTGAATATTTGCTGACAGAGCAATCTCACTTTTGCGCAGGATGTCATATGATTCGAATGTCTGCATTTGATCAAGTGAATCCTGAGAGAGAAATTTATCCAGCGAGAAGAGGGCAGAATTGGCAGCTATTATTGCCTGTTTATTACAAGTATAAAAGATTTTATTTGGATGAACCGTTGTATGGTTATATCGTATATCCTAAGAGCATGTCATCTGGAGATGTAACAGAAGAAAAAGAACTACAAAGATGGAAAGAACATGAAGAAATAATTAATCAGACTTTACGTAGGATACCTTTAGATGATAAAAACAGAGAAAGGTATGTTCGCTTGGTAAATGTCCGTTATGCTAAAAAGAGATTATATACTGCAATAGATTATAGAGATAAAGAGCTTTTAAAGGAACAGTATCTTTTTTTGAAACAGTATAATGAGGATACAGATGAAATCAGAATACTATATTTAAGAAATTACTATTTGTTATGGAAAGTTTTTTACAAACTGAAGGAGATAATTGCGAGGTAAAAATGTGCAAAGTTTCGGTTATAGTACCTGTTTATAATGCAGAGAATTTTTTGCAGAACACATTAAATAATATACAGAGACAAAGTCTAAAGGATATAGAAATAATTTGCGTTGATGACGGCTCGGAGGATAGCTCCGCTGATATAATAAAAAAGTTTCAAAGGCAAGATATTCGAATTCGTTACGAATACCAAAAAATCAAGGAGCTGGTGTCGCGCGTAATAAAGGCATTAGCCTTGCTCAGGGAGAATATGTTGCCTTTATGGATGCGGATGATGGCTATCCGAATATATATTCTTTGGAAAAACTATATTTGGCAGCAAGAAAAAATCAGGCACTGATTTGTGGAGGATCAGCAAAGGGGATCAACCAGAGTGGATATAATAAAAGAGTATTTGAAAAAGAAGGTTTTGTTTGGTTTTCTGATTATCAATTTGATTTTTTGTTTCAGAGATTTATTTTTAAGCGCTCTTTTTTGGAGGATAAAAATATTGCTTTCCCTGATTTAAAGATATATGAAGATCCAATATTTTTATCAAAAGCATTGGTAGAAGCAGAAAAGTTTTTTGCAATTATGGAAGAAGTATATTTGTATACTGGTTCCCATCAAATTAGTACTATAAACCTGGAAAAGACAAAAGACTACCTTAGGGGTATAACGCAGTCGTTGCATCTTTCGTCTATCCATCAACTGGCTGGATTACATAGAGAAACTGTTGAACGACTTGAGAAAGAAGCTTGTTATTATGCTGAAAAGTATTTATATGATGGAGATCAAGAACTTTTGTATTTGTTATTAGATGCAAATGCAGCAATTAATCGTGAATTGATCGGTATTAATGATACCTATGTTCTTTCAGCTGTTATTTCAATGTGGAATGCAGCAAATAAATATATGACGTTGAGAAATGTGAAACTTATCAAGATTATTAAAAAATTGTTATATATTAAAAAATAAGAATACATTTCGAAAACATAGAAAGGACGCCTATGAACGCCAAGAAGGGATTTTATAATATTTTTTTTGGAATGCTTAGCCAGATTGTTTCGATCGCATTAGGAATTCTTATTCCAAGGTTGGTTTTGATAAATTTAGGTTCAGAGTCAAATGGTTTATTGTCTTCAATAAACCAAGCATTAGTTTATCTAAATCTTTTGGAAGCAGGAATAGGAACAGCAACGTTGCAGGCTTTATATAGACCAGTTGCAGAACATAATACGCAAGATATTAATCAAATTTTGTCTGCAACAAATAAATATTATAAGAAGTTGGTACATGGTATTTTATTGCTGTAATGACATTAGCGTTAGTGTTTCCTAATATAATTGATTCAGAACTTTCTTCTTTTACTATTTTTTCGGTAGTGCTACTGAGTGGAATGTCTCAAGTTATTAATTTTTTCTTTCAAGGGAAATATAGAATTTTAATGCAAGTTGAGGGAAAAAATTATATATTGACGAATCTGGGAACAATCATTAACATATTTACAAGCACTGGTAAGATTGTTTTAATCTTACATGGATTTGGAATTGTTGCTTTGCAAATTATGTATTTTGCGTTTAATATAATGCAAATGATTTACATAACAAATTATATAAAGAACCATTATAAATGGATTGATCTTTCTGTTACTCCAAATTATGGTGCAATTTCACAGAAAAACTCAGTGATGATACATCAAATATCAGGATTAATTTTTCAGAATACGGATGTACTTATTTTAACAGTTGTATGTGGGTTAAAAACAGTAAGTGTTTATTCAATGTATGTAATGCTATTTGGTATGGTAGGGACTGCCATATCTACGATCAACAGTGGAGTTTCTTTTGCTATGGGACAAGCATATAACACAGATAAAAAAAGTTTGGGGTGTTGTATAATGTATTTGAAACATATAATATGTCCTTGACTTTTTCACTATATTGTATTGCAAATATTTTTATTTTGCCTTTTTGCAATTGTATACCGAAGGGGTTTCTGATATTAGTTATATAGATAAAATGTTGCCATACTTATTTATCACGACATATTTACTCTCTAATGGACGTTCAGCAGCTCAAAGAGTAATTGAGTATGCGGGTCATTTTAAATTAACGCAAAATAGATCAGTGATTGAATCGATAATAAATATAGTTGTATCGCTTGTGTGCGTGAGTAAATTTGGAATTTATGGAGTTTTATGTGGAACAATTGCCGCATTATTATATAGAACAAATGATATGATTCTATATGCGTCAAAAAGATTATTGAAAAAATCACCATATAAAACCTATATAAAATGGGGTGTTAACGCCGCATTATTTGTGTTTTTTGTGAGATTATTTTCTTTGATATATACTAAAATTAGTTTAAATAGTTATTTTTCGCTTATTCTTCACGCAACAGTGGTATGTCTCTTAGTTATTCCTGCATTTTTTATCGCAGCATCAGTGGTGGATAGAGAATCGTTTAAGTATTGTGTTGAATTTTTTAAAAATCATATGAAAAAATGATAAGGCCAGATACTTGGAGCATAACAAAATCAAAGATTTTTCCATTGAAAGTGGCAGACAAGGAGTATATCAATATATGGATAAATCAATGCAAATATCAAGGCAGCATAAATGGGTGTTCGTTATTATTATACTTCTATTCCTCGGAATCACAACCTGCCAAAACCTCGACCAATCGAAATACTCCCTAAGCTGCTCTTCCTATCAGATCCCCTCCGACAAGATCGACACCCCAATCCGGATTTTGCAACTGACGGATCTGCACAACAGCGAGTTTGGAGAAGATAATCAGGAGCTGATTGACCGGATAGCAAGTCAGTCCCCCGATCTGATCCTGCTTACGGGGGATCTGTTAAATTCCGGAGAGCCCGTCACAGAGATTGCTAGCAATTTAATTTCTTCTCTATGCGAGATTGCTCCCGTCTATCTGTCCCTGGGAAATCATGAGATAGAATACCAGGACAATTTTGGCACAGACGTCACACAATTGTATCAGGACGCCGGTGCAATCGTTCTGGAGCACCAATACCGGGATATTACTGTAAAAGGCCAGTCTCTTCGCATCGGCGGCATTTACGGTTACTGCCTGCCGGACAAATACCTGGAAACGGAGGAAGCTGATCTTAGCGAATGCATGTTTCTGTGGGATTTTGAGAATACCGACCGTTACAAGATTTTGCTTAGTCATCTTCCGATTGCCTGGCTGAAAAATGATGCCCTGGAGGAATGGAACGTGGACTGCGTGTTTTCCGGCCATCTTCACGGAGGGCAGGTCATTTTACCTGGGATCGGCGGTGTATATGCGCCGGATATGGGCTGGTTTCCGGGACGGCTGAAGGGTGTTTTTGATTCAGAGGATGGAAAACGGCATCTGGTTCTGTCCGCGGGGCTTGGAAATACGGAGGTGATTCCGCGGTTCAACAATATTCCGGAGATTGTCTGCGTGGATCTTGTACCGGAAGGAGGATGGTGAAAAAACTTGCACATGGATTAGGGCTGCGAATGTTACGGTTCGCGGGGAACCAGTGAACCGTAACTTAATCTGGGCATATTGGTTCACAGGATCGGCTGGCAGCTTGACATGCCGCCGGTGCTGTATTATAATAACGATGTTCACGAAAACGAAAGGAAAGATGTACATGAACAAACAGGAATCGGATATTTTGAACGTGATCCTGCAATACCACTGCCGGAACCAGCGTGCGCTGGCGGAGCGGTGTGGGTTTTCACTGGGAATGGTAAACCGTTCGGTGAAAGCGCTGCAGGGGCAGGGTTTTTTAACAACAGATATGGAGCTGACGGAAAAAGCCAGGCTTGAGATGGCAAAGCATCGCCCGAAAAACGCGGTGATTCTGGCTGCCGGATATGGAATGCGGATGGTGCCGATTAATATGGAAACGCCGAAAGGACTTTTGGAAGTAGAGGGGGAACCGCTGATCGAGCGGCTGATCCGTCAGCTTCATGCGGTAAAGGTGAAGGAAATTTATGTTGTCGTTGGTTTTAAAAAGGAACAGTACGATTATCTGGTTGACCGGTATGGCGTGAAGCTGGTTGTCAATATGGAGTATGCAGAGAAAAACAACCTGCATTCCCTGGCAAAGGTATTGCCGCAGCTTGGTGAAACGTATCTTATGCCGTGCGACCTCTGGTGCCGGGAAAATCCGTTTTCGGAGTATGAGTGGTATTCCTGGTATCTGGTGAGCGATGCAAAAGATCCAGACAGTACGGTTCGTGTGAGCCGGAAGTGGGAGCTTGTGCCCTCAGGCGGGGAAAAAGAAGGAAATCATATGATCGGCATCAGCTATCTGACGGATTCTGTGGCACAGTCGATGGCGCGGCGAATCGAAACGATGGTACAGGATCGCCGGTATGACCATGTTTTCTGGGAGGATGCCCTTTTTGCGGAAAACGGAATGCCGGTGCAGGCAAAGCTTGTCCCGGAAGGAGCTGTGGTGGAGATCAATACCTACGAGCAGCTGCGGGAACTGGATGAAAATTCGGATCAGCTGAAGTCGGATGCGATGGCAGAAATTGAACGGGTGCTTTCGGTTTCCGGTGAGGAGATTACGGGAATTGAGGTCCTGAAAAAGGGAATGACAAACCGTTCGTTTTTATTCCGCTGTCGCGGCGGGCGGTATATTATGAGAATTCCGGGGGAAGGCACGAGTCTTCTGATCAACCGCAGGCAGGAGGCGGCGGTATATCGGACACTGGACGGAAAGGGCATCTGCGATGAAATCGTGTCGATCAATCCGGAAAACGGCTATAAGATTACGAAATACCTGGAGGGTGCGCGTGTCTGCGATCCGGAAAACCCTGAGGATGTGCAGGCCTGTATGAAAAAGCTCCGTTCCTTCCATGAGGAGCATCTGAGCGTGGAGCATACGTTTTCGCTGTTTGACCAGATCGCATACTATGAAAGTCTGTGGGAGGGAGAACCGTCTGTTTATCGGGATTACAGCACGACGAAAGCGCATGTGCTGGAGCTTGAGGCTTATCTGGAAGCGCAGCCGAAGGTGTGGACGCTGACGCATATTGATGCGGTGCCGGACAATTTTCTGTTTGTGGAGAAAAACGGCGGAACGGAAATTCGTCTGATTGACTGGGAATATGCGGGCATGCAGGATGCACATGTGGATCTGGCGATGTTCTGCATTTACGCCATGTATGACCGTCCGCAGGTGGATGCGCTGATCGACAGTTATTTTACGGAAGGCTGTCCGCAGGAGGTGCGCACGAAAATTTATGCATACATTGCGGTGTGCGGGCTTTTATGGAGCAACTGGTGTGAGTACAAGAGCCGGTTAGGCGTGGAGTTTGGCGAGTATTCGCTGAAACAGTACCGATATGCTAAGGATTACTATAAACTTGTTAAGCAGGAGCTTGCCAAAAGCAAAGGTCAGGAAGAATAAGAGGGTGGAAGAATGAAAGCGATGGATGTGGGGCAGAGACCGGGAAGTGAAATTCAGCAGAAAAATCATGTAGAACGTGCAATTATCATGGCGGCGGGAACGGGAACGCGGATGCGGCCGGTAACGCTTACTACGCCGAAACCGCTGATCCGTGTGAAGGGTGTCCGCATGATTGATACGGTGATTCAGGCGCTGCATGAAAATGGAATTTATGAGATTTATGTAGTAGTGGGATATCGGAAAGAGCAGTTTGCGTGCCTTACCGCAGAATATAAAGGTGTGACACTGATCGAAAATCCATACTGGGATTCCTGCAATAATATTGCATCGCTCTATGTGGCGCGGGAACAGTTGGAAAATGCAATGATTCTGGATGGGGATCAGATTATATACAAAAAAGAAATTCTTGCACCGGAATTTACGCATTCTGGCTACAATGCTGTCTGGACGGACGAAAAGACGGATGAATGGCTGATGCAGGTGAAGGATGGAATCGTGTGTTCCTGTAGCCGGACCGGCGGTAAGGGCGGCTGGCAGCTCTTCAGTGTATCACGTTGGAACCGGGAGGACGGAAAGCGGCTGAAACGCCACCTGGAACTGGAATTTGAAAAAAAACAGAACCGCCAGATTTACTGGGATGATGTGGCGATGTTCTGTCATTTTGAAGAATATGAGCTTGGCATTTATCCTATGCAGGAAGGCGATCTGATTGAGATTGATGATTTCTCGGAACTCTGCGATCTGGATCCGTCTTACTGCGGATATGAGCACAGGGGCAGGAAAAATCAGAAGAAAAATAAGCTGGATCGGGCAGTATAGCAGAAAGGAACAGAAAACATGAATACAGTTGATGAAAACAGAGTGGCGAAAAAGAAACAGAGCGGAAAAATACGGAAAAAAGGTCAGATTGACTGGATGATCACGCTGCTGCCGCTGGGACTGATTGCAGCGCTCAGCATTTTGTTTTTCCTCCTGCCGGAACAGTCCAACACAGTTCTTGCGAAGGTACGCTTCTTCTTGGGAGATACCTTTGGAGTCTATTATCTTGCAATTGGCCTTGGCGTTTTTCTGCTCTCTTTGTATCTGGCATTTTCAAAATATGGCGATATTGTGTTAGGAGAGCAGGATGAGAAACCGAAATATTCTTTTTTTGCCTGGGGATCCATGATGTTTACGTGCGGCCTTGCGGCAGACATTCTGTTTTATTCTTTTGCAGAATGGGTGATGTATGCTGCTGATCCGCAGATTGAAAAGATGGGCGGAATCCAGGAGTGGGCGGGCGTGTACCCGCTGTTTCACTGGAGTCTGATTCCGTGGGGCTTTTATCTCGTTCTCGCTGCCGCATTTGGTTTATGCTGCACGTGCGGAAACGGAACCGGCAGCGGTATTCAGAAGCCTGCCGTCCGATTATGGGAAAACAGACGGACGGCATCGGCGGACGGCTGATTGATCTGCTGGCGGTATTTGCACTCCTTGCAGGAACGGCAACGACATTCAGCGTGGCAACGCCGCTGATGGCAAGTGCAATCAATGCATTGTTTCATATCAATCTGGACCGGAACGCAGTGACAATTGTGATTCTGCTGATTACGTGTTTTGTGTACACGTATTCGCTGCTTCACGGCTTCCGCGGAATCGGTTTTCTGGCAAAGCTCTGCATCTATCTGTTTTTCGGGCTACTGGCGTACGTGCTGCTGTTCGGCGGACAGACGCGGTATATTATCGAGACGGGATTTTCATCGCTGGGACGGATGATTCAGTATTTCCCGACGTTGGCGACCGATACCGATCCGCTGCGCGAGACGCATTTTCCGCAGAACTGGACTATTTATTACTGGGCATACTGGATGGTATGGTGCGTGGCGGCGCCATTTTTTATCGGAAGTATTTCCCGGGGAAGAACGGTGCGGCAGACAATCCTTGGCGGATATGGATTCGGCGTTGGCTCCACGATTTTAAGCTTTATCATCCTGGGAAATGAATCGATGGGGATGCAGATGGCGGGAAAAGCGGATTTTATCGCGCGGTATGCCAAAGACGGTGATCTCTATGGAATGATTATCGCCATGATCCAGAAGATCCCGTGTGCATCGCTGGTTCTTGTCGTTCTGCTGCTCACGATGATTGCCTTTTATGCGACCTCGTTTGATTCGATTGCGCTGACGGTTTCCTGCTACAGCTACCGCCGTCTGGAAGAGGGACAGCAGCCATCGAAAGCGATTCAGCTTATGTGGTGCCTTCTGCTGATTCTGCTTCCGATTGCACTGGTCTTTTCCGAAAGCTCTATGAGCAATCTGCAGTCGGTCAGTATCGTGGCAGCGTTTCCGATCGGAATGGTAATTCTTCTGATTGTGGCGGGATTCCTAAAGGATGCCGGAGCATATCTGAAAGAAATAAAGAAGAAATGATTTTTTATGCAGCATGAAAATAGAGCCGGATTTCTATTTGGCGGAAATCCGGCTGTGTGCATTTCAGACAGTGTAGGTCTATACAAACAGTGTACACCCCTGCCGCTTGAACTGTTCGATCTTTTCGTCAATGAGCTCCGGCGTTACACCGAGATGCTCGGCAAGACACTGCTTGCAGAAAAACTGTTCTGCGCCGCGGTTGATAAATTTACGGTGGGCGCCGATCTCGTTATGTGTGAGTTCTTTGCCGCACTGCATACAGCGTGCCATCAGAGTTTTACGACCTTTGCACGGTATACTTTTGATGCAAACGGCTCGAGCTCTGTGACAAGGGATGCATTGTTTGCACACAGGTTCTCGCAGGTCCAGACCTCAGTAAGTTCCAGAGTACGGCCAGTGGAGAACGGAAGGCCGATCTCATCCAGATTCATGGCTGCACGCGATTTTTCATCACTGAGATTGAACATGCCGATAGCAAGATTTCCGTTTGCGAGCGCTTTTACATAAATCAGAACGTTGTCATTCCATGCATGGTTTTTCACTTTATACGGCTGACGGCAGAGCGGATCCTGATTGATGCGGATCATTTCATCATTCATGAGAATGCGGCGGGTTTCGTCGCTCATCTCGCGGATGTCGCAGCCGATCATCAGCGGGGAGCCAAGGAATGCCCACAGTGCATAGTGTGTCTGATACTGGACATCGCTGCAGCCGGCCAGTCCAACATTTCCTTTTCCATGCATGCCGACGATCAGCATGTCCATATCGTTGAAGCAGCCGACGCCGTTGTACGGATGCAGTTTTTCCTGCTGTGCCACGAGATCTTTGACAGAATCCCAGGTATCAAAGATGTCGCCGGTGGAACGCCACATGGAAGCGCCGGTTTCTTTGATCCACTCATGCGTTTCATCAGCACCCCAGGAGCAGGCAGAGAAGAGAATGTCGCGGCCGCAGTTCTCGAGTGCCAGTCCCATGCGGCGGTACAGATATTTTCCGTGCAGGATCGGGCTGTGGTAGCAGTAGTCGTATTTTAAGAAATCAACATCCCAGGATGCGAAAGTTTCCGCATCGACAAATTCGTGCTCATAGCTGCCAGGGTAGCCGGCACACGTCATGTTTCCGGCGCAGGAATACATACCGAATTTCAGCCCTTTGGAATGAACGTAATCGGCAACGGCTTTCATACCATGCGGAAATTTTCCGGATCCGGCACAAGACGGCCGTTTTCATCGCGTTCACGTAAGGACCAGCAGTCGTCGATGACAAGATATTCGTATCCTTTATCGCGCAGGCCGCTCTCGGCCATGACATCAGCAGTTTCAAAAATCATTTTTTCATTGATATTTTCTCCGAAGGTGTTCCAGGAATTCCAGCCCATCGGCGGTGTAAGTTTGATCATAGTATTGACCTCCCGTAAGTTTTGATGTACTTTGAGTATAGATGGATTTCCAGAGCAAAACCATGGAATTTTAAGACAAAAGCATGGATTTTTGCTTCATAAAGAATAAAATACGGGAAAAGGAAAGAATATGCTTGTATCAGAAATGAACGGGATCCGGCCTGTCGATGCCGGGCGGCAGGACTGCCATGATCTGCATTCCTGGGGGCCGGGTGTACGGCAGTGCTATATTATACATTATATTATAAGCGGAAAGGGAACGTTTACCTGCGGGAAAAAGACGTACACACTTACCGCCGGACAGAGCTTTTTAATCTGTCCAGAGCAGGTGGTGCAGTACGCGCCGGATGAGAACGAGCGTGGGAATATGTGTGGGTTGATTTTGTCGGGGAACAATGCCGGCAGATTCTGGCACGGTCGGTACTGAACCCACAGCAGCCGGCGGCGCCGCCTCTCCGTCAGGAAAGGCTTCTGCCGTATTTTGAGTGTCTCTGCCAGATGGAACTCTATCGCCGGAACAGCCAGGAGCCGTCGGTGTGCTGCTTGTGCTTCTGGGCGTGTACCAGGATCTGGCGGAGCCGCAGCGGGAGGAGAGAAAGAAGGAAGATCCGCGATCATGGAAGCGATGGCTCTGATTGCCGCAGGGTATCACAGGAGTGAGTTCTGCGCGGAGACAATTGCGCGGAAAATGGCGGTCAGCCGCACAACGCTGAACCGTCTGTTTCAGAAGAAAATCGGCTGGTCACCAGGACAGTATCTGCTGGAATATCGGCTGCAGCAGTCAGAAAAGCTGCTGCAGATGGGGATGACGGTCAAACAGACGGCGCTGTCGTGCGGATTTGAAGATCCTTTTTACTATTCCCGTGTGTTCCGGAAACACTATGGAATGCCGCCGTCGGATTACCGGCTGCAGTTTGCAGAAATTCAGTGAACGGCGGGCGTTACCGCTCGTCGGAGAGATAATTCCGCATAGAGCGCAGGGCGGACTTTTCCAGCCGGCTGACCTGCGCCTGCGAGATGCCGATTTCCCGGGCAACCTCCATCTGGGTCTGCCCTCATAGAAACGCATGCGGATGATCTGGCGTTCGCGCTCATTGAGACGGGCGACCGCGTCCTGCAGGGCGAGGTTCTGCACCCAGTTTTCTTCTTTATTTTTCTTATCACTTAACTGATCCATGACATACAGGGTATCGCCGCCTTCCGTGTAGACGGGCTCATACAGACTCATCGGGCTTTGGATTGCGTCGAGGGCATAGACGATATCCTCTTTTCCAATGCCGATTTCAGCGGCGATTTCCTCGATCGAAGGCTCTTTCTGGTTCTGCTTGAGATAAAGTTCGCGGGCGCAGATGGCGCGGTAGGCAGTATCCCTGAGGGAACGGCTGACGCGGATCGCATTGTTGTCACGCAGATACCGCCGGATTTCACCGATGATCATCGGCACGGCATAGGTGGAGAAACGGACGTTTAAGGTCGTGTCGAAGTTATCAATCGCCTTAATCAGGCCGATACAGCCGATCTGAAAGAGATCGTCGGCGTTTTCACTGCTGTTGGAGAAGCGCTTGATCACGCTTAAGACAAGGCGCAGATTGCCCTGAATGTAGCGTTCGCGGGCAGCAGCATCTCCTTCGCGGGCCTTTTTCAGCAGAGTCTCCTTTTCTTCGGCATTCAGTACGGGAAGGCGTGATGTATTGACTCCGCACAGTTCAACTTTATTGATCGCCATGGTATGCATCCTCCTGAAACATGGAACGTATGGTTACCGTTCGTTACTGTTATACGTTCATGATTGGCAGTTGGCGGGACGAATATACGAGAGCCCGGAAAATTTCATAAAGTTTTAGTCCTTGACAAAGCTTTTGGAAAATGATTTCCTGCTATTGTAGAAACGGCGGAAAGTGTGATAAGATAAGGGAAGTGTACGAAATGCGAGGTCTTGTTTTATGATGAGTGGAAAGGAACGAAGAGAAGAGATTCTTCAAAGAATAACAAACAGTAAGACGCCGGTCTCCGGTGCAGCGCTGGCGAAGAGCTGTGAAGTCAGCCGTCAGGTGATTGTCCAGGACATTGCCCTGATCCGCGCAGCCGGATACGATGTGATTGCGACAAACCGCGGCTACATCTGCAGCAGCCCGGTGAGAGAGACGCGGGTCTTGAGGTGAATCACACGGATGAGCAGATGCAGGACGAGCTGAATACAATCGTGGATTTCGGCGGCGTTGTGCTGGATGTGATTGTGCGTCACGAGGTTTACGGAGAACTGCGGGCGGAACTTAATATCAGTTCACGAAATAAGGTGGCACTGTTTATGGAAGAAATCCGGCAGGGAAAATCACGGCCGCTGAAGAATATCACATCAGGGGAACATTTTCATACCGTATCGGCAGACTCGGCGCAGACCCTGGATCTGATTGAAGAGGAACTGCGAAAGAAAGACTACCTGGTGCGGACTGTGAAATAGGGGAAAAAGCCCTTATTTTCACAAAAAACTGTTATTCGAAAAAATTTTAAATTTTTTTCAAAAAGGTGTTGACTTTTCTCTTAGGATAGTGTAATATACATGATGTCAGCGGGAACGAGTGATAAACAAAGAGTTCTAAAGCGACAAAGAAATGTGCGTTTAGCTCAGCTGGATAGAGCGTTGGCTACGGACCAAAAGGTCGGGGGTTCGAATCCTCTACGCACGGACGGTAACCCGTCCTGGTGAAAACCAGGGCGGTTTTTTCGTATGCAGAATGAAAAATAAAACAAGCGGCCTTTTGGTCAGCAGCCAGACGGCCGCACTTTTTGAAAAAATCATGGGGAAACAACTTGTACGCTCATTGACACAAGTGAGATACATCTCCTATAATAAAGCCAAATTTAAGATCTCGAAAGGGGACAAGTTATGGCTAAGTTAGTAATTGATGCGAACAGAAAGCTTTCAAAAATCAATAAGGAAATCCAGGGACAGTTTTCGGAGCATCTGGGAAGATGTATTTATGAAGGACTCTATGTAGGAGAAAATTCCGATATTCCGAACGTGAACGGAATGCGTACCGATGTTGTTGAAGCACTGAAAAATATCAAAGTTCCGGTACTGCGCTGGCCGGGCGGATGTTTTGCAGATGAATATCACTGGAAAGACGGTATCGGACCGAAAGAAAGCCGCAAAAAATGATCAACACCAACTGGGGCGGTGTTGTCGAGGACAACAGCTTCGGTACCCACGAGTTTTTTGAACTCTGCCGTCAGATCGGATGTGAAACCTATATCAACGGAAATATGGGAAGCGGTACTGTACAGGAGATGTCGGAGTGGGTTGAATATATGACATTTGACGGTGTATCTCCGATGGCAGACCTTCGTGCGGAAAATGGCCACGAAAAGCCATGGACCGTCGATTTCTTCGGCGTCGGCAATGAGAACTGGGGCTGCGGCGGAAATATGAATCCGGAATTCTACGGAAATATGTACCGCAGATATCAGACCTTTGTGCGTGATTACGATGGAAACAAAAAGATCCGGAAGATTGCCTGCGGCGCCAATGCGGATGATTATGAGTGGACGCAGGAAGTGATGAAAGCATGCTTCCGCAGAACCTCCCACAGCAGCATGGCATGATGGATGGCCTGTCGCTTCATTACTATACGGTGCCGGAAACCTGGGATCACAAGGGAAGTGCAACGGAATTTGCGGAAAAAGACTGGTATAAGACCATGAAAAAAACGATGTATATGGAAGAGCTGATCCGCCGCCACAGCGCCATTATGGATCAGTACGACCCGGACAAAAAGGTCGGCATGATCGTGGATGAGTGGGGTACCTGGTATGATGTAGAGCCTGGAACAAATCCGGGATTTCTGTATCAGCAGAATACCATGCGTGACGCACTGGTCGCAGGGATCAACCTGAATCTCTTCAACAAACACAGCGACCGCGTCAAGATGGCAAACATCGCACAAATGGTAAATGTTCTGCAGTCGATGATCCTGACCGAGGGGGAGAAGATGGTCAAAACTCCGACGTATCATGTTTTTGATCTGTATCAGGTACATCAGGAAAATGATCTTCTGGCAAGCTCTCTGGAAACGGAGCAGGTTGGTCTGGAAGACGAATACATGGTTCCGAATCTGACGGAATCTGTTTCGGTAGATGCCAACGGTGTACTTCATATCACGATGACGAATGTGGATCTGGAAAAAGCATATCCGGTAGAGGCGGTACTTCTCGGAAAAAAAGCTGACGAGATCAAAGCCGAGATCGTAACCGGCCATATGCAGGATAAGAACACCTTTGAAGCGCCGGAGACGGTTGGCGTTCAGGTCTTTGACGGTGTGCAGGCAACAAAAGAGGGGATTTCCTTTACCATTCCGGCATGCAGTGTGCTTCATATCGCCGTAAAATAGGGAAACCATAAAAACCAGAAGATATCTGGGATGAAAAAAGATTCGGTTCCGGAGGAGTTTGATGGACGGAAATACCAGAATCTGTAAAAAATGCCTGCTTCGTGAGATGGACGAGGCAGGCTTTTTTCAGAATATGTATGATTATATTGCAAGAATTCCGGCGGACGATAAAACGCCGGAGGAGGAATACGAGCGGCGGCTTTCCATCTGTAAGGAGTGTGAAAAGCTGCTGTCCGGCATGTGCCGCATGTGCGGCTGCTACGTGGAGATGCGGGCAGCGATTGCACTGCGGGACTGCCCGGGGAAAAAGTGGTAGCAAAAGAGAAACCCCGCACAGCGGATCCTGTGAAAACAACGGATCTGTGCGGGGTTTGAGAATCAGCGAAGTCGGTAAGATCAGTTGGGACTCGTTTGCGTCTCCGGTGCGACTTTTGGATCTCTGAAATAGCGGGACAGCTTCGGCACGGAGATGAACAGCGTCAGAAATTCGGCGACCGGAATCGACAGCCACACACCGTTGGTGCCAAGCACGAGCGGCAGAAGCAGCGCGGAGAGAACGATAAAGACGAAGGTTCGCAAAAAGGAAATCAAAGCAGAGGTCTTTCCGTCTGACAGTGCCGTAAAAATGCCGGAGAGACGATATTCGTACCGCAGAACAGATAGGCGATGGAGAACAGGTAACCACCGTGGCGGGTCAGTTCAAAGCATAGGTGCCTTTCTGCATGAAAACAGCGGAAATAACAGGAGAACCGAAGGCAGCCACAAGTGCAATGATCACAGAGCTTACCACAACGAAACGGATACTGATGCGGTAAAGCCGGATCAGCCGCTGTTTGTTCCGGCTGCCGTAGTTGAAGCTGAACACAGGTGCAACGCCGATACTGTAGCCGAGGTACAGCGCAACAAAGAGAAACTGTCCGTACAGAATCGCCGTGATGGCGGCAACACCGATTTCGCCCTCAAATTTCAGCATCAGCATGTTGAAAAGGTAAGTGACAACGGCTGCAGAAAGATTGCTGACCATCTCGGAGGAACCGTTGAAGCAGCTTGTGGAGAGCAGGCCTTTGGAAAATTCCGGACGGGTGAAGCGAAGGCCTTTGCGGGCAAAGGTAAAGTATAAAATGCCGGCAACGGCCGGAATGCACTGGCCAAGGCCGGTGGCAAGGGCAGCTCCGGCAACACCAAGATGGAGCGGAACGACAAACAGATAGTCCAGAAGCATGTTGGTAATGCCGGCGGACACCGTAAGGGAAAGTCCGAGTCCCGGGCGCCCTGCTGTTACAAAGAAGGACTGGAACAGTGCCTGGAGAAGACAGACCGGGGCAAAGGAAAGGATCGTCCGCAGATAGGCGGTACCGTAATCCATCAGCACCGGCGTTGCACCGAGCAGACTGCAGATCTGACGGCAAAACAGGTTGCCGAGCACTGCGCCCAGAATACCGATGATCAGTGTGGTAAGGGTAAGGGCAGAAAAGTTACGGTTGGCTTCCTCCAGTTTTCCCTGTCCGATCTTTGCGGCGACAACGGCGCTGCCTCCGGTACCGAACATGATGCCGACGGCAAGAAGGATGCTGACGGCAGGATAGACGATATTGGCGGCGGAAAGCGCCATGCTGTCCACGTACTGTGCGATGAAAAAGCCATCCACAATACTGTAGAGAGACATAAAGATCATCATGATGATCGATGGAAACGCAAACTTCAGCAGGGAGCGGAAGTTAAAATCCTTGGCGAGTGACTGGCTCATAATCAAAAACCTCCTTTTTATGTGTGAAAAGCCTTTTTCAGACACGCTTTAGATGGGAAAGATTTCTTGTGAAAATTTGAATCGTTTGCTATTATAAAGGATAGGGTAACCCTATAGTCAAGTGCAAAAAAGGTGAAAAACAGGAAAAATTCCGAGAGCAAATGTTCAGGAAAAGGAGTCAGAAATGGGAAAACAGGAGTATTTAAGCGCGGGGCGATTTGCAGCGCTGGTAGGCACGACAAAGGAAACGCTTTTTCATTATGATGAGATTGGTCTGTTTGTACCAAAAAGAAGAGAGGCAAACGGCTACCGGTATTATGCGATGGATCAGATGGAAACGTTTGATGTGATCGGAATGCTGCGGGAGCTGGGCATGCCGCTGGCAGAGATTCGAAATTATCTGGAACAGCGAAGTCCCGAAAAATTCGGAGTACTGCTGGAACAGGAGGAGAAGGTGGTGCGTGAAAAAATCCAGCGGCTCCGCGAGATGCAGCGCTGGATTGGGGAAAAGAAGCGGTTTCTGGCACAGGCATCGGCGGAATGCCGTGAGGCGTTTGAAAAAATCCCTTCTGTCCTGTGGGGATTCATACCCTGCCGTTGCAGTATCTTGTCACGAATCACAGCGAGTCAGCGGATAATCTGGCAGTCAATCAGAAAATCGGAGAGCTCTATGCTTACTGTGGGCAATATGGAAATCGAAGTTCGTATAATGTTGGGTTTATTCAGAAACGGGAAACACTGGAAACGGGGAATTTTCTGGATTACCGTGATTTTTATCTGATTTTTGATCGTGTGCCGGCGAAAGTGCGATACACGGTTCGGCTGGAGGGAGAGTATCTTTGTTATTATTATAAAGGACCATGGCAGGGAATTGAAGCGGCGTACCGGAAGCTGTTCCGGTATGCCACGGAACAGAGACTTTTGCTGGACGACCGCTTTTATGAGGAATATATGGTGGACGCGCTGACCAGTCAGGAAATGGAACAGTATATTACGAGAATCGCCGTAAAAATTCTAAGATAGACAGGGAGGAGGGGAAAAAACAAGATTTTCACAAACTTTTTTCATTCTCCTCTTGACCATGACGCAACGTCACCCATTATAGTGAGAGTACAACAAGTTGAATTGACATAAAACTGAGAAGATAAACACACCAAAAAGGAGAAAAAGCATGAAAGTATTAGTAACAGGCGGAGCCGGATTTATCGGCGGAAACTTCGTACATCATATGGTAAACAAATACCCGGATTATCAGATCGTAAACCTGGACCTGCTGACCTATGCGGGAAACCTGGAGACTCTGAAACCGGTTGAGGACAAACCAAACTACAAATTTGTAAAAGGTGATATCGCAGACGAAGCTTTCATCATGGATCTGTTTGAAAAAGAGAAATTTGACGTTGTTGTCAACTTCGCAGCAGAGAGCCATGTAGACCGTTCCATTGAGGATCCTGGCATCTTTGTTCAGACCAACGTAATGGGAACCCGTGTACTGCTGGATGCTTCCAGAAAATTCGGCGTAAAGAGATATCATCAGGTATCTACCGATGAGGTTTACGGAGACCTTCCGCTGGATCGCCCGGACCTGTTCTTTACAGAGAATACCCCGATCCACACCTCCAGCCCGTACTCTGCATCCAAAGCAAGCGCAGACCTGTTTGTACTGGCTTACCACAGAACCTTCGGTACCCCGGTTACCGTTTCCAGATGCTCCAACAACTACGGCCCGTATCACTTCCCGGAGAAGCTGATTCCGCTTATGATCAGCCGCGCACTGGCAGACGAAGAGCTTCCGGTATACGGAAACGGTGAGAATGTCAGAGACTGGCTGCACGTATCCGACCATTGCGAAGCAATCGACCTGATTATCCATAAAGGTAAAGTAGGCGAGGTTTACAACATTGGCGGACACAACGAGAGAACAAACCTTCAGGTAGTACAGACCATCCTGAAAGCTCTGGACAAACCGGAATCTCTGATCAAATACGTAAAAGACCGCCCGGGCCATGACAGAAGATATGCAATCGACCCGACCAAGATCGAGACTGAGCTTGGATGGAAACCAAAATACAATTTCGATACCGGAATTGCACAGACAATCCAGTGGTATCTGGACAATGAAGACTGGTGGAAACACATCATCAGCGGTGAGTATCAGAACTACTTCGCTGAGATGTACAAAGACCGTCTGTAAGAGAGAAAAGTGAAATGCAAAGGCCGCAAAAAAGCGGCTTTTGCGAAGGAGTGGTGGATATGGATCAATATTATACCACTGGTGAATTTGCCCGGATGGCCCATGTGACCATTCGGACAATTCGCTATTACGACAAAAAAGGGCTGCTGAAGCCGAGCTTTATTAACGAATCCGGTTATCGGATGTATTCGGATGAGGATTTTCTGAAGCTGCAGAAAATTTTATCGCTGAAATATCTCGGATTTTCCCTGAATGAGATCGGAAATATGACGATTCACGATACGAGTGCGGATATTCTGAAATCATTGAAAATGCAGATCGGACTTGTGCACAAGAAGATGGAAAATCTGGAACAGATGGAAAAGGCGCTGCAGAATACGACACAGATTCTGGAGGAGACGAACCAGATCGACTGGACCGGCATTCTGAACCTGATTCATCTGACCGATATGGAAAAGATGCTGGTGGAGCAGTACAAAAACGGGGAAAACCTGAATATCCGTATTTCGCTGCACGAGCAGTATTCCCAAAATAAAAAGGGATGGTTCCCGTGGCTTCTGGAACAGATGGATTTTGACGGTGCGCGCCGGATTCTGGAGATCGGCTGCGGAAACGGGCAGCTCTGGAAAAAGCGGAGCCATCCGTGCTGAAAGGAAAGTATATCTGTCTGTCTGACCTGTCGGACGGCATGATCCGGGATGCGGCGGAAAATCTGGGAGAAGAAAAGGCATTCTGTTTTGATTTCCGGACACTGGACTGCCAGAAGCTTCCGTTTCCGGATGCGGAATACGACCGGATTATTGCAAATCATGTTTTGTTCTATGTCCAGAATCTGTCCCGCGGTCTGCAGGAAATCAGCCGTGTGCTTTCAGATGACGGCGTGTTCTACTGCAGTACGTATGGAAAAGGCCATATGAAAGAGATTACCGATCTGGTACAGGAGTTTGATCCGCAGATCAATCTTTCGGAGGTGGCGCTGTATACTATTTTTGGTCTGGATCACGGAGAAAAGCAGTTAAAGCCTTATTTTGGCAGCGTAGAGAAAAGAATCTACGAGGACAGTCTCTGGGTCGACCGGCCGGAGCCGCTTCTGGACTATATCCTTTCCTGCCATGGAAATCAGAATGAGTATCTGTATCCGAGACAGCGGGAATTCAAAGAATTTCTGGAAAAGAAAATTCAGAAACACGGCGGAATTGCGATCACAAAAGAGGCAGGGGTTTTCATCTGCAGAAAATAACGGGAGAGGCCGACATGAAAATGGAGGTCTCTTTTTTATCCCTCATTTTAGGCAAGTTTGACAAAAATGTTAAAAAATAAATACAGAGTATGTTTTTTGTATTGCCAGAGATCACAAAAGGATGTATACTAAAGTAGAATGTCTAAGTATGCGTGACTTGAAGAAAGAACACAAAAAGAGGGATAAGGTATGAAGGAATTATTTGATGTACACTGCCATATGGTCCCGGGGGTAGACGACGGTGCAGCTGACCTGGAAGAGTCGCTGGCGATGCTGAAAATGCAGCACGAGGACGGGGTCAGGAAGATTATCATCACACCGCATTATCGGCGGCGGATGTTTGAAACACCGGCAAAAAAGGTACATGAGCAGTTTCTGAAACTGCAGGAAGCGGCAAAAAAGGAATATCCGGATATGTCGCTTTATCTCGGGTGTGAACTTCACTCGAACATGGATCTTCAGGATATCCTGGAAAAACGGAAATATGTGACCATGGCCGGTTCATCCTATGTTCTGTTGGAATTTTCCGAGGGAGATTCCGCACAGCATATCCGTGAGAGAGTCTACAATGTACTGTCCTGCGGTTACGAACCGATTATCGCGCATGTGGAGCGCTATCAGGCAACGGTAAAGAGCGTCGGATTTTCCAGCGATCTGGTGGATATGGGCGCAAGACTGCAGGTGAATGTGGAAAGTATACTTGGAAAGTATACGTGGGGGGCAAAACGCTACTGCAGAAAACTGATGAAGGAAGATCTGCTCGGTTTTGTCGGCAGCGATTCCCACAACACAAAAACACGTATTCCCAACATAGGAGCAGGCGCTGCCTATGTTTCAAAAAAATGGGAGAGGCATATGCCGAAAGGATTTTCCACGATAATCCGATGGAAATCTTAAGGGATGCCGGAGAAATCTAAAAAAAGTCAGGAGAAGAAGATGGAAACGAATCAACAGAATCAGGATGAAATTGAAATCGATTTACTGGAACTGCTTCGTGTGCTCTGGAGCAAAATTGGCTATGTGATTTTAGCTGCATTGGCACTTGGCCTTCTGATGGTACTGGTCAGCAAAGTATTTATGAAGCCGCAGTATGAATCGACGACAAAAATGTATGTACTGTCAAAACAGGACAGCAGCAGTACTGTAACAAGTGGAGATCTGCAGGCAAGTTCTCTTTTAACCAAAGACTATGCGGAGCTGATTCAGAGCCGTCAGGTTGTTGAAACCGTTATTGCACAGTTAAATCTGGATCTTACCTATGAGGAGTTTTTGAACAAAATTACTGTTACTACACAGAACGATACGCGTATCCTTTCGATTACAGTAAAAGACGAAGATCCGTATGTAGCAAGCCAGATGGCGGATGCAATCCGTGTAGCAGCATCAGATCATATTCAGAACGTTATGAACACAGAAGCTGTAAATGTGGTAGATGAGGCGAATATTCCAGATGAGCCGGTAAGCCCAAGTATTAAGAAAAACGGGCTGATCGGTGCAATAGCAGGTGCATTTATCGCGATTGTCATCATCATTATTGTTTATCTGACAAATGACACCATCCAGACCTCCGAAGATGTAGAACGTTATCTGGGTGTCAGTACACTCGGCATAATTCCTCTTGCAGAAGGACAGAAAAAGAGCAAGAAGAAAAACAAAACGGCCGTGGAAGAAAGAAATAAGGGAGGATACGGAACGTGAATCAGGTAGTAGTAAAACAGGAAAAATCAGGCTATCAGATTGTGGAAGCCTACAAATCTCTTCGGACCAACCTTCAGTTCTGCGGAGAAGATAAGAAAGTAATCGCGGTTACAAGCTGTACACCAAATGAGGGAAAGAGCAGTGTTTCTATGCAGCTCGGCATTTCTCTTGCAGAGAGCGGAAAAAGAGTGATTTTGATCGATGCCGATCTTCGGAAATCGGTTCTTCTTGGAAGAACGAAAACACAGAAATCTGTTCGCGGACTGGCACACTTCCTGTCCGGTCAGGCAACTCTGGAGGATGTCATCTGTTCTACCAATGTAAAGAACTTTTACATGATTTATTCCGGCCCGTTTCCGCCGAATCCGGCAGAGCTTCTGGGGGGAAAGAACTTCCGAAGTCTTTTAAATGCACTTCGTAAAGTTTACGATTATGTGATTGTGGATACTCCTCCGCTTGGAAGCGTTATCGACAGTGCAATCGTTGCAGAAATCTGTGATGGTTCAATCATGGTCATTGAGTCCGGTGTGATCAGCTATCGTTTTGCACAGGAAGTAAAGAGCCAGCTCGAGAGAAGTAACTGCCCGCTGCTTGGCGTTGTCCTGAACAAGGTGGATATGCAGAAACAGGCGTATGGTAAATACGGAAAATACGGTCAGTACAAATATGGAGATTACGGCCAGGAGGAGGACGATTAACTGCCATGAAAAAAGGGATTGTTGCAGGTTTGATTGTCCTGTGCGTGGCGCTAGGAGCCGGTACAGCAGCTGTCGTAGTGACGGACGACCGAAAAGGCCCGGAAATCGAGCTTCCAGCTGATGGGGATGTAACGTATGAGGAAGGCAGTGATACAGCGTCTTTGCTGGAAGGCGTTACTGCAACGGATGAGAAAGACGGAGATGTGACAGATTCGCTGATGATTGAAAACATTTTCCCGAACGATGACCATACCAGTGCATCGGTTGTCTATGCGGCAAAGGACAGTCACAATAATGTATCAAAAGCAACACGCCGCGTGAATTATAAAGCTGCAGCGGAAGATACCCCGGCGGAAAATGAGGCTACGCAGGAAACGGATAACAGTGGGGCGGCAGATGAGTCTGCACCGGCAGTAGAGGAGCCGCAGCAGAATGACACAGAGGGCACAAAAAATGAGACAGATGCGCAGATGGAAATCGAAGCACTGCCGGCGGAAAGCCCAAAACTGTACCTGAATACGTATGAAGTAACAGTGGAAGCCGGAAACGATCTGGACAAAACCAGCTATATACAAAGAGATGACCGATGATGCAGACAGCCAGGAGTCACTCTTTAACCAGATTGAGATCGACGGCGATGTGGATACTGCAGTGCCGGGAG
>ENA-OQDE01000471-OQDE01000471.1-human-gut-metagenome-genome-assembly--contig:-NODE-471-length-23954-cov-2.842196_pt1 | contig 23954 bp, 17 predicted proteins | sample MGYA00242768_ERZ504595 | MGnify/ENA primary metagenome ERZ504595 (study PRJEB26092, sample SAMD00036307) | human gut metagenome | host: Homo sapiens | study: EMG produced TPA metagenomics assembly of... | reverse complement strand
TCTAAAACTATACTTTCTATTCCAACCCAGGTTGGCAAACTGGTAAACAGAAACTATAGAAAAAATAACCAATGCAAAAATCTCCTTTATTGTCTATTACGAACAATAAAGGAGATTTACCTAGAACATTCCAGTTTTTTCTGTCTTCTTATTTTTACTTTTTACATACGGTTCTGCATATTGAGTCGGCAGTGCTCTCGATATGTCTTTAAAACATTTAGTAAAACTAGTATACAATACACCTTCCTATTCTTTATTATAGCTTTATTCGAACGGAACTGCCAAGTACTAGAATATGAATTGAAAACGTCCCTGTACTACACTAAAGTTTGTGCTTTCGATCTCTTTGATATGCGAGCCGGGGATGAAGTAGCTATAATTCAATTTGACAGCAATGTGTTTATTGATATAGTAATTCAATCCGAAGGAGAGGTCTTTCTGTGTTCCGCCTTTTATTCCGGCATCATTCAGAGAGAGATAATTGAAACGGGCACATAGTTCGAGTGCTTTTCCTTCCGGTCTTCCGGGACAGGCTACTTCTTCGTCATACAGATAATTCTGTCCCAACAATAGCCAGGAACATTGCAGATAAGCTCCTTGTGCCGTATAGTTCTCAAAACCCTTTTCCCGTTTTACATGGGCGCGGATGTATTCACCCTGAAGAAAGAATTTATGATAGTAAATTAGCAGTTCGGTTCCTATTTTAAATTGGGATGCTGCATGATCTACATCTGCTTGTATTAATGTACGATTATCAATCGTGCTCACGCCCGGAGATTTATAAGTAAACGTATTCCTGTTCTCATCTTCGGGAAGCGTGCCGTCCGGTGTACGATGGATAGCTGCTAATCCTATATGTATCAGTTTCGCTTGCTCATAAAGTGGACGGTAAACCAAACGTCCGTCAATGGCATATCCTTGCGATGCGTTTTTCAGGTTGCTCAAATCATTATCGGTAAAGAATCCGCCACACAGATAGTAATATTGGGTACGATAGGAATAGGCTACTCCCATACGTCGGCTATTTGTCAATGCCAGCACAGCTCCCGGAGATTGGTTGAAGCGAAGATCAAATGTACTACAAATCATATCGAGACTGAATGGCTCATAGAATTGTCCTATCTGAATGGAACTATTCTTATAGGAATAGGTGGCAAAAGCATCTTTGATGGCTACTTTGTTTCCGGCATATCCCATTTCCAGTTTCATTCCCCAGTTCTGATAGGTAGCTTTTACACCGATGCGAAGGTCATTAAATTCCGTGCCGTTGCCAAAGTTATTCGGATTCTTCAGATACACTCCTCCATCCATTAATAGACGCCCGGTGATTTTATATTGTATGCCATCGGGCAGATTCTGTGCCGTTAGCCGGGAAGTCGTTAGTATTAGAGATAGAAGGAAGGAGAATTTCAAATATAGTCCTATTATTTTCATCGTCCACCTTTTATCAAATTTGTGAAAAAGTAGTTGGCTCCATACCTTCTCCCGTAAATTTTATCCCGTTGCTCATTTCGGCTTCTTTCGCTTTCTTCAGTTGTTTCTCTTTTTTATAGCGCTGTATCAGGTAAATCATGGAGCAGGTGAAAGCAACCGTACAGATCAGTCCTACGTAACCGGATAATATATTATAAAATTCCAACCAGTTTATGTCTGCATGGGCAAATTCTTTGAACATCAAGACAAGTACAGTTCCCGTATATCCGATAAAATCAATGGTCACAATGAAGAAACCGACATTTCCTTTTATCTTGAAACAAGCGATGAAGCGGTCGAAAAAAATGCTTTGAAAACAGAGGTAGGCAATATACAGACAGAGACTTTGGACAAACAGCCAGGTGATTGCATCCAATTGCAGAGAATCATAATTGAAAGATATAAAACTCATGGTGGCTGTCCCAAGTACGACCAATCCCAGCAGGGCAACCAAAACTTTTATGTTACTTTTCACAAAGACCATCGCTCCGAATAACGCCAGAATTATTAATGTAACGACTGTATCTACCTGCGCAAACATCCATGAGGACTGTCCGTTCATATCAATAATCTTCACCAGGAAATCTTCCTTAATATCTCTAAGCACTACCAACATTAGGTTAGCTACAAACAATAATACAAGAAATGGCATAAAGTCGATGAACAGTTCTTTCCGTTGCTTGCCATTCAGAGTTACACGACTACTCTTTGTTCTATATCTTGTGCCGTAGGTTGTGGCAAACGGGTTAAGCTATATCCCAAAAGAGCCAATAAAGGAAGTGCAAAAGCACCGATAAGTGCCGGCATCCAAAATTCGCTGACGTTCAATGTATTCATAACGAACAATCCGATGGATTTTGCCGTTCCCGAACTGATAACAATACTGATTCCTAAAAGACTGGCCAAAATATCCGTAGTGCGGCGACCTTCGATAAAACTGAAAATAACTCCCCACATACAGCCCAATGACAATCCATTGAAGAACATGGCAAACATATTATAAGGAGTGGGAAGTGCTCCGAACGCAACCAATGACAATTCCGCTACGGCAATGGAAACGAGTATAAACTTCAGGCGATTCTCTCTCTTCAATTCGGAAATCAACTTGATACCTATAAACTTGGCTATCAGATAACCTGCTATCTGAATGATAGTAACCAGTACTTTATAATCAAAGCCGAATGCTTCTATCCCGTCAAAGTAGCAGCTGTGAAAGGTTTGCGCAATGTATAAACCAGTGAGTAAGAAAGAAGGGCTGCTCCACCTGCCCATAGAATAAAGAGGAAATCGGCTAATCTTCTGTTTGAACTTAGTTTCGATATTGCTTCAGTAATCGTTTTCATACGTTTTCGTTTTAATTTCTGGAGCAAAAGTAGAGGAGAATAGCAAGGGAGAAAATGAATTCTAAAGATTCATTTTATTCATTATCAGGTAGAAATGGAAGTAATATTAATGTAACGTTTATGTAACCGTAATTTCTTGGAAATGGAATACAAAAAGGGTTGCACAATCACTAATCCGGTATTGCGCAAACCTTTTTATTCGATTTCTTATTTTTCTTCTTATTGGAAAGTAGGCATCTTGAATCTGTACAATAATCCACCTACCATGGAAGCTACGCGGTCAGGTCTTCCTTGTTCGGAGCCATCGTATGTATCGGTACGGATACCGACTTTAGGTTCGGCATACAGATACAAAGAAGAAGCCACTTTCAGCTTTACCTGCACACCGGCATCCATTCCCGGCACTGCTCGGAACTTACCGTAACGGCGTACCAGTCCGGCCGTAACTCCCACAAAAGGAACAACATCTATCACATGATCGGGGCTGTATCCTTTTGCCAATGTGGCCAGACTCATCATATAATCCATACCCAAACCGGCATAATGAAGATTCATCTTCGACGACGTTTTGGCCTTGTACATAATTGTTCCATTTACCCGCCATGCAGATAACGGAGTGTACCATTTACCTATGCTTCCTTTTGCTTCTACACCTGCATTCTTCACCAAATCTTTGTTGGCTACGAGCAAGCTACCCAATCCAAGTGCACCGGAGATGAAGTAACGCTTGTCATCCTGACCAAACACGCTACGATTGGCTGCTTTTGAATAAGGAACAAAGCGATAGTGGAAACCTGCATTGACTCCTACCATTACGTCTTTCTGCATAAACCCCAGATTACCTTCAATGAATTTATCTCCATACAAGCGAATCTGCGGTTCAATGTACAAACCGAGAAAATCATTCACATGCCATAATCCCTGTATGCCTGCATTAATACCCGGTTGGAACTTATGGTCTGATTTGGAAGTATAAGCAAGGTTGACACCTACCGAACCTATTAAATCAAAGATACGATCGGGATTATATCCACTCATGGTAGACGTTATGTTCCACAAGTAATCAAGACCGCCACTGACGCTGACATGTCTAAGTTTGCCCGCTTTAACACTTCCCGGAACTACATAGTTCGTAAAGAATCCACCCGTACCCACCAGGCGCAAACCGGAATAAGCTCAACCACTTACCGATAGAGACAGAAGCCTGCGGACCTAAAGAACCAAGGTTTTCAAGATTCGTCTTATTCAGGAACATTTGCACACCGATTCCCGAAGTCATAAACAGATTGTCTGCGATGTGATTGCTTGAGAATCCGTTCTTCGGACGTGCCGCACGGTCAATCGTATGATAAGTCAAACCAAAATTCAACTCTCCGAGCTGATCTGTATTGCCACCTACTCCGCGACCTCCTGCATATTTCTTATTATACACATTGAGGCGAGGTTCTATAAATAGATCCACAGAACGGTTGATACGGAAACTTCCTTGCACACCGACTCCTATTCCCGGAGCATACTTGGCGGTTTTATCCACTCCTTTCGTACCTGCCAGGTTAACTCCGGCAATACCGATCAGACTAAATATTCTGTCTTCATCATATCCCCAAAGAACATTATTGATATTCAACAGATAGTCCGCATGCAGATCGACATGTTTAAAGTAGCCGCTTGCACTGCCCGAAGGGGTGTCCGAAAGTCCAACTGTTCCGGACAAACGCAGACCGGAAGAAGGACTGAACCATTTACCGATTCCGGCAGAGAACTGGGGCCCTAATCCTTTAATCGTATTCTTGATTCCCGGAACTTTCAGTGTACTGATACCACCGGATAAAGAGATAAACATATGATTCAGGAAGGAACTTTTATCGAAATCATCGAAATGAATCTTAGTTCCCATCGGAGCAGCAGGCATATAGGTCAGACCTACCAGAACCGAACCAGCCATTTTATAGTTTCTCCAACTTTCCGTATACGCAAACCGTCATTATACCATCCGATCCGCGGTTCTACAAACAAATCCAATGTAGAAGAAAGACGTACATTTCCCTGTAAACCGAGATGAGCGCCGTAATAAAGCTGACCGCCGCCTTTCAAATCCGGATACTTTTCGGAACGATCGCTATTGTCGCCCACCTTAGAATAACCGGCTTCTATACCTGCAATCCCTACTAACTCAAAACAACGGTTTGCATTGTATCCGTATGCCAGGGAGGACATATTCAACAGATAGTCCAGGCTGCCGCCACCCATTTTTATTTTAGAATCGTAGATACTCGACGGCAGATAACCTAAATTCACCCCTATCCGAAGTCCATGGACCGGAGTAATCCACTTTCCCATAAAGAGATGGGCGGTCATTCCCATTCCATCCTGACTATCTCCACTTGTTAACAAGCTGTATGGCCCTATTCCGGCAGAGAAAAAGAGATGTTCATTGAATTTATTGCTCTCGAACTTTTCATTTGCAGGCCGTTTCTGTAACATATATTGCAATGCACCATAATCCTGTGCCTGTAAGGTAACAGCAAGCATCAGGAAGATTGCCACTGCTACATATTTATTGTTGATTCTGAAGATATTCATCGTTTACTCTTGTTGTATATATCATTATTTAATTTTCTGCTCTTCCGGCAGCAAGTCAATAATATCACCGTCCACCTTCGCTACTTCCAATAAGGAAGGATCAAGTTCAAGGGCCTTCTCAATGCTCATAATCGCATCACCTATTTTCTCCAGGCGGTTGGCGGCAATCGCTTTTATATAATATTCGCGGGCGGTCTCTACATCCATGGTAGAAATCTTATCCCATGCTTCCTGATTCTTCTTCATTGCCAGTAGCATCACCACCTCATTGAAAGGACTGGTAGCCGCCACCTTTTCGAAAGCATCATTATAATAACCGGCCAATGCCTGAACGATGGCCTGCAAATCTTCAGAAACCGCTTCTTCGGGAACCAATGTCAAGACTGAATCCGCTTTTGTATATTTCCCTTCGTGTAGCAAGGCAATAGCCTGATTAGACAATAACTCCGCCGGTGCCGATTTACTGACAAACGGTTCGAGAATACGTGAATCCGGAGTATCTTTCTGTATCGTTGCCACTGCCAGTTCATTGGCTGCATACGTAAAGTTATCATAAAGTTCAAGAGCTTCCCTACAATACTTTTCCCTTTCGTCGGGAGTTTTTGCTGTCGTAATCATACGGTAATATTCGAAACGGGTCAGTTCCTTCGGATTCTTTCTGTAAAGTTCTCTAATCTCGTCGTCTGTCAAGGAACGGAAAATTGAATAACCATAGGTATATTGCACCTTTCTCAATTTAGGCAAATAAGTAGCCGCAAGTTCCTTGTAGAAAGGTTTCGATTTCAAGACCCCATTCAACCGGTAAGGAGTAGCTGCATATTGTTTGATTAAGTCCTCTACTTCTTTAGCCAGTTCCGGCTTGGAGCTTTTTTTCAGCAATTCAGCTACCTCCTTCCAGGAGGCAACCGATGCATCCGATTTCACCTCCAACAGTTTACGTGTTTCCGGGTCCAGTTGTGCCAGTATACGTTCCAGGGCCTTATCCGTACGCAATTTTGCCAGACGAAGATTCGTCGCGTAAGAACCGTCCGGCGAAGCCACCCCCGTAATATGAAAACTCTTCAAAGAGGCATCCGGGTTCGTCTCAATAGCACGTAATTCCTGATTCAACCGGTTCAGTTCCACCTGATTCTGTGGATTCTTATCATCCAGGTCGGCTTTACCTACCAGGAAGGTTAAGTTTACCTCACCTTTCGTATCCCGCAACTGCATCACGGGTTTCGGAAGATATTTCTCGTCCGTCAGACTGAAAGCGGAGAATTTATACTCCAAGAAACGAAGCGGGTTGACCGTTCCGCGTGCAATGGAGAAAGAGTCGCGATAAATGATATTCCGGTAATTTTCCATCGCCAGATGCACATCTGCACGGTAGTCATGTTGCAGATATTCTATATAGATAGAATCATGGTAGGCAATAATATCCCCTTTGCGTGAAGAAGTCGTTTTCACACGGATGTAATCGTGCAAAGGATCTTTATCCATATCATAATCGTACATTCGATTTTGCGTTGTATGATAAGTATCCCCGTCGAATACAACAGGACGCATCAACAGACGCTTTTTCAGTGTCACATCATAAATGGAAGGCTGCAATACCAAGCGACGATGTGAGTTAAACATCTCCTTAGGCACCGGGACACGAGTTTTCAGATGGAAATAATTACCTTTGATTTCGATGTCCGTAGGTTCCGGAATCACTTTGTCCTTCACTTTGGAAGTAATCGTTACTTCGTCCAGTTCGATGACGGCATCTTTCAATACTACATTCAGAATCTGCTTTCCTGCCACCTTCACTGTTTTGTCTTCATAACCGACACATGTAAACTTCAACGAGCCGTTTTTCTCAACCAAGACACTGTAACGACCATCCTCGTCGGACATTTCTATACGTTCGTCATTGACCGGATTCAACACATTTACATTCGGAACACTTTTTCCTGCGGGTTTGTGATATGCCCTGCACGCGGATCCGTTGGGCGGATACATTCATACCGACGAACATCATCGCCACGAGAAGTATACCTGTTAATCTATCACGTTTCAAATTGATTTTCATTCTCTTTTCTGACTAGCTAATGTTCGTTATCGAATAATATAAACAAAGGATACCCCAGTTTGACAGGTGCAATGGTAGTCTTACTATCGTTGACCGCACCCGGTTTCGGAGTACCCTTATCATACTTAAACTGACGGTAGCGCAACACACCCACTCCGGCAGTTGCTTCGATGTTCCAATGATCGCCCAGCACCCATGCGTATCCATAGGTCAAACCGGCGGCGTATGCATCGCCTTTGTGATGCACATCTTTTACCATCATATCAAAATTATTCACGAAAGCGGTGATTCCAAGAAAATGACTCACCATCGGACGATTTAGCCAGTAACGAACTTCAGGCTGAAAATGCGTGAAAGTCGTTTTAAAGTTGTCTGTACTGATTGGGTTCGCAGCAATCCCCATGTTTAAGGAGACATGACTACCCAATACAAATTCTGCTTCTACATTCGGACTGGCGGTCAGCAACCCAATGCATTTGTCTTTACAGCCACCCGTTGTGCGTGCACATGTACACCACAACATAATAACAGAAATGATAACGCAGCTATTACCCTGCGACCATTTCTCATCACATATACCATCATTTATTTCCCACTAAATATTTCCCACTAAATATTTACCCACAAAAAAAGGGCTTACTGTCCATTTTATATACTACTTGGACAGAAAGCCACAAAATTAGAAAAAATATAGTATTAAAAACGTTTAAACACGCTTTTTTGTTTTTTATTGCAACAATTTCCATCTTAGGCCATAATATACCATACTACGGATAAGATATACAATTTTTCTTTATTACCAATGAAACATCAGATACGCAACAACATAGGCTCCGACGAAGCATCGGATTTTATCTTCTTATCGCCGATAACAACCGTACAGGGAGCAGAAGAAATAATATACCATTTCCCTTCTTTCTTTTCGAGCAATACATTAGCGGCATTGTCGGTCTGAATCATTACCCCGGGTGCAACCAATTGGGTTCCATTCCCTAAAAACAACGTCCGGTTTCCTGCATATTCATTGCTGATAACAGCATAATCCGCTTTCACTTTCATTCCTTGATAAGTAGCGGTTTGTGCAGCATCGGATAGAGAGAAGATATGATCTATACGTCCGTTTTTGCTTTTCACACAGATTCCGGCAAAATCTTCTAAACATACTCCTTCCACATCAAAATAAGAGACGGACTGAATAGTAGACGGTTCCTTTTTCGTACTCGGTTCATATATCGAAACAAAAGGACGATTCCAAGCTTCTCCATGCTGACGGGCAACAAATGTCAGCGTCGGCTGCTCCTTTATATTATAGGGCATATTCGGTGTACGGCTTAGCCCTTCGGTCATTGGCGCCAAAGCCGTAAAGACTTCACGATCCGGTTCGCCTTTCATCCAAAGATTCATGTATATATCATCGCCGTCCTTATCTTTCATATCTATGGTGAAAGTTGCCTTGACATCCTTAGCGGTTGCAGCCACTTTCTTATCATATAAATAGGAATAAGCGTAAAGATGTGCGCCTGCAAAGGCGAGTTCTTCCGTAGGCTGGAGATTCAGTCGCTGCCATCTGCTGCCGTCAATGTCAAAGTCTGCCCAAGGTTGTGATAGAAGTAATCGTGCATCTTATCGCCTCCTTTCTCTTTCCGGCTGCGGAATACATCGACATAATACCCCGTCTCCGCCCCGGTAGTGACAATACTCATCATACGGGTCTGATCCGCCCTGCTTTCCGGTTCACGGAAATAAAGGTTACTGTAAGTAACGGACGTAAATGCTTTGCCCGGTTCCGCTGATGCCGGGAAACAGGAAAGCAAATCAAAAGAATGGTTACTTTTCATCACCGGATAGCTCGATATTCCATCCACACAAACTGTATTATGACTGGGGAATTGAGAATAATATTCCGCATAATCCAGTCCGCTATACAGGAAAAGCCCGATACCTGCATCCGGACCCAATACGTATCCTTTTCCGTAAAGTTCCATCGAAATGCCGTTAGCGTGCATGTGATTACCTTCACTGCCATTCAACGAAATCATCAAACTGTTGCGCGGATGCATACCGTTGCGCTGTACCAGCCATGATACATTGGGGGCATAAAACAAAGGAGAAACATAATCTTCTATCTTTCCCGGCTGCACTTTGGGATTTAGCGCCAGCGGTTTATCTTCAAAGAAGGAATTGACAGATACACGCACATTCTTCTTTTCTGTTTTATCATTTCCCAAATCCGGGTTCAGGCATTTCAGCAAAGCCGTGAAATAATTTTCCTGTTCTTTCTTCCCGTTCGCCTGTGCATTCTGTATCATACGGATAAAGAAATTCGTACTCAAATATCCCGGATGCGTATCTCCAAAGCCACAAATCATACGGTTGGGAAACAGATATTCGGGAGTGGTTGCTACCGCTTTCGACAATATAGGCATTGCTTTCACCAAATCATATTGCAGATTCGTATCAAACTGATTCACAAAATTGGCATAATCATTGATTACCACACTGCTATATCCCGGACATTCTGCCCAAATTCCCGTATTTATATCGAAACCATAATCTGCCAATCGCGTCAGACTCCACTGGCGGATGCTGGAACGGTTCATCACATAGTCGATATAATATTCACGTCCTTTTCCGTCGGCATATTCTTTATTGTCTTCCAATACCAATCCGACATTCATAACAAACCGTGCCTGTAGCAAATTCCAGTTGTTATGAGGTACACCGTTCGCAATGATATTATCCGCCCATTTCTTAAAAGCTCCGGCGTAGATTTCCATTTTATCCGGGTAATTGGCCTTTAGGTAATTATATAGAAAATCATATAAAGGGACAGCGATATGGAGTGCGTCTTCATGGATGACTTCGAAAGAAGTCAATCCTACCAATGTTTGCTGATGGCCGTGATTCAGGTCGATGGGCACGTTTCTATAATAAATGCCTGTCATATATGTATCAAAGACCCCTGCGGCAAGTTTAGCGAATTTCTCTTCATCCGTCATCCAATAAAGGAAAGCGGCATCACGGGCAATTCCCAGGATTTCGCAGTTCAGGCTTTCAATATTCCGGCCTGTTTTGGATGGGTGTACACTCTCCATAGGACGGTCAGGAAGTGCATTATTGCAGAAAGTGACATTCCCGTCCTCATCATCATAAGGAACGACATCCGCCAATTTGGGACGGCCGTGGGTAGCAGCTGTGCCACGGGTTCCTGTGTAACGCACAGTGGATAAGGAGCTTTTTCACCACCTGCATGGTCGAACGTTTCACCTTTCACATATACTTCCGTGGCATGAGACTTCCAGTACATTGCCAAACGAGACAGCAACCACGCCGGTTGAGCATCCGTCAGGTTCGTATATACTTCCGTCCGTTCCTTCAATTATTGAAAACATCTTTCGCCCATTCTTCTTTTTTAATCAGCTTCCATGTTTCCTGCTTTCCCGCCGGAGTAGTCAGTACCCGCGGATGTGTCTGCGGCATCTTTTCCGGCAAAGGAATCTCTTGTCCGGATGCGCTGTTCAGAAAGGATAGAAAACATAGTCCAAGTAAAATTCGTCTCATACTTCAGTTATATTTTTTAGGTTTGATACCTATTAAATACGAAGATAGAGATTTATTTACCTAAATCCTCCGTCAAAGAACAATTTTATTTGTACGAGACTACGCTGTTATTTCAAACAAAGAATTATATTTGCAAAAAACCGACTAACAATTCTGATACTTATGAAAATTTTATCTATCCATGATTTGGCAACAATCAGGAAGAGAGCAGAGCACAATCTTTCATTGCGCGAAGAAAGTAATGAAAGGTGACTGAAAAGTGTTACGGACTGGCATCCGGTGCGCAACATCTTCAGATTCTGATCTGCGGTGGTACAGGCTGTAAGGCATCTTCCAGCCAGGGTATTACAGACAATCTTCTAAAAGCCATCCAAAAGAACGAAATCACCGACAAAGTAGAAGTCATCACCGTAGGCTGTTTCGGCTTCTGTGAAAAAGGTCCTATCGTGAAAATTATCCCCGATAATACCTTTTACACCCAAGTCACTCCCGAAGATGCGGAAGAAATCATCAACGAGCATATCATCGGAGGACGAAGAATCGAACGGTTGCTGTATGTAGATCCCAAAACGGAACATACCGTCAGCGACTCCAAGCACATGGATTTCTACCGGAAACAACTCCGCATCGCATTGCGTAACTGTGGTTTTATCGATCCCGAAAATATTGAAGAGTATATCGCCCGTGAAGGATACTTTGCATTGGCCGATTGCCTGCTTAACAAACAGCCGACGGACGTTATTGATATTATCAAACGTTCGGGACTTCGCGGACGTGGTGGTGGCGGTTTCCCGACGGGACTGAAATGGGAATTTGCCAACAAGCAACAGTCAGATGTCAAATACGTGGTTTGTAACGCCGACGAAGGAGATCCCGGTGCATTCATGGACCGTTCCATTATGGAGGGCGACCCACATTCGATTGTAGAAGCGATGTGTGTCTGCGGTTATTCCATTGGTTCCACTAAAGGATTAGTATATATCCGTGCCGAATATCCGTTAGCTATCAACCGACTGAAAACAGCTATCAATCAGGCACGCGAATACGGATTACTAGGAGATCATATCTTAGGAACAGATTTCAGTTTCGACATAGAAATACGATACGGAGCCGGAGCTTTTGTCTGCGGAGAAGAAACTGCCCTTATTCATTCGATGGAAGGAAAACGGGGAGAGCCGACTCTGAAACCTCCCTTCCCTGCCGAATCCGGTTATCTGGGAAAACCAACCAATGTAAATAATGTGGAAACGCTTGCCAATATTCCCATTATTCTAACCAAAGGAGCCGACTGGTTTGCAACGATTGGCACAGAACGTTCCAAAGGAACCAAAGTGTTTGCTCTTGCCGGAAAGATTAATAATGTCGGACTGATCGAAGTGCCGATGGGAACTACTCTTCGGGAAGTAATCTACGAAATCGGAGGAGGCATCAAAGGCGGAAAGAAGTTCAAAGCTGTACAAACAGGAGGACCGTCAGGCGGCTGTCTGACAGAAAACATCTGGACACTCCCATTGACTTTGACAACCTTCTCTCGGCCGGTTCCATGATGGGTTCAGGAGGATGATTGTCATGGATGAGGACGACTGCATGGTATCCGTAGCCCGCTTTTATCTGGATTTTACAGTGGAAGAGTCCTGCGGGAAATGCACACCTTGCCGCATTGGAAACAAACGTCTGTTGGAACTACTGAACAAGATTACAGAAGGAAAAGGCACAGAAAAAGACCTGGACACACTTGCCACTTTGGGACAAGTCATCAAAGATACGGCCCTCTGCGGACTGGGACAAACCTCTCCGAATCCCGTTTTATCCACATTGGATAACTTCTACGATGAATATATGGAGCACGTGCGGGATAAGACTTGTCGCGCCAAGCAATGTAAATCACTATTAACATATACCATCAGTCCGGAACGTTGCATTGGTTGTCATCTATGCGCCAAAAACTGTCCGGCGGATGCTATCAGCGGACTGGTGCGTAAGCCACATGTCATTGCTCCCGATAAATGTATCAAATGCGGCATGTGTATGGCACGCTGCAAATTCAACGCTATTCTTGTCTGCTAAAATCTTATTTACTATGGAAGAAAAACAAATTACTCTCCAGATAGACGGTCATTTCATCACTGTGCCCGAGGGAAGCACTATTCTTGAAGCCGCTATCAAAATCGGTATCAATATACCTACGCTGTGTCATATCGACCTGAAAGGAACCTGTATAAAAAATAATCCGGCTTCCTGCCGTATTTGTGTGGTTGAAGTGATGGGACGGCGCAACCTGGCTCCTGCCTGCGCTACCCGTTGCACGGAGGGCATGGTAGTAAAAACCAGTACCCTGCGCGTAATGAACGCTCGCAAAGTGGTGGCTGAACTGATCCTTTCGGATCACCCCAATGACTGCCTCACTTGCCCTAAATGCGGCAACTGCGAGCTCCAAACGTTAGCACTGCGTTTCAACATTCGCGAAATGCCTTTCAATGGCGGTGAGCTGTCCCCCCGCAAACGGGAAATTACCGCTTCTATCGTCCGTAATATGGATAAATGCATTTTCTGTCGCCGTTGTGAAAGTGTTTGCAATGATGTACAGACGGTCGGAGCATTGGGTGCCATCCGTCGCGGATTCAATACAACCATCGCTCCTGCTTTGACCGAATGATGACGGAAAGTGAATGTACTTACTGCGGTCAGTGCGTGGCTGTCTGTCCCGTAGGCGCATTAACAGAACGTGACTACACCAACCGTCTGCTCGACGATCTGGCTAATCCGGACAAAGTAGTGATTGTGCAGACCGCACCTGCGTACGGGCGGCCCTAGGTGAAGAATTCGGATTTCCTCCCGGCACTCTGGTAACCGGGAAAATGGTGTATGCACTTCGCGAACTGGGATTCGACTATGTATTCGATACTGATTTTGCCGCCGACCTCACCATCATGGAAGAAGGATCGGAAATACTAAACCGCCTGACACGTTATCTCAACGGAGATAAATCCGTACGATTACCTATCCTGACTTCCTGCTGTCCGGCATGGGTCAACTTCTTCGAACATCATTTCCCGGACATGCTGGACATTCCGTCCACCGCCCGCTCCCCACAACAGATGTTCGGTTCCATTGCCAAATCCTATTGGGCGGAGAAAATGGGCATACCCAGAGAAAAACTGGTTGTCGTATCTATCATGCCTTGTCTGGCTAAAAAGTACGAATGTGCACGTGATGAATTCAAAGTGAACGGTATCCCCGATGTGGATTATTCTATCTCTACCCGTGAACTGGCACGACTAATTAAACGTGCCAATATCGGGTTCCCTCTCGTACTGGACAGCCCATTCGACAACCCGATGGGTGAATCGACAGGTGCCGGTGTCATTTTCGGAACAACAGGTGGTGTAATGGAAGCCGCCCTCCGTTCTGTCTATGAAATCTATACCGGAGAACCTTTGAAAAATGTAAATTTCGAACAGGTACGCGGACTAAATGGCGTCCGTCGTGCTACCATTAACCTAAACGGATTTGAATTAAAAGTAGGCATCGCACACGGACTAGGCAACGCTCGTCATCTACTGGAAGATATACGGAACGGACATAACGAATATCATGTAATCGAAATTATGGCTTGCCCCGGAGGCTGTATCGGTGGCGGCGGGCAGCCTTTGCATCACGGCAACTCGGAAATACTCTATGCACGCGCAACGCACTTTACCGTGAAGACGCCAACAAACCTTTGCGCAAATCGCACGAGAATCCGTATATCAAGACATTATACGAGGATTATCTCGGCAAACCGCTAGGTGAGAAATCGGAAACTCTCCTGCATACGCATTATTTCAACAAAGCGATTGATTAACTTTTAAATGAAGAGTATTATGTCAGATATCAAACTAGCCTGTGACATGGCAGAGCAAATCAAAACGATCTGCGACAAGCATGGAAACAAACCGGGCGAACTTATCAATATTTTGCATGAGGCACAGCATTTGCAAGGGTATCTACCCGAGGAAACGCAACGGATTATCGCTTCCAAACTTGGAATTCCCGTATCGAAAGTGTATGGTGTCGTCACTTTCTATACTTTCTTTACCATGACTCCCAAAGGAAAACATCCCATCTCTGTTTGCATGGTACAGCTTGTTATGTACGTGGTTCAGAAAAACTGCTGGAAGAGTTCAAACGTGTATTAGGTATCGAAGTCGGTGACACTACCCCGGACGGAAAGTTCTCATTAGACTGTCTGCGTTGTGTAGGCGCCTGCGGACTGGCTCCGGTAGTGATGATCGGCGAGAAGGTATATGGTCGATTACAACCGGTAGATGTAAAGAAGATTATTGAAGAATTGGAATAAACCGAATTCCCGAAAACAATATAAAACAAACGGCTGTTGATAAGTCAAAACAGCCGTTCATTAATATTAAAATGTAAAAAAATGATGCGGAGAGAACGAGATTCGAACTCGTGATACCCTTTAGAGGTATACACGCTTTCCAGGCGTGCCTCTTCAACCACTCGAGCACCTCTCCTTACAATTACCAACTAGAGAAAAAACTCTCCATAAAAACAGAAAGCAGCAAAAAGCTGCTTTCTAGCGGAGAGACAGGCTCTCGAACTCATACTTTCAGAAAATATCACAAAATCACAATTTACTGATAATCAAACATCAATCAAGGTATAGAGTAAAACTAAATCTTTCTAAATGTCTTTTGCTATCTCAATTATTGGGTGTATATTTGGGTGTAGAATTTCAAACGCACCCAATTATGAATATCAAACGTAACATTATTTTTGCATTGGAGAGCCGGAAGAAAAACGGTGTGCCAATCGTAGAGAACGTTCCTATCCGTATGCGTGTCATATACGCAAGCCAACGCATCGAGTTTACAACAGGCTACCGGATTGACGTAGCCAAATGGGATGCAGACAAACAAAGGGTAAAGAACGGATGCACCAACAAGCTAAAGCAAAGCGCATCCGAAATAAATGCGGACTTGCTGAAATACTATGCCGAAATGCAAAACGTGTTCAAGGAGTTTGAGGTACAGGAAGCCATGCCTACCACCCAACAGTTAAAGGATGCGTTCAATTTACGAATGAAAAATACAAGTGAAGAACAGCAGAAAGAAGCGAAAATTAGTTTTTGGGAAGTGTTCGATGAGTTTGTAAAGGAGTGTGGCAATCAGAATAATTGGACGGCATCCACATACGAGAAATTTGCAGCGGTGAAAAACCACTTAAAAGAGTTCAAGGAAGATGTAACCTTTGAATACTTCAACGAGTTCGGGTTGAACGAATATGTCAATTTCTTGCGCGACAAGAAAGACATGAGAAATAGTACCATCGGCAAACAGATGGGATTCCTCAAATGGTTTCTGCGCTGGAGTTTCAAGAAAGGACATCATCAGAACATTGCATACGATACATTCAAACCCAAATTGAAAACCACCTCTAAAAAGGTGATATTTCTGACATGGGAAGAATTGAACAAACTGAAAGATTACCAAATACCGCATGTCAAGCAGTATTTGGAACGTGTCAGGGATGTCTTTCTGTTCTGTTGTTTCACAAGCTTACGGTACTCGGATGTTCGCAACTTGAAAAGAAGCGATGTGAAACCCGACCATATTGAAGTTACCACAGTCAAGACAGCGGACAGTCTGATAATCGAACTGAACGACCACAGCAAAGCCATTCTTGAAAAATACAAGGATGTTCATTTCGAGAATCACATGGCATTGCCCGTCATCAGCAATCAGAAGATGAACGATTATCTGAAAGAGCTGGGTGAACTGGCGGAAATCAACGAGCCTGTACGTGAAACCTACTACAAGGGGAATGAACGTATAGATGAAGTCACACCCAAATACGCTTTGTTAAGCACCCATGCCGGAAGAAGGACTTTCATCTGCAATGCGCTGGCTCTCGGAATCCCTGCACAAGTGGTTATGAAATGGACGGGACACAGCGATTACAAAGCCATGAAGCCCTACATTGACATAGCGGATGACATTAGAGCCAATGCCATGAACAAGTTCAATCAACTATAAAAGTATCAATTAGTTTCATAAACAGTTATCAATAAGTATATTTGCAGAAACCATTATCACAATATGAACAACAAGGAATCAAACATAGAAAAAACGAACCTAAATGCATTCATACACGCTATCGGTTCGGAAATAGAACAGGCGCAAGTAAGGCTGATTGTCGCAGCCAATGCGCAAATGCTGTTCCACTACTGGAAAGTGGGCAACTATATTCTCTATCATCAGCAACAGCAAGGATGGGGAAGTAAAATCATAAAGCAACTGGCAAAGGATATCCGGCTGAATTTTCCTGAAAAGAAAGGATATTCAGAACGCAACCTTACCTATATGTGTCAATTCGCAAGGTCATATCCTCTGAATGTACTACAAAGTTTTATTGATACGGATGCAAGGCTGTCTGTTCCAACCATACAGAATGTTACTAATGAAGTGTTGAAACTGAACGACAAACAATTTACGCAGGAACTTACTGCGCAAATACAATCCACTGTTTGTCAGCCTTTAGAAATTACGCAGGAAGTTCCTGCGCAATTTCAAGATGTAGAGAAAACCGTTTCTGCCATTTATAGGATGGGGATTAGAGAGATAGAAAAAGTTTTCTTGACCTCTCCCGTTTCCAAAATAAACTGGGCAAGCCAAATGGCTATACTTGACAGTTCGCTACCGTTAGGCATAAGCTATTGGTACATGAAGCAGTCCGTAGAAATGGGCTGGAGCAGCAATGTTCTTAAAATACAAATTGAAACCAACCTGTACAGCAGACAAATCAGCAATAATAAGGTAAACAATTTCACAGCCACGCTTCCTGCACCGCAAAGCGACCTCGCCAATTACCTGTTGAAAGACCCGTACATCTTTGATTTGGCTGGAACTAAAGAGAAAGCAGATGAAAGGGACATAGAAGAACAGTTGGTTAAGCACGTTACCCGTTACTTGCTGGAAATGGGCAATGGCTTTGCTTTCGTTGCACGACAGAAGCATTTCCAAGTCGGAAACAGCGATTTCTATGCAGACCTGATATTATATTCTATTCCACTGCACGCATATATCGTGGTAGAATTAAAGGCTACCCCATTCAAACCGGAGTATGCAGGGCAACTGAACTTCTACATCAATGTGGTGGATGATAAACTGAGGGGAGAGAATGACAACAAGACTATCGGGTTGTTGCTGTGCAAGGGAAAAGACGAAGTTGTAGCACAATACGCATTGACAGGCTATGACCAGCCGATAGGCATCAGCGATTACCAACTGAGCAAGGCTATACCTGAAAACTTAAAATCGGCTCTGCCAAGTATAGAAGAAGTGGAAGAAGAACTGGCTTCCTTTCTTGATAAAGACAAAAATCCATAAACCCAAGATATATGGCAGGAGAAATACTAATTATGATTCCCCAATACGGTGAACTCAACCGAATATACAGTGACTTTATTGTAAGCCATACTTTTTCTTTTGACAAGCAGAAATTCATCACGAACTTCTACAAGCAATACAATGACACAAAAGCTTTTGAAGCCGCTATCCTTGAATTGGTACTTGACAAGCAGAAAGAACAGTACACTCTGATTCTCGACAGTCTAAGAGCCGAGATAGAGAAAAACATGATGCTTTACGAAAAATATCCATTGCTTGATGATGAGATAATTTCTCGTGTGTGCTACCATTTCGCTGATAGATATAATATTGATATAGAGGAACAACTGGAGGTTACACAAAGACTAAACAAGCCTTTGAACGAGGCATATAACAGATATGATTCTATTGGTTACAGGGAACATACGGCAGAAGAAGAAAAGCAAGCCGAAAAGGAATATGAACGCTGCAAGGCTGAATATGAGAAAGAAAAAGAAGAACTGAACAGGCTTTATGAATTGCAAAAGCAAGCAAGAAAAGAGGCTTTCCAATATATAGAGAACTGCTGCGGAGATATTTATAAATTGAGTTTCCATTTTATGGAAATATTAGCAAAATATATTCCCGTAGCTAAAGATAAACCGGAAGAGCTAACCAAGCCAAGCGAACCCGATATGCAAGAAGAAGCACCCAAAGAGGAACAACACGAATATTTCGACATGGAGTTGCTTTCGCACGTTTACACGACCTGCGTAGGAGAACAATTCGAGAATATTTCCGAATATGATTTCTATGCTTGTATGAATCTGCACCCCGGCAAATGCAAGCTGAAAATAAAAACGAGAGAGAAAATACGTGTCTGCTACCTGATATTCCTGATGGGTGAACGACTGCCCAAACTTGACAGGGAGAATTGGAAAAAGAATATCCTCAAAATGCTGGATATTGAAGAGAACTATTACAAGTCAAAATACAAGGAACCTGTTTCCGATTTCCCAAGTGACAGCAACCAGAAGTTCGCCAAAGAAATGGACGCAATATTCCGATAATCCGTGATATACCCTGACATATTACGAAATAACCACTTTTACCACTCAAATTAATTTTTGAGTGGTATTTTTATTGTCTGATATTCAAAGAAATAATAAAATATTCCATTTGCACTAACCACATCCTTACCACTTACAAACCTACCTAATTTTGCATCGTTCGAGAACAGAAAAAACAGCCTGTGCGCAGGCTGATTGTTAAACGACTAAATAGATTAGACGATGACAAATCTTCAAGAGTTATTATCAAAACCCGTCTGGCAGATGACAGGCGAAGAGTTCATATTCTTAAGCAAGCACGCTTCCGGTCAAACGGAAATGCAGCCACAGCCCGTTACGGACACAGAAAGGAAGTATGTGTACGGAATACTGGCATTGCCAAACTGTTCGGGTGCAGCCTGCCCACAGCCAACCGCATCAAGAAAAGCGGAAAGATTGACAAGGCAATCACCCAGATAGGACGCAAGATTATCGTAGATGTGGAGCTTGCCCTTGAACTGGCCGGGAAGAAAACAGGAGGACGAAAATAACGGGAGGCATGGCTATGGACTATATTAAAGAGACTAAGGACATATCGCAGAAGAAGCCATTATCCTTTGGCAAGCCTCACGTTTGAGCCTGTCGAAAAGTTATGAGAAAGCACCTGAAATCCTCAAAGTACATAGTTCTGTCATTGGGACATTGGGCAATTTCAGCGCATCCATCGGCAAAGCCAAAAGTAAAAAGACATTCAATGTATCGGCTATCGTAGCCGCCGCATTGAAGAACGGCACAGTGTTGCGGTATGTGGCGGAACTGCCGGAAGATAAGCGGAAAGTGCTTTATGTTGATACAGAGCAAAGCCCTTACCATTGCCTGAAAGTCATGACACGCATTTTGCGGATGGCCGGCTTGCCTGATGACAGGGACAATGAGAACCTTGAATTTCTCGCTTTGAGAAAATACACGCCTGAGCAACGTATCAGGATTGTAGAACAGGCGATCTACAACACTCCCGACATTGGTCTTGTAATCATAGACGGCATCCGTGATATGGTGTACGACATCAATAGCCCCGGTGAATCCACACGCATCATATCCAAGCTGATGCAGTGGACGGACGACAGGCAGATACACATCCATACGATACTGCATCAGAACAAGGGGGATGAGAATGCGAGAGGGCATATCGGTACGGAGTTGAACAACAAGGCGGAAACCGTATTGCAGGTAGAAAAGGACAAGGGCAACGGTGACATCAGCCATGTTTCAGCCATTCACATACGAGCAATGGACTTTGAGCCTTTTGCGTTCCGCATCAACGACAAAATCCTTCCCGAACTTATAGAGGTTACAAACCCGAAACAAAGAAACCGGGAAGACCCGAAGAAGAGAAGTTCGACCCTTACAGGCATATCACCGAGCAGCAGCACCGCATCGCATTGGAAGCCGCATTCGGTCTGAAAGAGGAATATGGTTACAAGGAACTGGAAGATGCTTTAATCAAGATCTATATGTCCGTGGGTGTAAAACTGAACCATAAAAAGGCAGTATCGCTCATCACCATGCTCCGCAACAAGCGGATGATAGTGCAGGAGAACGGCAGGAAATACACCTTCATGCCCGACTTCCACTATTAGCCCATTTCCCTGCAATCACTTCACTTTATTCTCGGGGTGTATATATTAGAAATATAGTGAGTGATTCTGAAATGGGATTAAATCACTTCACTTTATTACCGTATCCTATATATACGAGAATTTAGTGAAGTGGTTATAGACCGTACTTCCTAAAAAGGTACGGGCGAAAAGAAAAACGAATCAATTACCAACTACTAAAACAATCATTTTATGGATATACAGACAGCCAAGCAAATCAGGATAGCAGATTTTCTGCACAGTTTGGGATATTCTCCCGTCAAGCAACAAGGTATCAACCTGTGGTATAAATCACCGTTAAGGGAAGAAGCAGAAGCTTCGTTCAAGGTAAATACCGAACGTAACCAATGGTATGACTTCGGTTTGGGCAAAGGTGGCGGTATCATTGAACTGGCTGCACACCTATATGCTACCGACCATGTACCTTATATTTTAAAACGGATAGCGGAACAGGCACCGCATGTGCGCCCGGTATCTTTCTCTTTTGGTAAGCAAAACTCTTCCGAACCGAGTTTCCAACAGTTGGAGATTGTTCCGTTATCATCCCCTGCCCTGCTTGCCTACTTGCAGGGAAGAGGAATAAATATGGAACTGGCAAAAAGAGAATGTAGTGAAGCCCGTTTCACCCACAATGGCAAACGGTACTTTGCCATCGCCTTTCCCAATGGTTCGGGTGGATTTGAGGTTCGCAACCGTTATTTCAAGGGTTGCATCGCACCCAAGGAAATCTCCCACATCAGACAATCGGGGAAAGCGAGGAATACCTGTTATGTATTCGAGGGATTCATGGACTACCTCTCCTTTCTGACATTGAGACAGGAGAGCTGCCCGAATTATCCGGAGTTGGACGGACAGGACTACATTGTATTGAACTCAGTATCGAATGTAAACAAGGCTCTCTATCCGTTGGGCAGCTACGAACGCATCCACTGTTTTTTTGACAACGACCATGCAGGCATGGAAGCTCTCCGACAAATCCGCAAGGAATACGGCAGAGACCTGTACATCCGTGACGCTTCGCAGACTTACAACGGATGCAAGGACTTGAACGAATACTTACAGAAACAGGCTGAGAGAAAAGGGCAAGTCCAATCCGTCAAAGGGGTGCGCAGCCAGTCACCGAAAAAGAAAAACGGCTTTCGGTTATAGCCCACTATAACTACACGCTCCGCTTTCGTAGTTGTGGGCTCTCCCGAGGGGATTAGGGCTTTGCCTAATGACCCACTCAGGGCGTTTCTCCCCTGAGAACCCGGAGCAAAGAGTGATCCTCTCTTTGCAATCTCCGCTTATGGGTTGTACCCCTAAGAACCCCACTGCGGAAGCGAAGAAACAATCTATTGCGAACAATAAAACAGAACAGCTATGGCAACAAAATCAAGCATACATATCAAGCCTTGCAACATTGCATCAAGCGAGGCTCATAACCGTAGGACTGCCGAGTATATGCGTAACATCGGCAAGTCCAAAATCTATATCGTTTCTGAACTCTCAGCCGACAACGAACAGTGGATAAATCCCGGCTTCGGCACTACCGAATTGCGGACACATTACGACAACATCAAACGGATGGTCAAGGAAAAGACCGGACGTGCCATGCAGGAGAAAGAACGTGAACGCAAAGGCAAGAACGGAAAAATAATCAAAGTGGCAGGGTGTTCGCCAATCCGTGAAGGTGTGCTGCTCGTCAGACCAAACACCACATTGGCAGATGTGCGTAAATTTGGCGAGGAGTGCAAACAACGCTGGGGTATCACTCCGCTGCAAATCTTTCTGCACAAAGATGAAGGACATTGGCTGAGCGGACAACCCGAAGCCGAAGATAGGGAGAGTTTCCAAATTGGTGGAAAGTGGTTCAAGCCGAATTATCACGCTCATATCGTTTTCGATTGGATGAACCACGATACAGGAAAGAGCTGTAAACTAAATGACGAGGATATGACCGAAATGCAGAGTTTGGCTTCTGACATTCTCTTGATGGAACGAGGACAATCTAAAGCCGAAACAGGCAAGAAACATCTGGAACGTAACGATTTCATCATAAAGAAACAGAAAGCCGAACTGCAACGTATAGAGGAAACCCAAAGGTACAAGGAGCAGCAGGTAACTCTTGCTGAACAAGAACTCAAACAGGTAAAATCCGAGATACGCACGAACAAACTCAAAAGCGTAGCCACCGATGCGGCCACCGCCATAGCAAGCGGAGTCGGTTCTCTTTTCGGAAGTGGAAAACTGAAAGAGTTGGAGCATAGCAATTCGGAACTGCATCAGGAAATAGCAAAACGTGATAAAAGCATTAATGGTTTGAAAATCCAAATGAAGCATATGCAGGAACAATATGGCAAACAGATTCGAAATCTTCAAGGAATACATAACCAAGAACTTGAAGCAAAAGACAAAGAAATATCACGATTGAACACCATTCTTGAAAAAGCGTTCAACTGGTTTCCTTTACTCAAAGAGATGTTGAGAATGGAAAAACTCTGCTATGCCATCGGATTTACCAAAGATATGGTAAACAGTCTTTTGACAAAAAAAGAAGCAATCAGATGCAATGGGAAAATCTATTCCGAAGAGCACAGACGAAAGTTTGACATCAAGAACGATATTTTCAAGGTAGAGAAAAGTCCAACCGATAGCAGTAAACTTGTGCTAACCATAAACAAGAAGCCAATTGGAGATTGGTTCAAGGAACAAATGGAAAATTGTGGCAAAGTTTACGTCACACGACAGAAGAACCAAGAAAAATAGAGGATTAAAGCTAATAATTTGATAATATCAAGCAAGTATCAGGATGTTTTTTCTTATTTTTTGTCTGACAAAATAAATATATATAATATGAACTGGATATACAAAAACCACGAACT
>ENA-OQDE01000470-OQDE01000470.1-human-gut-metagenome-genome-assembly--contig:-NODE-470-length-24014-cov-3.282162_pt1 | contig 24014 bp, 19 predicted proteins | sample MGYA00242768_ERZ504595 | MGnify/ENA primary metagenome ERZ504595 (study PRJEB26092, sample SAMD00036307) | human gut metagenome | host: Homo sapiens | study: EMG produced TPA metagenomics assembly of... | reverse complement strand
CTTAGTGCATCTATTCCGGGTTATTATGATTATATGATGAATCAGGCTACTCAAAATATACGTAATTATGGTACTAAATGGAGTGACCAGAAGCCTGTATCCACGTATTCAATGTCAGACGAATCTAATTTGTTTGATCCGGATGTAATTGATCCGTCTTTAGAAATACATGATATTGTTACGGGTGGAAATTGGGGAAATTTTGCTTATGCGATTGCTTCTCCTCGGAACGGAAAAGAGCTGACTGTGTTTAAATTCAGTGCGCAAGATGAAGATCCGATTTGTGCTGCCCAGTATACGATTGCCTTACCGTCCGAAGTAAATGTAGAAACAGCAAAATTTGCAGCTTCTTACGCGTATACGGCAAATCTTATATTTATGACATCGGGTAATAAATTATATCGCATTGATCTTGATCGCGGAAGGGCAATTGAACTTTATACTTATGAAACTGATCCGTCAGCACAGATAGTTGCATTGAAATTTAAAGATTCTGAAAGTGTGAGAGAGGAAGATGACGATGAGGAGACTGGTGAATATAAGGAGAAACTCGGCATGTCTCTCGGATTAGGCATCAATACAGCTGATAAAGGTGTAGTTGTAGAATTGCAACTGACAGTGGCAGGTGATGTATCCCGCGAAGAAAACAGCATTTGTGTTTACGAAGATCCCGAGCAACTCATTGGGAAGGTTGTTGATATTAGCTATAATTATGAATAGTATAAATCGCTCTTTATGCTAAAAGGAATTATCAGTGCAATATTTCTTGCAGTTGCCTGTACTTTTTTGTACGGGCAACAGCCAAATATGGCTACTTTTCTAAAAGAAGGAGCACCAGTGGAAGTTATTCCCGGTATGTTTACTACTTATCGAAGTGGTAAACATATATATTGGGAAATTCCGGATTCATTGATTGGACGTGAATTTGCCGTAACAACTACTATCTTGACTGCTCCTGCCGTCCGGATCGGGATATGGAGAAGAAATTCGGATATTCGGGTGATATGATAGGTCCGGTATTCTTCAGTTTCAGGAAACAGGGTGATGAATTGTGGATAGTAGATCCGTTGAATGAAAGGATTATTGAAAATCCTGCAGGAATATATGCAAAGATTGCTGCCCAACGTGGGAATAGCAGACTTTATAAAAGATTGCCGGTCAAAGCAAAGACTCAAGGAAGTAGTTTGATAGAGATTGGCGAGGTATTAAAAGATTTCCCTTTGTTTACGCTCGATATTGTATCTTTTGATTTATTGGTAGGTTCACGTTTAAAAGAGAAAGATTGCATCAAGGAAATCAAGGGATATGACAACCGCTTGTTGGTTCATATATCACGGGCTTATCGAAGTTCGTCAATAGGAATGCCCGGCAAACCTGTTTCTCCGTCTTATATTGGTGATTGGGATACGGGTGTTTGCATTAAATTATTATCAAAAAAGCCATTGGAAGCAGTTTCTGCAAATAGCGGAGCCTACTTTTCCATCGGCAAGGAATGTTTTCAAGGCGATCAGCCGCTGTCCGGAAAGCTGTTATCAAACGGTGGCGTTTGGAGATAAAGCCGGAAGACAAGGAAAAGTACATGAAAGGGGAATTAGTGGAGCCGATACAACCTATTATCTTTTATATAGATCGCAACACGCCAGAAAAGTATATTGGTTGCATTATTGAGGCAGTACGTGACTGGCGTCCTGCTTTCGAGCAAGCCGGATTTAAGAATGCCATTGATGCACGATTGGCTCCCACTGCCGAAGAAGATCCGGATTTTAGTATTTATGACAGTACTTATCCGTTTATTTCATGGAAGATATCAGGACAGAATAATGCTTATGGGCCGACTCCTTGTGAATCCCGGTCCGGAGAGATTATTGCTTGTCACGTCGGTATTTTCAGCAGCGTGTTGAATTTGGAGCAAAAATGGTATTTTGCTCAATGTGGAGCCAATGACCCGCAGGCATGGAACATAGAATTTCCGGACTCTTTGCAATTGGAACAGATAAAACAAGTATTCATTCATGAAGTGGGTCACACATTGGGATTGGAACATAACTTTCTGGGTAGTTCCCATTATTCCATAGACCAGTTGCGTGATAATGACTTTTTGAGTCGATATAGTATAGGAAGTTCCATAATGGACTATGTACGATATAATTACGCTTTGCGTCCTCAAGATAAGGTTGATTTGAAAAACAGGCGGGTACGTGTCGGCGAATATGATAAGTGGGCTATTGAATGGGGATACCGTATATTTCCGGGTAAGGATGCTTCTGAAAGAGAAGAGAACAGAGAGCGTTGGAATCAGGAAAAACAGAAAGATCCTTCCTTGCATTTTTCAGGTGGGATAGATGTACGGGCGCAGGCGGAAGACTTAGGTAATGACCATGTTATTGTCAATACACAAGGAATAGAGAATCTGAAATATTTGTGTGAACATCCGGATGTCTGGCATGTAACGGACAAAACGTCTTTATATGTATTACAGGGGCGTTATGAAGCGGTATTGAATCATTATAAACAGTGGGTACAGCATGTTTTGTCGCATTTGGGCGGAAAACGTCTTGCGGAAGCCGATGATGAGAATATTTATATACCGGAAAAGGCTGATTACAATAAGAAGGTGATGAACTTTATACAGACTTATGTATTACAGCCTCCTGCGTGGATGTTTAATAAATCGTTTACCCATAAATTAGAAATAGATGCCAGTCAAGAATTCGACCGTTTTTATGAGGAACTTATGTCGGAAATAATCCGTTCTCTTCGGAAGGTGGAAGAATCAGAGAATGCTTGTGAGGATATGTTATCTGTAAATGAGTTTTTGGAAAGTATGCATGAAGGGTTATTCGTTGAATGGACTGATAATGTTCCTGTAAGTGAAGCGAAGCATAAGATACAGACGCTTTATGTAAATAAACTCTGTGATTTACTGGATCGGTCGGAAAAGATAACCTCCTCGAAATTATTAGTTTCTGTTATGCAAGCTTTGAATAGAATTAAGAAAGAGGGGCTTGATTATAGTAATAGGGTAGCAGAACCGGTTGCTAAAAAACGTGCTATGTTTCTGGTAAATAGCATTATATTTTAAGGATGAAAAGCAAATAAAGAGGCTCATGAATAAAAGAAAATATGTGATTATTATATTGTTGTGTATGGCCGCATGGCTCCAGGCACAAGATTCCGTCAAAGCGTTTGATGAATTCTTTGTCACCGGAATGAAAAAAATAGAGGGTGTATTTCCTGTATATGTAGCGGAGAAGGAGGTTTATCTGGAAATACCCCGTGAATATATCGGGCGGGAGATTGAAGTTCGCGGACAGATAGATAGAGGCTTCGATTTACTGAATCGTCCCGTTACCGGTTTGGGGGTAGTACGCATCATGTCTCCTGATAAAGCTACGATTTGTTTCCAAAAGCCGTTTTATACAGAGCGTATTCTGGATGAAAAGAGTGTATATCAGCGGTCGTTTTCGTTGTCAAATATACAACCTGCCGGTGATAGCTATCCGGTAGTGGCTTATTCGAAAGAACAAGGAGCCATTATCCGAATAACAAAATATCTGATAAATGGCAATGACTGGTTCAGCTATAATCATGGTTTTATCCGTTCGTTGGTTCCGGAACTGTCAGAGGTAACAAAAATACATCCTTTTGAAGGAGGGGTGTCATTTACGGTCAGGCGTTATCACGGGGTTGAGGCGGAAAGATATATGTTTTCCAGCTCTGCCATTATATTGCCTGAAGGCAGCATACCTTTGGAGGTTACTTGTGTAGTACATTTGCTCCCTCAAAAGAAAGATCAGATCCGCCTGGCAGATCACAGGATACCCTATCAGACATTGACTTTTAAAGATTATTCCCAAGATCCTTATTGTATGGTAGAAGATTCATTAATTCTTCGTTGGGATATGTCGAAACCGCTTACTTTTTATGTAGATACGCTTTTTCCGAAGGAATATTTTCAAGTTGTGAAAGAAGGAATATTGGTATGGAATACTGCATTCCGCAAGGCAGGTATCCGGGATGCTTTACAAGTGAAGTATGCAGACAGCAAGATTATTCCGGCCGAACAGCGTGCTTTCGTTTCTTATGATTTGATGATGCCGGGGATAAAGAGCGACTTTACCTGGCATCCTCGTACCGGAGAAATACTGTCATGTCGGGTGAATATCGGACATGGATTTCAAAAAGGAAAATTGGATGACTATTTGTTGAGTTGTGGCGCTTCGGATCCGCGTATCATAGCCGACCGTTATGCAAAGGAAGTGGAAAAAGAGTTGTTGCAAAATGAAATAACAGGGGAAATCGGGCATCTTTTAGGTTTACGCGGAAATCTGTCCAAAAACTCGTGCGGAACGACTGTGAAAGTAGGGGAAGATGCTTGCCGGGCTATTTATTTTGGTTATAATCCTCTCAAAGGAAGTAGGAATTGCTATGATGAACGGGAGCAACTCCGTCGATGGATAGATAAAAACCTGCCGGATGGGACCCATTCTCTTCCTCCATCCGATTATGCAGCAAAGGTGTCAAATCTGCAGATTATACTAAATCAATTGGATAAGATTGTGTATAAAGGAGGAAAAAGGGACAAAGGAAGTTCACTCACTGATATATACAGGAAGGCTATTCGTCAATATGGAAGTTACCTGATGGGAATAGCTGAAACAGTGGGAAGTTCCCAACCGGCAGATGCACAACATCAAGCAATGCTCGAACTGGATAACTATTTATTTCATCCTGTAGAAAAGATGGAATGTACGTATGTAAAAGAGAATTTACTGGAAGCAAGAAATAACATTCTATATCCGGAATTGGTAAAGATGTTCAAGCACTTACTAAGTATAGAAACAATATCGGCTCTTAGATTGCAAGCATTACATAGTAATCAAAAAGGATATAGTGATGACGATTTCTTCCGGGATTTGTATAAAGGGCTGTTTAATGATTTTGATCCGTCGGCTGCTGTAAGCTATGAACAAATGGATATCCAGTTGATATGTCTGGACGCATGGTTGGATATCATACAGGAAAATGCAAAACATAATAGTACAACGAAGCGTTTAAAGGACGAATTGCATAGTCTGTACAACAGATTGGAGAAGCTTAGTACGATACATCCCCAGGCAGAGGTGCGTGATATGTACACTTTACTTATGGGAAGAATTAAGTGAAAAATAGTCGTACAGATAGGATAACCTGTAAGTTTTGGGTTATCTTTGCTATGATTTATGAATAAATAAGTAGAATAAAATGACTATTATTTTTCCTTCACCCATCTTCGGCCTATTCATTCCCGCCGTTTGGGCGTTTCTTTGGGAATCAATTTATTACCGGAAGACGGTAAGGTTTGTTCGTTCGACTGCATTTACTGTGAGTGTGGCTTCAATGCCGAACGTCGTACGAAGAAGCTTCTCCCTACCCGTGAAGAAGTCCGCACGGCTCTCGAAGAGAAACTGAAAGATATGCAGGCAAACGGTTCCGCTCCCGATGTACTGACCTTTGCCGGAAACGGTGAACCGACTGCGCATCCCTACTTCCCGGAAATCATAGAAGATACACTTGCGCTTCGCGACAAGTATTTCCCAAAAGCGAAAGTAAGTGTATTGAGTAACTCTACATTTATCGACCGTCCTGCCGTATTCGAAGCACTGAACAAGATAGATAATAATATCCTGAAACTGGATACGGTGGATGAAGAATACATTCATCTGTTGGACCGTCCTAACGGAAAATACTCTGTTAAGAAGATCATCGAAAAGATGAAAGAGTTCAAAGGAAACTGCATCGTACAGACGATGTTCCTGAAAGGAGGTTATCAGGGAAAAGACATGGATAATACATCCGACAAGTATGTGCTCCCCTGGATAGAAGCAGTGAAAGAAATCGCTCCCCGTCAAGTAATGATTTATACGATCGACCGGGAGACTCCCGACCACGATTTGCAAAAGGCTACGCATGAAGAGTTAGACCGTATTGTGGCTTTATTGGAAAAGGAAGGTATTCCGGCAACAGCTTCTTATTGAAATATAATTCAACAGGGATATATTTCTAATAGATAATACGTAAGAGAGTTAATATAAGAGGGCGAATTAATAGAATTCAGAAGTTTTACTTCCTATTCTATTGCTCGCCCTTTTATTGGCTTCATGAGCTGTTTCAGCCTATTCTGACAAGGGGATATTCTCACTGCGATGAGAAAAAGTTCTCATCGCAATGAGTATTTTTTCTCATCGCAGTGAGAATGCTTGAGAAATGTACTTCCCTGATAATTGAACTGCACCCCAAAAGTTAGACACAAAACTTTAGGAGTGCAGTTTTTTATGCGACATTCATTTGAAGAAAAACTCAATATTGTGAGCAAAGTCAAGAGCGGTCAGCTCATTAATACCTCTTTGGTTGTTCGGTTTCTTATATGAAAGGCTAGCTTCCTTTCTTCACATAATCTTTCGGCAATATCCCGAACTGTTTCTGAAAGCAGCGCGCGAAGTATGAAGGATTATTAAATCCTACGATGTAGCAGACTTCGTTAATCCGGTATTCCCCTTCCCGCAAAAGTTCTCCCGCAGTTTTGAGCCGAATCAACCGGATATAATCATTGGGTGGCATTCCTGTCAATCCTTTCAACTTGCGCTGTAAGTTGGAACGGCTGATAGCCATCTCTTCCGCCATCTTGTCAATGGTAAATTCTTCATTGGTGAAATTGCGGGTAATGATTTCATTGATCGTGTTCAGCCATTTCACGTCTGTTTTGTTCATTAATGTCTGGTCGTATGACATATTCGGTACCGTTGTAAAGTGGTTGAACAGCATGCGTCGGTTTTCCAGCAGATTATTGATGGTGGCTTTCATGTGGCTTAGTGAGAAAGGCTTCTCTATATAAGCGTCCGCGCCATAGTCAAGACCCGCAATTTTTGAATCGATGCTGTCGAGTGCCGAAAGCAGGATAAACGGGATATGACAAAGCATATTGTCGGAACGGATGGACTTTAATAATTCGAATCCGTCCATGTGAGGCATGACGATGTCGCTGATAATAAGATCTACTGTCGTTGTCTCCAGACATTCCAAGGCTTCCTTGCCATTGGCGGATGTATGGATGGTGTAGGTATTTCCCAGATTTTTAGCCAGAAACTCCAGCATATCCGTCGTGTCTTCCACTACCAGAAGAGAGTAACTGGCGGGTTCGCCCTCTTCCTCCAGAGCGGGAACCTTGTCGGGCATGGAAGTGATGGAAGGGCTGACAGAGATGCTTTTCTCCAGATACGGAATTTCCACACATACCTCGCATCCTTCCGTATAGCCGGGATTGATATAAACCTTTCCTTTATGCTTCTCCACCAACAATTTGACGAGACTCAATCCGATTCCTACTCCCGATCCGTTGTTTCCTGTATTTCCTACCTGATAAAACGGTTCGAAAACCTTGCTGCATTCCTCTTGCGGAATACCCGGACCGTCGTCACGCACACACAAGGAGAGCGTGCGCCCTTCAGAAGACAGATGTTCGTCCATAATTATCATAATGCGGGTACGGGCATATTTCATGGCATTTGTCAGCAGGTTGCTGACAATTTTAGTCAGCGCCTCCTGGTCTACATTATATTGCAGATGTTCTTTCGGAAGAGAGACACTGAAAGATATTCCGGTCAGGGAGATGGCACGGAAACGGTCGATGATGTCCTCTATCATCCGGTTGATATCCACTTCATTGAATGAAAGCGTATAACCTTCCTTGTCCACTTTGCGGAAGTCGAGCAATTGTTTGATAAGCTCCATCAGTCGGTTGGTGTTCTTCCGTATCACAGACAGGTTGCTTTCCACTTCACTGTTCCATTCATGTGTTTCCAGAATAGCTTCCAGCGGAGCTTTGATAAGCTTACCGGAGTCTTGATTTCATGCGCCACTTGAGTGAAGAATGTAATTTTCGACTGGAACAACTCCTGATTCTTTATTTGTTCCATCTCTTTCATCTTTCTTATTTTCACAGCCTGCTGCTTACGCAAATAAAGCTTTACCAGAAAATATGCGAGACCACATGCAATTAGTAAATAGAAAATCTTGGCATAAATGGTCTTCCAGGGTGGAGGAAGAATTTCAATATGCAGGCAACAGTCGTCATTGCTCCAATATTCATCGTTGTTACTTGCTTTCACACGGAAGTATATTCACCCGGAGGCAGGTTGAGAAAAGATACGTTATGTTTATCCGTGTATATCCATTCTTTGTGAATACCGTCCAGTTTGTAGGCATATAAATTCTTGCTGGGAGCCACATAACTAAGACTTTCGAACGTGATGTCGAACGACACCACCTGATAAGGAACAGTTACCTGTCCGCTAAGAGCAGGTATACGCTTGCTAAGGCTTACTTTGTCGTCGGGGCTATGCATATATACCGCCGAGATAGACGCTGTAGGTCTTACCTTATTAATAGATAATTTGAACGGATAGAAACAATTGAACCCGTTCACCCCACCGAAATAGAATTTCCCGTCACTGGCTTGCAGGGAAGAACGGAAATTGAACTGGTTGCTTTGCAGTCCATCCTCGATGGTATAGAGTTGTGCCCGTTTGTTTTGCGGCTCATACCGGATCAGTCCCCTGTTGGAAGAAAGCCAATAGTTACCCGATTGATCGTCCAGTATGCCATAGATGATATTGTTCGGCAGATTCTCTTTGGTGGAGAAGTTTTCAAAACGGTCTTCCTGATAGTGATAACGGCAGATGCCACCGCCTTCAGTACAGAACCATAGATGCTGTTTATGATCGATATACACACGGATTACCCAGTTGCTGCAAGGAGAATCAGGGTTCTCCGGGTCGTTGCGATAGTTGTGCAGCTTACCGGTCTGGCGGTTGTAACGCCAGATACCGTCCCTTTTACTTGCCAGCCATAAGTCCCCATACTGGTCTTCCACCATATCGTAGATAAAGATATGGCTTAAAGGCTCCAATGTCCGGAAAGAATCACTTTCCGGGTCATACTGGCAGAATCCGGAGAGCGTTCCCAGATAAATGCTGCCATCCTTCGTTTGATAGATGGAGTAGATATGGTCGTTAGGAATTGAATGTGGGTTTGCGCGGTTATGGCGATAGTTTTTCATTTTTCCCGTTTGAATATCCAGGATATATAATCCACGGGAGAAACTGCCAATCCACAATTTTCCTTCATTGTACAACAGTGCATGGATATTGTGATAACCGATATTAGGGTTACTGCTTCTCAACAGATGGTTTTTAAACTTCTTCGTGCGGGGATCAAAGAGATTCAGTCCCCCGTCTTCGGTAGCAATCCAAATGTTTCCGTCGGGATCTTCGCAGAATTGGCTGATGACATTTCCCGAAAGAGAATTTTCCGTACCATTGGGATAATACCACTCAATATCCTTATGCTTGGGAGACAGGTAACTCACCCCACTGAAATACGTCCCGATCCAGATTCCCCCTTCCCTATCCTGATAACAGGCATAGATACTTTCTTTATTTTGTCCGTCGTCGGTAGGCAGGCATTCTCCTGTCGTGGTGTTGAATGTATAAGTCCGTCGTCGGAGCCGAGATAGAAAGAGTTGGCCGTCCGTTGAAACAAGGTGCGGATGCGTGGAATGGTAAGCGTGTCCCCTTCTCCGAAGTAATAGCGGAATTGCCTGTCTCCTTATTGAACCGTGCCAGTCCCCCGTACCATGTACCCGCCCATAATACTCCCTGCGAACTTTCCATCAAAGAGATAATCTCGTTGCAGGCAGGACGTCCGAAAGAAGTATCTTCGGATATATACCCTGTGAAGTTGTCCGTGCGTTGGTTGTATTTTGCCAGACCATTCCGGGTGCCTATCCAGATAGTTCCGAACGAGTCGTTGTAAATCACCCACACGTGATTGTCCGGCAATGAATGAGGATCGGAAAGAGAATGTAGATACTGCCTCAACGTACCTTTTTTCTCGTTGTAGACAAACAGTCCGTTGGCTGTTCCGATCCATAACTGCCCGTCGTTGTCATAAGCCATTCCGAAGACACTGTTGACTGTCACCCCGTCTTCCGTCTGTGTATCGAATACGGAGAACTTCTCCTCCCGCGAGTCGAATAAATACAGCTTCTCCGTACTGGCTACCCAAATCTGATTGTTATCCTGATGTCGGCAGATCGTTACTATATTCATATAACTGTTTCCACCGTTTTCTGACGAATGTCCGTAGTTGGTAAACTCGATACCGTTGAAACGATTCAGCCCGTCCTGCGTTGCAAACCACATATATCCTATGCTATCCTGGAGGATGCTCCGGACGCAATTGCCCGATAACCCTGATCTAACGTCATATTTCTTGTAGATATTGGCGAAGACCAGAGAAACCGATGTCAGCAGTATACATATAGATAAGATGGATCGTTTCATAATTTCCTTTATTTCACGTCGTCCCACGTATCCGTGCGGAACGGGAAAGCACTCAATCCGAAAGTATTCCGCAGCGTGATATTTCCCACATAATTACGGAAAGCATAGCGCACGGCAACCGGTTGGGCTACCTCTTCACTCCACACTTCTACTGTGTTGGTACGTCCTACAATCTTTGCTTTCGCCGGATAGAACTTCTTGTCCGCTCCCGCAATCTCGAATCCTTCCAGTTCGGAGAAAGTAGGAAACAACCCCGCAGGTGCATTATCAAATGTCACTATAGCCTTTTTGTCCGCATAGTCCACTTTGGTCATCGTCGGACCGTTGGATGGCAATCGGCGGATACCGTATGTTTTAGTCAATGCAAGTGTAGCCAATCGAAGCCTACTACATCCTTCTGTGGCGGATGGATGCAGAATTCATCACCGATATCCGTAGTGGGGACCATGCCCGAATTAGGAATCGTTTTCAGTGCTTCCATCTGTGCTTCACGCAATAAAGCAGCCCCCGTATTGCTGCTGTTTTCATATTTGTAAGGAGCAATCTGCACATAATAGAAAGGCATATCGGGAGCCTCCCATACATTTCTCCATAGCTGCACCATAGCAGTCATCATCGGAGCATAGAATTGATAGTTGGATATGTTCGATTCTCCCTGATACCAGAGGAAACCCTTTGCCGTGAAGTTCTTAACAGGCCATAACATCGAATTGTACAGACATTCCAGACGTTGGTGCACTCCTCTTTTAGGATTTTTGGCAGCTTCAATATCCATACCTTCAACGGTTTTCAATGTCGGTTCATCCATCCATGCCTCGATCGCCGAACCTCCCCAACTGTTGATAACCAGCCCTACCGGGAGATGGAGACTTTCAGTCAGTTGGCGGGCAAAGAAATAGGCGGCGGCACTGCAATCAATGGTCGTTTCGGGTGACGATACTTCCCATTTTCTTTTCTCGAAATCCGTGCGGCGCTCTGTATCATTGGTTCTCGGTACGGTAATAAAACGGATACGGTCACGATAATTTCCCGAGTTCAGTAACGTTTCAAGCGAGTTGTCAATGGGTTGCGCTGCATTTCCCATCATGCGCATTTCCATGTTCGACTGTCCGGAGCAGATCCACACCTCCCCTATCAGTATATCCGAGAGAGTGACCGGAGTGCCGTCACTGATCGTAATAGAATAAGGTGTATAACCCCCTTCGGGAGTGTCTACTTTTACCAGCCAGGCCCCGTTTTTATCCGTAGATGCCTGATAAGTCCGGTTGTTCCACGAAGTGGTGACGGTTACTTTTTTGCCGTCCGCCCACCCCCATAACTTAACGGAGCTGTTCTGTTGAAGTACCATGTGATCTCCCATCATTGCAGGGAGTTTTACTTTGCCTTGTGCAATCGGCAGGAATAAAAGTGATAAAATAAGAAGTAGAAAATGTTTTTTCATACTGGTTTTATTAGATATTCGACGAATAGTTATTAGGTATCAGGCAAAAATACAACCTATTTTTAAATATGGAATAAAACTAGCTAGTCATTTTCTGATAAAAGCTAGTCGAAATCTTAAAAGCTTGTTTTTCCTTTCCATTCTCCGCCGAATTTTCTTAATTAGTGGCATCAATCGCCTAGACAGTATTATTAGGTTGGTTAAATATCCCATTTCTTTGCATTGTGAGTATTTAACAACCTAATTGTTTCATTAAATCTAATAAAATGAAAAAGAAGCATTATCTATTATTTTTATTGGCTTCGCTCTTTTTACTGACAGATGTGGTGTGGGCACAGACATCTGCTACAGTAAGTGGAGTAGTGATCGATGAGAATGGAGAAACCTGCCGGGTGTTTCCGTCGTCGAAGTAGGTACAACGAACGGTGTCCTGACAGACCTGAACGGACACTACACCTTAAAAACAACTTCTGCCAAACCTTCCGTTTCTTTCAGTTACATTGGTTATCAGACCACCACGCTTCCCCTGAACGGACGTACGAAACTCGATGTACAGATGAAAGTGGAAACGAAAGTGCTGGATGAAGTAGTGGTAGTGGCTACGGTGTACAGAAGAAAGTGAACCTGACCGGTTCTGTGACTTCCATCAACTTTGCCGACCAGACGGAAGGACGACCCATCATGAGTGTTTCTTCCGCCCTTTCGGGACTCGCCGCCGGTATGAACGTCACACAAGCTTCGGGACAACCCGGCTCGGACGGTGCCACCATCCGCGTCCGCGGTAACGGTACGTTCAATACCAACTCCCCATTAGTCCTGGTGGACGGTATTGAATGGAGCATGGACAATGTGAACCCCAACGACATCGAAAGCATCTCCATACTGAAAGACGCTGCCTCCACAGCTATTTATGGTACGCGCGCCGCCAACGGAGTCATCCTTATCACCACCAAAAACGGGAAAGGCAAACCGCAAATCTCCTATTCTTATTCGGGAGTCGTACAGATGCCCTACAATAACCTCTCTTTCGTGAGCGACTATGCCCGTTATATGGGACTGGTGAACGAGGCTTGCGACAATGTGAATACCAAAGGTATCTTCTCGCAGGAAAGCATCGACCGCTGGAGGGCTGCTTCTGCCGATCCGAACGGGTTGAACGAGTACGGAGTACCCAATTACGTAGCTTATCCCAACACCGATTGGTTCGACGAAGTATTCGATACCGGATATTCGCAAGAGCACAACCTGTCTGTTGCCGGCAGTTCGGAGAAAGTGAAATACATGCTTTCATTGGGCTATCTCGACAATCAGGGAGTGATGAATCGCTGGAACCTCGACTCAAGTACGCAGAAAATCAATTTCCGTACCAACCTGGAAGCCAAGATTGTGAAATGGATGACCGTCGGCACCCGTCTCTACGGACAAAAGCAAGATTACGGGATGGCTAATATCAGCAACGGATTCAAGTATCTCTATCAGACCACTCCGGGTGTATATCCCGGCGAACCGAACTACTGGGGACGTGCCGCACTGGCCGGCGAAGAATCTTCCAATGCCAATAATATCTTCGGTCAGATGGCAGGAGCCACTGGTTTCAATACCGTATGGCGTCTCAACGCATCAGTCTACGGAATTATCACTCCCTATAAAGCTCAACATTGAAGGTACTTTCAACTATTCGCCGACATTCACCGACAAGTCTTCTTATAGCCGCCAGAATGGTTATTGGGACTACGTCACCGACCAGCGTGTCAGCGAAAGCGCGTTGGAGAACGCTTCCATCACCAATACGAGCGCACGCACCTGGCGTCAGAGTGCCGAAATACTGGTACGTTACAATACAACCATCAAGAAAGACCACGACCTGGGCGCACTGCTCGGATATTCCGCACAGGAATATTACAGCAAGAGCTTTGCCGTTTCCCGTAAAGGCGCTACGGACTGGACGCTGAACGAACTAAGCACATACGAGACGCTCGTCAGCTCTTCCAGCTCGGCACCCGCCAAATGGGGACTGCTCTCTTATTTCGGCCGTGTCAACTACGGATATAAAGGACGTTATCTCTTCGAAGCCAACCTTCGTGCCGATGCCTCCTCCCGTTTCGGTGTGAACCAGCGTTGGGGATATTTCCCCTCGTTCTCCGGCGGATGGCGTATCTCGGAAGAATCGTTCATGCAGGGAGCGTCGGACTATCTCTCTAACCTGAAACTCCGTGTTTCCTGGGGAAAGACAGGTAACAACTCTACGGGCAACTACGACTGGCAGGCAAACTACGCCACAGGCAATGTCGTAATTGACGGTGAAGGAACCAAAGGACTGGTACGCAAGAAACTAAGCAATGACAAGCTGCACTGGGAAAGTACCGCTACCACCGACATCGGACTTGATTTCGGCTTCTTCAACAACCGCTTGACGGGTGAGATAGATTATTATAATAAGTATACTTCGGACATTCTCTACCATCCCGAACTCTATCTTTCGATGGGTGTCGTAGGCTCTGCTCCCGAGAATCTGGGTGAAGTGCGCAACCGCGGTGTTGAATTTACCCTGAACTGGAACGACCGTATCGGAAAAGATTTCGAATACCGGGTAGCATGAACTTCTCTTTCAATGCCAACAAAGTGATGAAGTTCAAAGGCGAACTTCAGAAATACTGGACGTATGATGCACAGGGAAACAAAGTGAGCTATGTCAACAACTTCAGTGATGTGTCCGAATCCGGTTTCGGAGGTTACATCTGCGAAGGCCGCCAACTGGGGGAAACCTATATGTATAAGGTGTACAGAGGTTCCGGCGAAGGCTATACCGGAGGTGCGGTAGACATTCATGCTGGACCGAAAGACGGAATGATCCGTACGAAAGAAGATATGGTATGGGTGCAGGCATGATTGACTCCGGTTATTCGTTCGGAGGAATGAAGACGGTTGCCAAAGACCAGCTTTGGTATGGTGATATTCTCTATGCCGACAGCAACGGTGATATGAACTACGGCGATACGAACGACCGCGATTTCTCCGGACACACCAGTGTCCCCAAATTCAACCTGGGCTTCAACTGTGCTTTCTCTTACAAGAACATTGATTTCTCCATGTTATGGTCGGGAGCTTTCGGGCATTATCTCAACTGGAATACCGATTACTACAACTCGACACTGGTCAGCCACGGATATGGCATTATCGAGCATATCGCCGATAACCATTACTTCTTCGATCCTTCCAACCCGGACGATCCGCGTACCAACCAGTGGGGCAAATATCCCCGCCTGACATACGGTACTACCTATAATAACAGAATCCAGAGCGACTGGAACGAATATAAGGGCGACTACTTCAAGTTGAAGAATATCCAGATCGGCTATACGTTGCCGCAACGGATTTCCAGCAAGTTCTTTGTTAATAAGCTCCGTGCTTTCGTGTCGATGGACAATATCCTGACGATCACCAGTTATCCGGGACTCGATCCGGAAATAGGAACTGCCATCGGTTATCCGTTGATGCGTCAGATCTCTTTTGGCGGACAGATTACCTTTTAATGATGTAGAACTAAAAAACAGAATCTGATATGAAAAAGATATTAATGATTTTAACGATGGCGCTGGCGGCTACCTCCTGCATGGATATTCTCGATGTGGCTCCGGAAGACAGATTGCAAGTGAAAACATGTGGACCACGGAAGAGCTTGCCGACAAGGGAATGGCAGGACTCTACTTCCCGTTCTATGCCACCCAACTCTCCTCTACCCAGCTTCGCCGTGCCGACGGACTGAACCGTCAGGGAATCGAAGCTATGAGCTTTGCAACCGATTATTATTCCAACAACTATCCGGTGGAACTGCTTTCGCTGGCTACCAAGCCTGCCAATGACTTTCAGGTGTGGTATGAATGGAAGTTCTGTTACACCATCATCCATGCGTGTAACGATGCGATTGCTAATCTGCATAAAGCGGATATGAGCGCTAATAAACTGGCACGTTACCAATGCGAAGCCCGTTTCCTCCGTGCCTGGGCGTACAATCGTCTGAATATGCTTTATCAAGGTGTCCCCGTTTATTTGGAACCTATCAATAACGAAGACTGTACCCGTGCCCAATCTTCGGTGGATGAGGTATGGCAAGTGATTCTGGATGATTTGACGTATTGCATCAACAATCCCGACTTCCCCAATAACACGCTGAATGAAAACTACGGCCGTCCTTCTAAAGGTGCCGCTTATGCTCTGCGTGGTATGGTATATATGTGGAAGAAGCAATACAAGGAAGCAGGCAACGATTTCAAAGAAGTGGAAACGTGTGGTTATGGCTTGTGGACAGGCGAATATGCCGACTTCTTTAAATATGAAAACGAAAAGGATAAAGAAATGATCTTCTCGCTCCAGTTCAGCGAAGAAACCGGTTATTGTGATAACATTCAGCAAATGACCGGTGCCCGCGATACGTATGATGGCTGGACGGAAATAAAACCTTCCGCAGACTTTGTAGATTACTATAAGAATGCAGACGGATCGGACTTCAAATGGTCGGAAGTAGACGGCCTGCAAGACTGGGACTTGCTGACTCCGAAACAGCGTGAAATCTTCTTCTGCCGTGACGGGTTGGAATCCATGTCCTCACAAAAGAATGCCCTTATCAAACGCGTAGGTGAAGATATTTATCAGAAATACTACCTGAACAGCGGTAACGAAGCCCGCATTAAAAAGGCGTATGACAACCGCGACCCACGTTTGCAACAGACCGTCGTCACTCCTTATGTGCCGGTGGACTGCTACAAGCCTAATTATGCAGGAGATGCCAACCAGATCGGTAAACAACTCCGTTGGCCGTTGAAGGAACAGGGAACGAATGGCGGAGACTTCTGGTCGATAAACGTACTTCTGCTTTCTACTGCTATCGCAAGTACAATGAGTTTGAGAAAGGCCGTTTGATTAGCCGGAGCCGTTGCCATACCGACTGGCCGTTGATTCGCTATACCGATGTACTGTTACAGTACGCGGAAGCATTGGCACAGACCGACCAGATAGGAGAAGCCATCCGTTTGGTGAATAAAGTACGTACCGTGCCCACATGCCCGCACTGACAGAGGGCGGAAGCGGTCCGTGCGCAGTGAACGGAAAGGAAGACATGCTCTAAAGGATACGTTACGAACGTCGCGTGGAATTCTGCCTGGAGGGAATTAACTTCTTCGACGAAGTACGTTGGGGAACCTACAAAGAAACCAAATTCCAGGGAAAAGACGTGAATGGCGGCAAGTCCTGGTGGGGCGATATGGTAGAGTATAACTGGTATTATGCCGATTATATGTGGCCGTGGACTGCTCCTATCGTTGAAACGCAAAAGAACCCCAACCTGACTAAACGAAGCGGTTGGGCGTATTAATCATAAAGATTTGAATAAGGATGAAGAAAATACTTTTACTATTACTCATTTTTGTATCCGGTTGCACGGGTGTATTTGCGCAACAATTTGATTATGGCAAGATAGCGCCTCATCCCCGGCTGTTACTGCCGGCGGGAGGAGAAGAAGCCATCAGGAAAGCCATTGCGGAGTATTCCCCGTTGGCCGCTGTTCACCAGCGGATCATGGAACTTTGCGACCGGACACTTACGGAACCACCTGTGGAACGTATCAAGGAGGGCAAACGCCTGCTGGCGATTTCGCGCATCGCGCTGAAGCGTATCTACTACCTGTCTTACGCTTACCGTATGACGGGAGATCGGAAATACGCTCTCCGTGCGGAACAGGAGATGCTAGCTGTCAGTCGTTTCACCGACTGGAACCCTACTCATTTCCTGGATGTGGGTGAGATGGTAATGGCATTGGCTATCGGTTATGACTGGCTGTATGACTCTTTGCAGCCCGACACCCGCCGGGTGGTGCGCGAAGCAATCATTGCGAAAGGGTTCGACGCGGCAAAGAACACCCGTCATGCCTGGTTCTATACAGCCAAGAATAACTGGAATTCCGTATGTAATAGTGGATTGGCGTATGGCGCGCTGGCTCTTTTTGAAGAGATTCCGGAGGTATCGAAAGGCATCATAGAGAAATGCATGGAGACAAATCCGAAAGCGATGGTAGGTTATGGCCCCGACGGAGGTTATCCCGAAGGATTCGGATATTGGGGGTACGGGACAAGTTTTCAGGTAATGCTCATTGCTGCGCTCGAAAGTGCTTTCGGCACAGACAATGGGCTCTCCCAAGCCCCCGGCTTCATGGAATCTGCCCGTTTCATGCAGTATATGACGGCTCCGGGCGGAGACTGTTTCTGTTTCTCGGACTCTCCGGTAGAAGCGGAGTGTAATATGATGATGTTCTGGTTTGCAGGCAAGGCGAAAGACCTTTCCCTGTTGTGGATTGAACGTCAGTATCTCGACCGCCCGGATATGCCGTTTGCCGAAGACCGTTTACTGCCCAGCCTGATGGTGTTCTGTTCACAGCTCGACCTGAACCGGATCGGCAAGCCGAAGAAAAACTTCTGGTTCAGTCGCGGAGATACGCCTGTGTTTATCTACCGTGGCGGATGGGACAGCAAGGAAGATACCTATCTGGGAGTGAAAGGCGGTTCGCCTTCTACCTCTCATGCGCACATGGATGCCGGTTCGTTTATCTTCGAGAGAGACGGGGTGCGTTGGGCGATGGACTTGGGTATGCAGAGTTACATCACGCTCGAAAGTAAGGGAGTAGACCTGTGGAATATGTCGCAGAACGGACAACGCTGGGAAGTATTCCGGCTAAGCAATATCGCCCACAACACCCTGACGATTAACGGCGAACGCCATTTGGTAAAGAGCAATGCTCCGATCACCTGTACTTTCGAGTCGAAGAAACAGAAAGGGGCGGAAGTAGACCTGTCGAGTGTGTTTGCCAATAGTGTGAAGAAAGCTGTCCGTACCGTGATATTGGATCAGAAAGACCATCTGGAAGTGACCGACCGCTTGGAGACGGGTGACAAGGAAGCTGCCGTATCCTGGATAATGGTCACTCCGGCGGAAGCCAAAATTACAGGCAAGAACCGGATGGAATTGACCAAAGACGGCCAACGGATGCTGCTGACAGTAGATGCCGATACGGAAGTAGAAATGAAAACCTGGTCGAACGTGCCCCCGCATGAATATGATTTCCGCAATCCGGGAACCATCCGCGTGGGCTTTAAGACGGTGATTCCTACCAATCGTGCCGCGCAACTGAAAGTACGACTTATTCCTTTGAAGTAGTAATACAAATAAATTCATTGAACCATGAAAACGATTCTTTTTAAAACAATCATCATAGCTTTCTTTGTGGGAACAGCCGTTAGTTGTTCCGATGAGGATGAGAACAGATTCCGTCCGGGATCTACCCATGAGAAACCGAATCCCACGGAGCCGGAGGGCGGACTGGATTATTCCAAACTGACCGCGGATAACCATCCCCGTCTGTTGATGAACGCCGAGGCTTTCACTGCATTGAAAGCCAAAGTGGATGCCAATTCGAGTGCCAATCTGACCTTGCTCCATAATACCATTATGGGAGTGTGCAACAGCAAAGGGATGAACGCCACGGCACTGACTTATAAATTGGATGCCAGCAACAAACGTATCCTCGATGTGTCTCGCGATGCGTTACTGCGTATTTTCACCTGCGCTTATGCCTACCGGATGACCGGCGATGCCAGATACCTGACTAAAGCGGAAACGGATATCAACGCTGTCTGCAACTTTCCCGACTGGAACTCGAAACGTCACTTTCTCGATGTGGGCGAAATGGCTACGGCTGTTGCTTTCGGCTACGACTGGCTCTATAACGAACTAAGTGCCTCCACCCGTACGAAAGCAGCCAACGCATTGCTGAAGTTTGCTTTCCAACAGGCACAGAACAAGAACTGGAACCTAAACTTCTATGAAGCCACCAACAACTGGAACCAGGTTTGTAATGGCGGACTGGTCTGTGCGGCACTGGCTTCTTATGAAAACAATCCTTCCGAAGCAAAGGACATGATTGAGAAGGCGTTGGAATCCAACAAACCTGCATTGGAAGTGATGTATTCTCCCGACGGCAACTATCCGGAGGCAGCGGTTACTGGTGTTACGGCACGCTCTATCAGGTATTGATGCTTGCCGCCCTCAACAGTACGCTCGGCACGGATAACGGGCTTTCCGATACACCGGGATTCTCCAAGACGGCAGAGTATATGCTGTATATGACAGGCTTGAACAGCAAGTTCTTTAATTATTCCGACTGTGCTCCCTCCTCTACTGCGGCATTGGCTTCGTGGTGGTTTGCCGATAAATACAGTAATCCGTCCTTATTATATAATGAGCTGAAAATGTTGAAGAACGGCGAATACGCTTCCTGTGCCGAAAACCGCCTGTTACCGATGATTATGGCGTTTGCCAATAATCTGAATCTGGACGCAATCTCCGCTCCTTCCAATAAACTATGGAGTGGAAAAGGGGAAACGCCCGTGGTGATGGTACATACCGACTGGACATACACCGATACGGACAAATATCTCGGAATCAAAGGCGGCAAGGCAGGTTCGAGCCACGGACACATGGATGCCGGTTCATTTGTATACGATGCGTATGGAGTGCGTTGGTCGATGGATTTCGGTCTGCAAAGTTATACAACGCTCGAGTCGGTATTAGCCGGCTTAGGCGGTAATCTTTGGGATATGGGACAGAACTCGATGCGTTGGGATGTATTTCGTTTGAATAACTTGAATCATAGCACGATTTCAATTAATGACGCCCGTCACCGGGTAAATGGGGCGGCTACGCTGACTACTACTATCAATACCGCTACGGAATTGGGAGCCACTTTCGATCTGACAGAAGTAGTGTCCGATCAGGCTGCGTCCGCTACCCGTACCGTGAAAATCGTGAACGATAAAGATTTAGTGGTCATGGATGAGATCAAGGCGAGAACGGATAAATCCGCCAAAGTGCGTTGGTGCATGGTGACGCCTGCCGTTCCGACGGTGGAAAGTAACCGCATCGTACTAACGAACGGAAGCAAAGTGATGTATCTCACAGCCAGCGGAAGCGTGAAGCCTACCTACAAGCAATGGAGTACCACCAGTGAGAACTCTTATGACCAGGCTAATCCGGGCACCTATATGGTCGGCTTTGAAGCAACGGTCACCGCCAATCAGACCGCCACATTTACCACAACCCTGTCCCCCAAATAAAAAAGAATGGAACGTATGAGAATCCTATTAATATCTATACTCGGACTTTTGACATTGGCCTCCTGCACGAAGCAGGAGCCGATGGAGGCATTGATTGACCGTGTATTTACCGTTGCAGAGCAACAATACACGACTATGGACACCCGCCTGACAGAAAAGACACTTCCCCGCACGTTCTCTGCCGACGGTGAGTTTGTTCCCTCGAATATTTATTGGTGGTGCAGCGGCTTCTATCCCGGTTCCCTCTGGTATATCTACGAATATACAGGCAATGAAGCAGTGAAAACACTGGCCGAGAAGAACACGCTGAAACTCGACTCTATACAATACGTGACCAGGGATCACGATGTCGGTTTCCAGTTGAATTGCAGTTACGGCAATGCTTTCCGGCTGACAGGTAATGAGGCTTATAAACAAGTGCTCTATCAGGGTGCCAAATCCTTGTCAACCCGCTTCAATCCTGCTGCCGGTGTGATCCGTAGCTGGGACTTTGTACGCAAAGGCTGCGACTGGAAGTTTCCGGTGATTATTGACAATATGATGAACCTTGAATTGCTGTTGTCCATGTCGAAAGCCTACGCCGACGACTCTTTGCAGAACATTGCCTGTACGCATGCCAATACCACTATCCAGCATCACTTCCGGGATGATTATTCCACCTATCATCTGGTGGATTATGATCCTGAAACGGGTGCGGTGCGCGGCAAGCAAACAGTGCAGGGCTTCTCGGACAATTCCTCCTGGAGTCGCGGACAGGCATGGGCCTTGTATAGCTATACGATGATGTTCCGCCTGACGGGGTATCAGAATTATCTGTTGCAAGCCGGGCATATCGCCGATATGCTGCTCCGCCGTTTGCCGGCCGACGGTATTCCTTACTGGGATTTCGACGCTCCGATAGAAGAGCAGACCTATCGGGATGCTTCCGCAGCGGCTATCATGGCCTCCGCTTTATCGAACTAAGCCGTTATATCCCCGGCACAGAAGCCAAGGAATCTTATCTTGCCATGGCAGAAAAGCAACTCCGTACGCTTGCCTCGAAAGAGTATCTGGCAGAACCGGGTACGAACGAATGTTTTATCCTGAAGCACAGCGTGGGTGCACTTCCTGATAAAAGCGAAGTAGATGTCCCCCTGACGTATGCCGATTATTACTTTTTAGAAGCATTGCTGCGGTATAAGAATCTACAAAAATAAAACTAATACAATATGATTATGAAGAACTTATATATAAATATGGCATTTATCTTCGTACTACTGCTGATAACTGCCTCCTGCTCGGACAAGGATGATTCGGCTCCGCGTGTCATTCCCACCATGAACCTGACAGTTTCGGAGATTGCGGACAATACGGCTCTGATTACTTCCGAGCAGCAAACAGGAACTACGTTCGGAGCGAAAGTCATTGAATTCTATCCGGTGGCCGACATCGGCTTTGACTATAACATTGAAGTGAAGCTGGTGAAATTTGTAGAAGAGAACGGAGAACCCGTATCTCTGCCCTATACGCGTAAAATCACCGAAGGATTACGTCCGGGAGTGAATTACATCAGTGCGATCATCGCCTATAATGCCGAAGGGCGTGCCGTGTGTTCCGCTTTCCAGACCTGGAAAGCTTCAGGAACGGAAGGAGCATGGAGTGACGGCGGTTCTGCCGGTGATCTGGAAGAGAATGAATGGTAAAGAATGGTGTAACTCAAAAGAATGAATGGTATGAAAAATAGATTATTTGCAATAGGTGCAATGATTCTCATGATGACAAGTTGCACGCAGGACGAACTTATTTCGTCCGATAACGGCAAAGAACCGGCAACGGCAGGTTCATGTCTGACATTGGTTGGACTTTCGTCTCCGCAGACGCGTGTTTCTATCGGTGACAAAACAGGTGACGTTTATCCGGTGCTCTGGAGCGAAGGGGATGCCTTGGGTGTTTTCTCCCGTACGGCAGGGACCGACATCAATAATGTGCAGTCTTTATTAAGTGATGAGTCGATCGGGCAGAACTCCGGCGTCTTTACTTCGGACGACGTGAAGATGGCGGAAGAAGGAGCTACGGAGCTTCTTATTTACTATCCTTACCGGGCAAGTACGGAACTGGCCGAAAATGGCAACAAGATAACTTCTACCCTGTCTGTTGAGCAGGAACAAAGCCGTCCCGGCGATAGCATCATATTGGAAAGTATGGTTTTGCGTTTGCCAAGGCTACGGTCAGCGGTCCGGATATGCTTGCTAAATTTACGTTGAACCATGCGATGGCGTATGTGAAGTTCAGCATCTCATCCCAGGAGCTTTCTACGTACAAGCTAAAGAGTGTTTCTTTGTATGACAAGGAGACAAAAACTCCTCTTTCCGGTGTATTCACAGCAGATTTGGATACGGACGAACTGACCTACGGTACGGATGTGAAACCGTATGCCACTGTTTCACTGACTACTCCCGAACTGCTCGCTTCCGCACAGGATATATACCTGACTACGTACCCTGCCGATTTAAGCGGCAAAGAAGTGTACATTGTCATCACTCTGGAGAATGACCAACAGACTGTTACCATTCCTATTCTCAAAGAAGGAAAGCAACTGAAAGCCAATGCTGTCAATACGATTGCTGTCAACAACCTGAAACTTCGGATAACTCCTGCGAATGGTATGAGCCGGTAGAGACACGTTTATTGGCAGGAGGATGGGCTTATGGCGAGTCCAACTGTCTGTTGACGAATATTTCTACCAGTGGCGTGAGCAATACGATGAGCGTGAAGGCACGTGGTAACTTCATGGAAGTGGAAGAACCAAGTATGCCAAGACTATTCTGGGTTGCGATTTGAATAAGGATCATAAGATGATTGCCGTAAATGGCTCTACTACGGACATCTCCCCTATTGGCAGTGATTACAATATTACGATCAATGCCTATAAAGTAAGTGGAGGCTATGACGGCGGTTGCGGTCAGGTGGCTATCTATGGAGCGGATCAGACTACCGTCATCTGGAGTTTATTATCTGGATGACCCTACTCCGGCAGCAACACCCTTATGG
>ENA-OQDE01000469-OQDE01000469.1-human-gut-metagenome-genome-assembly--contig:-NODE-469-length-24032-cov-6.359757_pt1 | contig 24032 bp, 26 predicted proteins | sample MGYA00242768_ERZ504595 | MGnify/ENA primary metagenome ERZ504595 (study PRJEB26092, sample SAMD00036307) | human gut metagenome | host: Homo sapiens | study: EMG produced TPA metagenomics assembly of... | reverse complement strand
CTGCTCGCCCAGCAGGATGACGTGGCCACCACGGGCGAGACCGTGGCCTCGGCCGCCTACCTGCATGGCCTGGCGGCGGCGATCGCCTCCGAATCCGAGCAACAAGGCTGGCAGGAGCCGGAACTGATCGGCCGCGAGCATCGCCAGCGCTTCATGACGCTCGGCCACCCGATTGTGGCCGGCGACGTGGCCCACGCCATCCCCGAAGCCATCGCCGACGTCATCGCATGATTCCGTACTGTTCGGCTCCCTCAGAGGAGGGAGCAACGTATGAAACCCCCTATACTAAATCGCAGACCCCACTCAACGGCCCCAACAACACAAGGAGCATCATGGCCAACTCCCCCATCACCGACGTGATTTTCGACTTCTGCGGCGTGCTGCTGGACTGGAACACCCGCGCATGCCTGGAAGGCCGATTCCCCGATGAGATCGTGGAACGCATCTGCGCCGACGACGACCCCTGCGGCTTCTTCCGCTACGAGGACCGCATGGACACCGGCGAGGATTTCGCGGACATCTACCCGGATGTGGTACGCGAACAAGGCCAGGAACTCGCCGACATCTTCAAGTTCTACATCGGCCACTACGCGGACGCGCTGCCCCGCACGCTTCCGGGCATGGTCGAGCTGCTGGCGGATTTGAAGGCCCACGCTACGGCGTATGGGGTCTGACCAACTGGTCGCATGAGACCTTCCACCTGGCCTTCGAGAAGTACCCGCGCCTTGAACAGCTGTTGCAGGGCACCGTGGTCTCCGGCGTGGAGAAGATGCATAAGCCGAACGCCGACATCTACGAGCTGGCCCTGACCCGTTTCGGCCTCACGGCCGAGCGCTGCGTGTTCTTCGACGACACCGCCAAGAACATCGTCGGCGCCAACGAGGTCGGCATCCACGGCATCCTCTTCGAGAACGCGTTGCAGGCACGCGAATCGCTCGCAGAACTCGGCGTACGTCTGTAAGTCGCCAAACGTTGCATCGCGGCAGTTGAAGTCTATGGACCCGTCCTTGACGACGGTGACCGGCCGTGTGGCGACTATCCCTAGCGATATAAATAGACTTTATGACACTGCTGCAGCTGAAATACATCGTCAAAATCGTCGAGTGCGGCTCGATGAACGAGGCCTCCCATGCCCTGTACGTCTCCCAGCCGGCCCTGAGCTCGTCGGTCAAGGAATTGGAGAACGAGCTGGGCATCGAGATCTTCACCCGCTCCTCGCAGGGCATCGCCCTGACCGTGGACGCGCGGAATTCCTGACCTACGCCCGCCAAGTGCTCGACCAGGCCGACCTGCTCGAAGAGCGCTATAAGCATGCCAAACCGCGCAAGCAGCTGTGCCAGGTCTCCACCCAGCACTACATGTTCGCCGTCGAGGCGTTCGTGGAGATGATCAACTCCATCAAGTCCGACGAATACGAGTTCACCATCCGCGAGACCCGCACGCGCGACATCATCAACCAGGTCGCCAACATGCAGTCCGAAATCGGCATCATCTACCTGTCCGATTTTAACAAGGACGTGATCGGCAAGCTCCTGCGCGAGAAGCACCTCGAATTCCACCCGCTCTTCCGCGCGCCGCTGCACGTGTTCATCTCGCGCAACAACCCGCTGGCCGCCAAGAAGGTCATCACCATGGAGGACCTGAAACCTTATCCGTTCATCCAGTACGAGCAGGGCGAGGAAGGCTCGTTCTACTTCTATGAGGAAGCGGTCTGGCCGGAGTACTCCCCCAAGCAGATCAACGTGACCGACCGCGCCACGATCCTGAACTTCATCATCGGCCTCAACGGCTACACGGTGTGCACCGGCATCGACAACGGCGACCTCAACAACGAGAAGATCGTCACCGTGCCGCTCGACACCGACGAAACGATGTTGGTCGGCTGGATCACGAACGAGCGTTCCAAGCTCTCCAAGGCCGCCGAAACCTATCTCGACAAGCTCAAGTCCGTAGTCTCCGACCACGGCTACAAGCTCATTGATTAGGAGTAAGTAAAACAGGCATGGTCAGCAGTGAGATATACTGCGATTAAGCCAACCCCGCTGGGGAAATGGAAGTAAGGGCCGGCTCCTGAGTATCTCAGGGGCCGGCTTTTGCGCTATTGAGACTGACTGGCAAAACCAGTTTGATGGCCTCCGACTACTTGGCCAAGATTACCGACGCGGCGGCTGTCGCGGCGAAGCCTTTGAGCACTTCAATCATCACGTCGCGATCTTCGACATCAATGTTGCGGGCCGCGGCGAGCATAATCGGCAGTGACTGTGTCAAATGCGAAGTGAGGTCGCCGAATGTGTCGTATCCGCCAGCCTCGAAGATGGCAAACAGGTTTTCGATGAACTTGCGGCGATGCTCGTCGTCGTATTTTGCCATCCATCCGTTGATCGTGCGTGCCAGGTATTGCGCGCTACTTGTCAGTCCATCAGCCTGTACGAATTGGCCATGATCGACTTGCCAGTGCAATGCGAAATGCTGCATGATGCTGGCACCGTCGCTGCTGACCACCGTATAGCCGTCTTCCACATGCTCACGAGTCTCAAACAGCATGCCGATGATCGACGAGCCCGGTACCGATTTATGGATCTTCGACGCAATGCGTACGTACCCGTCCTCATCGAAGAACACCTCATCGAATCCAGGCCCATCGTGCGAATATACGACCGTGATACGTTCCTGAATCTCGCTAGGCACATTGGCCGCCGCATACACCGCCAGATTGCCGCCTTTGGAATGGCCGCCGACCATAATCGGCCCGGCCCAATGGCCAGCCAGCTCGGTCAGATAACGCGCGGCGGCCTCCTGCGAGGCGACCGGGCGGCGGAACGCCATCATGAAGTCCTCTTTCCACCCGACGATTGAGCTGTCGGTACCGCGAAAAGCCACATAGAGCGTGCCGTTACCCAGTTCGAACACGCAGGCCGAGAACTGCTTGGTGGTTGCAGCATCGAATTCGTCCACGTATGCGCCCACGCGTAGGTTCCTCCAACGTGGGCTCTCGCTCATCGCACGTAACAGATCGACATTCATCGAAGGCGACCACACCTTGCCGAACATGTCGTCATAGCATTCGGCACGCAGCAAATCGTGAATCGGAACCGTGGCGATCATGCCGTCGGCGGTCTCTGCATTCTCGTGATAGCGCGGCACGTTATCCGGCATGCGAGCATAGGCCAACTGGGACAAAGCGAGGCTATCCGCCTCGGTGAACGGCAGTTCGGCGAAAGTGTCGAAATGTTGCCGAATATCGTCGGTGATGTTCCCCATAGCGGCCTTCCTTGTTCGAATGCAACGAACCTACGGTAATTCTACGCCGAGCGGGTTTTCATCACAGGCGAGTCGGTCCCAGAGTTTAGAACCCTATCTCGCTTTCAAGGGAGCTGATTTGGCCTTCTGGAGACATTTATCTCCGTTTCAAGAGGCTGTTCATCCGTCATATCCCGAGTATGAGCGGCGTCACCCCAACGTCATTCCGCCATTTCATGCTGCTTCTACTTGGGCATCAGCATCTCGCGGTCTTCTTCATTACCTTGCGACAACTTGTTCGCTTTGCTGTCCAGATGATGCTCGATGCCGAAGTAACTGCATATCCCCACGAGCGCAAACAGCCCTATATCAACTAACCAGTTCATAGCACGCTCCTTGCCAAAGCTTTTGCCTTAATATGGTGCTGCTGTTCATGGAACGTAATAAAAAAAAGCGGGCTCGCAAGCCCGCTTTTGGTTTTTAGATTGAAGACGATCAGGCGCCGTATTCCTCAAGGTAGGCGGCGGCGCGCTGCTGGATGTCGTGGCTGAGCAGCGGGGTGCCGTCGGGGTTCTTCATCTTGGCGGCGGCGTCGAAGATCTCGCGCACGTTGGCGATGGAGAGCACCGGGAAGCCGAATTCGGCTTCCACGGCCTTCACGGCGGACATGTCGGAGTCCTTGGTCTTCTCCATGCGGTCCACGGAGAGCACGAGACCCACGACCTCGACGTTCGCCTCGGCCTTGAGTTTGGGGATGACTTCGCGCACGGCGGTGCCGGCGGTCATCACGTCGTCCACGAGCAGCACCTTCATGCCGTCGGTCAGCGGGGTGCCAACCATCCAGCCGCCGTCGCCATGGTCCTTCTTCTCCTTGCGGTCGAAGGTGTATCCGACGGTCATGTTGTGGCCGGCGGTCAGCGCGATCGCGGTGGACACGGCCAGCGGAATGCCCTTGTAGGCGGGGCCGAACACGGTGTCGATGTTGCGGGGAATCGTGTTGTGCACGATGGCCTGGCTAATCTTTTCGGCGTAGAACGCGCCGAGCGCGGCGATCTTCTTGCCGTCGTCGAAGGCGCCGGCGTTGATGAAGTACGGGCTCTTGCGGCCGGACTTCAGCGTGAAGTCGCCGAACTTCAGCGCGTTGGATTCCAACAGGAATTCAGTGAAGCGATGTGCGAGTGTTTCTGCCATGATGTTCCTTACCTCCAAGTCTGTCCTGCGGCCAGTTTAGCAGCGAGTTCGGGACGGCTGTCCAACAGGTCGTCGAGTTCGCGGGCGACGCGCAGCGGGGCCACCGGTCGAAGAGCGCGGCCGCACCCACTTCGACGGCGTTCGCGCGGCGTACAGGTATTCGAGCGCCTTCTCGCCGCTGTCGATGCCGCCGAGGCCGATGATCGGAATCTCCGGCAGTGCGGTGCGCACCCGATAGACGGCTGCCAGGCCGACCGGCAGCACGGCCGGGCCGGATACGCCGCCGGTGACGTTGGCGATGATCGGCTTGCCGGTGCGAATGTTAATGCGCATGCCTTTGAGCGTGTTGATCATGCTCAACGCGTCGGCGCCATGTTCCACGGCCGCGCGCGCCGGCACGGTGATGTCGGTGACGTTCGGCGTGAGTTTGACGATCATCGGCTTGTCGGTCATCGGGCGAAGCGGTCCATAAGATTGGCGAGGGCCACCGTCGGTGCCCACGCTCATGCCGCCGGCGGAAACGTTCGGGCAGCTGACGTTGATTTCCAGCATGTCCGCGTCGGAGTCGGCGAGCTTTTCCACGACCGCCGCGTAATCGTCATCGCAATGTCCGGCGACATTGGAGATGACGAACGCGCCCGCGGCCTTGAGCTTGGGCAGGTCCTCGGCCAAGTAATGGTCGATGCCGGGATTCTGCAGGCCCACGGCGTTGATGTTCGCGGCCGGCGATTCGGCGGTGCGCGGCGAGGGATTGCCTTCCCACGGTACGGGCGAGGCGCCCTTGGTGCATACGGCGCCGAGCTGGCTGACGTCGTAGAACCAGCGGACGGCGGCGTACTGGAAGGTGCCGGAGGCGGTGCCGACCGGATTCTTCCATTCCAGACCGGCCACCTTGGTGTGGTGCTTCCACACGTGGGGCTCGTACAGGTTGATGTGGTTGTCGCCGCCCTGCGCGGACTGGTTGTTTGCGCTCATCGTCACTTCCCCCATCCGAGCTGTTCGCGGGTGAACACGGGTCCGTCGGAGCAGACCTTGAGGCGGCCGTCCACGGTGTCGATGGTGCACAGCACGCAGGTGCCATAGCCGCAGCCCATGCGCTGTTCCATGCTCAGCTGCGCGGGGATGCCGCGTTCGGCGGCCCAGTCGGCCACGGCCTTCATCATAGGCAGCGGTCCGCAGGACAGAATGATCGGCTTGCGATCGTAGGCCTTCAGGTCGTCGCCTTGTTCCAGTTTGTTGAGCAGGTCGACCACGTTGCCTTCGGCGTCGTCGATGCTCCACGACCAGTCCGCGTACCGGGAGACGTATTCCTCGGCGAAGTGGTCGTTGCGGTAACCGAATACGGCGGTGGCAAAGGAGGCGTCGTGTTCGGCGAGCTTTTGCGCGGCGTAGATTAGCGGGGGCACGCCGAGTCCGCCGCCGACAAGAATGTAGTTGGCGTCTTCCTTGAGGTTGAAGCCGCGGCCGAGCGGGCCGAGCACGTCGACGGTGTCGCCGGCCTGCAGTCCTGCCAACTGTTCGGTGCCGTGTCCCACGACGGCGAAGATCACGCTGACTTCGTCGCCGTCGACTTCGCTGACGCCGAACGGACGCGGCATGAGCATGAAGTCGTCGTGCGTGAACAGGTTGACGAACTGGGCGGGCTTGGCATGGGAGGCGATGAACGGGTCGCGGAACGTCAGTCGCATCACGCGGTCGGTCAGTTCCGTAACCTGCGTGATTTCGACGTTGTGGCGCGGCGGGAAGAATCCGGCCGCAGTCGCTTCCGTAACCACATCATGGGTGGGGGTGAAAGTTGTCATTTCATTCCTATTCAGCACATCAAGCTCCCCCTATCAGGGGAGCGGTCAACCGCAGGTTGACTGAGAGGTAGTTAAACACACTCGGCTCCGGTTTCCAGCCCACACTCACGTATAGCCCACAGCCGGACAATCTACCTACCTATATACGGCAACCCGCAGATTATCGCGCATGTCGAGCGCCGCCTGGCGCGCGCTGCTCGCCACAAGGTCCAGCGCCTCGTCGGCGGTCATGGATTCGGAGTACTTGCCGCTCTTCTTCCATGCGCCGATAATGCCGCGCGACGAGTTGACGATGGCGCCGCTGCCCTGCTTGTCGAACATGCCTGCCACGTCCGCGGCCGTGCCGCCCTGCGCACCGTAGCCCGGCACGAGGAAGAACGTGTGCGGCATACGTTCACGCAACGCCTTGCCTTCCTCGGGGTGGGTGGCGCCGACCACCGCGCCCACGCGGGAGTAGCCGTGGCTGCCGATGGTCTCGGCGCCCCATCCTTCCACAAGATCGGCCACGTGCTCGTAGACCTTCGTGCCGTCGGCCAGGTCGAGCATCTGCAGTTCGCTGGAGGACGGGTTGGAGGTGCGCACGAGCACGAAGATGTCCTTGTCGGCTTCGGCGGCGGCCTCGACGAACGGGGTGATGCCGTCGGTGCCGAGATACGGGTTGACGGTCACCGCATCCTCATGCCACGGGTCGAAGTCGCCCACGCCGTTCAGGTGGTGGGCGTAGGCGGCTGCGGTGGAGCCGATGTCGCCACGCTTGATGTCGCCGAGCACGTAGAGGCCCTGCTGGGCCGCGTATTCGCAGGTCATCGTGTAGATGTCCACGCCGGCGGGGCCGAGCGCCTCGTACATGGCGATCTGCGGTTTGACGGCGGGCACGATGTCGGCGATGGCGTCAATGATCGTGCGGTTGTATTCGAAGCAGGCGACGGCCAGCTGCGCGGATTCGACTTCCTCCGGGGATTCGACCGAGTCACGCACCTCGTCGGCAAAGCTCGCCACGACCTGCGGCGGCACCAGCGCCTCAGTGGGGTCAAGGCCCACGACGCTGGGGTTCTGAGTGTTGTCAATCGCTTCGATCAGGCGATCCATGCTGCTCCTTGTGTTATCTACAGACGGCTGAACATCAGCTGGGAGCCGATGATTGTGGCGAGGGGGCGTCCGGTGACCTGCCAGCCGCCGAACGGGGTGTTACGAGCCTTGGAGTGGAACTGTTCGGGGTCCACGGTCCATTCCTCGGCGGCGTTGAGCACCACGAGGTCGACATTGTCGGCGTCATCCACGCGGCTCAAGTCGAGCAGTCGGTTGACGCCTTCACGCTGCGGCTGAGCGTCGCTCTCCCCCGCAATCACGCCATCCGGATCATCCCCGGTGGGCGCGGGTTCGGCGTAGTCCTCGACCAGCGCGGCTACGTCGGTTGGCACATGCCCCATGAGTTCGGCAGGTCCAACGGACATGAGCTCGATCAGACGCTCATCGGAAATGAAGCCGCCGTCGACGAGCACCTTGTGGCACACGCCGTACGCGCATTCCAGTCCGATGATGCCGTTGGGCGCCTCAAGGAAGCCGAGTTCCTTCTCTGCCAACGTGTGCGGCGCATGGTCGGTGGCCAGCAGATCCACGGTGCCGTCGGCGATGGCCGCGATGGTGGCTTTGCGGTCCGCTTCGGAGCGCAGTGGCGGATTCATCTTGGCGAGCGTGCCGTACTTGAGCAGCGCCTCGTCGCTCAACGCCAGATAGTGCGGCGCGGTCTCGCAGGTAATCGGCAGTCCTTCGGCCTTGGCCCTGCGAATCGCCTCGAACGAGATGGCAGTGCTCACATGCTGGAAGTGCACGTGGACACCGGTGCGGCGGGCCGCTTCGATATCGCGGGCCACGATCTTGAGCTCGGTGTCTTCCGGAATGCCGGGCACGCCAAGCTCGCGGGAAACGGGGCCTTCGTTCACGGCACCTGTATCGTGATGCTCGCAATGCTCGATCAGGTACAGGTCGGAGGCCTTGACGTTCTCCAGCACCTGGTCCAGGATCTCCGGCGTCACAGCGGAACCGTCGTCGCTGATTGCGGTGATGGGGTGCGTGAGCATGGCCGGCGTCTTGGCGTCGTCCTCGAATCCGGGCACGTACTTGAGCCAATCGGCAACGTCGCTTGCCTCATGACCGGCGCGATCCTTGGACGCGCACACGCACAGATCGTAACGAACCGGCAATTGAACGTCATGCGCAGTATCGTACTGCTGCAGGAAGTCGATGACGTTGTCGAAGCCGGCATCCAGAACCTCTTTTGCACCGGTCGCTTCCGGGCCAGACACGGTCTGCCCATCCAGTGCCGGCAACGTGTTCGGCATGATGAGCACGTTCGTGTATCCGCCGGATGCGGACGCACGGCAGCCGGAGACCATCGATTCCTTGTAGGTCTGGCCGGGATCGCGGAAGTGGACGTGTGGGTCTTCGAAACCGGGGGCCACGGTCAGGCCGGTGGCGTCGATGTCGGCGCCGTCAGCCACGGCGGAGGTGTCGGCGAAGTAGGCGGCAGCGGTCCCGGGCACCACGAGGTCGATGACCTCGCCGGTGTTCCAGACCTTGATGTTGCGTAGGGTGATGCTCACAGTTTGGCTTCCTCGTCGCAGTAGTCGCAGCGGTATTCGAGCCGCTCGGAGTGCACGAGGTGGAACATCTGCTTGATGCCGGGCTCGGCGGTGGTCACGCAGCGCGGGTTCACGCAGGAAATCACGCCGACGATGTGCTCGGGCAGGTTCGGCTGCTTCTTTTCGACGATCTTGCCGCCGCGCACCACGTCCACGGTGGCTTGGCGGGCCACGAAGCCGAGCACGTCGAGGTCGATGTCCTTGTCATCTTCGATTTTGATGATGTCCTTGGAGCCGTAACGCTTGGAGTCGGCGTTCATGATGAGCGCAAGCTTGGTTTTGGCCGGGTCGATTTTCAGGTATTCGAGAACCTTCAGCGAGGTTCCGGCCGGCACATGGTCGATAATGATGCCGTTCTGAATGCTGGTGACTTCCATCAGGCCTGAACCTCCTTGGGGTTGAGCGGTTCGTATCCGGGCAGTTCGTCGCCCACCACGGTGCTTTCGAGGGCCATGCGCACGAGCATGCCGTTCTTGACCTGTTCGAAGTAGGCGGCACGCGGGTCGTCGTCCACGTCCACGGCGATTTCGTTGACGCGCGGCAGCGGGTGAAGCACGGCCATGGACGGCTTGGCGAGCTGCAGCTTCTCTTCGTCGAGAATGTAGGTGTCGCGCAGGCGCAGGTAGTCGTCTTCGTTGAAGAAGCGTTCCTTCTGTACGCGGGTCATGTACAGCACGTCGAGGTCGCCGATCACGGAGCCAGGTCGCGCACTTCCACGTAGGAGCAGCTGTCGGTGGCGTTGATGCGGTCGATCACGTACTGCGGGGTCTTGAGCTCGTCCGGGCTGATGAGCACGAAGCGCACGTTGCCGAAGCGGCACAGGGTCTCGATCAGGGAGTGCACGGTGCGGCCGAAGGTCAAATCGCCGCACAGTCCCACGGTCAGGTCGGTGATGCGGCCGAAGCGCGACTGCAGCGTGGCCAGGTCGGCCAGCGTCTGCGTGGGGTGCATGTGGCCGCCGTCGCCGGCGTTGATTACCGGCACGGATGCGGCGCGGGAGGCCACCAGCGCGGCACCCTCCTTCGGGTGACGGATGGCGACCACGTCCACGTAGTTGGACACGGTCTTCAACGTGTCGGCGATGGATTCGCCCTTGGTCACGGAGGCCAGCTGCGCGCCGGCGAATCCGATGACCTTGCCGCCGAGACGTAGCATTGCGGTCTCAAAGCTCAGGCGCGTACGGGTGGAGGCTCGTAGAACAGCGTGGCCAGCACTCGCCCATCGCAGGTATGGGCAATCTCTTTGCGGTGGGAATCGATGTATTCGGCCTTATGCAGCAGGTCGAGAATCTGGTTTGTAGACAGGCCGTCCAGCGTTACGACGCTTTTGCCGACCATTGGCGTTTCTTCAGACAAGGCTCACCTTTTCGCTCGTGGTTTTCAGGTGGCCACCCTTGCGTGACCTAATCTAACTTACGCCATTTTTCGGACAGCCGCATTCACCGAGTGTCCACCTGAAAATCCAACGAATATGCTGCCTTATCGCTGCGCGCGGCGTCGATTTCGTTCCAGTCGCGGTGCGATCACGTGCATACGCGGGCGAGGGGCGGTTTGCGGCTGCTGCGTTGCGGCGGAGGCCGTGGCGGTGGTTGCCGCAGCCGCCTCGCCTTCGGTCTTCCCATAGAACAAGCGCTGGCATACGTCACGGCATTTGCGCATCACGCCAGCAGGTCGTTCTCGAAATGCTGGCCGCGGTGGGCGCCGTAGCCGAGGTAGACGCGATGCCGCCCAGCGAATAGATGTCATCAGGCAGAATATCGGCCTGGTTGGCGCGCCCGCTCCACAGATAGCTGCCGTTGCGGGCCGCGGTGCACAACGTCCATGCCTTGCGCAGCTGAATCGCGTCGATAGCGCTGATGAGCTTCTTGGCTTCCAGCACGTCCAATGCCTCCAGCGTGCCGTTGACGCGCAGATCTTTGATATCGCCGGCGTGCTGGAGCTGCATGAGTTGCACGGTCCATTCCACGTCAGACAAGCCGCCCTTGCCGAGCTTCAGATGCCGTTCACGGCGCACGCCGCGCGGCAGACGCTCGGCTTCCATGCGGGCCTTGAGCTTGTGGATGTTCTGTAATTCTGCTTCAGTCAGTTCCGTGGTCGGGTAGCGCAGCGGGTCGGCGATGTTGATCAGGAAGTCCCGCGCCAGTTCAGCGTCGCCGGCCGCGTACCGGGCGCGCAGCAGCGCCTGGCGCTCCCAGGTCGAAGCCCAGGATTCGTAGTATTCCTCGCAGGAGGCATAGGAGCGCACGAGCGGGCCGTTCTTGCCTTCCGGGCGCAGGTCCAGGTCGAGTTCGATCTTGGGTTCCAGCGTCGTCGGTCCTTGCAGGATGTTGCGCAGGTCTTCCACGACCTCTTGGCGAAGGCGTTGGCTTGGCCGTCGTCGGCATCGTCGGCCGGACGGTAGATGAGAATGGCATCCGCATCGGAGCTGAAGTTCACTTCGCGCCCGCCGTAACGGCCCATGGCGATGACGGTGATGCCGGCCGGCGCGGTTTCGACGCCGAACTCGGCGATCTGGTGGCGCACGGCCCAGGTCAGGGAGCATCGATGATCGCGTCATACACGTCGGTCATGGCCTTGAGACTGTCGGAGTCGCTGATCACACCGCTCATCCAAGACAGGCCGATGCGTTCGATTTCGTGGCGGCGCATGGCGCGCATGGAGGTGGCGAACTCGTTGATGTTCGAGCCGAAACGTTCCAGCGCCGAGCCGGTCTGCACGTCCAAGGCCTCGCGCGTGCGGGCCTGCAGATTGTCGTCGTCGCCAAGCCAGCTGATCGATTCGACCGACTTGTTGAGCGCGTCGCCCAGGAATCGTGAGTTGGACAGGATGTGGCACAGGCGCTGGGCGGCGGAGGTGGAGTCGCGCAGGAAGCGAGGTAGCCGGATTCGGTGCCGAAGTTCTCCTCCAGTTTGCGCCAGTTGAGCAGGCCCATGTCCGGGTTCTGGCCCTCGCCCAGCCACTGCAAGACGGCGGCAGAATGATGCGGTTGATTTTGGCCGCGCGCCCCACGCCGGCGGTGAGCGCCTGCACGTGGCGGATGGCGGCGTCCGGGTCGCCGAAACCGATGGATTCGAATCGTTCCTGTGCTGCCTCGACGCTCAGGACGATCTGGTCGTTCTCCATCTGGGCGTTGACCGGCAGCATCGGGCGATAGTAGATGTCGAGGTGCAGGTGGCGTACTTCGCGGCGGGTGTCGTCGTACTTGTCGACGAGTTCTTCCGGGTGCAGGCCGAATGCGCGGGCGAGTCGGCGCAGCTCCTGGTTCTGGTTGAGCTCGTCCACGTCGATGTCGCGCTTCTTTTCGAGGCCTCCGACCGAGGCCCGGCCGAGGTCCGGGAACAGGTGCGTGCGCTTCAGGGACCAGATCTGCTGGCGATGTTCCATCACGCGCTCGAAGCGGTAGTCCTGGGACATGCGCACGGCCTGCTTGCGCGAGACATAGCCGCCTTCGGACAGGCGCTGCAGCGAGTCGAGCGTGTTGCTGGTGCGCAGCGATTCGTCGGTGCGGCCGTGTACGAGCTGGAGCATCTGCACGGTGAATTCCACATCGCGCAGACCGCCGCGGCCGAGCTTAATCTCGCGGTCCTTCAGGGGCGCGGGAATCAAATCCTCCACGCGCTTGCGCATTTTCTGGCAGTCGTAGACGAAGTTCTTGCGCTTGGATGCGCTCCACACGAACGGCCGGGTCATGTCCATGTAGGCCTGACCGAGGTCGGGGTCGCCGGCCACCGGGCGGGCCTTGAGCAGCGCTTGGAACTCCCAATTCTCGGCCCACTGCTCGTAATAGTTCTTGTGCGAGGAGAGCACGCGCACCAGCGCGCCGTCCTTGCCTTCCGGGCGCAGGCCGCCGTCGATCTGCCACAGCGGCTGCTCGGCCACGCCCATGATGGCGGACTGGCAGACGCGCTGTAACATGGTGCCCATCTTGGTGCCCACGCGAATCAGCGTCTGATGGTCCACATCCTTGTCGGCCGGTTCGACCACGTAGATGAGGTCCACGTCGGAGACGTAGTTCAGTTCCTGTGCGCCGAGTTTGCCCATGCCGATGATGGTGAAGCGCACGTGCTCGCTGCCCTCGGTTTCGTGGCGGGCGATGGCCAGCGCGCCTTCGAGCGCCGCGTCCGCGAGGTCGGACAGTTCGCGGCTGATGGTCGGTTGGATGGAGGTCGGGTCGTCCGCCACGGCATCCTGGGCGATGATGGCGGCCAGTTGGTTCCGGTAGCTGGAACGCAGGGCCGTGGCCGCTTCGGCCAGATCCTTGGAGGCGACGGGCATGGCCGGTTCGTCCGGGTCCGCGCCGACCGCCTTGAGCAGACGTGCACGGCGTTGCGCGTGATTGAACAGATGGCTGTTGCAGTTGTCGACTGCTGCCGCCTCCACAAGCTGCGGCTTGAAGCGCATGAACTTGCCCATCGCGTCGGAGACGCCGAGCACCGTGACCAGACGCTTCAGGGCGTCGTTGTCGGGGATGACGTGTTCCAGATCGCGCTGGCTGGATTGCATCGCGTTGACGATATCCACGAAATTGCTCAATGCCATATCGGGGTCGCAGGCGTGGGCCAGCGCGCTCAGCAGTTCGGCGCATCGCTCATCGGGAATGTCGTCCGCCTTGAGCTGGTCGAACAAGGCGCGGGCCTTGTCGAGGTCTTGCAGACCTGCCCTGATGAGGTCCATGGAGCTGGGTTTGAAGATCGACGATTCCATAAGATTCCACTATATACGCTCATGCCCTCCGAATGGGGCATGAGCCGGGAAGGAGTCATCGGGCGACGCTGATGAGCTCCGAGGAATCCATATCGTAATCGGCCATGGCGTAGGAACGGATGGCGGGGTCATCATAGGTGTTCATGTAATAGGTGTTGGTCTTGGACGAATATCCGCTGGTGAACAGCGTGCGTTCGAACTGGCCGTCGCCCATCTTCGCCATGCCGTCCACCATCTGCACGGAGCCGAGGGTGTGGAACAGGCGCGACACATTGGCGGCTTCATCGTTCTGCTGCGGGTAATGCGCGTTGGTGTAGGCCACACGAACGAAGCGCGACGGGGAACTCACGTCGCCTGGGATGCCATGCATGCCCACACCCGCACCCCAGGCGGTCAAGGAGGCCTTGCCCCATGAAGTCGGTTCGGCCATCTCGTTGCTGACGCACATGTAGTTGCGCAGGTTTTCCATATGGAAGTCGAACGTCGGCTGATTGGTCAGCACATCGACGTCATCATGATGCACGTGCATGCCATCGGCCATCTGCTCGACGACGATGCTGCGCTTGCCGTCGCCGATGAACCAGTGCAGCAGAGACTCCTGCTGTCCCGGCACGATCTGGGAGACGAGCGTCACGTTCCTGAGCGTCTCCTCGACCTCGTCGACGGAGTCGAAATTACGCGCCACCCACAGCGGAAATTCGAACGTGGCGACGTTTTCCGTGCCTTCGACCGGTTCGTGGACGAACGAGGCGTAGCCGGGGAAATTCAAGCCGGCGATGGCCAGACCATGTTCATTGGCGCAGTCGAAATACATCGGCCTATCGGCCATGACCACACCCACGCCGATCACCGCGTTCGGCTTCGCCTTGCCGCCCGCACCAAACACCGTGTCATAGTGGTAGCCGCGCGGAGTAACCAGGATGGTCTCCCCATATGAGAAACTCCAGTCGAGATTACGGCCGAAATAGGTGTTGCCCTCATCATCGGAGAAACGGACACCAGTGCACATAACGGACTCCCTTCCATCGCTTTGGTTGGCTTGCACGTTCATGATACCCATCGGCCGCTGGGAGAACTCTGGGTTTCGCCAGCAGATTAACGTGCGGCGCGACGCATTGAGATGCGCCGCGCCGCGATATGCGTCAACCTTGCGTACCGCGGAACAACGGTTCCGCATTGCGCCAGATACGGCGCGTGGTGGCGGGGTGGTTCATCGAATACAGGTGGACGCCGTCCACGTCGTGGGCCACGAGGTCGGCGATCTGCTCGGAAGCGTAGAGGATGCCGGCGGCACGCAGGGACTGGATGTCGTCCCCCCACTTGTTCAGCAGGGTGTTGAGCCTGTCCGGGATGCGCGAGGCGTTGCGCTCGGCCATGCGACGCACGGACTTGGCTCCACGCACCGGCATGATGCCCGCCTCGATCGGCACGGTGATGCCGGCGGCGCGCGCCTTGTCGAGGAAGCGGTAGAAGTCCTCATTGTCGTAGAAGAGCTGGGAAATCAGGTGAGTGACGCCGGCATCAACCTTGATTTTGAGGTTTTCGATGTCCTGGTCCAGCGAGTCAGCCTGATAGTGGCCTTCCGGGTAGCAAGCACCAAACACCTTGAAGTCCGGCTTCACGGAGCGGATGTATGACACGAGGTCGCTGGCGTGGTTGAACTCGCCGACCAGCTGCTCGCCGTCGATGTAGTCGCCGCGCAGCGCGAGCACGGCGCTCACGCCGGCTTCCTCGAACATGTCGAGAGCCTCATCGATCTTGGCCTTGTCGGAGTAGAGCGCGGTCAGGTGGGCGACTGCAGGGATGCCGTATTCCTTGCTGATCGTGTGGGCGATGCGCGCGGTGGCGGTGCGGTCGGAATGGGTGCCGTGACCGTAGGTCACGGAGATGAAGTCGGGGTTCAGCCCTTCGAGTCCGTCGAGGGTGTCGTAGATGGTGCCGACAGGCGCGTTGCGCTTCGGGGGAAAGACCTCAAGGGTGAACATCGGGGAATGCATGCTGATTTCCTTACATAAACCCGAGCTCCCTCATCCAGAGGGAGCTCGGTGATTTCCGCTACTTGTCGAGCTTGGCGCGCACGGCCTTGGCGGCGGCGACCAGGTTCTCCAGGCTCGGCCAGGTCTCGGCGTTACCACGGGTCTTCAGACCGCAGTCAGGGTTGATCCACACCTTCTTGACGTCCATCTTGTCAAGGATCTCGTAGATACGATCCTCGATCTCCTTCTCGGAAGGAATACGCGGGGAGTGAATGTCGTAGACGCCCGGGCCGGCCTCGGTCTCGAAGTGCGCGTCATGAATGGCGTCGAGCACCACCAGATCGCCACGGGAGGCTTCGAAGGAGATCACGTCGGCATCCATCGCGTCGATGTCGCGGATGATGTCGTTGAACTCGGAGTAGCACATGTGGGTGTGGATCTGGGTGGTCGGCTTGACGGCGGAGTGCACCAGACGGAAGGCCGGAACGGCCCAGTCGAGGTACTTGACGTGCCAGTCGGACTTGCGCAGCGGCAGCTTCTCACGCAGGGCGGCCTCATCGATCTGGATGACCTTGATACCGGCGGCCTCGAGATCGAGCACTTCGTCGCGGATGGCGAGGGCGAGCTGCTTGGTCTGCTCCTCGTGGGTGATGTCCTCGCGCGGCCAGGACCAGTTGAGGATGGTCACCGGGCCGGTGAGCATGCCCTTCATCACATGGTCGGTCTTGGACTGGGCGTACGCGGACCATTCCACGGTAATCGGGTTGGCGCGGGAAACGTCGCCCCAGACGATCGGGGGCTTGACGCAACGGGTGCCGTAGGACTGGACCCAAGCGTTCTTGGTGAACAGGAAGCCGTTGAGGTTCTGGCCGAAATATTCGACCATGTCGTTACGCTCGAACTCGCCGTGGACCAGCACGTCGAGGCCGATCTCCTCCTGCTTCTTGATGACGGCGTCGATCTGGGCTTTGATGAACTCGTCGTAGGCTTCCTTGGTGACCTCGCCCTTGCGCAGCTTGGCACGCTCGGCGCGAATCTCCTTGGTCTGGGGGAAGGAGCCGATGGTGGTGGTCGGCAGCAGCGGCAGGCCGAGGGCCTCGCGCTGCAGGGCCTGACGCTCCTCGCGGGCAGGCTGACGCACGTAGTCGGCGTCGGACAGCTTGCCGATGCGCTCGGCGACGGCCGGGTCGGCGGCCACGCGGGTGCCGTCGAACAGAGCCTGGTTGGCGGCGAGGGCGGCGGATGCCTTCTTCTCGTCCTCGGTGGCGTCGGCCAGGGCGGCGACTTCCTTGAGCTCGTCGAGCTTCTGGACGGCGAACGCGAAGTGCTTGAGGTCTTCGGCCGGGATGCCGGTCTCGCCTTCGGTGCTGAACGGCACGTGCAGCAGGAGGATGCGGTGGAGACGGTCACGTTGGTGACCTGCTTCAGGGCGTCGACCAGGCCGAGGGAGGTGGCGTAGTTGTTGCGCCAGATGTTGCGGCCGTTGATCACGCCGGCGAAGATGGTGGTGTTGGAGGCCACGCCGTACTTGGCGACGGCTTCGAGGTTCTCCTCGCGGCCTTCGTTGAGGTCCAGGCCGATGCCGTCGAAGCCGAGCAGGTTGACGGTCTCGTACACGTCGGCGATGTGGCCGAAGTAGGTGTTGAGCAGCACCTTGACGTTGCCCTTGGCGGACAGGATCTTGGTGTAGAGGGTCTTGAAGAGTTCAACGTCGCCCGGCTCCTTGTCGAGCACGAGGTACGGCTCGTCGAGCTGGACCCATGCGGCGCCGAGCTCGTTGAACTTGGCGAGCACTTCGGCGTAGACGGCGGCCACGGCGTTGACCAGGCCCTTGTCGAGCTCGAGTTCGGTGGCTTCCGGGGTGCGGGCGAGCTTCAGGAACGTGTACGGGCCGATGAACACGGGCTTGGTGTCGATGCCCAGCGCCTTGGCCTCGTTGAACTCGTCGAACGGCTTGGTGGAGTTGAGCTTGATCTCCGCGGCCGACTCGACTTCGGGCACCAGATAGTGGTAGTTGGTGGTGAACCACTTCTTCATCGGCAGGGCGGTCACGTCGCCCTTGTCGCCCTGGTAGCCGCGGGCCATGGCGAAGAGCGTGTCCTCCTGGTTGTCGAAGGAGAGACGTGCGTAACGCTGCGGAATCACGTTGAGAAGGATGGCGGTGTCCAGCATCTGATCGTAGTAGCTGAAGTCGTTGCTGGGAATGAGGTCGATGCCGGCGGCCTGCTGCAGCTTCCAGTGCTTGGCGCGCAGTTCGGCGGCGGTGGCCTTGACGGCGGCGAGGTCGTTGGCACCCTTCCAGTAGCCTTCGATGATCTTCTTCAGTTCGCGGTTCTGCCCGATGCGGGGGAAGCCGGAGACGGAAGTCAGAGTGGACATGAATCCTCCAATGTATGCGTTCGTAACCCGACTTAGGGTAGCAAAACATCCGGATTCCGGCCCTTATAAATGGCCGCAGAGTGTCGTTATAGATGGAATTTATATCCGCTTTAGTCGAAGTCTTTCACATTGATGACCGCGAGCAGTTCGCCGCTGTGCACCTGCCATTCGTCGAACGGTTTGTTCGATCCCATGATCACGATGGATGCGGGCGAAAGTCCCAAATTCAGCAGGTCGAGTCGTTCGCCGTCGGAGTCGGCGGAGGCGAGCCATTGGGCGCTGATCGACACAGTCGGCTCGTGGCCCACGATCATGAACACGCGATTCTTGGCCTTGACGTGGGCGAGCTCGTCGAACACCGCCTGCACTCCCCCGTCATACAGGCTGATGCGGTAGTCGACGATTGGCTTGTCGCCAAAGGTCTTGAGCATGCGGTCCAACGTCTGGCGCGTGCGGGTAACGGACGAGCAGGAGATTTGGTCGGGCACCAGTCCCAACGACTCGATGCCCTTGCCCACGGCCTTCGCCTGTTTCAGACCTTTGTCGGTGAGCTCGCGCTCCGAGTCACCCTTGTCGCCGAACGGCTCAGCTTGGCATGCCTCATGATGATGAGAATATGGTCGTATTTCTTCGCCGCTTTGGCGACTTTACTCAGCTTGATGCCCATCCGTGGCTCCCTTCACGAACCGTCTGCCCGGTGTGGCGGTGTGGCGGTGTGGTATTGCTTCCAGTATAGAGGTGTGTGAGCGTTCACAAACTCATCGTTTGGCGGTTATTCGTGCGTATTGCCAAGTTCTCCCACCTGACGGTCGAGGTCGCGCAACACCTTACGTAGTTTGTGGTCGGAGATGTCGCGCAGTTCCAGTTCCTCGATCTGCGCTTCACGCTGTTCGTCGGTGAGCGAGTCGATGTCGGTCTGTGTGTCCTTGGTCACGCGATCGCGCTTTCTGAGCGCCTCGAACCCGGAGGCCATGGCGCGCGAGATAACAAGGAAACCGGTATGACCGATCATCTGGTGGTCGGGGCGTACGGCGAGGCCCTGGGCCTTCCATGTGCGTTCGAACGATTCCTGGATCTGCGGCTCGGTCCAGCAGCCGGCCGCGCGCAGGGCTTCGGCCATGCGGCTCATCTGCGTGGTGGTAGTTACGTAACTGACCAACACGCGCCGGGGGCAATCACGCGGTATGCCTGCTCGAGCCTGTTCCACGGGTCGAGCATGTCGAGCATGATGCGGTCGAACCAGTGTTCGGGCAGTTCGGCGGCAACGGAATCGAAGTCGCCGGTTTTGAGATCCCACCAGCTGGGGGCCTCGCCATAGTACAGCGTGGCATTGGCTTGGGCGACCTTGGCGAATTCGGGGCGCAGCTCGATCGTGGTCAGGTGGCCGCGCTCGCCCACGGCGTCCAGCAGGTTCACGCTCATCGCGCCCGAGCCGGCACCGGACTCAAGCACGCGCATGCCGGAGCGGATGTCGCCGAGCTGAATAACTTGGGCGATGTCCTTCGGATACATGATCTGCGCGCCGCGCGGCATCGAAAGCACATAATCGGCCAGTCGCGGGCGCATCACCGCATACTCCCAGCCGCCGATGGCGCGCGACGATTTCCACGGCTTGTTCTTGTCTTTCTCGGGGTAGACCTGATTGACCTGTGCCTCGCGCTTGGCATGCACGGTGAGGATTACGGTGCCTTCGGTCTTGCCAATCACATCGTCATGCAGAATCAGGCCATGCTCGGTCTGCGTGGAGCCGCCGGCCACAAGCTGATCGGTGATCTTCTTGCCCTTGCGGTCGGTGAACTGCACTTTCTCGCCTGCGGTGAGAGGCCCGCGCCTCGGCTCCATAACTTGCTCCTTGCGTGCTCGGTGGGTCAATCGCTACAAGTCTAATGCATGTAAGCTCGCTGGTGAGGTGATGACGATGCGAATGCAGATGACAAGCCAGATCGATGCCGGCGGCAATGACCCCATTTTCCTGATGTTCCACGGTTACGGCAACGACGAAAGCGAGATGATGCGGATTCTCGACGCCGTATATGCGCCGACGCGAGCCTATGCGGCCCCGGCCGCAATTGCCGCCGTACCCAGCTATATCTCGTTCCGCGCCACCTACGCGAGGCCCTATATGGGCGGCAATTACTGGTATCCCGACGGCTGCGGCGTGGACGAGCGCCAACGCGAATGCGCGGCGGTCGGGGATGCGGTGGCTTCACTGCTGGATGCCTCGGCATTCGCCCATCGCAGGAAGATATTGATCGGTTTCTCCCAAGGCGGTTATCTGTCGTATCGTCTGGTCAAGGTGCATCCGACGTTGTTCGATGCCGCGATCCTGCTCAGTCCTTCGTTCATGGGCGAGGAACAGGCGGCGCTTGACTCCCCTACCCGATTCTTCCTGGCGTATGGCGCGCAGGACCGCACGATTCCGCTGCCCGACCAGCAAACGGCCCATCAGTCCTTGAACGGGCCGGACATCTGACCTATCGCGAGTATTCCGCATGGCCCATGCCATCTGTGATGAGGAAATCGCCGATATCCGGGATTTCCTACGTGCATATGATGCTGGAATAGCTTCAATATGGAATATCTCCGTTCAAAGAGGTACCGGTCCAAGTAGAAGCGGCTCAACAATGGCGGAATGGCGTTGACCACGCCCATTCATCGCGCGATGGTTCTGCGATCAGATCAATTCCCCTGCCGGCTGATGCCGCCCTTATGACCGGTGGCCTTGAATGGCGTGGCGCGTGCCGTCACCTTCGGCCCCGGCAGATTCGTACTGGTATTGGATCGACCGCGGAGCCCGGCAACCGGCTGGGACTCGGGGCGTCGACCAGTACCCGTGATGTTGGTATGCCGTTTGTCGTCGTGTGCCCGTTTCCCACCAGCACCGTCAGCCTCGTCAATATCAATGCCTTTGGCGCGCAAAGCACGCGCCCACCGCTCATCCATCGTGCGCCTCACACGTCCCATTCGGTTTCCACGTGTACTGCATGTCGTAGGCGCTGGGCGAACGGCGGCAGGTGGTTCAGGGTGATCGGGCCGAATGCGGCGGCGTCAAAAGACATCGTTTGCTCCCTTCGATGGTGTTGGCCAACAGGTTCCAAGGGTCAGGCACAGCGCCTTTCTCAACCCGTTCGCCGCCACGATGGCCGGCAGCTTGCGTTCACGGGTTCCCCTGCAATGCGCCTCATTATGGCAACGCGAACCGACAGGTGCCGTCTGCGCCTAGGATGGGAAATGATTGCTGCACGCCGAAAAGGGAAGGCGACTGTCATGAGGTATTTCACGACTGGTGGCTGGAAGACCGCCCCGCACTTAACCTGTTCGAAAGTTTGGAGCCGCACGATACGGTTGAGATTGAGGGACTCGGTGGTGCACGCCCGGAGGCACTGAATGTTGGCTTGGATGCTTGGGATTTGATGCCGGTGAGTGAAACACGGGTTGTCGAGTGGTTCCGCAATCACGATGTCGGCTCGCCCGCGAACGGGACCAGTAAGGCCGATGATTCAGTTCCCTCGCTCGATATGCCATCGTTCTGATGTGATTCGCGGAATGTTCGTGTCATTGTTCTCGTCGTGGGTGGATTGGCACAGCATTGACTGCCGTTGAGATGTATGCACGCTGAACACGCGCCTCAACGGCAGTGGTCTCGTCATCTCTCGCTCACACCAACGGATTGCCGGCTGCCTGATACAGCGACCACCAGTCACGGCGTCGAGTTCGATATCGGCACCGGCCGCCATCTGGCGGATGCGCTCCGGTGTCATTGAGCCGAGCAACGGCTGGATACCGGCGGGATGACGCAGAATCCAAGCGACGGCAATGCCGTTGGGCGTGGAACCGTATTTGCCGGCAAGACGGGTCAATTCGGCGTTCAGCTCGGGGAAATGCTCGTTGCCGACGAACGGACCGTATTCCGTGCCGGATTGGAATGGGCACCATGCCTGAATGGTCATATGCTTCAGCCGTGAATAAGGCAGGATGCCACCGGTGCGATCGGCTGCGGGATCGCTCGCCATATTGAATTGGATTTCAGCGTCGAGCATCTGCGTATGCATCAGGCCGAACTGCAGTTGGTTGATTTCCAATTTCTGACGAAGGCCGCTTTGCAACAGTTCGATCTGCCACGGGCCCATATTGCTGACTCCGAAATGACGCACTTTGCCACTTGATTCCAACGCGTCGAATGCTTCGACGACCTCGTTCAACTCAAACAGCGTGTCAATACGGTGCAGCAGCACGGCGTCGACGTAATCCGTCTGCAAAGCCTCAAGCTCGTGATCGAGTGCGTCAATCAGATGCTTGGCGCTGAAGTCATATCCGTTGGCGCCGCCATCGTTTTCGCCGAAACTGTAGTCGATGCCGAACTTGGTTTGGATGAAGATGGTGCTGCGGTCGAGTCCTGCGTCCTTCCACGCTTGGCCGAAACGCTTCGAACTGGCGTGCGCGGCATGATCATGGAATCCATAGATGTCCGCCGTGTCGAAATAGTCGATGCCGGAATCATGGGCCACGGCCACGGTACGTGCCGCATCGGCGGCATCCAGCGCGTCCATGCGCATCACACCCAGCGCCACTCGTGACGCAATCATGCCGGATTGTCCGATTTCCTGAGTCTTCATAGTGTCTCATTTCTGTTATCGTGAATCGGCGAACGGGCACTGTCCGCCTCGTTGCCGGGCAGCAATCTCCATTGCCGCGGCTTATGCCACCTTATCGCTTGAAGTGCACTTGAAGGCAACTCGCAGGCAGCAGCGCGCGCTGCCGGGCGCGTCTTCGCGTCTTCGCGTCTTCATGTCTTCGCTGTGATCGAGACATCGTTGTGCCGTGATCATGCCTATTTCTTGTATGATGACCCTATAGCAACAGAGCTAGGGGAATTCCATGAACACTACCGATTCAGCCAAAGTCAGTGATGCCAACGCCGGCGCAAACAATGTCGTCCATATCCCGCACAATCCCACGCTTGCCGGGTTGGCCACGCTGACCCGCAACGTGGCGTACAAAACCGGGGCCGATAACCTGGTGATGGATATCATCTCACCACAATCCACCGGCGATGACGATGACCGCCGCTACCCCACCGTGGTATTCGTGCAAGGCAGCGCCTGGACCACGCCGCATCGCGACTACGAGATCCCGCAGCTCTCGGCTTTGGCCCGCGAAGGCTTTGTGGTGGCTACGGTGAATCATCGCGATGCCTCGAGCGACCCCCACGACATGTTCCCCGCATATCTCGAGGACGTCAAAGCAGCCATCCGCTATCTCAGGGCAAACGCACGTCAATGGCACGTGGACCCCGACCGTCTCGGTATCTGGGGCACGTCGTCCGGCGGCAACACGTCGCTGCTGGTGGGGTTGACCGCCGACGATCCGAGGTATGAGGATGGCACCAATGCCGATGAAAGCGATGCGGTGAAGTACGTGGTCAGCTGCTTCCCGCCCACTGACATGCTTGAAGCTGTCGACGCATTCGACGATGAGACCAATCCATTCCGGCTGTATTATTTCGGCCCGTTCGCGGCCGTGGTGGGTGCGACCCATGAGACCGGCATCAATGCCGAGGTCCGTCAGCGTGCGGCTGATATGAGTCCTACCTGCAGGTGCGGGATGACCAGCAGTATCCGCCGATGCTCCTGTTGCACGGTACCGCCGACACCGTGGTCCCCTATCATCAATCCGTCAAGATGCGCGACCAACTGGTCGAGCACGGCGTGGACGCGCAGCTGGTGCTAGTCGACGGCGCCGAACATGAGTACGATTTCTGGAGCCAGCAGGTCTTCGACGTGATCTTCGATTTCATTCGTGAGCGGAGCTGAACGATAAGGGCACACGGGCGCGCCCTTTTTATAGGTTGCCGAGTTCTCTTTTAGCCAATTTTGTTGGAGCCCTTATCTGCGCGAACATACCATACAGTTCTAGACTGTGTTCTAGGACTGTCAATCGGCAATGTGTATGAAGCGTGATGTGATGGGTCAGACGGCGATTGATGGAGTTGAGGACTTAATAGGGCCGGTGAACTCGATGAACTCGGCAGATTTAGCCGTTCGCGGCAGCTGATGTGGGGTCATGCGCTGTATCTGATTTGGTGGTGTATTTTCTTCC
>ENA-OQDE01000467-OQDE01000467.1-human-gut-metagenome-genome-assembly--contig:-NODE-467-length-24055-cov-1.994483_pt1 | contig 24055 bp, 33 predicted proteins | sample MGYA00242768_ERZ504595 | MGnify/ENA primary metagenome ERZ504595 (study PRJEB26092, sample SAMD00036307) | human gut metagenome | host: Homo sapiens | study: EMG produced TPA metagenomics assembly of... | reverse complement strand
CCTGCCGTAACATCCGTGGCTGCCAGAAAGAGCCAGAGAAGTTTATGGCTGTGGAATGGATAAAGAGACGGCGCAGGAGTTCATCACCGAAATCAAGGTGGAGATGTTCAATCATCAGGGCGCGCTGGCAAACCTGACAGCGGCAATTAACACCACCACCTCGAATATTCAAAGTTTGAATACGGAAGAGAAAGATGGTCGCGTCTACAGCGCCTTTATTCGTCTGACCGCCCGTGACCGTGTGCATCTGGCGAATATCATGCGCAAAATCCGCGTGATGCCAGACGTGATTAAAGTCACCCGAAACCGAAATTAATGTTTTATGAACCAACACGTTATGCACGCATCTGTGAAATGCTCGCCAGGCGGCAGCCTGATCTGACCGTCTGCATGGAGCAGGTCCACAAACCTCATAACGTTTCTGCGATTATTCGTACCGCAGATGCCGTTGGTGTACATGAAGTTCATGCTGTCTGGCCTGGTAGCCGGATGCGCACCATGGCTTCGGCAGCTGCGGGTAGTAACAGCTGGGTACAGGTGAAAACGCACCGCACCATTGGCGATGCCGTCGCTCATCTGAAAGGCCAGGGCATGCAGATTCTGGCAACCCATCTTTCTGATAACGCTGTCGATTTCCGCGAAATTGATTACACCCGCCCGACCTGTATTTTGATGGGTCAGGAGAAAACGGGCATCACTCAGGAAGCGTTAGCCTTGGCGGATCGGGACATCATCATACCGATGATCGGCATGGTGCAGTCGCTGAATGTTTCCGTTGCCTCAGCCTCATTCTTTATGAAGCCCAGCGCCAGCGGCAAAATGCAGGCATGTACCTGCGTGAAAACAGCATGTTGCCGGAAACAGAGCAACAACGCCTGCTGTTTGAAGGCGGCTATCCGGTGCTGGCGAAAGTCGCAAAACGCAAAGGCCTGCCTTACCCCCACGTTAATCAGCAAGGCGAGATCGAAGCTGATGCCGACTGGTGGGCTACTATGCAGGCTGCAGGGTAAGTGCCATGAAAGGTCGCCTGTTAGATGCTGTCCCGCTCAGTTCCCTAACGGGCGTTGGCGCGGCGCTTAGTAACAAACTGGCGAAAATCAACCTGCATACCGTGCAGGATTTACTCTTACACCTTCCCCTGCGCTACGAAGATCGCACCCATCTCTACCCCATCGGTGAACTACTGCCGGGTGTTTATGCCACGGTGGAAGGCGAAGTGCTGAACTGCAATATCTCCTTCGCGGTCGCGGATGATGACCTGCCAGATCAGCGACGGTTCCGGCATTCTCACCATGCGCTTTTTCAACTTCAGCGCGGCAATGAAAAATAGCCTGGCGACGGGCCGCCGCGTGCTGGCCTATGGCGAAGCAAAGCGCGGCAAATATGGTGCGGAGATGATCCACCCGGAATACCGCGTGCAGGGCGATCTCAGCACGCCAGAATTACAGGAAACGCTCACGCCGGTTTATCCAACAACGGAAGGCGTAAAGCAGGCCACGCTGCGTAAATTAACCGATCAGGCGCTGGATCTGCTCGACACCTGCGCCATTGAAGAACTCCTGCCGCCGGAACTATCACAAGGAATGATGACGCTGCCGGAAGCCTTGCGCACTTTGCATCGCCCGCCACCGACGCTACAGCTTAGCGATCTGGAAACCGGTCAGCATCCGGCACAACGTCGTCTGATTCTGGAAGAACTGCTGGCGCACAACCTCAGCATGTTAGCCTTACGTGCCGGAGCACAGCGTTTTCATGCCCAGCCGCTGAGCGCCAATGACGCGCTGAAAAATAAACTCCTCGCAGCCTTACCGTTCAAGCCAACAGGCGCTCAGGTGCGTGTGGTAGCGGAAATCGAGCGCGATATAGCGCTGGATGTGCCGATGATGCGCCTGGTGCAGGGCGATGTAGGTTCCGGTAAAACGCTGGTCGCCGCCCTAGCCGCGCTGCGTGCGATTGCGCACGGCAAACAGGTGGCATTGATGGCACCAACCGAATTACTCGCCGAACAGCACGCCAATAACTTCCGCAACTGGTTTGCTCCGCTCGGTATCGAAGTGGGCTGGCTCGCCGGTAAACAGAAAGGTAAAGCACGGCTGGCTCAGCAAGAAGCCATTGCCAGCGGTCAGGTGCAGATGATTGTTGGTACGCACGCCATCTTCCAGGAACAGGTGCAGTTTAACGGCCTGGCGCTGGTGATTATCGACGAACAGCATCGTTTTGGCGTGCATCAGCGTCTGGCGTTATGGGAGAAAGGCCAGCAGCAAGGCTTCCATCCTCATCAGTTGATCATGACCGCCACGCCGATCCCCCGCACGCTGGCGATGACTGCGTATGCTGATCTCGACACCTCGGTCATTGATGAACTGCCGCCAGGCCGCACGCCAGTGACTACGGTCGCTATTCCTGATACTCGCCGTACCGACATCATTGACCGCGTGCGCCACGCCTGCATGACTGAAGGTCGTCAGGCATACTGGTGTGCACACTCATTGAAGAGTCAGAGTTACTGGAAGCGCAGGCGGCGGAAGCTACCTGGGAAGAGTTGAAACTGGCGCTACCAGAGTTGAATGTTGGCCTGGTACACGGGCGGATGAAACCTGCCGAGAAACAGGCCGTCATGGCGTCGTTTAAACAAGGTGAGCTACACCTGCTGGTTGCCACAACCGTTATTGAAGTCGGCGTTGATGTGCCTAACGCCAGTCTGATGATTATCGAAAACCCTGAGCGTCTGGGTCTGGCGCAGTTACACCAGCTGCGCGGCGCGTAGGTCGTGGTGCGGTGGCTTCTCACTGCGTGCTGCTCTACAAAACGCCGCTTTCTAAAACGGCGCAAATTCGCCTGCAAGTGCTGCGCGACAGCAATGACGGGTTTGTGATTGCACAGAAAGACTTAGAGATTCGCGGCCCTGGCGAATTGTTAGGTACGCGCCAGACGGGTAATGCTGAGTTTAAAGTGGCGGATTTACTGCGCGATCAGGCGATGATCCCGGAAGTTCAGCGCCTGGCGCGACATATTCACGAACGTTACCCACAACAGGCAAAAGCCCTGATAGAACGCTGGATGCCGGAAACGGAACGTTACTCCAACGCATGACCTGACTCATCGCAAGACAAGTCACGCAGTAAATCTTCAATCTGGATAGTGATGATATCCATTGCCTCATACGCATCCTGCGCAATTCGCGCCGCCATTGTGCCTTCCGGTTCACCACGCAGAATTTCAGCCGCTGCCTGTACGCCAGCCACAATCATTTCAGGTGTTAACATCTGGCGAAGAAAAGCGCGATTCTCAGAGGACCAGCCATCTTTATGGCCTAATGGATGCCCCCAGCCTAACCATTCTTGCGACCATAACGGATTGGCTTCTATGGGATAAATAAGATGCGCAGCATATTGAATAGCACACACCGCTTTGCCGGGCGTATCCAGTGCCCACCAGCGTGACCAAAGGGGACGAATTAATGGCGCGGCCCCGCCCAGAGTATTGAACACCGCCAGCCAGCAAAGAACATTATTGAAACCGCGCTCGTTATCCATACGCTGCAACGCGGTTTCCAGTAAAAATTGCCGTACCTGCTGGCGTTGGGAAGCATTCATCATCTCCTGCCAGAGATAGGGCCGACGCAATGCCTTCATTAATGATTCTTCGAAGTGATCACCATAACCGCCAGCTAAAACGGTTTCATGCCATTGCGCCAGGCAGAGCGGAAACAGATAGCGAAACAACTCTGGTTGCATCGGTTCGTTATAAACGAGATTGAGTACATAGTAAGCACTCAAATCCCATTCGCTGATCTGCTGCCACTCTTTAGCCGCCAGCGCCTTGAGTTCAGCATCTGCGTAATCAAATTCCGTTTCCCATACACAGAGCACTGGCGGCTCATCACCAAAAATATGGCGACAGTGTTCACGTAGCGTTTCCGGTTCCTTCCGACGCTTTTTCATTTTTAGCCCGCAAAAATCGGCAACATTAAATACAGCTTAATCACCAGCGCATTGACGATATCAATAAAGAACGCACCGACCATCGGCACTACCAGGAAGGCCATGTGCGACGGGCCAAAACGTTCAGTGATCGCCTGCATGTTGGCGATTGCCGTTGGCGTTGCACCGAGGCCAAAACCACAATGACCCGCAGCCAGCACCGCCGCATCGTAGTTTTTGCCCATCATGCGCCAGGTAACGAAGATGGCATACAACGCCATGAAGATGGTCTGTACCACCAGAATCGCCAGCATCGGCAGCGCCAGCGAAGCCAGCTCCCATAGTTTCAGCCCCATCAGCGCCATCGCCAGGAACAACGACAGGCTTACGTTACCCAGCACGGATACCGCACGCTCAAAGACGCGGTAAAAGCCCATCATTGACAGACCGTTGCTCAGAATCACGCCAACAAACAGTACACAGACGAAGGTCGGCAGTTCAAAAGCAGTGCCAGCCAAAAGTTGCGCAACAATTTTCCCCACCGTCAGGCAGATAGCAATCAGCGCGATAGTTTCAATCAGCACCAGCGAGGTGATCATGCGGCCCACATCCGGCTTTTCGAACGCCGTCGGGACTTCCTGGTCATCCGGAATACCGTTCGGCGTGGTGGAGTGTTTCACCAGATAGCGCGCTACCGGACCGCCAATCAAGCCGCCCAGCACCAGACCAAACGTCGCACAGGCCATCGCCACTTCCGTCGCATTGGTGAAGCCATAGCGTTCAATGAACAATTTACTCCACGCAGCGCCCGTACCGTGACCGCCGGAAAGCGTAATAGAACCGGCCAACAGCCCCATCAGCGGATCAAGCCCTAACAGGCTAGCCATACCAATGCCAATGGCATTTTGCATCACCAACAGACCAACAACCACAATCAAGAAGATGCCAACCACACGCCCACCGGCACGCAGACTGGCAAGGTTGGCGTTCAAACCAATGGTGCGAAGAAAGCCAGCATTAACGGATCGCGCAGGGACATATCAAAGTTGACTTCCCAGCCCATGCTTTTTTTCAGTACCAGTAGCGCCAGCGCCACTAATAAACCACCCGCAACAGGTTCCGGTATGGTGTATTTCTTCAAAAAGGAGACGGAATGGACCAACTTGCGCCCGAGCAGCAACGTCAGCGTTGCGGCAACAAGCGTTGCTAAAGTATCGAGATGAAACATAGTTACTCCTTTGTGTCCGCATCACTCTTTCATACTCGTCATACTTCATCGCGCATTTGCAGTAAGGCGAAATATGACGAGTATCGAGTCATGCTTTCCTGGTTCGAATTCTTAGCTGAAAATAGAAAAATGGCATGGATTTTAAGCAGAAAACAACTAAAAGTTATATAAAAAAGTACATTTATCTCATTTAAATATTTAGATGAGGATGTGGCAAACGTTTGCTTTTCTCTTTCGGTCAGCTAAAATGCCCGCTTTGCTACCACGGGATTGTTTTCGATGTCTGTTTCCACCCTCGAGTCAGAAAATGCGCAACCGGTTGCGCAGACTCAAAACAGCGAACTGATTTACCGTCTTGAAGATCGTCCGCCGCTTCCTCAAACCCTGTTTGCCGCCTGTCAGCATTTGCTGGCGATGTTCGTTGCGGTGATCACGCCAGCGCTATTAATCTGCCAGGCGCTGGGTTTACCGGCACAAGACACGCAACACATTATTAGTATGTCGCTGTTTGCCTCCGGTGTGGCATCGATTATTCAAATTAAGGCCTGGGGTCCGGTTGGCTCCGGGCTGTTGTCTATTCAGGGCACCAGCTTCAACTTTGTTGCCCCGCTGATTATGGGCGGTACCGCGCTGAAAACCGGTGGTGCTGATGTTCCTACCATGATGGCGGCTTTGTTCGGCACGTTGATGCTGGCAAGTTGCACTGAGATGGTGATCTCCCGCGTTCTGCATCTGGCGCGCCGCATTATTACGCCGCTAGTTTCTGGCGTTGTGGTGATGATTATCGGCCTGTCGCTAATTCAGGTTGGGTTAACGTCCATTGGCGGCGGTTACGCAGCCATGAGCGATAACACCTTCGGCGCACCGAAAATCTGCTGCTGGCGGGCGTGGTCTTAGCTTAATTATCCTGCTTAACCGTCAGCGTAACCCTTACTTACGCGTGGCTCACTGGTGATTGCGATGGCGGCCGGATATGCGCTGGCGTGGTTTATGGGCATGTTGCCAGAAAGCAACGAACCGATGACGCAAGAACTGATTATGGTGCCAACGCCGCTCTATTACGGTCTTGGCATTGAATGGAGTCTGCTGCTGCCGCTGATGCTGGTCTTTATGATCACTTCACTGGAAACCATTGGCGATATCACGGCGACCTCTGACGTTTCCGAACAGCCAGTGTCCGGTCCGCTGTACATGAAACGCCTGAAAGGCGGCGTGCTGGCAAACGGCCTGAACTCGTTTGTTTCGGCGGTGTTTAACACCTTCCCGAACTCCTGCTTCGGGCAGAACAACGGAGTGATCCAGTTGACCGGTGTTGCCAGCCGCTATGTCGGTTTTGTCGTCGCGCTGATGTTGATCGTGCTGGGTCTGTTCCCGGCAGTGAGCGGTTTTGTACAACATATTCCAGAACCGGTTCTGGGCGGCGCAACGCTTGTAATGTTTGGCACCATCGCCGCCTCCGGTGTGCGTATCGTTTCTCGTGAGCCGCTGAACCGTCGGGCGATTCTGATTATCGCGCTGTCGCTGGCGGTCGGTCTGGGCGTGTCTCAGCAGCCGCTGATTTTGCAGTTTGCCCCTGAATGGCTGAAAAACCTGCTCTCCTCCGGGATTGCCGCGGGCGGTATTACTGCCATCGTGCTGAATCTGATTTTCCCACCAGAAAAACAGTAATTCACTGGCGGCGGTAAGATAATTACCGCCGCAGTCTCACCTCTTTCACCATTCCCGCCTTGAGGATTGCGCGTAAATCGTGCATAACTCCCTTATGTGCATTTCACGGGATGGAATACCATGAAATTTATTGGGAAGCTGCTTCTCTACATTCTCATCGCTCTGTTAGTGGTGATCGCTGGCCTCTATTTTCTTCTGCAAACTCGCTGGGGAGCAGAACATATCAGCGCATGGGTTTCTGAGAATAGCGACTATCATCTGGCCTTCGGGGCGATGGATCACCGTTTTTCCGCGCCATCTCATATCGTGCTGGAGAACGTCACGTTTGGTCGTGATGGTCAGCCCGCGACCCTGGTGGCAAAAAGTGTCGACATTGCGCTAAGCAGTCGCCAACTGACCGAACCACGCCATGTCGATACCATCCTACTGGAAAACGGGACGCTGAATCTCACCGACCAGACCGCGCCGCTACCGTTCAAAGCCGATCGTCTGCAACTGCGTGATATGGCGTTTAATAGCCCGAATAGCGAATGGAAACTGAGCGCGCAGCGAGTAAATGGCGGCGTGGTTCCGTGGTCACCTGAAGCCGGTAAAGTGCTGGGTACGAAGGCGCAGATTCAGTTTAGTGCCGGATCGCTTTCGCTCAATGATGTTCCTGCCACCAATGTACTGATTGAAGGCAGTATTGATAACGATCGCGTTACGCTGACTAACCTGGGTGCCGACATCGCCCGCGGGACATTAACCGGAAACGCGCAGCGTAACGCCGACGGCAGCTGGCAAGTGGAAAATCTGCGGCTGGCGGATATCCGTCTACAAAGCGAAAAATCGCTAACCGACTTCTTTGCGCCATTACGCTCTGTCCCGTCGTTGCAGATTGGTCGCCTGGAAGTCATTGACGCTCGTCTGCAAGGTCCGGACTGGGCGGTGACCGACCTCGATCTCAGCTTGCGCAACATGACCTTCAGTAAAGATGACTGGCAGACACAGGAAGGCAAACTGTCGATGAACGCCAGCGAGTTCATTTATGGTTCGCTGCATTTATTTGACCCGATTATAAACGCGGAATTTCCCGCAGCATAGCGCTGCGCCAGTTCACCAGCCGCTGGGAAGGGGGCATGGTCAGAACGTCAGGGAACTGGCTGCGCAACGGGAAAACGTTGATCCTTGATGATGCGGCAATCGCCGGACTGGAATATACCTTGCCAAAAAACTGGCAACAATTGTGGATGGAAACGACACCCGATTGGTTAAACAGCCTGCAACTGAAGAGATTTAGCGCCAGCCGCAATCTGATCATTGATATCGACCCTGACTTCCCGTGGCAGCTCACCGCGCTCGATGGTTACGGTGCCAACCTGACGCTGGTTACCGATCATAAATGGGGCGTCTGGAGTGGTTCGGCGAATCTGAATGCCGCCGCCGCGACATTCAATCGTGTTGATGTTCGTCGCCCATCGCTGGCGCTGACCGCCAACAGCAGCACGGTGAATATCAGCGAACTGAGTGCATTTACTGAAAAAGGCATTCTGGAAGCCACCGCCAGTGTTTCACAGACGCCACAACGTCAGACCCATATCAGCCTGAATGGACGCGGTGTGCCGGTGAATATTTTGCAACAGTGGGGATGGCCTGAATTACCGTTGACTGGCGACGGCAATATTCAGCTTACTGCCAGTGGCGATATTCAGGCCAATGTCCCGCTGAAACCTACGGTTAGCGGGCAATTGCATGCCGTGAACGCCGCAAAGCAGCAAGTGACTCAAACCATGAATGCTGGCATCGTTTCCAGTGGTGAAGTTACGTCGACGGAGCCGGTGCAGTAAAAATAAGGACGCTAGCGGATATCAGCGCTAGCGTTCCCCGTTATTAGCGCAAAATTCCATACTCACTGCACAATAACCATTTCACCGGTTCATCTTCTTCTATCGCCGGAAAACGTCCTCCCGGCTCAAGAAAATAATTATCGTGTTGGTCATCATTTACCATCGAGATTTCCCAGCCGAGAACAAACGCTTTTTCCGCCCAGAAGCGATGATACAGACGCGGCGGCAGGCAAATGCCCTGTCCCGGCTTTAGCACCAGCGTTTCACCAGGTTTCATGGTACGCCGCTGACCATCAACACTCACGGTAATGACTCGTTGATCATCACAGAGATTGGCTTCGTTGGCCCAGGCCAACTGCATGCATAAGTCTCCACCGCCCCGATTGAGGATATCTTCCATTTTGTGGATGTGAAAATGCCAGGGAGTCTGCTGATCTTGTTGGATCTGCAACATTTTCTCAGCATACGGTTTTGGATATGCCGCCGACCCCAGCGCGCCGTTGCGCATCGTTAGCAGTGTTAGTCCCGTTTGGTTGAAATCACCACGACCAAATCGGTGATATCCCAACCGAGCTGTAAGTCGACCACTTCTTGCCAGTTATCCCGTTCCCGCTGCAGCCAGTCATCCACCGTAAAATAGGCGAACTCTGGCAAACAAACGCGGAAGGTCTGCGCAATGGCATGTGCTTTATCAATAAAATAATTAATTTGTGAGCGTTTCATTGGCTTCTCCGTTGCGCATAGCAAGCCAGGCAGCGCCACGCATTCCGCTACTGTCGCCGTGCTGTGCTTTTACAATGGGAGTGGTGAATTGATCGGTGAAAACCAGTGGAGCGACTTCTGCGTTCAGATCGGTGATAAGCAGTTCCACATTCGAAAGCCCGCCGCCGATCACAATCACGCCAGGGTCAACAACGTTAACGATGGTTGCCAGCGTGCGGGCAAGCTGTTGGCGAAAACGTGCCACCTGCTGCATGGCACAAGCATCACCACGTTGTGCCAGGGTGACAATCGCCGCAGGAGTGAGCAAGTTACCAGTCATCTGTTGATAGCGTTCACTAAAACCGCTGCCGGAAACAAACGACTCCACGCAGTTGTGTTTGCCGCAATAGCAACTGACTGATGGACCATCTTCCTGCTCCATATAGCCTGGCAACGTGATATGACCGCATTCGGCAGCATTTCCCCAGGCCCCTATAAACGGTCGTTGCTTGATGGCAATGCCACCGCCGCAGCCTGTACCAAGCGTAATACCAAATACTACGTCATAATCTTGCCCGGCACCGTCGCAAGCTTCTGATAGCGCGAAACAGTTACCATCATTGGCTATCACCACCGGTTGCCCAAGCAATTGCTGCAAATCAGCCTGTAACGCATGACCGTTAATCACCTGAATATTCGCGTTTTAATCAGCCAGTGAGTGGCGAGATACTGCCGGGTAAGGCGATCCCTGTCAGCATCGGTCGTTGAACGTCCCGCCTAATCTGCTCGATAAGCGCCACAACGCATGAGACAAATTGTTGATATGTCGACTTTTGCGTCGGGCAGCGGTAACGGCGAATCTCCCAGCCATGCGCATCCATGACGACGGCGGCGATTTTGGTCCCACCAATATCCAACCCCAGATAGTGCATATCTCGTTCCTTGTTGCGTAAAAGGTGGGTCACCCCGCCCTTCTGGCTTAGTACAGTGATGCTTTACCGAGCGAACCGAACAGTTTCATTTTGTGGCGAATGACTTCCCGCGCCGCGTTAATCGCATCCGGATAGATGACGTTCGGGTCCCACCAGCTCTCTTTAGCGAGAATTTCACGCACTTTCTGGAAATAGGCGTATTTCATATCACTGGAGATATTGATTTTGCCGACGCCGAGCGTAACTGATTCAGCAATCTCCGCGTCCGGGTTTGCCGAACCACCGTGTAGCACCAGCGGAATATCAATACGTCCGGCAATGTCGCGCAAAATGTCCATTTGCAGCTTCGGCTGCATCCCTTTTGGATAGATGCCATGCGCTGTACCAATCGCCACAGCCAGTGTGTCGGCACCTGTACGAGCAATAAAATCGGCGGCCTGCGCCGGATCTGTGTAGGTCACTTGTGAAACACCACCTTCTACCGACGTTCCTGTTTGTCCGATGGTTCCCAGTTCACCCTCAACCGACACTCCAACCGCGTGAGCGAGGTGAACCACTTCTGCGGCCAGCGCCACGTTTTCTTCATACGGCAGCAGCGAACCGTCGATCATTACTGAGGTAAATCCGCAGCGAATCGCACGCAAAACATGCTCTACAGAGGCACCATGATCGAGGTGCAGTACAAACGGGACCGGACTACGCTGGGTAATTTCGCGAACGTGAGCGAAAAAGGCATCGCCCACAAAATCATGTTCGCTGGGATGGATGGCAATAATCGCCGGAGTATTTGTCGCTTCTGCTTCATCCACGACTGCGCGAAGGAAACAGTTATCCGCCACATTAAATGCGCCAATGGCAAAGCCGTGCTGGCGGGTAGGTTGCAGTAATTCTTTCATCGAAACTAACATGTTAAATCTCCAGTTTCAGCGTGTAGTCCGCCCTGCCGGTGCGTTATTGCACTGGCATAAAGGCCATGACAGAAAATGAATCAGGCTTTGCTATAGAGCCGCTCGCCTGTAAATACGGTGTAATCGCTTCTTCGAAGGCCAGTTCCATAGCTTTCAGCGCGTCCACCAGTTCAATGGATATATCGTGACAGAGGGTATGCAGGAGCGCGGATTTCCCCCGTTCAAAAATGGCCGCCCCCACGTTGATTTTCGCTACCCCCAGCGTCGTACAGAGCTGGAGCTGATCGAACGGCGTACCGCTACCGCCATGTAATGCCAGAGGCACGCTCGAGCAGTGGAAAATCTCCGCCAGACGCTGAAAATCAATAGCAGGTACAACACCAGGCGCGTACATGCCGTGCGCCGTGCCTACCGAGACGGCCAGTAGATCAATGCCTGTCTGCGCGATAAACGGTTCCACATCAGTGGGTTGCGTCATCAGGTCTGCATTGGCGGCCTGGTCGTAACGCGGCGCATCTGCCAGATGGCCCAGTTCGCCTTCCACGCAGAGCTGCGCGCTGGCGGCGAGTTCCACCACCGCCCTGGTCTGGCGCACGTTTTCCTCCAGGGGAAAAGCAGAAGCATCAATCATTAATCCGCTGAAACCAGCACGAAACGCCTGACGAATACAGTCCGGATTTTTGCCATGATCAAGCGCCAGAGTGACCGGTACTGAGGCAGATTCCGCGAGCGTTTTAACCACTGCCGCCGCGACGGGTGCAGGAAAATGCGCCAGATGCCCCTGATAGAGATTGAGAATGATCGGAGCGCGATTCTTCTCCGCCACGCGGATAGCTGCGTGAGCACTTTCCAGATTCATACAGTTGATCGCCAGCAAGGCGTAATGTTCATGCCAGGCTTTCATCACCATACTTTTCATATCGGCAAACATAGGGCCTCCGGTTATTCGAGGGTGAAAGTGATCTCTTCATCTTTCAGCTTTTGATCGCTCAGTTCGTCAAACTCTTCGTCGCGTTCCGTTACCGGTTTCTTCCAGAGTGAAAGCATCACGCCACAAATCACCGTGCCTATACCAGCGCCAGGCAAAACAGCAGAGGATGGGTGAACAGAGGCACAACAAACATGCCGCCATGCGGAACCGGACTCTCCACGCCCCACACCATGATTAAGCCGCCCGCGACCGCCGATGCCACCACACAAGATCCCACTACTCGCAGCAGGTCACGCGCGGCGATAGGAATGACTCCTTCAGTGATCATGCAGATCCCCATCGGAAACGCGGCTTTCAGCGCCTCGCGCTCCGCACGGGTGTATTTATGGCGTGTCAGTAAGAACGAAAGTGTGATGCCAAACGGAGGGATGATTGAGCCGACAAATTTCACGCTTCTGGTCCGTAGACGCCACTGACCAGCAAGCCATCGGAAAACAGCGACATGGTTTTGTTGACCGGACCACCGAAATCGAAGGTTGCCATCGCGCCAAGTATGGCCCCCATCAGGAAGCGCGATCCGCCCTGCATCGACTCGAGCAAATGAATCAGTGCTTCTTGTAACCAGGCGATGGGTTTACCAATCAGCGTCATCATTAACAGCCCACCGATAATGGTGCTTAATACCGGCAACACCATGATTGGCATGAGTCCTTGCATCGACTGCGGCAGGCGGATATAGCGTTTAAGTAGCAAAATGGTGTAGCCCACCAGGAAACCACCCAACATACCGCCAATAAATCCGGTATGATTTGCCCGCAGAGAAAGCCGACAATCAGCCTGGGGCAAATCCGGGACGATCGGCAATAGAATAGGCAATTGCCGCGCTAATCAGCGGCACAATCAGCCCCATTCCCCAGCCGCCAATCTGATTAAGCATCCACGGGATTGTTCCTGTTTTTTCACCAACATCTGTACCGCCAAGAACTTGCCCCAACGCAATACATATCCCGGCGGCCACAATAAGGGGTATCATCCACGAGATGCCGGTTAATAAATGTTTTTTAATTTCCTGTGAAACCGGAATTTTATTTTCTTTCATATTAAGATCCCTCCAGTATAAGGATCATTTGTTTCCCAGTGATTTTTCGACCTTTTCAAGAAATTGAACGGGCGATTTAATGACGATCTCTGTCTTTACTCGCACAATACGTTTATTGGTGAAGCGTTCTTCTCCTTTTATTTTCACATCTACAGCAAGAATCACGACGTCAGCAGCAGAGATATCTGCCGCCTGTAATTCATTTTCTGTACCAATGGTTCCCTGGGTTTCAACTTTAATGGTGTGGCCCAGTGCTTTTGCCCCTTTAATTAACTTTTCACGAGCAATATAGGTGTGAGCAATACCCGCCGTGCAGGCGGCAACACAGACAATATTCATGATATACTCCCTGTTATTTAGTAGACATCGGATTGTGCATACTGACTAAAGAGATCAATGATTTTTTGCGGACTCGTCTCAACTAACAATTGTTCTATGATGTCATCATCCGCCAGCGCGCCCGCGACCTGGGAAAGTAAACGGATATGGGTGGTATTTTGATCTTCAAGACGTACCGCAAATAAAATAATACAGCGCACGCTACTGCCATCCAGCGTTTCCCAGGGAATATCCTGGCGGGTACGGCCAATTGCCAGCGTAGTATTAATCACAGCTGAAGATTTACCATGCGGGATCGCAATATGATTTTCAAAACCAGTCGAGCCTTCCGCTTCGCGCTGCCAGACATCTTTAATAAAGGTTTCCCGACAATCGATCGCACCATCTTTTTGAGAAGATTAGTTAATTCTTCAATCGCCTCCGCTTTATTCGTCGCTTGCATATCTAAAATAACGCGATTCGTATTCAGGATTTTTGTTATGTCCATTCGTCATACCTCATAAAATTCTGACATTAAATTTCAACGACCCGAGATGTCGCATGATGTAATTTTTCCGTAATCACCATTTCAGTGACCCGCTTAATATCGGCATCATTAAAAAAAGCGGTAACATAAGCGACCGGCATAGTGACTGTAGGCAAATTAATGGTCGAAATAATCAGTTCGATATTGTCAGGCAAAACCTGTGATAAATTCGCTGCTGAAATAACATCAACAATCGTCCATTCAGGAAATGCTCGCAGAATACGGCTTTTCAGTAGATGCGAAGTTCCGATTCCGGTTGAACAGACTAGTAATACGCGTTTACGGGCAATTTGCCGCTCCATCGCAGCCTGAAAATGAACGGTCAGGTAACCCACTTCATCCTCGCTCACTGCATTCTCACCCCAGGTTTTAAATACCTGATTCACCACATATTGCGTCAACCGCCAGACATCCGCTAATTCTGCTTTAATATCTTCCAGCAATGGATTACGGATATGAATGCGATAATTTAAACGGTTAATCAGCGGCTTAATATGAACCAACAAGCCATCATATAATGCGCTGTCTTCACTAAAATCGCAGTCCACGATGTCACTGAATACCGTAATTAAACGCCAGGTAATCAGACGCGCTTCATTGCTGGCCTGCATATGTGAAATAATGCTAACATCTTTTTGTCCATCAATCGCCACACCTGATGAAATGATATATTGATAAATAAACCAGACTTCATCATCGGGCAATGTATGTGCAATTCGTTGTTCTATCTTATGAATCATCTGACTGGCAACATTAAAGATATTTTCATCATATTGCCTGGTTTGATCTTCTTCTCTTGATAACGCATTCCCGTGCGTGTTGCGATACATCATAATAAGGATATGAGTAAAAATGTTAACGTAATAAGGTTCTCCCAAAGACCAACTTAATTCATTTTCCATATCCAGTAACAATGACTGGACAAATAACACCTCTTCTTCTCCAAAATAATGGACTAATGCTTTATAACTTCCGGGATCCAGACGTGAATACACGACACCTTGCGGCTCATTATGGTTAATAATGCCGTTAATCAGTAATGCCATTGCCTGTCGGACTTGCCCTTCACTACCTTCAATATGCGTACCACTTGGGCTGCGGATCAATGATAACCCCAACGGCGCAAGCAGGACTCAATTACTCTCAGGTCATTAACAATAGAGGCTCCGCTGATAAAGTAGCGTTCTGACAATTTACTGATCGACGTTTCATTCGGTGTTTCACTTAATAACTGCGACGCTATTTTAACGCGCCTGGAATTATTCATTACACCATCAATCTCTTCACATTCTGCTCCCAACAAATGATCAAGATGCAGCAAATCAGCAATATTCGCCGCGCTTAACATCACACCCGCGCCAGCACGCTTCTCAACATTTATTCTCCATTGTCCCAGCCATTGCTCAAGTAAACGTAAATCACGTTGAATGGTTTTTTCCGAAACATTTAAATAGCCGGCAATCGTAACAATAGTCGTATATTCCCTTCGAGGTAAAAGGAATCGTAATAATCTGTTTTGTCGCGAGGTAATCATTTGCATTTTTTACCCTTATCACAGATTAAGAAGCCCCATATGGAAGAGCTTCAGTTGCCATCTCTGAGGGTAAATATAAAGCAGAATAATTTCACAACAATACTAAAATCTGTCCGTAATCCGGACAGTGATAAAACAAAGCAAGGCGATTAAGGGATATTTTTCAGCACAGATCACATTTTCGCGATGAATAATCGTGATCATGCTCGCAAATACGATGGAAGAAATATTTATTACCAGATGTGAGATTATTTACCGGATACGACACAAAACCATTCGTATCGGCATTCTTCAATAGATTACAACGTAATTGTCAGCACATTCCCTTGAGGAGTCACCACCAGTCCCTGCTCACTTTCAGCCTGCGAACCGCCTTGCAGACCATTTACTTTCACAACATTGCGCAAGCACAGTGTCCAGTTCTTCGCCTCGCCCGTACCAGTCACAGTAATCGTGTTGCCAGTACGTGCTGCTTTTAGTGTAAAGTTCACCGAACCGTCAGCAGCAGGCACTTCACAGACGCTTCATGCCCGTCTTGCAGATTAAAGAGGTGGAATGCCGTGCCTTCGTGCCACGCGTAATCGGGACGTTGATCGTTGTTGCCCAGCGCCAGTAGGGTGTTATCACGCACATAAACGGGCAGACTCAGGAAGCTGTGCTGCTGTTTATGCCAGCGACTACCGTCGAGTTCATCGTTGTGCCACAGGTGTGTCCAGCGACCTTCCGGCAGGTAGAACTGCACATCGCCCGCTTCAGTGAACACCGGCGCAACCATCACGTTGTCGCCTAACATGTATTGACGGTCAAGGTAATCACAAGCCGGATCGTCCGGGAACTCCATCATCATGGCCCGCATCATCGGCGTACCCTGCGCGTTCGCGCGAGCAGCTTCACGATACAGATACGGCATCATGCGGCATTTCAGTTGCGTGAAGAAGCGCACCACATCACAGGACTCATCATCGTAGGCCCACGGCACACGATAAGATTTGCTGCCATGTAAACGGCTATGGCTGGAGAGCAAACCAAACGCGCACCAGCGTTTGTAAACGTGCGCCGGAGCGGTATTCTCAAAGCCGCCGATATCGTGGCTCCAGAAGCCAAAACCTGAAAGGCCAATAGACAAACCACCGCGCAGCTTTCCGCCATTGATTCGTAGTTAGCGTAACAGTCGCCACCCAGTGTACCGGGAATTTCTGCGCACCAACGGAGGCCGAGCGAGCAAACAAGACGGCTTCTTCCTCGCCAACGGTTTCCTTGAGCACGTTCCACACCAGTTCGTTGTAGATGTACGCATAATGGTTATGCATTTTCTGCGGATCGGAACCGTCAAACCATTGAACATCGGTTGGAATACGTTCGCCAAAGTCGGTCTTAAAGCAATCAACGCCCATCGCGACCAGACCTTTCAGTTTGTCGGCGTACCATTTGCAGGCATTCGGATTGGTAAAGTCATAAATCGCCAGACCTGGCTGCCATTTATCCCACTGCCATAACGAACCGTCCGGGCGTTTGAGTAAATAGCCTTTCTCTTGTAACTCTTTAAAGACAGGGGATTTTGCCCGATATAGGGTTAATCCAGACGCAGATTTTTAGCCCTTTCGCTTTCAGGCGGCGGATCATCCCTTCCGGGTCCGGGAAAGTCAGCGGGTCCCACTCAAAATCGCACCACTGGAAGGCTTTCATCCAGAAACAGTCAAAGTGGAAAACATGCAGTGGCAGATTGCGTTCCGCCATACCATCGATAAAGCTGTTTACCGTCGCTTCGTCGTAGTTGGTGGTAAATGAAGTGGTTAGCCACAGGCCGAAGGACCACGCGGGCGGCAGCGCCGGACGACCAGTAAAACGGGTATAACGATCAAGTACCGCTTTCGGCGTCGGGCCGTCGATAACAAAGTATTCGAGATATTCACTCTCAACGCTGAACTGCACTTTGGAGACTTTCTCCGATCCCACTTCAAAAGAGACGCATTGAGGATGATTGACCAGTACCCCATAACCACGGTTAGTCATATAGAACGGAATATTTTTATACGCCTGTTCAGTACTTGTGCCGCCGTCCCGGTTCCAGGTCTCTACCGTCTGGCCATTGCGCACCAGGGCAGTAAAGCGCTCTCCCAGACCGTAAACTGTTTCGCCAACGCCAAGATCCAGCCGCTCAAACATATAATTTCGTTGATTATTCGTGTCCTGCACGTAGCCATTATTTTTCACCTGACTACCGGTAATACGTTCGCCGTTACGCAGAAAATCCAGTGACCAGAACTCACCTTTGCTGACACGCGCACTTAAGTTGCCACTTTTAAACTCAGCGTAACGTTCTGTGTTTTCGATTGTGACCTTCACGTCCTGCAAAATATTGAGCGGGTAATGAGGACCGTTATTCAGCGCCCCCTGAAAATGCTCAATCTGTACACCGACAATACCTTCCTGTGGGGAGAAAAAGCGCAGCGTAAATAAAGGCGTGTCAAGCTGCCAGGTACGTTCACGTACATCACGGGGGCAGCATAGACACCATTTCATTACCCTGCTGTTCAACCTCGAACACCTGAAGCGGGTGAATCAAATTGAGGCCAGGTTGAATCAACCAGTTTCCGTCGCTAATTTTCATTGCCGTTCCTTAGTTCTGCACTTCTTGAGAGGTGAATTGTTGCTGGCAACGGCGTTTGCCCTGGGCCAGCTGTTCCATAACGGTTTTCAGATTGTGCGTCGTGAGTGAGTAGTAGCGTTTAGCGATAATCGCGCTCAGCAAATAACAGATCGCTGGAACAATCGTGAATAGCGCGATAATGATGCTAATCGTGGCGCTGTTCTGCGCTTTTTCTGCCGCATCATATCCGCCATAAGCCAGCATCCAGCCGATAAGAGCGCCGCCGAAGGCAACCCCAGTTTGAGCACAAACAGCGTGCCAGCAAAACTGATCCCGGTCAGCGTTTACCATTGCACCACTCGCCGTAGTCGACGGTATCGGACATCATTACCCACTGGATAGTGTCACCAGTTGATGCAACACACCAATCACGAAGATGAAGACAAACATAGTGATGCTGGCCTGCATAGGAACAAAGAACATCGCGAGGCTAATCACTGCCAGCAGGGCGTTCGTCCACCAGAAGATAGTGACTTTACATTTCCAGTCGGTCAGCGGTTTTGCCAGTGCGGAACCAATCAGATTACCCACGCAATAAGTGGTGAGAAAAGCGACAAACACTTCCGGCGTACCCAAAATCCATGTGACGTAATACATCATCGCTCCACCGCGTACGCACACCGCCAGGATATTGAAAATGGTTAGTAAACCGACAATCCGCCACTGGTCGTTTTGCCAGATATCACGTAAATCTTCCCGCATAGACGTCGTTGTAGGTGGTGCTTCAACGCGTTCTTTAGTGGTGAAGAAACAAAATGCCAGCATCATAAATGCCACCACGGAAAGGACCGCGATACCGCCCTGGAAACCGAGTGGTTTATTATCACCGCCAATTAAATTAACCAGTGGCATCATCAGAACAGTAGAAAGCATGCCTCCCGCGGTCGCCAGCACAAAACGCCAGGATTGCAGCGAGATACGCTGAGTCGGGTCATTGGTGATTACACCACCCAATGCGCAGTAAGGGATATTGACGACGGTATAAAGTAAGGTAAGTAGGGTGTAAGTAATTGCTGCATAGATCATTTTGCCGTTCATACTGAGATCTGGCGTGCTATAGGCCAGTACACAGACGATCCCGAATGGAAGTGCGCCAAACAGTACCCACGGACGAAATTTACCCCAGCGAGAGCGCGTTCGATCGGCCAACAACCCCATGCAAGGATCGGAAATCGCATCCAGTGCACGAGCGACCAAAAACATGGTTCCGACAAATCCGGCAGGTATGCCAAAAATATCGGTATAAAAGAACATCATATATAACATTACGTTATCGAAAATAATGTGGCTGGCGGCGTCTCCCATGCCATAACCAATTTTCTCTTTAACGGACAACACTTCACTCTTCATCTGCTTTTCCTTGATGCTATAGGGGTGCTGAGACCGATAACGCATTTTGTAAACCATCCCTGTGAGAGCGAATATTCCGATATCTGGTTATTAATTTATGATTCTTGTTTTATGTGATCGTGGTAGCGTTAATTCCGCTCATATATCATTGTAAAATATGGGTTTTATATGAACTATAATGCTTTCGTGATAATACGCTGCGTGTATTAGGCGGAAAAAACTGATCTGGGGGATGTAGAAACTCAAGGAAGTAGCTATAATGCGCCCCGCCTCCATGTAGCAATCGAGGCGCGGAAGATCGTCGTCTCCGGTGAGGCGGCTGGACTTCAAATCCAGTTGGGGCCGCCAGCGGTCCCGGGCAGGTTCGACTCCTGTGATCTTCCGCCAATTAGCCTCTTCTGACATTCTCCAACCCCTTGTAATACTGTCATTCCAGAGATTTTCTATCTGCTCAATATTCAATCGGCTTCAGGAATACCTGATCAAAAGTTTTGTGATGGACGATGAGCGACTGAAGAATCCGCCTGTCGGTTCTTCTGTCCTCGAACGCATCCGCGATATTCGCGCCAGCATGCGCCGTGTTTATTTGCAGGTGATTTTCCCCCCTGCTGACTCTCAGCCAACTGTATCGCCATTAAGGTGAAGATAGTGTTTTACACGCCCCAGAACACCCTTTTTTATACGACGATTCTATTCCTTTAACCGCTGGCGAAAAAAACTGACCTATAAACTTCACCAATAATCAGACTGCCATCAAGATTAATTTTTGATTTAATATATCAAATCAACTTGTTTTATTTTTACTATCAAAAATAGCTCATTGCCTTACTATAATTAATATATAAATTCGGTAATTAATTCTTAACATGCTTTTGCTAATAATCTCAATTGCTGGCCCTATAATATTGCGCTAGCATTGCTTTCTGGTTGTATCAGCGATACTCAAAAATTCTTAATACAATACTCATTCGACTGGTACTTATTTGTAACTCAGTTATATTTTGTCGCCCGGTGATTCAGAAGAATGCAAAAAACGGCTACCACTCCATCAAAAATACTTGATCTCACTGCCGCGGCATTTTTACTTGTCGCCTTTCTGACTGGTATTGCGGGCGCTCTCCAGACCCCCACCTTAAGTATATTCCTCGCAGATGAACTGAAAGCTCGTCCTATAATGGTAGGTTTTTTCTTCACCGGTAGCGCTATTATGGGAATTCTGGTCAGTCAATTTCTGGCAAGACACTCCGATAAACAAGGCGACCGTAAATTACTGATCCTGCTATGTTGCTTATTTGGAGTGCTGGCCTGCACGCTTTTGCGTGGAATCGCAACTACTTCATTCTCCTCTCAACGGGCGTACTTCTGAGTAGTTTTGCTTCCACTGCAAACCCGCAAATGTTCGCCCTCGCCCGTGAACACGCCGACAGAACAGGCCGTGAGACGGTCATGTTCAGTACATTTTTACGTGCTCAGATCTCGCTTGCCTGGGTTATCGGGCCACCGCTCGCTTATGAACTGGCAATGGGATTTAGTTTTAAAGTGATGTATCTCACCGCTGCCATCGCATTTGTTGTTTGCGGACTGATAGTCTGGTTGTTTTTGCCATCAATACAAAGAAATATTCCTGTCGTTACCCAACCCATAGAAATTTACCTCCACCCATAGGAAGCGGATACGCGGCTACTTTTGTGGTCTGTTCAATGATGTGGGCGGCGAATAATCTCTACATGATAAATATGCCGCTATTTATTATTGATGAACTGCATCTAACCGATAAACTGGCTGGAGAAATGATTGGTATCGCTGCCGGTCTGGAAATTCCGATGATGTTAATCGCAGGCTATTACATGAAACGTATTGGTAAGCGACTATTAATGCTCATTGCTATCGTGAGTGGAATGTGTTTTTACGCCAGCGTACTCATGGCGACAACTCCGGCAGTTGAGCTAGAATTGCAAATTCTAAATGCCATCTTCCTTGGTATTCTCTGTGGTATCGGCATGCTTTATTTTCAGGATCTGATGCCTGAAAAATAGGCTCTGCGACAACGTTATATGCAAATACCTCACGTGTCGGCTGGATTATCGCCGGCTCTGTTGACGGAATTATGGTTGAAATCTGGAGCTACCACGCGTTGTTCTGGCTGGCGATAGGAATGCTGGGTATTGCGATGATTTGTCTGCTGTTTATTAAAGATATTTAGCTCACCAGTCTGAGCTAAGAAAAATCGGCGTGGCGCAAACAGAGCCATCCTCGCCATTTTTGCTATCATGCCTGCATAGATAAACGACAAAACAGTATGCAGAGGGAAAAATGGGTTCCACCAGAAAGGGGATGCTGAACGTTCTGATTGCCGCCGTGTTGTGGGGAAGTTCAGGGGTCTGCGCGCAATACATCATGGAGCAAAGCCAGATGTCGTCGCAGTTTTTGACTATGACGCGTTTGATATTCGCCGGTTTGATTCTGCTGACGCTGTCATTTGTTCATGGCGATAAAATCTTTTCTATTATTAACAATCACAAAGATGCCATTAGTCTGCTGATTTTTTCCGTGGTTGGCGCGCTAACCGTACAGCTCACTTTTTTGCTAACCATCGAAAATCGAACGCAGCCACGGCAACGGTGCTGCAATTCCTCTCACCGACGATTATCGTCGCCTGGTTCTCACTGGTGCGTAAATCTCGCCCGGGCATTCTGGTTTTCTGCGCTATTTTGACATCGCTGATCGGGACTTTTTTATTGGTGACACACGGTAATCCGACGTCATTATCGATCTCTCCGGCCGCGTTATTCTGGGGCATTGCCTCGGCATTTGCTGCTGCATTCTATACCACCTATCCCTCAACGCTGATTGCCCGCTATGGCACGTTACCGGTCGTCGGCTGGAGTATGCTGATCGGCGGTCTGATTCTGTTGCCTTTTTATGCCAGACAAGGGACAAACTTTGTCGTTAACGGCAGTTTGATTCTGGCGTTTTTTATTTGGTGGTCATTGGTACGTCCCTGACATTTAGTCTGTACCTGAAAGGAGCACAATTAATTGGCGGTCCAAAAGCCAGCATTTTGAGCTGTGCAGAACCATTAAGTAGCGCGCTGCTCTCTTTGCTGTTGCTGGGGATCACGTTCACATTACCGGACTGGCTGGGCACACTGCTGATTCTGTCATCGGTGATTTTGATTTCAATGGATTCCCGTCACCGCGCCAGAAAAATAAATCGTCCGGCGCGGCATGAGTGAGAATTACCAGCCAGGCACCGCGCCACCGTTAAAGATGGTTTCTGCCGCTTTAGCGACTTCGGGCGATTGATAAGATTGCAGAAATTCCTTCACGTTTTCTTGCATTCTTATTATCTTCCGTGCCACCAGAATATTCACATACGGCGAATTCTTATCTTCAATAAATACGCTGTCGTGCACCGGAGAAAGCCCGGTCTGCTGAATGTAAGTGGTGCTGATAATCGCCACATCAACTTTGGGATCATCCAGTACGCGCGGGAGCTGCGCCCCTCGAGTTCCATAATCTGCAAATGACGAGGATTATCGGTTATATCCAGCGCGGTAGGTAGTAACCCTTTTCCCTCTTTCAGAGTAATTAGCTTCTCTTTTTGCAACAGTAAAAGCGCGCGACCAAGGTTGGTCGGGTCGTTGGGGATCGCCACTGTCGCGCCTTCTTTTATTTGCGCCACGGTTTTGATTTTTTTGGAATAACCCGCCATGGGGAAGACAAACGTATTTCCCACCGCTACCAGTTTATAACCATGCGCCTGATTATCTTGTTCAAGAAAGGGTCGATGCTGGAAGACGTTCGCATCAAGCTCGCCATGATTTGTCGCATCGTTCGGTAGCAACGAACCGCTAAATCCTACCAGTCAACATCGAGCCATATTTCTCTTTGCCACCTTTTTAGCGACTTCCGCGACATCTTGTTCTGCGCCATTAATAACGCCCACTTAATGTGCTTTTCATCGCTGCTGCTCTGGTCGCAACCTGCCAGCAGAATTCCTGCCAGTAATAATGCGGACCCCGCCCGTAGATGATGTGTTGTCAGTTTCACTTTTTTATCCTTTTTTTTAATCGTTAACTGACTATAATGGCAAGATCACTACGCTTTAAAAAACGAAAAGCTATCGAATAGAAGAAAAAGGTATAAAAAACTGGCACTTCTTACTGACCACGCAAACACCTTTCGTACAGCATGATGAGAGCGGTAAAAGCAAACTACACTTATGCTTCATTCGATGCACATTTGCAGAAGGTTGCAGCTATGAAGCCAACGATGCTACTCATGATTACCGTATTCCTGACTTTTCCAGCCATTTCTCAGGCCGAGTCGCCATTCAGCTCGCTACAGTCGGCAAAAGAGAAAACCACGGTATTGCAAGATTTACGTAAATTGCACGCCACAGGCGTCATTATCAGACGAAGCGTGGGAAAATTAATG
>ENA-OQDE01000466-OQDE01000466.1-human-gut-metagenome-genome-assembly--contig:-NODE-466-length-24138-cov-3.321103_pt1 | contig 24138 bp, 26 predicted proteins | sample MGYA00242768_ERZ504595 | MGnify/ENA primary metagenome ERZ504595 (study PRJEB26092, sample SAMD00036307) | human gut metagenome | host: Homo sapiens | study: EMG produced TPA metagenomics assembly of... | reverse complement strand
CAAAATTTTACTTTTTGTGTGGAAAAGCAAATCCATGCGGAATTTTACTTTTATAAGAAATATTCTGCAATATTTTTTATATTACAGAAAATACTATTTAGTAAAAACAAGCTTTAGTGTACCCGGGACCAAAAATTCCCTGCACCTGCCTGTATTCTTTACATGAACCGTTTCCACCTGCCCATTGATCTCCACATGTGCAATAAACCGATTGGGACGGTCTATGAAACGACCCTCTGTGATATGTTCGTACTTCATTTTTTCTGCTTGACCACGCTTTCTATTTTTTCTTTGTTCCTCTTTACACACTGTATATGCCATAGCATGTTTTCCTTATATCTACAACATTCTCACTTTGGGAAACTATTCTCCAGGCAAAGTGCCCCCGATCCAGCTGTCTCATATGGATACCATGAATATGCCGTCAGTTTAGCCCACTCCTCAATTCCTAATTTTTTCGCAACAGACCTTGGGAAAAGGTGATGCCCTAATCCAGTCTCTAAAAGATCTTTCCAATCCAATCCAAACGGATCAAGTTCCCACATTGTATTAAAAACATACCCATACAATGTTGGATTTCCACCTGCCAGCCTATCGGATCCTGTTGCGTATACTGACCAAGACTTGGATCATAGTAGCGGAAACGATTATAATACAGACCGATTTTCTTTCTTATCCTCATACTGCCCTTGGAAACGAGATGGAATAAAATTCTTTTTCACCTGTTTTTGCACCCCCCATAGAATATCTAGAACCAAAATACAATTACATAAATAATTTTTACTTTAGTCCAATAAGAACCTAACCTTTTACATGTCTCTCATGGAAAGTAATCCAACTATCCTTGCTTTTTAATGAATTAAATAAAGCTGTTTTCTGTAATGCTACATATATTGTCACTGCTCTCGCTTGACAATTAATTGACTTTTGTGGATTAAATTCTATGTCTGTAAACCACTGATATTCAGATATATTCAAGTCATAGCCAAAATTTTTTATTAAAGCAGAAATATATATATAATCATAAAATGCTGTTTTGGGCTCTAACGTCCATATTTCATCATTTCTCACAAATCCCACCAACTTCCAGAATTACAGTGTCGTTCATCTCTCTTTGCCTGTTTCGGAGACACGTTTAACAAATCTAAATATGGTCCCCCATTCTCATATTGCTTTGCTGCTTGAAAAACATTTTCCAAAAAATACCATCTAATTCCAAAGAAAATGCTCCTATCTCTTTTCCAACCCGTACCTCACTCTTGCTTGACACTTCCAATGCCTTTTCATGTTTCATTTCATAGATAGACTGATGTAACGCTCTAATATTTTTTTGTTTTTGTGTTATCGAAAATCCTCCACTCCACATAAAATCAAAATTTTCACATATAACAACATCATCTTGAACACTCCATGCAGGGCGTTTTTGCCATATTGATAACCTCCTTTTTTCATAAATAATCTCTCGGTATCTCCAAGCCACTAAACATAAGGCTTTCAGATTCCATTTTTATTAAAATCCCCCACTTTTTATCAAAAAACACTTGATAAACAGCCTCAAAAATGCGGCGCATTGCGCCTGTTTAATCAGAAAGCATATTTGTTCTAGCACAGCCGGTAAATTTTTGATTGAAGGCGATTTTTATTGTCAGATAATTACATCTGTCATTTTAACTATCAAAACTTCTTTTTGAAAATCTCTGTAAATATTATCCTGATCCAGATGCCATTTTCAGCGACACCTAAGACCTCATTGACCGTTTTAGGAACTTGGATTTTTCATACACAGATGAACTGATACTGAATAAATATTCCAAGTATGGTCCTGCCCTAAGAACTCCTTCCTGTATGCAGCATTCTTATCTTCTTTCCATTGATTTTAAAATTACATCTTTGACTGACTGGATTGTACAGCTTAAAATCTATCCGTTATCCCTGTCTGCAAAACTGGAAGAAAAATGAATCATGATGGTGTTGAAATTTCGAAAACAAGAATCAAGTTATGATGACCGTTGGCAAGCTACAAATATGGCTGTTCCTGTGAATCCCCATGTTCTGATTCAAAGTACGAAAGAACCGTCCATCTGGCTATGAAAGCAATCCACGTCTTATAAATATACCGCCGCGTGGCAACGTAAAAGAAAAAAATACAATGCAAGAACTTCTGCTGAACGCTCGAATAAGCGTGAGAAAATAGACTTCAAATTAGAAAGCGGCAGACACCGCTCTACTAAGATGTGGTACTGCCGCCTCTATCACATCCTGATGTTACAGCATCTGGATGCATGGAATCTGCCATTTGAATTCCCCTCAGAAAGTTGGTTTTGAATGTAGCATAATCCTATAGATATCATACCTTATTTTTCGGTATTACAACAGTACTATGTCTATTTCTTGTACTCTTATTTTCAATTTCGGCTAATATTTACTTGTCAAACTTCAATGCCAGAGTTTCGCTGGCATAATCAATCAGAATTCGGAGACATCATATAATGTATTTTTTATCAGTTTTACTTTTTTAAAATAGTTTCTACATTCACTCAAGTCCAACTATAAGATTAGCTATTTTATTCATCAAAAAGCTCTAATGCTTGTTCCTGTAATTTCATTCCAATATCCTCAAGCTCTCTCAGCTCTTTTTCACTAAAACCACTATTAAAGCAAAACGCACCAAAAATATCGACCATTGCCATCGCTAATTTTTTAGGTACTAATGACTTTCCTTTGTAATACTCTATTGCAAAGGAAAGTGCTTCTTGCACTTGTCCTAGCATTTCCCTGTCCAATTCTCGAAATGCTCTTAATTTCACTGGAACAGATTCCTCACTTACCAATCCAGTATATATAGTCTCTATAGCCTGCTCTATATCCATAAAAATACTCCTTTAGAAATCTCTATAATCACACTCTTCAATAACTTCAACCATTTTATATACTTATAAAATATAGTAACTCACTCTTCTATTTCTTATAAATTCATAAAACAATTACCTCTTTTTATAAGAATTTAACCATAATCAAATTTCCACATACTCTTCTTTTTTACTTTGTAAACTTCTCTAATATTTCATACTAAAAATACATTCAATAATATATTTTCAGTTAACCTGGACACGTTATTGTCAACTTATTTGCAGGTACTCTTCCTTCAACTAATACCTCTTTAGACGAAACAGCATTTGAATATGGTCTTCCTCTCTTCAATCCCGCTGCACGTGCCTTTTCTGGAGTAGAAATATCTATAATGTTTTTATTCCCTAAAACATCTGGAATAACATCATCCGTATCAAACATAACTATCCTTTGCCCTGGTTCATTCCATTTTTCAATTACCTTAGGATCTGTTGTCGTTGATATAAATTGTGCGCCATTATGTCTGCTTCCATTCATAAGATGTCCCGCAATACTCATATTTCTTCCTGGTAATTTAGCTGATAAACCATCAGATACAACTTCGTCAGGACGTAAATTTCTCCAAACTTTAAAAAGTCCCAATAAATCCAGTTCAATATTTGTATCACAAACATATCCATACAGAGTTGGATTACCACCTGCCAATCCAATCGGATCCTGCTGCGTATAACATCCTTCCTCTGGCGAATAATACCGGAAACGATTATAATATAATCCTATTTCTTCATCCTCATACTGCCCCTGGAAACGGAATGGAATTAAATTCTTTTCACCTAATGCTTCCTCCGTTTTTACACGCCCATAGATATCCAGATTTCTTTCCCAAACCTTCTTTCCTTCTTCATCATAGGCTTCCACTGGAGTTCCCAGATAGTCACTTATAATACTGTAATTCCCATCCTTAGTGATTTTTCCTCTGGGAATAAAGTCATCCTGAAATACCCATGTAATCAGATTATCCGGTATATTTTCTCCCTGCCCTGCTTCTTTTTTTGCTTTTTCCTCCTCTCGTTTTTCCAGCTTCAAAATATAATCCGCTTTGAAATCTACTTTATTTTCAGTTTTCCTTCTGCCACTGTGCATTTCTCTTCCCATTCATGAAACAAGTTGTTTCCATTCCACAGGAATCTTATTACTTTTTGCTGCCTTCCCTCTGATACTCCTTTACTATGTATACTGGTTACTGACTTTTCAATCCTCCTGCCAAAAGTATCATATTGGAAGCTGACACAGCTTTTGTCCGGTCTGGTTACTTCCCGGAGCATGCCGTTTCCAAAATAACGGTACGTCCATGTACCTCCATCCGGTTCTATTTTCTTCGCCAGATTTCCCTCTTCATCATAGAAAAATTGCCTGCCCTTGGTTATAAGCTTCCCATATCCTCCCTGATATTTGTTCCGCTTTTCCTTCAAGTTAATACAGGATTTCTCTAAGCGGCTGCCCGCTCCGTAAATACGATCACTGCAATCTTTTGTTTCATACAGATTTCCTACAATATCTGCACTTCTAAAAATTGTCTCAAAACCAGATTCTTTTGCACTTACTAAGTTACTAAACTGATCATAAGAATACACTGTTGTTCCTTTTGTCAGTCCATTCGTAACCTCCTTTAACTGATAATTCACATCCCATTCATATCTGTGCCTGCGCAATGTATCCGACCAGCCGACAACATTTCCAAAAATTCCCTGATGAGCAGCGTCTGCCTTACTTCGCTGATTACTTACTTCGTGAAAAATCGGTCTGCCAGCTTTATCATAATCCCATGCACTACAGATATTATTAGAGAACAGACGCTGAGTCTCCTGCCCCAAAGCATTATATTCCATCCTGGACACCCACGGCTTTTCTTTATCCAAATATGCCGCCACTTGTGTCGCCTGTCCCATTTCATTCCGACTGGTAAGTATATTTGCTCCAAAACTGCTTACTGTCTGAATACAGTTTCCCAATTCATCATACTGATTAGATATCCAGTGCCTGCCCTGCCACTCTTTCGTAATCCTGCCCAACGAATCTCGTTCAAACTTTACCTTGCCATATTGGTTTTCCACCTCTATTAGAGCGCCATTCTTATTATAAGTAAAGTTCTCATAAGTTTTGTCATAATAATCAGTTCTTATCACACGTCCCAGTTTATCATAACAATACCTTGTATATCTGCCTCCCAGACGATTAATTTTTGTAACAAGGCCAGATTAATCTCGTTCATATGTGCGGGTTAAAATCAAAAAAATTTACACGCTTTATTTTACCCTTTTGGGTTTACCTAAAAACACTCCGTCCAATACTTATATTTTTCACTTCTACAATTTATCTTCTGTAAATACTCCTTTTTTCTCTTTTCAAAAGTTCCTGTAGCAAAGCTCTTTTCCATTTCACTTGAAAAAAGGTTCATTAACTCCTTTCCTAAACTATTATATAAAATTGGTGTTATATCCTTAAATACCTCCTCAATCTCTTGTCTTGTCACATGCCTTTCATAATATTGAACAATGTCCTGATTCCAAAAAACGCGTCAGAAAACTGTGCATCAAAATCCCATATTTCACTCGTCCAAAATGGCCTTTCTTCATTTATTGCAAGCAAATTATCGCTTTCCTTAAAAAGCAAAACTGAAATATACTTAAAGAATGAATATTTTATCGCTAAAGATCCTCCATAAATTTTATCAAATAACTTTACAATATTATTTCTATCAAATGCAATTGTTGTGTTAAACAAAGAAATGTCACCGAGTATTGTTTTATTTCCCATTTCCATCCGTTTCACTGTCTGTTCAACATAATATTCCATTACATATGGATATTTTTCTCCTACAGAATTTTTAAAATTTTGTTGATTAAAAAAATCATAGAATTAAACTGACTATAAATATCTTCTGCCATTTTATTCTGATGCATGATTGCCTCTTCAATTATTCTCAAATAAAATGGCAATAAATATTCCATTAATTCCGGCTGAATATCTGATGAAAATCTACAATCATCCGCAAAATTTTGTAGAATTAAGTATTTTTCCGTAAATACCCCATCTATTTTTCATTTGTAATAAAGCTTTTCAACACATCTTTATCTGTTTCATAAAGATTCATTTTTACCTCTGGCTTCTTAACTTTTATTGACATATTTTCGGCACCTTTGCATCTGTCGATTTTGGAGGTTGCAGTTCTGATACTTTATTAATATTGGGATACTTATTATTAACAACATCTGACATTCCCCTACTTCTTGCCTCATTTAACGCTTTTCTCAAATTATCAAGTTCTGCTCGTATCTGTTCATCATATGTATACCATCCTTTACTTGGCGGTCTCATTTTTCCCAGTATTTGTTCTCTTATTCGATGCACAACTCCATGCGTTCCACCTGTTCATAACCAAGAGGACAACTTAACTCCTTTACAGAATTCTACCCCTTTAACTGGTAATTTATTTTCTTACCTATACTTCTTTAAAATCAATTAACAAACCATTTTTCTTGCATATATCTACGAACAATTCACTTACAACAAAATCTGTAATACTTTCTTTATCTTTCGCATAAAAAAATTCCTCTTCAATATCTCTTCTAAACTTTATAAAATTTAACACTCTCTCACCATCACTTAATGTACGATATGTTGATGCTTCTTTATCTATTATAGGTATACGTAGTATGATTTTAGCGGCATACCATTCTAAACTAACGTCTTGACAAACTAATCTACAAGAAAAAAACTTCATTTCTTCTCTCAATAAATTTCCAATTTTTTCAACAAATCGCTTAGAAAACAACAATGCAGATGGACAAAAAATATAATCTGTTTTCTCAATATTTTCCAGTGTATAACCAGTGCCCGCAACAAACTCCAATCTTCTTCTTTTTATTTTTCTTCATTTCCTATGTCCAATCTAAAAAATGAAAAAATTTCATCATCATTTTTTTAAATCCTGCCATACAATCAGGATGATTTAGAGTTGTATTATTTATATAATTTAATGACATTTTATCACTCTTTTTTAATTTTTTAACTTTCGACTTGTAACATTCTAATTTCTTTTTGAATTTTCCTCTTTCCCCAATTGTTTTCTTTAGCAAGCATGCTAATTGTATCCAATTCTTGACTAATATATTGATTGTACTCACTATGAACATTGTTCCATCCCACATGGATTCCATTTCTTTATAAATCGCACCCCACTACCATTTCAGGTGCATTGTACAAAAAATACTCCAACATCATTTGCCTTTTCCTCTTTACTTAAAAATAGATAACCTATTGCATCATCTAAATAGAAGATATCTTGAAATTCTTCTGGAAAATCTCCTCCATATATCTGCATGCAAAATTGATAGGAGCAAGTTCTAACTTTTCTTCTTGTAAAAATACAGGATTTGTACCAAAAAGAGAGCCATAATAACCATCAAATTCATTCATTTCTTTATCAATTACTATTTCTCTTGCTGAAATCAAAAAATCCGCATCATTTCTTGGAGAAGCAACAGAATGTAAAATTACTTTTGTATATCCGTTTTTTATATTCTGAAGTTCTTCTATATCACCGTTATAAACGATCGAGTCCAAAAAATAATCTTCTCTATTATAAGTAGTAAATACAGAAATAACCTGATCCTTCGGATAATTAAATTGAAGAGTTGAATTTAAAAAATTTGTAGGTATATTAAAAATAAAAACCATTTTTTCTCCATTAGGATTAGTAGGCCACTCTACATCAGGAGGTAAAAAAACTTTTCCTCCAATACGCAAAATATTCAATTCATTATCTACCTTTTCAAATCTTACTAAGTTTGACATTGCATTTATTCTCCTTTCATTATCCTAGACACTTTAATTTAGTCTGTCTTTTATAGAATTTTTCAGCTTCTTTCCGAAGCTTTCTTGCTTGACTAGCTGGATATCCTGCTTTTCTCAATCCCCCCTGCGTAATATCAAGTTCCCTTTTTAAGTTTGGATGGAATTGGTTGCGTCCCAATCCTTGTGATTTTCTAATTTGAGTTTCCCACCAATGAGCTCCTCCAACTCTAGTATGATGTACATTATCAAGAGCAATTGCAGGATTACCTGATAATCGTACTCTTTGACTAGTAAGTTTCTTCTGAACTAAATATTTATGACGTATTAATTCATGAGCCTGTAAACCATCCCCAACATGAACACTGCTATTTAATCCCCCGTAAGTACCAGTTTCAAACAAAATTGCCAAACCAAATGGATCAAGCTCACACAATGTATCATAAACATATCCATACAGAGTTGGATTACCACCTGCCAATCCAATCGGATCCTGCTGCGTATAACATCCTTCCTCTGGCGAATAATACCGGAAACGATTATAATACAATCCCGTCTCTTCATCCTCATACTGTCCCTGAAAACGGAATGGAATTAAATTCTTTTCACCTAATGCTTCCTCCGTTTTTACACGCCCATAGATATCCAGATTTCTTTCCCAAACCTTCTTTCCTTCTTCATCATAGGCTTCCACTGGAGTTCCCAGATAGTCACTTATAATACTGTAATTCCCATCCTTAGTGATTTTTCCTCTGGGAATAAAGTCATCCTGAAATACCCATGTAATCAGATTATCCGGTATATTTTCTCCCTGCCCTGCTTCTTTTTTTGCTTTTTCCTCCTCTCGTTTTTCCAGCTTCAAAATATAATCCGCTTTGAAATCTACTTTATTTTCAGTTTTCCTTCTGCCACTGTGCATTTCTCTTCCCATTCATGAAACAAGTTGTTTCCATTCCACAGGAATCTTATTACTTTTTGCTGCCTTCCCTCTGATACTCCTTTACTATGTATACTGGTTACTGACTTTTCAATCCTCCTGCCAAAAGTATCATATTGGAAGCTGACACAGCTTTTGTCCGGTCTGGTTACTTCCCGGAGCATGCCGTTTCCAAAATAACGGTACGTCCATGTACCTCCATCCGGTTCTATTTTCTTCGCCAGATTTCCCTCTTCATCATAGAAAAATTGCCTGCCCTTGGTTATAAGCTTCCCATATCCTCCCTGATATTTGTTCCGCTTTTCCTTCAAGTTAATACAGGATTTCTCTAAGCGGCTGCCCGCTCCGTAAATACGATCACTGCAATCTTTTGTTTCATACAGATTTCCTACAATATCTGCACTTCTAAAAATTGTCTCAAAACCAGATTCTTTTGCACTTACTAAGTTACTAAACTGATCATAAGAATACACTGTTGTTCCTTTTGTCAGTCCATTCGTAACCTCCTTTAACTGATAATTCACATCCCATTCATATCTGTGCCTGCGCAATGTATCCGACCAGCCGACAACATTTCCAAAAATTCCCTGATGAGCAGCGTCTGCCTTACTTCGCTGATTACTTACTTCGTGAAAAATCGGTCTGCCAGCTTTATCATAATCCCATGCACTACAGATATTATTAGAGAACAGACGCTGAGTCTCCTGCCCCAAAGCATTATATTCCATCCTGGACACCCACGGCTTTTCTTTATCCAAATATGCCGCCACTTGTGTCGCCTGTCCCATTTCATTCCGACTGGTAAGTATATTTGCTCCAAAACTGCTTACTGTCTGAATACAGTTTCCCAATTCATCATACTGATTAGATATCCAGTGCCTGCCTGCCACTCTTTCGTAATCCTGCCCAACGAATCTCGTTCAAACTTTACCTTGCCATATTGGTTTTCCGCCTCTATTAGAGCGCCATTCTTATTATAAGTAAAGTTCTCATAAGTTTTGTCATAATAATCAGTTCTTATCACACGTTCCAGTTTATCATAACAATACCTTGTATATCTGCCTCCCGGACGATTAATTTTTGTAACAAGACCAGAATAATCTCGTTCATATGTGCGGGTTAAATTGTCATACCCTGTCTCCTTAACAATATTCCCCTTTACATCTCGCTCAAAACGATAGACTTCTTCCTTTTCATTCGTAATGGAAACCAACTCTTCCTGCTTGTTATATTCATATACTATTTTTCGATTACCCTGCCTTCTTGAAGCTATATTTCCCAATATAGTATATGTAAATTCCACCTGTGTTTTTCTATCTTTTGCGCAAAGTACATTATCATAGGCATCATAAGTAAGCTGGACTTCGTTTCCATCTGCCAGTTTTACTCCTATCATACGATTTAAATTGTCATATTTGTATGTTTCCACCGCACCTAAAGGATTTTTTGCCGTGAGGCAATTTCCTCTCTGGTCATATTCCCACGTAGAAAAACTACCATCCGGCAGCGTAACCTTGCTCAAATTCAAGTAACTATCATACTCCAAAAGAACTTCTGCATGATTTGCATAAATTACTTTTTCCACCAACTTATATTGGTTATACTGGTATACGGTTTCCATCCCTGCTTCATCTACCGTTTTCTCTAACGTATCATCATCATGATAAACCCACTGTCTGATTCCTCCTTCCGGGTTTTTTACCTCCACAAGCCGCCCTGTTTCATCATAAGAAAAACATACTTTACTCGCATCTGCCCGCGTAATCGCTGTAATTTGCGACCAGCCATTATACTGATACAACGTAAAACGTCCTTCTTCGTCAGTCTGACTTATCAACTGATATTTATCATTATACTCTTCTCTTGTTTCAGTCAAGTCAGGATATATGATTTTCGTACAGAGCATTCTTTCATCATAATGATATTCACTGAGTCGGTTTTCCTGTTGTATTCTAACTGTATTATACCTTTCCTCATCATAGTAATCAATCTGCAAGTTTAAGACATCTCCGTCTCCCCATGTTCCAACTGCTCTAGCTCCTTCCTCATACTTATCATATTTCCAATAGAAGGAATTCTTGTTTCTATCAATTTTCCGTACTAATAAATGATTCCGGTATTCCAAACAAGTATCTGCACCAACTGCATCAGTGATTTTCTCTAAATCCTGTTTTTCATTATAAGAATAACAAACCAACACATGTGAATCCTGGCAATTCTCTTTTAAAGCCACCTGTGTAATGCGTCCTTCATGGTTCGTTATGACATCCAGTTTCCTTCCTACACTATCTACCACTTGACATAAATATCCGTTATGGTCATAGAAAAACTGTATGTGATGCCCCTGCGGATTCTGTATCTTAGTAAGTTTATACGGTAAATAACCATTTGAACTCGGATCAAACAGATAACTATATCTGCTTTCCGGATCAAACAATTGGTAATGCTCCTCTTTTCTTCTTAAAAGAAGTTTATTTTCATCACTAAAAACTTCTTCCCCTATTATAATATCAGGGAATACACATGCACGCCCATCATTTAAAAAAACTATTACTGCCAGTTCCTCTTCCAGTACTTCCAATCCCATCTCATAATTGTAACGTGTCCCATGTCCCAGATGCCCCACAACTTGATTGGCACTGCACCAAATTCGTCTCCATTGCAATGGTATCGGTCCCGGAAGCTCAAAGTCGATGGTATCATATACCACATTTCCACTAATCAAATCTACAGGATCACCACCCCATTTACAGGCCTCACCGCCATGCCACCAAGGTATTTTTTTACGGAGTTTTTCACAATCTTATTAAATCCTCTTTGAACACCTTCTGATATAGCCGGCATTATAAAACCTATTCCAAAAGATATCAATCCCTGTTTCCAGTTATAAGTTCCACCTTTAAAAAGAATATCTATCCCTTGCGAAATTGCATCTGTCAAAAAGGAAACTCCACCACTGACGAACATTTTAGTAAGGAGCTTCGCTCCCTTTAAAGCTTTGATTCCCAAAATTGCGCCAGATACTGCTCCCTCGATTGCTCCTTTTGCACCAGCTAAAGCATAATCCTGCCAGTCACTTACCTCTCCCCGCCATAATATCTGATACCGCCATCACTCCAACTGCAAGCGTCCCGCTAATTGCAGCCCCCATACCTACCGCAGATGCAGAAACCCCGATAGCAGCCAATGCAGCACCTCCCGAAGCCACTACTGCTGCCGCCGCCACTGCAACCACTGCAACCACTGCCAAGCCAATCAATACGTTTTTCAGTAATTTCCCCCACTCAAATTTCTTTTCTTCATAAGCAATTTCTTCATTCAGCCGGTCAGTAAAAATCGCCTTTTTTCGCCCTTCATAAATCAGATTATTTCCTGCTTTAATATGAGTATCACCATCTGAACCCCCAAGCAAATAAAGTGAAGATTCCTCCTTTGCCCCCGCAACAATATTTCCTGTCTTGGCAAATATCTTTATTAATTCTTTTGCTTCCAGAGAAGTTTCTGTTTCGTAAAAATATTTAAGTCTTTATCGCTTCGAATAGATACCCCATTTTCGGCAACCATTTTCATAAATAACTTTTCGTGTGCCTCAAAACTAATATCTGTTGCTCCCAGCTTTAATTCTTTTCCCTCCGGTATTCCCATGTATTTCAGCCTGGGGTTGGAGGTCTTAGCACAACTGCCCCCATTTTTCCGCACTGCATTCATCGCAATCGCACTATTTTCATCGCTGCTGGAAAAATACAGCGAAAGAGTACTGCCAATTTCAGGCATACAATAAAACAGGTTATTTGCCTGCGATGCATAAGGAAACCAGCAGGCAGGCCCCATATTATGCCCCCCATCTATCTTAAGTTCTAATTTTACCCGCTGATTTTCTGTTTCCAAAACCTTGCCCAGTAAAGAAATTCCCTGTATATGAGCATTACTTTTTTTAGGTATGCTCAATGAAGCTTCAAATCCCAATATGTAAGTATAGTAAAGTGCACCTTTCATTAAGAAAGTCTGACTTCTTCTATTACCATTGGATGTCCTTCATACTCTACAATATTACCCAGTTCGAAACGTTCTTTACTTCGTAGATGATACTTTACAAACTGCTCCTCCTGCACCCAAAAACCGGCTGCAACTGCCTCCTGATACTGTGTTGCATCCTTCTGGATGGTTACTTCACCCGCGCTTTTTATTGTTTCAATATTTTTAGGCAGACCAAACCAGATCCTTGGTCCCCTTCCTAATACATCTGCTACCAACTGTGTTTGAAAATGAGTTGCCAGACGTTTACAAAACTCCCAGTCTGTTTCCCGATACTGAAGAATAAACTTCCCTATTTCCTGATCTGGAGATGCTGTGCTATTGACAAATGCACTCCCCTGGTAATTTGTCAATACCTGTTGAATTAATGCAGAGTAACTCATTTCTTTATTCTGAAAAGAACGGCTCTTTTCCTCATAATCCAATAAACTGCTCCATGATAATCCATTGATTTCTACATAGTAAATACAATCGTGGTAAGATATACTTACATCTGTCACAACACCAGAAAAAAGTAATATTTTCTCCGAATCTTTCTCTCCATATACAACAATAGGGGCTTTGCTCCCTACCTGATGGATGCATTCCTTCCCCGCTTCTTCCTGTAAAACACCTTTTACCCATATCTGACCATGTTGGTTTAATTTTCTGGTAATCCTCAGTTCATAAACCATTTGAAGTGAATATGGACATTCTACTTTTATCTGCCCCTGCATGAATTCATCCGGAATTCCATCAAGAGAAAGTTGATTATCACTCATTTTTATTCCTCCTTTGCGCGTACACGGAAGCCCTATATCTCTCTTACATTAGTACACTCCCTGTCCGGCATCCATAAATCCAATAACCCCTCCATACTTACAGGTAATTGTGCATTTTACAGTAAGCGCCGGTTCTCCATCCACCAACGTTTCTTCTTGCGCATCTGCCCATTCCTTTGCTAATTCTGGTTCACACAATTTTCCCTCTATAGGCAATGGAATCTCAACTGGATTTCCATCCTCGTCCGTAACTTGTAACAAATCCTTTGTATCCTCAATCTTTATATCTATCCCATCTTTTGTTTCTGACCGACAAGCCCCAAAAGGTGGAATATTCTTATCAATTCCCACTTTACAATCTGTCCTATTCATCATCGCTTTATCTCGTATATACGAGCCATGAGATGCCGGCATATCCAATTTTCTTGTATGTGTTCCACAAGAACAATACATAGTTGCCCCCCGCACTACATAAGGATAGTGCATCTCTTCTGTTTCAGTTTTCATTTCATCTGACATTTTATCTGCTCCTCCCTGCTATCTTCACTGGCTCGAACCAAATTCCATTAGCCTCTCTCCGCAAAATACTTTCTGCTATATCTAACCGCACCACAACTTCCCTGTTAAAATCCTTTGCCATAAAGATTTTCCGCCCCTCAGTCTTTTCCACATCTAATACGAACTCCTGCACATTCCCTTTTTTATCATATTGGGACTGACTTGAATCTGCACATACAATCTCTGCCGGACGTATCAAACAATACGGCATTTGCTTTCCACTTTCTTTTTCAATCAGCATCACCCGTTGAAGATCCATATCCTGCTGATACTTTTGTAATATTTTTCTATATTTATCTGCAATCAAAGGATATGGTTTTTCCAGATAATCCGGATAGTCTATACACCGCCCGGTATATTCTTTTACATATGCAATAGATTGCTTCATAACATTCGTACCAATACCCTCTTTTGAAAACTGTATTTGCGGCAACAAACGTAATCGTCTATCTGTTTTCATGATAAAGTAATCCACTGCCAACCTCCTCCGGGAACTTACAATCCACAATCTGAGCATCTTGAAAATTAATCTCTTCTGCCAGCAATACTTTTGAAAAATCTACTTGAATCAATTTTGCTCCTGCAAAAGAGACATGCTTTATTTTTGCTCCTGCAAAATCAACTTGTTCTAACGTTGCTCCTGAAAAATCTGTATCAAAAATCTTCATTTTTTCCATCTTTGTGTTTTTCAGCATCGTATTTTGTAAATTACTAAAAAGTAAATGGCTCTTATTCCAACTGCTTTGAGTAAAATTACATCCTACAAACGAAGAAAATTGAAATTCCAATTCTTCATAATTTCCTTTTGACAAGTCTAAATTTTCAAAAATCTCATAACTAAAAAGTTTTTTCTTTTTGGATTGTAGATAACTTCTTACCTCTTTGCTATCTTTTATGGTATTATCTTCCTTATACAAAATATCAAACCGATCCAGATACCCACCAATACAGACTACAAAACACGATGCCCTCTCTATCCTCTGGTACGCCTCTGTCTGAACAACCTTCCGCATCCCTGCCCGAATCAATTCAGCAATATAAAAGAGATACAACTTGCTTTCTGCAAATACCCTTCTTTGTGCCTCTGCCAAGCTTGTCTTTCCATTGGATTTTTTTCGTAACTCCTCCACCAAATCCCCATACTGCTCTAAATAAGAATAAAATTCTCCCACATGATAACTGTCACTACATTCCACGTAATCCAAAAACCAATTCTCATCATACGCATCCAAACGGATTTCATGCTTTTTCAATAAAATATTGGTTTGCAACACAGAAAAATGGATATAGGCAATGGCTCCTTTTCTTCCCTGCCTCTGCATTTCATAGATTTTATTACAATATTCAGAAAAACAATCTACAAACTGTTCAACTAACTGTTCAAAATGACTTTTCACATAGTAATCCAGTTCAGCAGCCAACTCTTTACCTTTTCGTTGAAGGTCAATTCCTTGCACACACTGCACCCCCTCACCTAATTAGATTTTACTTCCTGTCCTGTTACTTTTATATCTTCTTCTATTTTGACAGATGCTGTTTCATTACAGCTTAAATCAACTCCCGTAAGTCCGATAATATTTATATTTTCCTCCGCACTTAAAACTATATTCTGATCTGATTTGAACTCAATATCTTTATCGCTTGTAATTAAAACACCCCCTCATCCGTTAAGGTAATAACTGTACCATCCGCAATAATATAAATACCTCCCGGAGTTAAACGAATTTCTTTGCCGTCTTGATTACGAAGAGACTTGACACTAGGATCATCTCTCTGCCCACTATATTCTCCGCTGCCTCCAGAAACACTATCACTGCCTCCACCAGGAGAACTGTTATTTACTTCTTCATGTACAGAACTTATCGCATAGCTATGCTCTTCCACACCATCTGGAAAGTAAACTCTTACACTATCACCAATCTCAGGCATACAATACCATCCACTTCCATCTTGTGATGAATAAATTGTTGAATAAGGGAAAAAACACAATTTTCCCGGATTATGTCCTGAAATTTCATCTATTTCCAGTGAAACCTTTACCTGATCATTTTTAATTGCAACAATTTTTGCATTTAATGAAGCTCCGGCTATCCGTTCATTCCATTGGTGAAGCTGACTCATTCCTTTTCGGGTTGTTAATGTCAAATGGTATACAAAAATTCCCTTTTCCATACGTGCCATAATCTGATACACATATAATGTCTGTCCCTGAAACTGTACTTCATCTCCGATATCCGCAGGTGAATATGTTTCCACCTCATAGTAAATAAAATCCTGTTCGCTCAATCCACTGATACCACTGTTTGACAATTTTAAATACTTGCCAATATCTTGTTTTACAACATAGTTAACCGTTTCTAAGTTCAGTTTTCCATTGTCTGGTACACCAAAATAACATCTTGGACAATTTATATGAACATCATTAACCAAGCCCGTATGAAAATGTGAGGCCAGTCTTCGAGAAAATTCCCAATCTGTCTCTTTGTACTGCACAATAAATTGTCCTATACTTGCATTTTGAGTAATAACATCCCTAAACGCAGCATCCGCATAATCAGCGGCTACCTGATTTAACAATTCACTGTATAGCATTTGTTTATTCTGAAAGCTCCGGCTCTTTTTCCCTATATCCAAAAGATAACTGTAGGAAATAGCATATACTTCCATATAATAAGAACCCTGTATGGCTTTGACTTTCACATCCTGCACAATTCCCTGAAACAAAATATCTCTATTTCCGTCAGTTTCTCTGACTGACAAACTCACATTGCTTCCCTGACTGTTATTTATCACATAACTGTCCTTTTTTTCCTCTGGAAGCAGTGCCTTAAAATAAAATGTACCATGTTCATTCATTTGTTGATCAATACGTACATCTAATAATTGTTCTACTATATAGGGGGCTACTTCTATATTTTGAAAAGAAATAATTTTTTCCATATTTACTTCTCCCCCCTATTCTATTGTTTCTACCGTTTCGATTGACTGTATCATTTCAAAGGCAACCGGTCTCCAATATTTCATCTCTTTGGTTCGACAATTAAAACTTCCCATCAATGGTTGTCCCTTCACTGCCAAATAGAACATAAGATTGTATAATTTCCCGTCCATAGCAGGATTTGAAAACTCCACATAAGCAATCTTTTTCCCTAAAACATCCACCGAACCTATTTCTCTCTCTTTAATGCCTGGATTTACTCGTTTCATCATACCAAAATCTGATTACGAAAATTTTCTATTGTTGCATCGCTTACCTCTCCTTCCATATATTGAAACATCAGATTTATGGTTCCTGTTTCATCTGTAAGAATTGTTTCCGGTCGATGTTCAGACGGATATTTATTTTTAGTCATATCTGGATCTAATGGTACAAAATTCTTCGGCAGCATCATGGTAATTGTATCTTTTGCCAAAAGACTACGTTCAAAATATATCCATTTTCCAAAAATCCTGACACCAGTATATATATTGCGTTCTTCCACTGTTTCTGACTGATTAACCTTAGAACTTTCTTTTTTTTGTTCTGCCTTATTCATCATGTCAATAATTTGTTCATCAAAAATTCTTCTTTTCCCATCTTTTTCTCTCTTTCTTAAACCATCATTCAATTACTATAAATTTGCAGTTTGTCATTTCAATCCACAATAATCACTCTGGTATTTACTTTTTCTTTTTTGAATTTTCCCATATTATCCACGATATTCTCCAGCTTCTCATATACCATTTGGTTATCGTACGACATGATATTAGCCACTACAGCTTTCTTCATCTTATTACTTAAATACGCCGCAATCACTTTCCTCTCCACCCTCCTGTGTATTCCAAACCAAATTGCAAAATCCAAAATCAAACTGATCTTTCTCCTCCATATTCCAAATTTCTTCCCCAAACTGCCTAACCACCACCGGATGCAGTGTTTTCTCCTCAACACCTGCCACCGTAGCATAAATCAGATTTACCGTATCGTACTCCGTTGACATATCCGCAAAATTCTTATAACTATCCCGCAGCACCGAACCCTCCCGCAGATAAAACCGACACATTTCTATCTGGTTCTCCCCCAGTTCCATCTCTTCGTCCAAAAAGAATCTAACCCGGTATGCCTTATAGTCCAGATTTGTCTCATCCTCTGAAAATTCTGCTTTCAACACCTGCCACCTGTTCTTCGGCTGATAATCCACTCTCTCCTCTTCCATCATCAGATAAATAAAATCGTGAAATTTCAACATTCCCTTCCCAATGACAAGCTGACCATCTTCCGCCCGTATATCACAGCCTTTTAACAGACCGTCTGTATACTCCGAATAATACAACTGCCATCCTGCATAGGTGTAATCCCTGATATCCCACAAACTTCTTTTTTCAAAATACGCCTGCCCGCAAACACCGGAACCCTGATTTCCATGAAACTTCACACTCCTATTTCTTCCCGTCAAAAAAACTGTTCACCCAGTTATCACTCTCGAAACTGAAAAATTCTGCTTTCCCCAGATAAAGCTCATCCATTTTACAGTAAACCGGAACAACCTGAAATCCCCATTCCTCCTGTTCTGCCCATACGAAGAACTTCACATCTCCATTCTCAATACTGTCCGTCTCTTTCTGTAGAATATGGGAACCATAAACCGCCTCAATCTCCTCATAGCTTTTCTGTGAAAAATCTTCTTGCCTGCATACATACTGAAAACGGCAATGTTCCTCCCCGTCCGCATTTTTCAAGTACAGCGGAAGAATCAAATCCTCCATATTCCTCGAAATAGTTCCCGCCGTATCCCAGTCTTTAAAACCATCCACCAGTACCACTTCTTTTCCATTATGGGTATAAGCGGTAATCCGATAGGGGAGCACAGCTTTTCCATTGTTCAGGTGAATATCTGCCAGCCCATATTTCCGGTCACGCAGATATTTCAGCGCCCCGTCCACACAAGTCATCTTTAATTCAAAATCTGCCGCATCAATATTCGCCCTTTTCCGAAACTGTATCATTCTCCCCGGAACGAACTCTTTTAACGCATCCTTGAACAAATCAATCTTGCAGGACTGCCCCGTCAGCTTAATAAAGGAAAAATCCTGTATTCTTCCGCTGTGGTATAATTCCTCCATAAATTTCTGTACAATGCCGTATATCTCGCCGGATAACAGCAGCTCTATCTCAAAATAGTTCATCATCACTTCCGGCACCGTCTTTTCCACCGTAAGGCTGTCCCCTTTCCAGAAAGACAGCTTCCACTTATCCAATAAAACAGTATTTTCCCGCTGTCCTTTTTGTTCCGAAGTTACCGTGACCTCCAACGCTCCGACTTTCCCATAAAATAGTTTTTTTATCTGTTCCGCTGTATTAAATAAGGTATAAAAATTATTTTTCACCTTGTAATATTCGCTGCGGTTATATCTCTCAAAATCTGCAAAACGTGTCGGCAGTGTCTCTTCCGCTTTCTGATATTCCTGTTCCAAATACTGATAAAACTCCTTTACTCCATGCGAATCAATAAAACGGTAAATATCCGTATCCATGTATTCTAGAATTTCTTTCACACTGCTTACATTCTGATTTCCTTTGGCACGCACCAGTGCGATTTTCAATATCTGCATGATGCGATATGTCAGGTTATTTCCACCAAAGTCCGTATCGCCATTCTCATAGGCAGTTTCCATATAAATTTTGTAAGCAGCTCTGCGATCCTGAATACGGAAACGGTACGAACACAAATCCGTTGTTCCTCCTCCACAGTCAATGATAAGCGCTTCGTATTCTTCATTTTCTTCCAGAGTCTCCTGCTCTAACATATTGGAAATGGTGTTATATAATACAGCCATCCCCTCATCGAGCATCGTTTCCTGACCCGCCATATATTCCGGCAGTATCTCCCGGAACATTCTGCGGAAATAATGCTTCTGCTTCACCGGACTTGAGATATGTACCTGAGAAATGCGGCATTTAAAACGGTTCTCCGTTTTTCTTATGATATACAGGAAAAATCGACGTAAAATCTCCGCCCTCTTTACCAGCCTCCGCCGTCCCTGTCTGTCAACAATTTCTTCCTCTTTCTCGTATTCCCCAATCCAGCGTTTCACATCATAAAAGACACAAAAACCCTCGTCCACATAACTTGCATTTGCCAGCCTTATCGCATCATAACCGAACAGCAGCTTGTAATCCTCTTCTTCCACTGCCAATACTCCAATCACGCTAGGCAATAGCATACTTTCCCCTGCGCCGTCCTCAAAAACCGTATAATTGATTTCATTTTCCCTGCAATTTTTTATTGCTGCCTGCTGTCCCACATGCTCGAAATAAGCAGAATCCAGATACACTCCGGCAGTGGTATTTACAGAGCCAAAATCAATCGCCATAGGCAGCATCAGCGTTACCGGTTTTCTCACCACAAAATCAATCAACGGTATACTGTAAACCTCGATATGCTCCGGCAGTATCGTCTGCTCTCCATAGTACAGGTGATACATACACTCTGAGTTCTGACGTCCCATGCAGAAAATTCTGTAATCTTTTCTCTGCGTCTCCCGTGTCTCTAACTCCGCCGCCTTAGTAAGATACAATTTTTCCTGTTTTCCCCCATGCTCTTTGAAATTTAAAATCGCACAGAGCGTCTTATCGCTTCCTATTAAAAAGGCATTTGTTCCTGCCAACTCTTTCTTATAAGGAATGGTATAGCCGTCATAATACTCGATAGACAGTCCCTCATAAGCTAAAATCTGGGACTGGCAGTATAACTCTTCACTGGGCTTTATTACAATCCTGGTATTTTTTAAAAATTCCTCTACCCGCTCTTCTCCCCCTTTTTTCCTGTCACAGATAAGGAAGTCCTGTCTTTTTCCCATGTAACGCATAATCGTCTGGATCAGTTCTTCTTTATCGAGAGGGTGTATGACACCGTTCATGATTTTTTCACGACGGCAGATTTCTCTTAGCTGATAGGTCGTCATCAACTCCAGTTCTGATTTTTCATATTTTATTTCGTTTTTCATCGTATCTGTTCTGGTCGCCTTCATACCTATCACCTCCGCCTCTATATTAAAAGTACCTTATCTAATATCATAGTTTCTTCTATTTCCAAAATTCCGAAATGTTCCTGATAAAAAACTTCTGTCCTCACTCCTATCGGTAAAAAAGTGTCTAATAAAAATTGAACCCTTTTCCTTTCTTCCTGCGTTTCTGCACTTCCAACGTAAATATAAAGTTCATTGGCACAATCCATGCTTTTATATATAATAGAGTCTTGATATATCTCTTGAAACAGCCACTTGAAAATCTCACGATAGTTACGAGAAGATATGACATCCATGAGCGCCAATACAATATATTTTTTTCATAGGATGAAAATAACTGTATAGCCGCCTTTGCCTTCCTCCCAAACTGCCCGCTTTCCAATTCCTCCACCAGGAACTTAAAATAATAATCCTTCCTGCTCATGCCCATCCTTAAGTCCGTCAGCGCCAGATAATGAAATACCGCATCCACAAAGATTTCCTTTGTTTTTCCATATTCTTTCTGATTAATATCCAATATCTCACTGAAAATATCAAAAAAGCGGTAAAATGGATTTACCTCTACAACAGTCTGCTCTACGGTCTGCGTATTTAAGTCACTAAAGGAAACCTCCAGATATGGGCTTCGCACCTCTGCCACCTCATACCGCAAATCGGCTTCCCTGATTCCATTTTTTTCTGCTGCCAGCACAACCTCCCAGATATACTGCATACACTTAAACTCCTTTGTCCTATGTCCTGTCTCCCTGTCGTTTTACAAGGCTGTACCGCCTAACATAAAATGGTTAAAGGTGCGAATCCATCAGAATACCAACACACTTATATTCACAGACAGATAGCTGTATCTGTGACACGAAAAAACGTACCATATCTTCGCAAAAGTTCTTTTTCTGTCCCTTTCGTGTGAAATACAATGCCAACGTTTTTCTTGTCTCCATCGGGAAAACGGTATTTCCCAAAAATGGATTCATATCCCCTTCCAGACAGGACTCCGGTGGTGTTTCAAGCACCTCACACTTTTCTAACTCTACATAAACATTATGTTCAAAGCTCTGTACCATCCAAAACAACTCTGTCCGGCTGCCAAGGGAACTTTCCTGCCGTTCTCTGTAATTTTGAAAAAACTGCTTTTTCTGCTGTTGCTTAACATTTCGCAGGTATACCCATGGGAACTTGTATCTGTCTTTTCAATGAAACGGTATACTTCCCAATCCCGAAAAGATTCTTTCAGCGACGTCATAATAATTTTGTCTTTTTCATGCCTGACCTTAAGAACATCCTCATTGATCCCAAGCATATATCCGCTGTCCAAATCATAGTTTTTTAAATCCAGTTCATGTTCATAATATTTCTCATCCATACACGGGACCATAAATTTACGGCATTGGAATGTGAATTTTTCGATATTCCATAACAGAAGCATGTCATTTTTAATATCTTCCTCATAGCTGCCAAAATCTATTTTCAAACCGTTTCCATCCGTTTCCCCGTCCGTATCTATTTCATAAAATCTATCCAGATATCCCGTATTGACTGTTGTCCAGCATATCTTGTTATAGACGAATACCTGATACAGCTCCGACAACGCCTGCTGATAACATTTTGCTTTGTGCACCCGGACGGTATAGGATTTGCCGCTGTCATCGACCCCTTGAAAATCTGCTGCTTTTTCAAATTCTGCTTTCTTTTGATAACTGCCCGCAAAATAGATAATGCAGGGCATTGCTTCCTGCTTCTCCTGCTCCTTATCCTCCTGCAGTAATGCCGGAACAACCGGATACAGCGTTCCATTGATGGGGTCATAGTCCTTTTGCTTTATAACCGTCATAGAAACTGCATATTTCTCATTTGGAATCTCTATTTCCCGTTTGATTTGATTTTCCAAATCCAGATACCGTTTTTCCATCCGTTCAAAAATGGGCACAAGACCTTCCAACAATATTTCCCTTGCGTCCTTCCGTTCGCCTAAATCCTCTATTTCTGTCAGCCTTTTTCGTATGTGCTGCTGTAAATCTGTCATACTTTCCACAATATTTACCCCTCTGTGATCTGCGTATCAATATCACTTAAAATCTCTTCTATCCTCTGCACATCTTCATCACTCCCAAGTTCCTGATAAACCGATTTTGCAGACAGATACTGTGATTTTGCTCCCCACAAATCCCCGGACTGCCGGCAGGCTTCTCCCTGGCTTTCATAGGCAGCCGCCGTATTTTTCTGTTCCTCCTGTTCACTTAACTTTTCTTCTACGGCATCCAATTTTTTCTGTGCATCTTCCTGTCCCGCCGTATCCGCTACTTCACCATACTTGGCAACTGCATCGTATAATAAACTTTCGCCCCAACATAATCTTTTTCCAGACATGCCTTATCTCCTGCTGCCACCATCTCCGCTGCGGCAACTGTCTGCTGTGCCTGACTGTCTGCTTCTTCCTGTGCCGCGCTCTCGGCATCTGCCTTTTCCTCATAAAGCTTTTCCAGCGAATCCATAGCAGTCTGTTTGCCCTCCGCATCATGTACGGACAACGCGGCTTTTTTTGCCAGCAGATACTTCTCTTCCGCCCCATCATAATCGCCCTGCTCTAACAGGGAATCTCCAAGGTTTATATAATCCTCCACCGACAGGAATACGCTGATATTCTCCAGCTTATTTTCTATGTAATCCGTCCCTACATTGTCCGCATATCTGGTGCGATCCAATGCAGAAAGATAGTATTCTTCGGCCGCTTCATAATCTGCGCTGCTGTAGCTTTCATCTGCCAGTATCACAGTCTCTATAACAAAGGAATATTCCTGCAGACGGTTTCTCATACTGCTGTCTTTCAGCTTTTCTGCCAGTTTCTGCGCCTGCTCGCATTCCTCCTTTGCCCTGACATAATTTCCGGTATTGATATATTCCACCGTATTGGTAAAATGATAATTCATATCCTCAGTACGCTGCACTTTTCTATCACGCAGAAACCACAGCACTACACCGATAACGATTGCCGCTATGACAACAATAACCGTAATCATCACTATTTTTTTTATCCGTTTCCGCTTCTCTGGATTTTGGTATACTTTATTTACAAAAATAACTGCCAAGCGTATAGTTTGTCCAGATTCTCCGGCTGTCTTGAAAGAGTAAGTCCTCGAT
>ENA-OQDE01000465-OQDE01000465.1-human-gut-metagenome-genome-assembly--contig:-NODE-465-length-24165-cov-4.074715_pt1 | contig 24165 bp, 25 predicted proteins | sample MGYA00242768_ERZ504595 | MGnify/ENA primary metagenome ERZ504595 (study PRJEB26092, sample SAMD00036307) | human gut metagenome | host: Homo sapiens | study: EMG produced TPA metagenomics assembly of... | reverse complement strand
TTTTTTCTTCTTGCCGAAGAAAGAAGTTTTTGATTTGCTGTCTTTCTTGTCATCCTGGGAAGCTTCCTCGTCTCCGTCCTCTACCGGGATTTCCTCTGTTTCTGCTTCGCCGTTCTCTACAACTTCAGGTTCATTCTCAACAGTTTCTTCTGTTACCGGAGTATCTGTTGTCTCTTCTTCCTGAGCTGTGTTCTTTGTTTCTTCTGACACTCTCTATTACCGCCTTTCTAACTCTCTTTCTTAATCAGTTCGTCCAGCTGGACTTTCAAAGCCTTCAGGCTGTCAACTACGTTTGCATAATCCATACGCTTGGGACCGATGATACCGATGGTACCATGCATTCCTTTTCCAAGTTCGTAAGTGGCTGTGACTACACTGCAGTCTTTCATGGTCTGCACCGGCATCTCATCACCAATGTACACCTGAATTCCTGTGTTCTCTGTATCAGACATTCTCTCTTTCACCAGGTCTACCAGATCCTGCTTCTCTTCAAATGCTGAAATCAGCTCGCTCGCTTTGCTTGTGTCTGCAAGCTCCGGATACTTGAAAATGTTGGTTGCTCCTGAAGTATATATCTGCATATCGTCTTCGTCTACCTGGATGGTGTCTGCCACTGCATCAAGGACTGTGCCAACCACAGAGCCATGTACACCTGCCTGTTCTTTCAGGCGGGCAATCATTCCCAGGTTGATATCCTGAATGGGCACCCCATTTAAGTTGGTGTTAAGAAGAAGATTTAATTTCAGGATTGTCTGATCGTCCATCTCCTCATCCAGATTGATGATCTGGTTTCGGATGACATTGTTATCACTCACTACTACTGCCACAAGCTGAAGGGGTGTCACACGGGAAAGCTGGATGAATTTAATCTTGCTTCCGCTGTACTGTGGAACAGAGATCATTGTTGCATAGTTGGTATTGGAGGCAAGTACCTTCGCTACCTGTTTCAGCATTTTGTCCAATTTATCGGTTTTCTCGATCATGAGATCTTTGATTTCCTGAACCTCTGATTCCTTTTCTTTCATCAGCTCGTCTACGTAGAGGCGATAACCTTTATCAGAAGGAATTCTTCCGGCTGAGGTGTGGGGCTGTACGATATATCCCATATCTGTCAGGTCTGACATCTCATTCCGGATGGTGGCAGAGCTTACATTTAAATCTGCAAACTTGGAAATGGTCCGGGAACCCACCGGTTCGCCTGTTTCCATGTAGGTTTTGATGATGGCTTTTAGTATTTTCTTTTTACGATCATCTAATTCCTGATCCATGAAGTTCCACTCCTTTACTGCCTTTGTTTTTGGTTTGTTAGCACTCATGTTTTAGGAGTGCTAACACCTTATGCTCATAAGATAGCACTCTTGATTTGGTTTGTCAATATTATTTTGTGAATTTTTTGTTATTTTATGAACAATGGGAATTATTAAGATTATGTTATAGAAAGGGACGCGGGGAGAAAGTATTGATATTGTGTGCGGTTTCGGACGCTAAGAGATACTAAGTCTGCAGAAATCTGCTAAAGGCATGAGCCGGCTTGTCAAACTCGCTCCGTCGCAGACTCCGCTCAGACAGGTGATGCAGCCGGCTCATAACGCAGATTTCTGCGGACTAAGTATCTCTAAGCATCCTGCAAATGCACACAATATCAATACTTCTCCCCGCTGGCTGTTCAGGACGATGATCATATAGGCGGGGCTCTCGCTTGGGAGGCGAATCGCCTTTTCTAGTACATCTATATTGACGCAGGATGATTTCTTCAGCTGCAAGGCGGAGGAATGAGGCGTAGCGGTGGCTACGGCGATTGACGACAACGCCGCAGATGAAAAATCAGACAAGTCAATATAGCAGTTATTTAATATTCGATGTACTAGTGCAGGTATAAAAACTCGGTATAGCATTATTTGTCCAGTGTATCCAGGTTTTTTTTCAGGTCGATCATTTTATCGCGGAGTTCGGCGGCTTGTTCGAAGTTGAGATCTGCGGCTGCAGCGCGCATTTGTTTTTCTACCTGGGCGATGAGTTTAGTGAGTTCTTTGCGGGTCATGGACTCTGGGTCTTTCTGGAGTCGGACTTCGGTTTCGGCTACTGCTTTGGATACGGCGATGAGGTCGCGGACTGCTTTTTTGATAGTAGTCGGAGTGATTCCATGTTCTTTGTTGTAGGCTTCCTGGATGGTGCGACGGCGGTTGGTTTCGGTGATGGCTTTGTGCATGGAATCGGTCATGTTGTCTGCGTACATGATCACGTGGCCTTCGCTGTTTCGAGCAGCTCGTCCGATGGTCTGGATGAGGGAGGTTTCGGAACGGAGGAAGCCTTCTTTGTCTGCATCCAGGATTGCTACCAGGGTGATTTCAGGGATGTCCAGGCCTTCCCTGAGGAGGTTGATTCCTACCAGTACATCAAAGACATCCAGACGCATATCCCGGATGATGCGGGCACGCTCTAAGGTATCTATATCGGAATGGAGGTAACGGACTCGGATTCCTACTTCTTTCATATATTCTGTCAGGTCTTCTGCCATTCGTTTGGTGAGGGTGGTGATCAGGATTTTGTGTTTCTTTGACACTTCTTTGTTTACTTCCCCGATCAGGTCGTCAATCTGTCCTTCAATAGGGCGGACTTCTACTTTCGGATCCAGAAGTCCGGTTGGACGGATGATCTGTTCTGCGCGGAGGAGTTCGTGATCATACTCATATTGTCCCGGAGTGCGGATACAAACATGACCTGATCCAGTTTGGATTCGAATTCCTCGAAGCTTAAGGGGCGGTTATCTTTGGCTGAAGGAAGCCGGAATCCGTAGTCTACCAGTGTCTGCTTCCTGCTCTGGTCACCGGCGTACATTCCTCCTACCTGAGGTACTGTGATATGAGATTCGTCTATAATAAGTAAGAAGTCATCTCCAAAATAGTCCAGCAGTGTGTATGGCGGCTGTCCGGGCTTTAATCCTGACAGATGTCTGGAATAATTTTCGATTCCTGAACAGAATCCGGTTTCTTTCATCATTTCAATGTCGAATTGGTGCGTTCTGAGATTCGCTGAGCTTCCAGAAGCTTGTCTTCACTTTTGAAATACTCTACACGTTCTTTTAATTCTTCTTCTATGGCTACAGCTGCTCTCTGGATCTGTTCTGCTGGCACTACATAGTGGGATGCAGGAAAGATACTGATATGAGAACGCTGGCATTTGATTTCTCCTGTCAGTACATCAATTTCTGAAATACGGTCAATCTCATCTCCGAAAAATTCTACTCTCACAGCTGTATCGGAGCTGTTGGCAGGAAAAATTTCCAAGGTATCTCCACGGACACGGAAGGTGCTTCGATGGAAGTCCATTTCATTTCTGGTGTACTGAATGTCGATCAGTTCCCGGATTACCTCATCCCGGTCTTTGGTCATTCCCGGACGCAGGGAAATCATCATGTCAAAGAATTCCTGAGGGGAACCCAGTCCGTAGATACAGGAAACGGAGGAAATGACCACTACGTCTTTCCGCTCTGACATTGCGGCTGTGGCAGAGAGACGGAGTTTGTCAATCTCGTCATTGATGGAGGAGTCTTTGGCAATATAGGTGTCTGAAGACGGGACATAAGCCTCCGGCTGATAGTAGTCATAATAGGAGACAAAATATTCCACTGCGTTCTCAGGGAAGAATTCTTTCATCTCACCGTAAAGCTGCGCCGCGAGAGTTTTGTTGTGGGCGAGGATGAGGGTTGGTTTGTTTAGCTGGGCGATGACGTTCGCCATGGTAAATGTCTTGCCGGAACCGGTGACACCCAGTAAAGTTTCGAACTGGTTGCCTTCTTTAAAGCCTCTGACCAGACGTTCAATTGCCTGAGGCTGATCTCCAGTTGGCTTGTACTCGGAATGCAATTCAAAATGATCCATAATATTCTCCTGTTTTAATCAAATTTCACTTATCAAAAATTGAAATATGTTTAATATGGTTATATTTTCAGTATATCATCCCATATAAAAAAAGTACAGAACAAGCGAATACCTGTTCTGTACTTTAACGTGTCGCGTTACTGTTCACTCTGGCTGCCTAAAACCGAACAAATAGTCTTCTCAACTTTTTCTGCATCAACAGGTTTTGCAATATGTCCGTTCATTCCTTTTGCCAGTGCCTTTTTTCTGTCTTCCTCAAAGGCATTGGCTGTCATGGCTATGATCGGAATAGTGGCTTTGTCTTTATCTGACAGTCCGCGGATCATCTCAGTTGCCCTGTAGCCGTCCATGTTCGGCATCTGGATATCCATAAGGATCAGGTCATAGGTGCCTGCTGGTTTCTGTTCTATCCTTGACACACACTGAACTCCATCCTCAACACGATCAACCATAAGTCCCATATCCTCCAGGATAAACTGTGCGATTTCCGCATTCAAATCATTATCCTCGGCAAGCAAAATATGTTTTCCGCTGATTCTGTCTGTTTCATCCACATCTGAAGATTTTTCCGTATCCTGTTCATAGTAGCTCTTATCAGCAATCCTGTATTCCAGGGTAACTGTAAATTTACTTCCTTCTCCCTGCTTACTTTCTACTTCAATAGTTCCGTACATCATATCAATATACTTCTTTATAATCGGCATTCCCAGACCTGTTCCCGCAATCTTTCCGTCTGTTGTATTTCGTTCCCTGGCAAAAGCCTCAAAGAGAGATGGAAGGAATTCTTCGCTCATTCCGATACCTGTATCAATTACCTGAGTCCGTATCCGCACATAGTCTTTCCTGTCACAGTCAAGCTCTGTGATCCTTATGGTAACTCTTCCCCCTGAAGCTGTATATTTTACCGCATTACTGATCAGATTGAGGAAAATTTCCCTGTTCTTCGTCTCATCGCAGATACGTGCTCATGCTTGACATCGTATTCCATCTTAAGGTGAATACCTTTTTTCTCCGCTTCCGCCTGGAAATTTTGTAAATTCCCTGATAAATATCTCTGATCTTCACATAATCTTCATCCAGTTCCACCTTACCGCTTTCGATCCGGGCCATGTCCAGCACATTATTGATAATAGACAGAAGCAGATTTCCGGACTGTTCCATCTTCTCCTGATAATCCAGAAGTTTCGGATCAGTCAGTTCCCTTTTTATCAGCTCACTGTATCCCAGCAGGGCATTCATGGGTGTCCGGATATCGTGAGACATATTGAAAAGGAAATCTGATTTGGCGGCATTGGCCTTTTCTGCCTGAATCTGGGCTTTTCTCGCTTGTATCAGCAGATAAACTATAATCCATACAATAATCAAGACCACACTTACAAACCAAATGGAAACTACCCGCAGATTATCCTTTATGTATTCTGCCAGAGTAACCTTGCCAGGTGCGTTTTCATATACGCAAAACTGACTGGAAAGTCTGGAATCAGGCAAGGTCTGAATGGTTTTATTCAGGATATTCATTAATGTTATGTTTTCCCTGGTGACTGCAAAGCAGGAAGTGCCGGATTTCGTAAGAAAAATACTGCGCATTTTGCTGTTGGCCAGTGTCTTTAATGACTGTCCTGCCTTCACAACAAAGCAGTCTGCCTCACCGCTTTGAACTGCTTTCTCAACCTCAGCAGATGTGTCATATTCCTTTATTTTCCAGAAAGGATAATTAAAGGAAATATACCACTTTCCCAACATGTTGCCCCTGCTCACTGCCACTGTGTTCTTCCCATTTTCATCAAACTTCTCAACGCCTGTAAGCACTGCAACATTGACTTCAAAAACAGTATTTGACAATATAATATCATTCTGCTCAGCTTCATATGGATTCTGGTTCATATGAAAGATCATATCAATCCTGCTATCCTTTAATGCCTGCAGCTCTTCCTCCTGAGAATCAAAGCCTGTCAGCTGAAATTCTATGTTTTTTCTCCCAGACAGCCAGAAGCCAGACTAATATAATCGTTAATAATTCCTACCGGTTTCCCTGACTCTGTATCTGCAAAGCTGACACCCACATCATTTTTCAGATATCCAATCCTGACCGTCCCATGCTGTTCCAGCCAGTTCTGCTCCTCATCCGTAAGAGTTTCAAGGGAATTTGCGGAGAGATACCTCTTATAAAGATCGTCTGTATAAAAAGGATTCTCCCTCTCAATCTTCTGCATTGCCTGATCCAGTTCCTCTTTCAGATCCGGGCGTTTTTTGCTGACTGCAAAATAGTTATAGGAACCGCCGATCAGAAGAGCTGGTGAAATGTTGTCTCTTTCCCACTGTGGAGATTCATTTAAAACAAATCCGTCAATTTCACGATTTTTCAATTTCTGGCGAACATCATCTGCACCGGTAATATCAACCTGCTGCGTGTTCACTCCATGACTTTTCTCCCACTCATGGAACATTTCGACAGTAAGTGCTTTCGGCAGCATTCCGATCCTTTTTCCATTTAATGTAGTCAGATCTGAAGTGGCGATATCTGTATTAGAAGTATCCACATACAGGTAATATTTATCTTCTCCCATAGGCAATTCTGAAAAAAGCATGGAAGTGGAACGTTCCTCTGTATAGGAAATGCCTCCCAGCAGATCGATCTGTCCATTTTTCAGCATACTCATCAGTTCTGCCCAGCTTCCCTCCACATATTCATATTTCCATCCGGTATGCGCAGCTACTGCCTGCTGGTATTCGTAGCTGTAGCCTCTCCTCTGACCGTCTGGTCCTGTGGTATTATAGGTTCCCTCATACCAGCCTACTCTGACTGTCCGAGTTTTTGCTTCCTCTGCTGATACAGTAAAGGGAAGCACAGTAATATATAAAACAAGGCATAATAAAATGCAGATATATCTCTGTACATTTAACTTAGACTTTTTCATATAACTTTCTCCAAATGATTTTGTGGCTGCCCGGTGAAGATATCCCAACAGATTATTGCCTTTTTCATTTACTTCATCCGGGTTATGGAAACGTATAACATGTTCCTGCAGATATCATACCTTATTTTCCATCATTGCAACAGCCCTATATTTATTTTTTATACTCATTTTTCAGTTTTCAGATAATCTTTCCCTGCCAAAATTCACACACACTCCAAAAGATAGTCAAATGAATAGTTTGATATCAGAAATCCATTGCAAATTGTCCAGAGATACCATAGCGATTGAGCTCCGAAAATATATATAAAATTTTATATATGTATTGACATTGTGGTAGCATCGAAGTATAGTATATATAAATTTATATATATATACTAGGAGGTGATTCAATGTATTTTCCGGTATCAGCATTATTGATTGAATATATGATACTGTCAGTGGTAGAAAGCAGGGATTCTTATGGCTATGAGATCAGTCAGACAGTGAAGAAGGCTGCTGACATTAAAGAATCTACGCTCTATCCCATATTGAAGAAGTTACAAAGTGCAGGATATCTGACTACCTATTCGCAGGAGTATCAGGGAAGAAAGAGAAAATACTATTCCCTTACAGAAGAAGGCAAGGCACAGATTGCATATCTGAGCAATGAATGGCAAATCTACAAAGACACTGTAGATGGGATTATTGAAGGGAGGATAAGAGGTTGAGCAGAGAGGAATATTTAAACCAGCTGCATAAATATCTGCGGAAGCTTCCGAGACAGGACTATGAAGATGCAATGGAATATTTTACCGAGTATTTTCAGGAGACAGATGAGGAAGGAGCAGAAGAACTGATGAAAGAACTTGGTACGCCGAAGGAGGCTGCCAGAGAACTGATGGCGAATCTTCTGAATAAGAAAATAGAAGATCATCAGAATTATGAAACAGATGGACAGACCAGAGCAGAACAGAAAGGTTCCGGAAAACATGTGGTATGGATAGCGCTATTGGTATTATTTGCAGCACCGGTAGGAGCTCCGCTTCTGGCAGCATTTGCTGCAGTCGTTCTTGCATTAGTTGTGTGTGTATTTGCAATTTTGTTATGTGTAGTTTTATGTCTGATGCTTATTGGCGGGAAAATCCTTGTCCGCGGTATACTGGCAGTCCCGTTTTCTATGAGCGGTTTTGCAATGCTTACAGGAAGTGGGCTGTTGGCTGTGGGCGCTGGCATCCTTGGTGTACTGTTGTGCGTATATCTATGTAAATGGAGCAGCATGCTGATTGCGAAGCTGGTACGCCGGATCACAGGCAGAAAGAGAGAGAGGTTAGAACGATGAAAAGATGGGCAAAGGCATGGCTTGCAGTAGGAGTCGGATGCTGTGTATGTGGTGCAGCTTTGACGGGCATCGGTGTTGCGAGCGGTGGAAGTAAATATGTGAAATCAGCAGATTTAAACAAAATGGATGGAGCTGCAAAAAAAAGCGATAATGAGATGGTTCTTGAGAAAACAAAGCTTGATGATTTCGACTCAGCAGACATCTCCATGACAGATATGAATTTGCAAGTAGTCAGTTCAGATGATCAGTACTGTTATATTTCTTATCGGGCATCCGATCAGAAAAAGGATCCGATCAGTTATCAGGTAAAGGATGGTAAATTAAGGATTCAGGAAAATAACAATGATGGGAAGACTTATTATCATGTTGATATCGGATTTTTGTCGGGTCTTTTGGGTGAAGGAACACTTACTACAGATGAAAATGTGGTAACCATTTACGTGCCGGAAGGTCAGAAATGGAAGCTTGCAGATATTAAATCGGATATGGGCAATATATTGCTGAATGGATGCGAAATCGAAAATGGAGCCGTTCAGACGGATTCAGGAGATGTATTTTTTAAAAATTGTGATTTCAATAATCTGAAAGTGAAAACGGATATGGGTGATCTTTGTTTTATTGGTAAAGAAAACGTGATGCGCACATGGAACATACAGGTGAATACTGATATGGGAGATATCAATGTAGATGATACGCTGACCGGTAAGATGGTGGAAGACCAGGATGACTGTGATATTTCTTACACACAGAAAGGAACGGGCGGAAATCTGGCGATCCAGACTGACAGTGGAAATATAAGGCTGAAGTGCAGATAACATTACTGTTTACTTCATTCTCAACAACAGAGCCTTTCCCTGAAATTTTCCGATTGACATTCAAAAAGGAATGCTGAATGATTTTTCAAACACGCTCTAATACGCTCATTCTTTTTGACTGAAAATTTCTATCTAATCATAAAATATAAATAAACATATCAGGGTCAGAAGTTTCCAAAATCTCATCGTATAAACACGAATAATCTAAGAATCTTCTGACCCTGATATTTATTTTATTTGCGTTCTACAATATGATAGTAAGAACGCGCCGTCATAAGATAAATCAACCCATACACAACAGCAAAGATCAATACTGTTCCCGCCGTACATCCAATAAACAGCTTCGTATTTGTCATTCCAAAGAGCAGGAGCATTCTTCGGATCATTGGAAATGCCATGGTAATATGAAGCATTGCCATTAACAGCGGGAGGAAAAATACCATCAGAATCTGTCTGCGGACAGAACTTCTGACCTCCCGGCGGCTTAATCCAACCTTCTGCATGATCTCAAATCGTTTCTGATCTTCATATCCTTCAGAAATCTGTTTATAATAAATAATCATAGCTGTTCCCATAAGGAAAAGAGAACCGAGAAAGATTCCGATAAACAAAAGAGAACCATTATCCGCATAATAGGACTCATATTCCTGCTGGCGGATTCCGGAAGTTATCCATGAGTTTTCTGACAAGCCTCCGTTTTTCTTCAAGTCTTTAACAACCTCCATTACCGGGGTTCCAAAATCAATCTTATCTGTCTCCGAACCGGTAATATCCAGACCAAGATGAAGTGTCAGATCCTCTCCCGCAGGAGCAGAAGAAACGCCTTTATACATTTCTGTACGCATCTCATCAAATTTCTTAAAATCTTCATCTGTAACAACCAGCACTGCATTATCACTGACTGCATCTTCGCCACAGGTCAGGGGATTCTTATCCAGCCATTTTTTCACTGTAAATTCTGTCTCATCAACAGTAACTGAATCTTTCTGCACAGTTGAAGGATACCATGCAAAAATTTCACCATCATTAAGATTTGCAGAAATTCCTGTAAGTCTTTCATATTCTGCCTGATTTAAAAGAGAAAGTACCAGTACCGAATCAGAATTTCGAATAGTATTTGCTGGTTTTATCAGAATCTGATCACCGTTTTTGCTGCATACGATATCCAGATAGATTTCCTCCACAGACTTTTCTACCGGAACTTTATTATCCGCAATAGCTTTTTCAAAAGCCTCTATTGCGGTCTGACATTCATCTTCGCTTATGCTGGTAACAGACATATCAACATCATACGGATAGCGATTCAGCATAATATCATTCATTCCGAAATAAATGGAAACTGTCATGGAAATCATAAGCAGAACACCTGTACTTAGTATACAGATACTTGCCAGACCGATTGCGTTCTGCTTCATTCGATAAAGCATTCCCGATATGCTGATAAAATTTCCAGTTCTGTAATAAAAACTCTTTCTGCGTCGGAGAAACTTCAGAATCACAATACTTCCTGCGGTAAAAAGCAGATAAGTCCCTGCCATAACAAGAATAACAGCAAGAAGAAATATCGTAATTGCCTTGATTGGAGATTCAGTCGTAACCGCAAGGTAATAGCCTGCGCCAAGGCAGATAAAACCAATCAACGCCATAAGCCATTTTGCTGCCGGCTCTTTTTCTCCGATATTATTACCGCGAAGTAATTCTACCGGACGGCTTAAATGAATTTTCGCAAGGTTCAGAAACAGAATCATCAAAAATACGATGCCAAACATGAACAGACAAGTAAAAATCCCCTTTACTGAAATATAAAATCCAAGCACTGAAGGGATATGAAGCAGCTTTAACAGCAAAAGAAGTGCCAGCTTACTTCCAATAATTCCGGCTGCAATACCGCCGGCAAGTGAACCTATTGAGGTAATGATCGTTTCAAGAAACATTACGATTCCAATGTGATTTCTTTCCAGTCCAAGAATATTATAAAGACCTATCTCTTTCTGCCTTCTCTTCATTAGAAAACTATTACTGTAGATCAGAAAAATAATACAGAAGATCTCTACGACTATCTCTCCTGTAAACACGATCATACGCACTTCATCCGCCTGACGCACTGCCTGATCCAGTGTCGGGCAGTCACGCAGAAATTCCATCATATAAATCATTGCAATACAGAAAATACAGGTGATCATGTATGGAATATATGTGCTTTTGTTGTTTCGGATATTCTGTTTTGCAAGTCTGGAAAAAATTCCCTTATGCATGCTGCTCACCACCTGTCGTAAGTATCGTAAGCGTATCCGCGATCATCTGATACATTTCCTGACGCGATTTACTGCCTTTGTATATCTGATGAAAAACTTCTCCGTCTTTGATGAAAAGAACTCTGGACGCATGGCTGGCTGCCTGTGCACTGTGTGTGACCATGAGGATTGTCTGTCCCTCTGCATTGATTTCACCAAATACGGAAAGAAGTGCTGATGCCGCCTTTGAATCAAGTGCGCCCGTCGGTTCATCCGCAAGAATCAGTTTGGGATTCGTGATCAACGCCCTTGCAACAGCAGCACGTTGTTTCTGACCACCGGAAACTTCATATGGAAATTTATCCAGAAGCTCTGTGATCTTAAGAGCCTGCGCAATCGGGCGAATTTTCTGTTCCATCTCACGATAATCTTCTCCTGTAAGAACAAGTGGAAGATAAATATTATCTCTCAGGCTGAATGTATCCAGCAGATTAAAATCCTGAAAAACAAATCCAAGATTTTTCCTTCGGAATGCTGATATTTCTTTTTCTGTAAGGTATACGATATTTTTTCCTTCCAGAAGAACCTCTCCGGATGTCGGACGATCCAGAGACGCAAGAATATTCAGCAAGGTTGTCTTACCGGAACCAGATTCCCCCATAATCGCGACAAACTCACCTTCCTCTACAGAAAATGTAACATTTGAAAGCGCCTGTACCTTGTTTCCCCCGAAACGTGTACTGTATATTTTTTTGATATTTGTAACTTCAAGCAAAGCCATAAATGGGGCTCCTTTCTTTTAATTGATACCGTAAGTATAAGGATTTTTTACGGCTTCTGCCATCGAAACAGGTTACATTATATGAAAAAACCTTACATTTCTGTAAGGTTTCGTGTCACTTAGATATTAGTAAGTTTCCATCCATTATTAGGTAGTTTTCCGGTTGAAGCATAGAGCTATCTTATATTAATTCGAAAAAATTAATACATATCCAAATCTTTACCAGAAAATTCAAGAAATACTTTCGTTCCTTTTCCTTCCGTAGAAGTTATATAAAGACGATGTCCCAGTTTGCGCATAATCTTGTTGCTGAGATACAGTCCGATACCTGTTGCGCGGTTATCATCCCGTCCATTTACCCGGTGTAGCCTTTTTCGAAAATTCGCGGAATATCTTCTGCACGAATACCAATTCCGGTATCTTCAATGACCAGTGTAAGGTTTTCTACTTTATTGCAGTCATCATTTCCTATCGAAATGCTTACATCATCTGTATCCAGAGATAATTTTTTCTCCAGATAAATTCGGATTCCTCCGGTTCGGGTATATTTCAGGGCATTGGATAAAATTTGTCCGATCACAAATCCCAGCCATTTTTCATCCGTCAGAACATCCTGCGAAATACTTTCATAAGTAAGTGTGAGTTTCTTTGAGACAAAAATTCCTGCATATTTATGAATCTGATCACGTATGATCCGGTCAAGAGAACAACGGGAAAGTTTGAGATCCGAAGACATATCCTCTGTCCTTAGATAACCAAGAACCATCTCCACATACTGCTCAATTTTAAAAAGTTCCGAAAGTTTCTCTTTATTTTCCTCAGGACTCTCCTGAAGCAAAAGTCGCAGTGCAAAAATCGGCGTTTTGATCTGATGTGCCCACATCGTATAATAATCTGTCATGTCTTCAGACGACTTCTGGCTGGCATTCTCCACATCGATACGCATCTGATTTAACTGCTGCATAATTTCCTGTTGGAATCTTTCATCCTGACCGACAGGAGAATCCATCTGTGAAAGATTGATATCCGGTGCAGCTGCAATCAATTCCAACTGTTCTACCTTTTTCCTGTATCTGTAAAATCCGTTCAGACACGCACAAATACCAGTTATTAACCAGAAAACAGTAGCATACACCATCGGTTCAATCGGCAGCTGATAAAGAAAGAAAATTATTTCTGCAAGCATTACAGGAAACAACTGCAGAATGATATAGAATTTAATTTTGCTTATATAATCCAGAAAAAGTTTCATAAAAAATCCTTTTATTTATACTGTCGTCTTATACCATATATCCAAGGCCTTTTTGGTAATGATAAATTCTTTCAGTCCTTCTTTTTCCAGTTTCCTGCGCAGGCGGGTAATATTCACAGTCAGCGTATTATCATCAATAAAGCTGTCACTCTCCCATAGTTTCGTCATAATCGCATCTCTGGAAACAACCTTTCCGGCATGCTCCATCAATATTTCCAGAATGCGAAGCTCATTTTTCGTAAGATCAATATCGTTTCCATTCCACGTCAGTGTACAGCGGGAAGGACTCAGAACAACCCCTTTATATTCCAGAACATTTCCCGGAGTTCCAAAGGAATATGTGCGGCGCAGAATCGCCTGAATTTTTGCAGTCAGTACATCCATATCAAATGGTTTTGCAATAAAATCATCTGCGCCACGACTCATTGCCATAACCATATTCATATTATCTGCCGCCGAAGAAATAAAGATAACCGGAACCTGAGAAATTCTGCGTATTTCTTCACACCAGTGAAAGCCATTATAAAAAGGCAGCTTCAGATCCAGCAGGACGAGCTGGGGATCTCTGCGTACAAATTCCTGTATAATATTGGAAAAATCCTCCGCACAGGATACATCATATCCCCAGGACGAAAGATTCTTTTTCAGTACTTCTGAGATGATCTCGTCATCCTCTACAATAAAAATACGATACATATTTATCCCTTCCCTCTGTTCCATCACTGCTTGTATCAGGAGGGGTACAAGCCCCTCCTGATAAACTGCGGAGCAGTTATTCGGTGTAGAGCCACGCAGCGAAAGCGGATTGCGAATATCTGATTGACAAAACACTCAGGAATCTCTATCTGATAAAATGAGTAAATGCACGTTCTTCCTTCTCCGGAAGTCCAAACTGCTTTTTACCAAGTTCGATACTCTTCATCAGAAAAGTCATATTTCTGGCGAGTACACGCATGGTCTGCTTTCCTTCTTCATCCCTGTCAGCTTCTCCCAGTTCGCGTCCATGTATGCAATTCCAGTACTGGCTGGCCGCAATCGGCATGTTTGATATGGTAAAATACTTGTTCAGCTCATCAAAAGTGGCCGAACAGCCCCCACGTCTTGCACAGACCACGCTTGCTCCTACTTTCATTGTTTTATCAAAAGATGTGCTGAAAAACAGTCTGTCAAGAGTGGCAATCAATGTAGCATTTGCTGAAGCAAATATACCGGACTGGCAACCACAATTCCATCCGCTTCTTCAAATTTCGGTGCCAGTTCATTTACCACATCATCAAAAACACATTTGCCAAGTTCCACACAGCGTCTACAGGCAATGCATCCACGTACATCTTTATTGCCTACCTGTACAATTTCCGCTTCTACACCTTCTGTCTCGAATACTTTTTCATTTCTTCTAATGCAATAAATGTATTTCCTTTTGTTCTCGGGCTGCCGTTGAGCATTAATACTTTCATCATGTACCTTCCTCTTTTCGTTATTTTTTTGCTCATTCAGTAAACAATTACTATTATATACCAAACCCTATATCAATGCCATATTATCATCTATCTCATAAACATTTACAGTTGGCATTTTTCTATAAATTCTGGCTACTCTTATTGCCATCTTTTGTGCCTGTTCTTCAATATCTGTCAAATAGAATCCCTGTCCAAAATCCTTGTATAGTCTGCACTATAAAATAGCTTTTCACATATCCGCCCTTGGCCCTCCTGATAGAGCAACTGATCATGCAATGTTTATAGTAAAATGCTATCTCCTTCTTCTGATAATCTTTACAATTCCAAAGATCAACAGCAGAATCACCCCAACAGCCACAATACATATTCCGACAATCGCTATGGCAAATTTATTCGGATGTTTTACCAGATTTATGATGTTTTTGCTGTTGTCTACAACTTTTCTTTCGTGAGTTGTATCATAATATTCCGGCACGTTTGCAATTCCGTCTTTGTCTGTGTCTTCAAAGGATTGCATATACTCTGCGATTGCAGCCCAGGCTTTCAGTTCTTTTTTTCCGTCCATGACTGCATAATCTTCCAGATTCTCTATGGGATTGCCGTTTTTATCTTTAGGGACGATGGATATCAGCCCATAGGATTTGTCCAGAACAGAGCCAAGCATACGGCCAGTGTACAGGTCGGTGACAACATGATACAATTTATCGTCCTGTATTTCTTCCCTTTCCCCGTCCTTGCCTGTCAGATAACAGTCTGTTACTTTATTTAAGATCATGCGGTGGGGATTATAGGTGAAATTCATTCCACTGCAATATAATCTGGCTATTGTCATAAAATCTGAAATTGAGGCATCTACCTCTGCCACTGTTTTCAGTTCTTTTCCCGTTAAATATGCACTGATCAGAGGATAACCTGCAAGTCCGTCCTTTCCTGTTCCCAGCGAGAAGGAATTATATACCTGCTCCACTGTTATATTGCCTTTTGTATAAGTATCTCTTACAGTTCCGGCAGGTACGATCGCAACATCTACTTTTTCTCCGTCAGATTCTTCTGTATTCTCTACTGCATATACATAAGCATCTGATATGATATCTCCCAGATTTAACTCCTCATGCTTTGTTTCCATCTCACTGAGGCTGTTAAATTCAATGTCATTCTCTGCCAGAATTTCCTCTCTGGTGTAACCAAAATTGGAAAGATAATTGGTGTCAACAGTATCTGACAATTCATCTATTTTCTTCTGTGTGGCTTCATCTGCTTTGATTTCATCCGTAACCGGAACAAGCTCATAGGTATCCGTTTCCCACCGTCCATTCTCTTTCTGAGTCATGGAAATTGTTCCCAGGTTTTTCCCATATTCTCCACAGGATACGATGCAGGTATCTCCCTGCAGGATTGGTTCTGCCAACTGTGTGTGGGTATGTCCGCTGATGATCAGATCAATGTCCGGAACATTCTTTGCAAGGATTTCGTCCTCTGATACTTTTTCGTCCTCCCATGTTCCGCTATGTGATACACAGGCGATCATGTCTACATCTTCGTTCTTTTTTATTTCCTCTACTGTTTTTTTTGCTGCTTCTGACGGATCTTTGAAAAGAAGCTCGCAGGTAGGAGCGCAATCCAGAGAATCTTTGCCAAAAACACCCAGTACTGCAATCTTTACATCGCCTTTTTGAATTATCGTATAGTCTTTTACTCCATATGTCTGAAATGCTTCATAAATCTGTTTCTGCCCTTCACTGAATCCGGCTTTTTTCATTGCATCCCAGTCCACATTACACACAACCATCCCGGGAAGATTTTCCCCTGAACTGACTGCGGCGTTCAGCATATCTGCCAGACCATCGGAGCCGTAATCAAATTCATGATTTCCCAGAGTTGTCACATCACAGCCCAGATATCCAAGCATCCGCAGTTCGGCGGCCTCTGTGTCATATACAGTCTGTATCAGAGTTCCCATGGAGAAGTCTCCGCCATCCAGTATAAGTGTATCTGTATTCTCTTTCTCGTACTCATTGATCAATGTTTTCAGCCGGGCAAATCCGCCGGTCTCCTGCTGTGTCCCGTCTACAATCGTTTGAAAGCTGTTCAAATGAGAATGCAGATCATGGGTGAACAGGATATCCAGATGTTTGGGCTCCTCTGAGGCGTTTACCTGATATCCTGTCAGACCTGAAACGCTCAGCATAAATATAAATATGAATGCGAATGCTTTTTTTAATAATTTCATAAAATTCTCCTGTAATATCAAAAATGATTCCACAGTATCATTTATCTTCCCGCAGGATAATGATACCATGAAACCATTTTACAAAAAACTATAGCAATTTCATAAAATAATGCAATCAAGACAGTTCAGCAGAGTGCGAAGGACAAGGAAGATATCTGCAGGCGTGCTGACGCACGGCAAAGATATCTGACGCAGGACTTCACACTATGATGGACTGGATTGTTTGCAGTAATTTATGGAATCGCTACAATTTATCTTTCATCTCCCACAAAGAACAAAGCCATTGTTCCCGGACCTGAGTGAGCGCCGATGGTGGCTCCTACCTGATTCATGATAATCGTGTTGATCTGGTATTTTTCTTTTACTTTCTCTGCCACATAATTTGCATCGTCTTCACAGTCTCCATGACTGATAAAGATGGTATGGCAGGTGTCATGATAGCTGCCGATTTTCTCATCCATAAGCTTTACCAGCTCCTGAAGGGATTTTTTACGGCCGCGGACTTTACCGATGGCAGTGAGTTTTCCGTCGTTGTCTACATGAAGGACCGGTTTAATATTCAGCATGCTTCCTACTACTGCAGTAGTTCTGGAAATGCGGCCTCCGCGGTATAGGTGGTTTAAATCGTTGACTGTAAAAAGGTGTACCATATGAAACCTGTTCTCTTCTGCCCATTTCGCAACTGTCTCCATATCTTCTCCCTGCTCTTTCTTCTCCTGTGCAAGGTAAACCAGAAGCCCCTGACCAAGGGAAGCGCCAAGAGAATCTACCACGATGATCTTGCGGTCCGGATAGTCCTCCATCAGTCCTCTGCTGCGATACGGCTGCTATTGTATGTACCGCTTAAGGCAGAGGAAAATGCAATATGAAGAATATCTTTTCCTTCTTTCAGGTAAGGCTCCAGCAGTTGCTTTGCATTTTCAGGATTTACCTGTGCTGTGGTTGGCATGGAACCGTTTCTCATTGCCTCATAAAATTCATGCTCCGGAAGGAAATTTCCATGCGTATAATTTTTTCCATCCATGGAATAACTGAGATACATGCAGCCTACTCCATGGTCTTTGAGATATTTCTCCGGAAGATCTGAATTGTTGTCGGTGGTGATCACATATTCGCTCATGTTGTCGCCCTCTTTTTTCTGATATTTTTCACTTTCTGCCCCTTAACTGTTCAGTGTCTTAGCAACTACAAATCAAAATCCGCTGCCTGCTCAGTAATGGGCTTTTCATCTATAATAAAAATGCTTCTATTATAAATACAGATATATACAGTATAACATCAAACTATCAGCCAAACAACTACTTTTCCTTCTCAACTGCCTTAATCGCTTCCTGCAGCTGATTATCCTCATCATGGGTGATCTCGTCTTTATTCTTATTCAGCAGGCTGGTATCCAGAGAAACCTCTATATCAGGTTTGATTCCTGTTTTGTTGATGTTGTTTCCTTTTGGAGTGTAGTAGTTGGCAACAGTCAGTTTAATGGCACTTCCGTCTGAGAGCTGGCGGATGGACTGTACCACGCCTTTTCCGTAGGTGGTTGTTCCTACGATGGTTCCAATTCCATAGTCCTGCACTGCCCCGGCAAAAATCTCTGATGCACTGGCGCTGCTTTCATTTACCAGGACTGCAAGCGGAATCAGGAGTTCATTTTTGCCATCACATTTTTCCACTTCTCTGTTTCCGTCCTTATCTTCGGTGTAAACGATCAGTCCTTCCGGAAGGATTTTCCGCAGGACATCACAGACAGAATCAAGAAGTCCACCCGGATTATCGCGGAGATCCACGATCATTTTCTCCATTCCCTGTTTTTGCAGGTCATCAAAAGCTTCCTGATACTGTTCGCCGGTAACGCCTGTAAACTGTGTAATGCGGATGTAGCCGATTTTGGAATCCAGCATTTCATGGAAAACAGACGGTAATTCCACATCTGTGACAGGGACTGTGATTTCCATGGCATCTTCTGCACCTTCTCTGTGAACAGTAAGCACCACACTGTCTTTATCTGAATTGCGGACAATGTCTGCAACATCAGATACTTCATCCTCTGTAATATCTTCCCCGTCAATGGCACTGATGATGTCCCCTTCCTCCAGTCCTGCTTTTTCTCCGGGACCGCCCTCATAGCATTCAACAATCTTTACTCCGCCTTCTTTGTTCTTCTCCATAAGAATGCCGATTCCCACATAGCTTCCCTCATTGGAAGAATTCTCAGAATCGTATTCCTCTGCTGTATAATATCTGGAATAAGGATCATTCAGCCCATAGAGAAGACCTGCATAAAGCCCTTCCTGAAGCTTTTCTTCATCCTTATCTCCCAGATAGTATCTGTCTATCAGCTCTTCAAGATATGCCAGCTTTGATGTACACTTACGATCACCAAGAGCTGTTCCTTTTGCTGCAAGACCTGTTCCCGCAAAGGCACCTGTACCGATGCACGTCACAACCAGTGCTCCTGCTACTGCACCTTTCCAAAATTCTTTATTTTTCATGTCTGCACTCCTGTAAAAAAAGCCACCGGTTTATGATATGATATCATTGTTCCGGCAGCTTCATGCTTATCTGCTTTTTATTATACTCTTAAATGCTTTCTTGTTGTAAAGAAACTTCCGATCAGTCCGATTCCGATTCCAAGTCCCAGACTTATAGGAAGTAATGTCTGGTAAATCTGCCATACCGGGATGAAATCCACCACACCTGTAAGCACATTAAACCTGTTCAGAATATAGGATATTGCCCCATTATAACAGAAATAAAGTACAATCAGTGGAACTGCTGCTCCGACCACCCCCAGAACCATACCTTCCAACAGGAATGGTGCTCTGACAAATGCGTCTGTCGCTCCTATGTATTTCATAATTCCGATTTCTTCTTTACGGACTGCAATACCCACAGATACCGTATTGCTGATCAGGAATATGGAGATAATAAGCAGTAACACAATGATGGCAATGGAAATATAGGAAACCAGCTTATTGATATTTCCCAGCGTTTTTGCTGCTTCCTCAGACTGGTTGACTTTTCTTACATGTTTCAGTTCCTGTATATAGGAAACAAGTTCTGACTGCTTCGTGATATCATTCATATACACACGATAATTGGCTGAATTTGCAAGAGGATTATCGTCCTTAAATCCGTCTGCTGCCTCTGAACCCTGGAAATACTGCTCTTTATATTCCTCCCAGGCTTCATCAGCTGACTGATACTCTATTTTCTCTACTTCCGGACGTGCCTTGATCTTCTTTCCGATTGCTTTGATCTGTTTGTTTGTAGTTCCCTCTTCAAAGAATACTGTGATCGGCACTTCCTGCTCCACCTTATGTGCAATATTATTCACATTATTGACAATGGAGAAAAAGATTCCAAACAGAAAAATACAGGCAGCCATGGTGATAATGGAAGCCAGGGAAAACATCCAGTTTCTTTTGATATTTTTGACACCCTGTTTCAGAGTGTACCAGATTGTACTAGGCCTCATGATATTCTCCCTCTTTCTCGTCACTTATAATAGAGCCCTCATGCATGGTCACAACACGTTGCGCATGGAATTTACAATATCCTTATTATGTGTAACAACAACTACTGTGGTTCCTCTGTCGTTAATCTGTTCCAGAAGCTTCATGATTTCTTCGGAAGTCTTCGGATCCAGGTTTCCTGTAGGCTCATCTGCCAGAAGGATATCCGGACGGTTGACCAGCGCCCTTGCCAATGCAACTCTCTGCTGTTCTCCACCGGAAAGTTCATCCGGGAAGGATTTGTATTTGACCGCAAGTCCAACTTCCTGAAGTACCTCCGGGACACGTTTACGGATTACTCTTGTGGGACGGTTGACTACTCTCTGGGCAAACGCTACATTCTCATATACATTTCTGTCTTTCAGAAGACGGAAGTCCTGAAATACTACGCCCAGCTTACGGCGGTATTTGGCTACTCTTCTGTGTTTCATTCCTTCCAGACGTTCACCGCTTACGATAATCTGGCCGGATGTGGAATCCAGCTCTTTCATAAGAAGTTTGATCAGGGTTGTTTTTCCTGAACCACTGTTTCCTACTACAAAGACGAATTCACCTTTATCTATATGTAAGTTCGCATGGTTCACTGCCGGAAGGCCGGGACCATAGGACTTGCTTACATCTATAAGATCTATCATAGATTTTTCCTCCAATGGGTTAATGAATTTGTAACATTATTGTAATGTATGTTTTTGGGGATTGCAAGAGATTTTTGAGGATTCATAGAATGTTCACAGTAACGCAGTTACTGTTCACTCCGTGCCCAGTAACACGCTACGCGATGCACAGAATTTATGCTAATCGCATAATCGCGCGGTATGTCTCGGGTTTTCTGTGACCTTCGCTCACAAAAAAACACCTTGCGGAATACTACCAGTGAACAGTAACATAACGCAGCCAACATTCATTCCAAGTTGCCTGCGGCAATGGAATTTTGGCTTGCATGTCTCAGGATATTGCATACCTTATCAATTGCAATCTCGATTTCTAACTATACACTGCAAGGCTGGATTTGTAAAGGTCAAAAATGCCTGCGGCAGCAATTAAAGCTGTGGCAGGCATTGAAGTTTTCCTTCTATTATAATATATCAGTATTCCAGTGTTTCCATATATTTCATATAACGTACTACCATGAGTGCAATCTTGAATGTAATGGCATCTTCAAAAACGCGGAGATCAAGACCTGTACTCTTCTGGAGTTTATCGAGGCGATAGACCAGAGTGTTTCTATGGATGTAAAGCTGTCTGGATGTCTCTGAAACATTGAGGCTGTTCTCGAAGAACTTATCAATTGTGACCAGAGTCTCTTCGTCAAAGTCATCCGGGGATTTGCCACCGAAGATTTCTTTGATAAACATCTTACAGAGTGGGATCGGGAGCTGGTAGATCAGTCGTCCGATTCCCAGAGAGCTGTATGCGATCACTTCTTTATCTCCGAAGAAAATCTTACCTACATCAAGAGCCATGCGGGCTTCTTTATAGGAACGTGATACTTCTTTCAGTTCATTGACGATAGTACCGTATGCCATATGTGTCTTACCGTCATTTCCCATTCCAAGAGTATCAAGGATAGTATGTGCAAGCTGATCCATCTCAGGATAATTCTCACCATCTTCAAGTTCCTTGACTACGATAATACTTTTCTCATCTACTGCTGTGATAAAGTCTTTACTTTTACCGCCGAAAAGACTCTTCACGCTTTCCATGGAGCTGTGGTCTTTCTCCTGTGGCATTTCAAGGATCATGACTACACGGCGGACATCTGCCTCAATGTGCAGTTTCTTCGCACGATTATAAATGTCAACAAGAAGCAGGTTGTCAAGAAGCAGGTTCTTGATAAAGCTGTCTTTGTCAAAGCGTTCTTTATACGCTACGATCAGATTCTGGATCTGAAAAGCAGCGAGCTTGCCAACCATATAAGTATCTTCATCGTCGCCATGGGCAACCAGTATATATTCCAGCTGATAGTCATCACAGACTTTAAAATACTGGAACCCCTTTACAAGCTGGCTGTCGGCCTGTGATTCTACGAAAGCCTGTACATCCTGTGTTGCAATGGAAAAATCTGTAAAAGTACTTGCAAGCACTTTGCCTTCTGTGTCGAGTACACAAAATTCTGTTCTGGAAATTTCTTTTAACCCTTCAAGAGTATTCTGAAGCACCTGATTCGATATCATCTGATTTCAATCCCTTCTCATCCTATAGTGTTTATTTTCCGTTTTAACTATAAAACCTTATACCTGTATTGTATTTTAATATATATTTACCAAAAATGAAAGAGGAAAGAGAAAAAAATTTACAATTTTTTTATATATTTTTTTGTATTACTTTTTTTCAATAAAACCTTCTCCATGAACTTCCCTGGCATCTGTCACTATCACAAAAGCTTCCGGATCAATTTCATCTACTTTTTCTTTAAGCATTACGATCTCTTTTTTATTTACCACGCAGAAAAGCATCAGTTTATCCTGTCCTGAGTACATTCCTCTGGCACTGATGCCTGTTACACCTCTGTCCAGATCTTTCATGATCATATCTGCTATTTCTTTTGGCTTTGCTGTAATGATATAGGCAGCTTTTGAGAATTTCAGACCTTCAATCAAACTGTCAGATACTTTTGTCACCAGATATACCGCAATAATCGCATAGAGTGCCTTGTGGATGCCAAACACATACATACCCACCAGTACAACGCCTGCATCTATAACCTGCATGATCTGTGCGATTGAATAGTGCTGCAGATATTTCTGGATGATAGCTGCCATCATATCGGTTCCTCCGGTTGTTCCACCGCCCAGAAAGACAAGACCGATTCCCACACCCTGGATCACACCACCGTAAAGTGCGGCAAGAAGAAGATCATTGCCAGCAAGATTCCATACAGGTTCTATTGCAAGCCAGGTGGACAGAGCAATTTCTCCTATCAAAGCTTTTTTTACAAAGGAGAATCCATTAATCTTCCATCCGATCAGAAACAGTGGAATGTTCAAACCCATATTTGTTACCCAGAGAGGGATACCACCGTCAATGATTCCCTGACTCCCTGCTTTTATAATGATCGCGATACCTGAAAAGCCTCCGGTTACCATACCTGATGCATCAAATACGGAATTGATCGCCAGTGCCATTAATCCGGTTCCTGCTATGATCATCAGATATTCCAGAAGCTGTGATCTTTTTCCATTTACTAACTTCATTCATTCGCCTCCTAGTATTCTGCAAAAATAATATTTGTTTTATGCTTTCATGAGAGTCAGCCAGAGATACCACTTTATCACTGTGCCGTAATTATCCTTCCATAAACCACAAGAACGGCAGCAATCCACGAAGGACTGCTCCCGCTCTTATTCTTACCTTATTTTCCAGGCTTATTGATAAAATTTACAAAATGATAACTCTCCATTATCTGGAAGTATTTAATGATCCTTGGATATAAAGGCTCTGCCTTCTCCCCAAATTCGTCTTTTACCAGTGCAGCAATATCTTCCACTGTCTTCCTGCCATCTATGAGAGGCCAGATAAATGTACCATTGTCATCCAGATGTATCTTCGTATATCTGGGTTTTCCAAACAGCTTCTGGGCAATCGTGTTAAACGCGCCCTTATTCTCTATTTCCAGCACCATTCTCCCCTGATATCAGTATCGCCAGCGAAGCTGTGTACTGCGCTCAGGAATGAGATCCAGATAATTGATCTGTATTTCTTTTTCTTTTGTTCATTTAGATATTATCATCCCCGCCTGATCAGCTTCTTTCTTATTCCAGTAC
>ENA-OQDE01000464-OQDE01000464.1-human-gut-metagenome-genome-assembly--contig:-NODE-464-length-24205-cov-3.018523_pt1 | contig 24205 bp, 28 predicted proteins | sample MGYA00242768_ERZ504595 | MGnify/ENA primary metagenome ERZ504595 (study PRJEB26092, sample SAMD00036307) | human gut metagenome | host: Homo sapiens | study: EMG produced TPA metagenomics assembly of... | reverse complement strand
CCAGTACATCAGATACGGAAAGCCCGGTCTCCGGGTCAACGGTTTCCTGCCCTTCGCTTTCCTCCAGTGCTGCATCCAGTTCCTCTTCCGGAAGAACTTCGGTGCTTTCTACTGTTTCCGTTTCTGGTTCAGCCTCTGTGACTGGTTCTGCGGCAGATTCCGTCTCCATGGAAGTTTCTGTTGTTTCACTCTCTTCTGCAGATAACGTCTGCGAGTCTGCCTCATCATCATCTGCCGCTTCCTCTGTACCACCAGAACCGGCATCTTCGCCGCCTCCTTCTGAAGCAGCCTGCACTTCTGTTTCCGCCTCTTTCACGATCAGGTTCCTGCTGATCTGGTACTTCGGATGTGCCTCATTGACCGGCTCCACGTAGTAGACGGCTTTATAACTGTCTGCGTGGTCTAAAGCAAAATCCTTTCCCTCTTCATTCTTAGCTTCCTCAAAAGTGACTTTTACTTTTTTGTCATCTTTGATCTCCAGCCCGGTAAAATCACAGGTGACATCAAATTTACTGCCAACAGTAATTTCATAATCTTTGGCTTTTACCACTTCATCTTCGTCCAGCAGATCCTTGACCTCTTCATAAAGGGGCGGCTTTTCTTCCGCTTTGGGTTCTGCCGCATACGCTGTCATGGGCGATAACACCGTGGATAACAGCGTCATCCCTGCCAGAAATCCGGATACAAGTTTCCTTAAATGTCCTGTTCTTCTCATAGATCATGTCCTCTCTTTCATTTTTTATATGAAAACAGACAGCCTTTTAGCTGCCTGGTTCCTAACTACCGCTGGGGGAAATGCAGGTTAAACTGTGCTTTTCCCTCACTGTCAGCTACCATTTCTACGGTAGCTTCATAACTTTTCCCGGTTCTTTTCGATACCAGGTCTTTGTAATGGACTTTGCCTTTCTTCAGGAATTTTTTTGCCGTTGCTTTGTCCATCTTCTTCCCCTGGCTTGCAAGGAAATGGTCATCCTTCCACAAAGAAAAGCGGCATTCCTGCCCGGTGCAGTAATAATTCTTCTTCCCTTCCCGGACATCACTTCCACAGACCGGGCATTTCCCGATCACTTCTCCCTGGCGGTTCCCGGAAAACGGCTGCTTTCCTCCTCTGAAATCGAATGGTAACGGGAAATCAATCCTCCCATCATATCCGTGATCCCATTTAAGAAATGCTCTGCCGTCTCTGTCCCTGTGCGATATGGTTTAATGCATCTCCCACTCTGCTGTCATCTTCGGGACGTTGATCTCATCCGGAAGGACTGTGACCAGTACATTCCCCGCATCTGTCGGCACCAGATTCTTCTTTTCCCTTTTTACAAAGCCAGACTGAATCAGTTTTTCAATGATGCTGCCCTTGTTGCCGGAGTACCAAGTCCTTTCTTTTCCGTATCTTCGATCAGTTCTTCGTTCCCAGCACGTTCCATCGCAGAAAGCAGGGTATCTTCTGTGTACTGTTTCGGTGGCTGTGTAAAATGCTCCGATACAAAAGAATCACAAGGACCGTAATGCTTGCCTGCCCAGATATCCAGCTCCGGCTCTTCTTTCTCACTCTTTACGCCAAAGAACTGTTTCATTCTATTTTCGATTGCCTTGAATCCTTCCTGCTTTGTTTTCTTTGCCGTGAGATAAAACGTATGATAATTACAGGTAATCTGACATTTATGGCTCTCATAAATATAAGGATCTGCGGTTGCTGTCAGTACCCTGGCACTGATCAGATACAAAATCTTGCGGTTTCGCTCTTTCAGTTCACCAATATCTGCTTTGGCTACTTCCATGGTTGGGATAATCGCATGGTGATCAGATACTTTCTTTGAATTTAATACCTTACTCACGTCCGGCTGATATTCCAGGCCTTCAGCATAAGGCATTTTCCCAAATAACATCTGAATCAGAGTTTCTGTGCTTTCTCCCATCTCATCTGTCAGATACTGGCTGTCTGTTCTCGGATAAGTGACAAGCTTCTGCTCATACATCTCCTGCACAGCATCCAATGTCTGCTGTGCGGTATAGCCAAACATTCTGTTAGCTTCCCTCTGCAGGGTGGTCAGATCATAGAGTTTTGGAGGGCGGACCGTTTTCTCTTTCACATCATCCTTCTCCACTTCGCACATACGCTCCTGACACTCTGCAGCCACTTTATCTGCATCTTCTTTTTTCTGAAAATGCTCTGTGACCGCATCCATATCGTCAAACTTGATATGAGCCATATAATATTTTTCTTTGGTAAATTCCTTGATCTTCTGATTTCGATCCACAATCATGGCAAGTGTTGGTGTCTGTACTCTTCCAACTTTCAGATTCTGGTTATACAGAACGGAAAAAAGACGGCTCGCATTGATTCCCACCAGCCAGTCTGCCTTTGCCCTGCAAAGTGCTGACTGATAGAGACTGTCATAACACGAACCGTCTTTTAATGACGAAAATCCATCTTTAATTGCCTGTTCTTCCATGGAAGAGATCCAGAGTCGCTTCATCGGCTTTTGACATCCTGCCTGCTCATACACCAGACGGAAGATCAGCTCACCTTCACGTCCTGCATCAGTTGCACAGATCACTTCATCTACTTTGGAATCTCTCATCAGTTTCTTTAAGATTCCGAACTGCTTCTTTGTGCCCTCCAAAATCTTGTGTTTCCAACATTCCGGCACAATCGGCAGATCTTCATATCTCCATTTTTTATATTTTTCATCGTATTCCGATGCATCACATAATCCAACCAGATGTCCTACGCACCAGGAAACGATATAACCGTTTCCCTCCACGTAGCCATCTTTTCTTGTTCTGGCTCCAAGCACGGAAGCCAGTGCCATCGCAACCGATGGCTTTTCTGCAATCACTAATTTCATTTACTCCTGCTCCTCTTCTTCATCTTCCAGCACATTATCGTCAAAATCTTCATCTCTCAGGATTTCCGGTTCTGTACTTTCTTCCTGCTCATCTGCATCGTCTACTTCCCGTTTTTCTGACTCTGAATCTTCGGATTCATCTTCATCCTCTTCCATCTCATCCTCGTCATCATATTCATGTTTTGGTTTATAAACTTTGAAGTAATATCCTCCTGCCGCAGCTCCGACTGCAACCAGTGCAATCAAAAGATACGTTCCAAATGGACTTTTATCTTCAGGCATCTGAATATCATCCTCTACCTTATCTTTCTCGGCTGACTCTGTCGTTTCCGGTTTTTCTTCCTCTGCTTTTTTCTCTGGTTCTGCATAAACCGTATCCACTTCCGGAAGTGTCACCGAATCAGAAAGTGTGAAGTTCATCAGATCTTTTTCACTGACTTCTGTAAGAAAATACACATTATCCTGAGATTTTGAATTGTCAATAATCAGATAGAAAATCTTACCACTCTTAGTTGAAATGGTATAAAACTCTTTTGTTCCTTCCGTAGCTGTTTTAGTAACAGAATCTGCTGTCTCGCCTTCTTTATTAAGCTGTTCCTCAATACCTGTCACTGTCCGATCATCCACGGTTCCTTTTGCATCTGTCGGCTCAGAAGCCTGTGCATCCTGCGGAAGCGGTGAAGTCGTTGTTTTCTCAGTCCCAGTTGCATCTGCACTGGTCGTGGTTGCCATTGCACCATTACTGTCACTGGAAGTTTTCTGTTTCTCTGCCTGCTTCTTTGCCCATTCATAATAAGGATTCTGTAACACATACTTTTCAGACGTATTTCCGGCACCATCTGTTACCGTAATCTCAATCTGTTTTGTAGTAAAATCTTTCTGTGTCAATTGCACTCTCAGCATTCCATCCTTCAAGTCTGTATAAGTGGTGCCATTAACTGTTACTGCAGTAATCCCTGATACTGTATCATTCCCCTGAATCGTCAGCACACCATCTGTCAGGGAAGCAGAGAGTGTAGGCTTTTCCGTGTCATAACACTTAATAGAGCGATTCTGCTCATAGACCTTCCCCTCACCATCTGTAACACGCACATACACTGTCTGATTTCCAGTGATCGTGATACTTCCACTTCCGGTTACATCCTGCCAGCTTCCATCTTTTCCTGCTTTTGCTTCAATCTTTGCTATTGAGAAACCTTCCGGCATATGACTGGCATCTACCGTAACAGCAATGGTTGTTTCTCCCTGTTTCCAGCCATCCGGTTTCTCAATCGTGATTGTAGGCGTGGTATTCTCAGCTGCATAAGCAGTCTGTGTCTGGAGCAAAGGTGTTGTCAGGCAAAGAAATGTCGTTGCAGCAAGCAAGCTCTTTTTTACTCTGCTTTTAGTAATTGTTCTCTTCTTCTGTTTCATTTTTTCCAGATTCATCATCGGCTTTTGTTTCCTCCTTCTGTATTTCTACCCTGCCGGGCAGTTCATTTTTCATTCTCTTTTTGAAAGCTTCCAATTCCGGAATACTCATATCCATTGCACGGATAATTCTTACAATTTCCAGATTTTCCGCTTCTGTTTTTGCAATCTCCGCAGCTTGAACCGCTTTAAATCTGCTTCATATCTGGCTTTGGATGCTTCCATTTTCTCTTTGGCTTTCTCATAATCTGCCGTTGCTTTTTCAAGACTTTTCATCGGTTCTCCTTTCCGGACGACTGATGCAGCCGCCCTTTTTTCTTACCATCGTCCAAATCCATAGAAATGGCTCTGCCAGTATGGGGAATTGATGGACGTATACTGCACCGGATGTCCACAATGGATCATCTGACCATTGCCTACATAGATTCCGATATGCGTTACCGGCTCCCCGGCGTCGTAAGTTCCAGTAAAGAAAATCAAATCTCCCGGCTGCGCCTCCGACTGGGATACTGGTGTACAAATGTTGTACAGTCCCTGTGCTGTTAATCTTCCTGTATTCCTTACACCAGAGTTTGTTAGACAGTAGCTTACAAATCCAGAACAATCGAATCCACTTGGGGAGTATCCACCCCATACATATGGTGTTCCAAGATATCTCGCTGCTTCATTTAACAAACGCTGTGCTGCTTCACTGGTATATTCATTGCCGCCAAAGCCTGCCCCTTCTCCAGTTTCCAGATAAAAGATCGGGTTTAACCGCTCTCCATTTTTCAGAAGTTCAATATGAAGATGGCTTCCTGTGGAATTACCAGTATTTCCTACAAGACCTATCTCATCACCTTTCGTGACGGATGCTCCTGCAGATACACTCCGGCTGCTTAAATGTGCATACCGCAGTTCATAGCCTTTACTGTCCTTGATCACAACATAATTGCCATAGCTGTCGTTATAAGCAGAAGTTGTAACCGTTCCGGTCAGCCCTGCCATTACTTTTGTCCCTTCCGGTGCTCCGATATCCATACCATTATGAAGCTGATTTGCTCCTGATATTGGATGAATCCTGTATCCATAATAGCTAGTCACACTGGAATACCAGTTAAAATCAACCGGTGTTGCAAACATCTGCAGGTTGCCTTTGGTATCGTTGTAGGCACTGAACAGTTCTTTCTGGAAAAATCCCAGCCTGTCCTGACAGATTGACATCAAGTTTCCACTATTTAAGGTGACATTCAGCACATCTACATCTCTTGTCCTGGTCACTTCCACTTCATTGCTTCCATTATCATCTGCCAGATAACATTCCCATGTTTGATGTCCATGTGCAGATGCTGCCGCATGACTGTCATAATAGACATCAAACTGTACACCGTATCTTGCGAAAGCTCCGGTATCTTCTACAGTATATTCGACACCATTCATAACTACCTTTGTTCCCATTGGTACAAACGGATTGGAAGCATCTACCGCTAAAGTATGATTGGCAGTTGGATATGCTCCACTAGCAGTCGGTCCTCCGCTCCAAATACCACAACAAATTGGGCAGTTACAATACCCACTGGTCACAACCTGTCCCAAAGATTCTCCAACTCTTACAGTTGCTGTCTCTGTCACAGTCTCATTGACTGCTTCTGTTTCTAACCGATACTGCAATGCAAAAAGAGCATCCAGTTCTGGCTTTACCTGTTCAAAGGTAATTCTTCATACTTTGCTGACAAATAACTGATCAGGATAAACGGATCATGCTCAATAGGTCCGATGTTATATCGGTATTCCTCATGTCCTGGTTCTTCAGATTCCATGTTGTTGATCCGCTCCTGCAGATTAGCTTCCAGCTGTGTGTAATACAGTTCCGCTTCCCGGATTGCCTGATCCGATGACAGATAACTGGTTCCGGTATAAGTGATCACATTTTGTAAAAACACTGCAGAGCAAGACGTGACATTCGTTATGATCAGAAACATCAATCCGATCAGAACTGCTACACTGATATACACCTTCCGGTTTTCTTTAAAGAAGTTGGTGACCTTACCGCCAATCTTCTTAATATAATCAATCGTACCTTTTGTAGCTGTTCCTACTGTCTGTTCACTTCGCTTAGCTTTGGCATAATCCCGTTTGATCTGTTGCTTCTGAATCTGTTTTTCAGCTTCTTCTGCTCCTGATGGCTGCCGCCAGTGTCTGTTTCTCTACCTGTCTCTCCAGTCTGCTTCTCTTTCTGGAAGCCTCTGTTTCCTTCGTCTGGCACTTCTCTGTTCCAGCCGGTAAATACCTTCGCCGCCTTCTTCCAACTTATGGGCACCTTCTACCGCCGCATTATCGTCTTCATTTTTGCTGATCTCACGGTGCAATGCTACGGAAGTTGCACTTCCTGCTTTCTTGACAACAGAAGCTTTTTCTGTTTTCACAGATTCCCCTTCACCAAACTTCAAACGGGATTTTTTCTTTCCAGGAGATTCTCCTTCATTTGCCTGATAGACCTGTGCTTTCTTGGAATGCTGCTTTGCTTCCTTTTTCTTTCTTGCTTCTTCATAAGAAAACTTTTTGGCTTTTTCTTTCTGTTTCTGATGGTGGAAATTGACTCCATCCGTATCCATCTGGTTCAATTTCTCCATATCTTTGTCATTTTTCACAGAAGCACCAGTTTCCTCATAAGCAACTTCAAACGTTGTTTTTGTTTAGGCTTTTTGCTGCCACCGGTCTGATTTCTCCGGCTGTCTCCCCTGTTTTCTGATAGATCAGCACGTTTATCTTTCAGTCTCTCTAACTGTCCGACTTCGGATTTTTCTGCAAGTCTGGATTCTTTTCCGACTTCAGCACGGATTCTTTTTCTATTTTGCTGTTTACTACTCTGTCCAAAATCCTCACTTTGCTTCTCTGTCCGTATCAGTTCCGGTGCATCTCTGGATTTTTGCACAGAGGGACGAATATTTTTCCCACTCCGTTCAGACTGGCGGGGAGACTTATCCACAAGGTTTTCTTCTTTTTCCCCCTGTTTTCTTCCCATCTGCACATCACTGGCACGGTTACTGACACGAACAGAAGATTTATCTGTCAGGTTTTCTTCCACCAGACCATCCTTGGTCATCTTTTGGACTTTCTTGTCCCTGACTTTCATTCTCTGTTCTGCCACTACTTACTCCTCCTTCTTCGGATACCCTTTCCCTGCCTGTAATAAGCAGAGAAAAGCGATGCCGAAAACAGCACCGCCACTAAAAGTTAATACATATGAAATTGCTCGTAACATTGTTTTCTCCTTTGATTTAACCTGCTTCGGAAGTCTCCTCTAAGCGGGTTGTCATGATTTTATAGAGGGAATTCTTCGGGAATCTGTCTACAAATGGGATAATGACATTTCCATAGAACAAAAGTCCTTCCCCCTCATTACTGTTGGTTACATAGGACAGCTGGGTTGGTGAGATATTCAGCTGTTTTGCCAGAATCTGCCTGTCTCCGGAAGCCTGATTGAGCATATAAATGAAGTCTGAGTTTTCAAAAATGTTCTCAATTTCCCTGGAAGACAGCAAATCCTTAATATTCTGGGTGATGCCAGTTGGAATACCACCCCATTTACGGAATCTCTTCCATATCTCCACACTATAAGCTGCGGTCTGCTCTTCCTTCAAAAGAAGGTGGAACTCATCCACATAATATCTGGTGGACTTATGGGCAGAACGGTTCATCGTTACCCTGTTCCAGACCTGATCCTGGATTACAAGCATCCCGATTTTTTTCAGCTGCTTACCAAGTTCCTTGATGTCAAAGCATACAATGCGGTTATTGATATCCACGTTTGTCTGATGATTAAACACATTCAAAGAACCTGTAACATAAATCTCCAATGATGTGGCCAGTCGCTGTGCTTCCGGTTCTTCCTGTTTTCTCAGAAGATTATATAAATCCTCTAGGATTGGCATCTTCTCAGGTACTGGATCGGCAAGGTATTCCTGATATACTAACCGCACACAACGGTCAATAATGGTCTTTTCTACCGGCTCCAATCCATTCTTTCCTCCAACAATCAGTTCACACAAAGACAGAATAAAATCTGCTTTCAGTGACAGTGGATTGTCTTCCTCGGAATAATTCAGATTCAGATCCATTGGATTGATATACTGGTCAGATACCGGCGAAACTCTTACCACCTGCCCATGCAGCGCCTGCACAAGTGCCGAATATTCGGCTTCTGGATCACAGACAATGATATCGTCCTCCGTAATCAAAAAGCAGTTTGTAATTTCCCTCTTTGCTGAGAAGGACTTACCGGAACCTGGTGTACCAAGAATCAGTCCATTCGGGTTCTTCAAACGTTTCCGATCAACCATGATCATGTTGTTGGATAATGCATTCAATCCATAATAAAGAGCTTCCCCTTCCTGGAACAGTTCCTGTGTCGTAAATGGCACGAAGATCGCTGTTGAAGATGTGGTAAGCCCTCTCTGAATTTCAATCCGATTGACTCCCAGTGGAATACAGGACATGAGTGCTGCTTCCTGCTGATAATCCAGTTGTTTTAAAGAACAGTTATATTTCTGTGCAATTCCCTGCACCTGGAAAATATTGTTATCCAGTTTCTGACGCTTCCTTGCGGTATTCATCACCAGAACCGTTACAAGAAACATTCGTTCATTTCTGGACTGCAGATCTTCCAACAGGTTCTTCGCCTCTTCTCCATAAGTCACAAGGTCCGATGGAAGCACGTCCATATCATAACCGGAACGTACTGCCCGCTTCTGCTCTTCAATCTTCATCTTATCCAGATCTGAAATCTTGCTCTTGATCATCTTGATCGCAGAACTCTGGTCAATAGACTGGATATGAATGTTGACATTGATGCTGTCATCCACATCCAGGAAATCTGCAAGCATCCGGTCTGTAAGCTCCGGTGCCAGAATCTGCAGATAACTCACACTTCCCATCGTTCTTCCCATCAAAAATGTCTGATTCTTGGAAAAGTTAAAGGAAGTCGGTGCAATAAAATCTTTGGTCTTTAATCCTGTTTCTGGAAGCATCTTATACTGGAACTTAAATGGTTCAATCCGATCCTGGTTGAACACATGATACAGAATCTCCAGCCTTTCCAGACCATTCAGGGAATGCGCCTGTGCTCCCAAAACCTTAAAGTTATTTAAGATATCTGTTTCGATTCTTTCAAGCCTTGGTCTTGCCACCTTCAGGTTTTCTGCTTCGATTCCAAAAGTGATATACTTTGTCTTTACCAGACCATTATTTCCTTTGGAAAGCTGATTTTTCAGCATAGCACGGTACTCTTCACGAATGGCATTGAAGTCATCGTTCTGATCCGGAATATCAATACTTTTTTCAAATTCTGCCACATCCACCTGCTGATTGATAAAGGACAGCTGCACACTGATGGAAGAATCAAAGTAATTTAAGAAATCACAGTAATTTTCAAATATCGTGGTCTTATCCTCATTTAGAGCAAGCTGATAGTTGATGTCATAAAACTGAATCGTCTTGGAGAAAAAGGTCTTTGTCACCTGACAGATACCATCCTGCAGCATCCGAATATACGGAATACTCTGCTGTGCAGTTGTAGGAATGTTTTTCTGTTTCCTACGATCCCGTTCCTGCTTCTTTCTACGCTTTTCCTGTTCTCTTTCTTTTCTGCTTTTTTTGTTTCTTCTTTCCTGACGGTTTCTTTTTTCCGCCAGGGACAGACGCTCCTGCTGAGCCTCCTGCTTTGTCTTTTTTGCCATCCGGCACACCCTCCTTTTTTACAAGGGTGGAAATCTCCTGATAAAAATTTTCTGTCTTATATGGTCTTACTGCCGGACAGATAAACTTCTGTCGAATGATATTTGCCACCACTTTTTCAAAGGGAAGACCGTCTTTTTCATACATTGCCATGAAGAAAAACGGAAGCATGATCGTTACCATCAGGATGGCTGCGATACTGGAACCGATTGGTTTTCTCATGACCAGATAAAACGGAATTCCCACAACTGCGGCAAGTGAAAAGAAAATCAGCTGCCGCTTTGTCAGATTTAACGCTACTTTTGTTTTGACCTTGGTAAGGTCTTTTGGTACTGGTACATACGCCATGGTATGCGCTCCTTTCCTGCCCGTTAATGGGCATTGAATATTGATTTGCTAAGGCTTCCGGTCTTGAATAATGAAAATGCAAGAATCACGGTATAAGCCGCTACTGAAAACATTGCTGCATGAAGGTCACTGGATATGGTCATTGCATTTACTAAAACTGCATAAATTCCCACACAGACCATCATGAAGAATCCCTGAAATGCCAGTGCGAACAAGCCTTTTAAATAGTTGTTTCCGATATTACCCCATTCCTTATTGGTCATGGTGGCAAACGGAATTGGTGCTATGGAAGTATAAAGGTAAATTTCTATCATTCTTCCGTACAAGATTACCGTAATGATAATTGACAGAATGTGCATGGTAACACTGATCAACATCGTTCCATGGATAACAGGAACAAATCCCCTAACTCCATATCCTCCAGGGCATCCACAATCCGTGAAATTGCTTCTGTTGCATCCACCGCAGTGTTTCCTGATATCACCCCGGCTGCATTGTTGACCACATGCTGGCCAACATCAAGACCGCCATCGTGATATTGAACGTATTTGTCACCAGATAAATGGCTACATACGCTTTGAAGATCCAGAGGAAAATGTTATAAGTCTCAATTCATGGAAATTGTTTTTTGTGTTACCATCGTGATCAATTCATAGCACAGGACAAAGGTGATGATCAGTCCCGCAATGGGGACAATCACCGTTTGGGATATATTCTGAATCAGATTAAAAATCCCTGCATTCCATCCCTGCGGTGTCTGTCCCACCTGCCGGCTATGGTTCCCACCTGCTCATTGACAGACGTGAACATGTTATCCAAACTTGACTTAATAAGCCCGATCAGGATATCCTTTATCGCTTCCGTAATTCTCTCAATGATGGTGTTCATCTACCACTCCTCTTAAGAGAACAATGTTGCCAGCTGTGGAATCAGGGTAGTTCCCAGCAGCATGATTCCAGCACCAGCCATCAGCTGTTTGATGCCCTGGCTCTTTGCTTGTGTGTGATAAAGAAGCAATAGAAGTGTAAAATTTTTTGCCGTTCCTATCCGGCACTTAGCTACTGTGTCGGATAGGTCGGGCATTATTCATCGGGAAGTTCTACCTTGCCGACAAAGCTGTAATAAATATCAATGTCCTGTCTGCGTGTGCCGTTCTCGTCATAGCTGCACTCATGGACAACGATTTTTTCAATAAACTCCCGCAGCAGGGTATGGGTCAATTCCTCAAAGCTGGTGTACTTGCGGACAACTTTCATAAACTTTTCCGCATTAACCGTGGCTTCCTGTGCCTTTGCCAGTTCCGCTTGCAGTTCGGCGGCACGGCTCTTGACCTGTTTCTGTTCGGCTTCATAGTCTGCGGAAAGTTCCGCAAAGCGTTCATCAGAAATACGCCCAGTCACACTGTCCTCATAAAGCCGCTTGAAGATAGCGGACAGTTCCGCAATCCGCTTTTCGGCTGCGTCCAGTTCCTTTCGCTTGGCAGCGTTGCGGCGTTTGCCGCCGTCCTCGTTCTGCTCGATCAGCAGCTTCATAAACTGCTTTTTATGCTTGGCTGCATAGCTTGTCACTTTCCGCAGATTGGCGGTCACACCCGCAGTCAAAAGGTCGGTGCGGATAAAATGTGCGGTGCAATCGTGGGTACGCTTCTTGTAGTTGCCGCAGATGTAGCAATCCTGTTTTCGGGTTTTGTTCTCGTATCTCTGCTGATAGAGGACGCTCCCACAATCGGCGCAGAACAGCAAGCCGGAGAACAGACCGACTTCATCATAGCGGTTTGGACGCTTGCGCTGCTTGCGTAATTCCTGCACACGCTCCCATGTGGCAAGGTCAATGATTGGCTCATGGGTATTCTCGAAAATGACCTGTTTTTCTTCGGGATTTTCCACGCTTGATTTGACCTTGTAGGACACTTTCTCGGTCTTGAAGTTTACCGTATGCCCCAGATATTCCTTGCGTTCAAGGATATGGACAATCGTGTTGGTCGCCCACTTGTAGGGATAATCGGGGTAGTAACGGCGTGTGCTGCCTGTCCTGCGGTATTCCAATGTACCCGGTGTTGGGATTTGCTGCTCGGTCAATATACGGGCGATTTTGGTCGGACCGTTCCCGGCAAGGCACAAGCTGAAAATCTGCTTGACGACCGGGGCAGCTTCTTCGTCCACGATAAAGCGTCCGTCCTCGCCTTTGAGATAGCCATAGACCGGCTGACTTGTGATAGGCTTGCCACTCATGCCTTTGCTGCGGAAAACTGCCTTGATTTTCTTGCTCGTATCTCTCACCATCCATTCGTTGAAGATATTACGCAGAGGGGCAAAATCATTGTCGCCCTGTGCGCTGTCCACTCCATCGTTGATAGCGATAAAGCGAACGCCCCTTTGTGGGAAAATCATGTCCGTATACATTCCCACTTGGAGATAGTTTCGCCCTAATCTCGACATATCCTTGACAATGACCGTTCCGACTTTCCCGGCTTCAATATCCGCAAGCATGGCTTGAAAACCGGGTCTTTGGAAGTTCGCACCGGAGTACCCATCGTCCGTGTACCATTGGAGATTGGTAAAGCCGTTCTGTTTTGCATAGCTTTCCAAAATACGCTTTTGGTTGGAGATGGAATTACTCTCGCCCTGCAATTCATCTTCATGGGATAATCTCGGATAAAGGGCGGTAATGAGGTTTTGGGTTGTCTGTCTAATCATGGTTTCCTCCATTTCCGACAGCCAGCCCCGCTATTCCGTAAGGAAATTATATCACACGGGGCGGCTGTCTGTATAGCTGGTAAATGTGAATTTTGCTTCTTTATCGCCCGTCATTATGACGATTTTTTGGAATTAGGCTTGTCATGCAGTATAACTTGGCTTGTGTGTGGCTGCGGTTTCCGCTTCCAGCACTTTCATCATCTTATCGGCTGCGGTGTCGGTGGTATCTTTTTTGAAAAAGCCGGAAACGACAAGGACGGTGTTGCCCATGCGGATCTCTGTCACGCAGTCCGGGCGGCGTTCCGGGGTGGTGTTCTGCTTGTTCTCTGCCATAGGCAACTCCTTTCATTTCATCAATTCTTTTAGTCTGTTCAGCTTGGCTTGCGCCGTTTCACGGCGGAAGTTCTCTCCCGTAAAGAGGATAGGGGCGCACATTTCCAAAAGGCGGTCATAAATCCGGGCATGGGCGGTGTCCAGCGGATTTTGCAGGCTGTCCAATGTCAGATTGGTGGTAACGATTAAGGCTTGCGGCTGCGGTAGCGGCTGTCAATCACATTGTAGACCTGTTCTAAACCGTACTCTGTGCCGCGCTCCATTCCAAAATCATCAATGATAAGCAGAGGAAAACGGCAAAGACGCTCGATATACTCGTTGCGCCCCTCAAAGCTGGCGGTCAGGTCATTCAAAATCGCAGAGAAGTTCGTCATGCGGACAGCGACTTCCTGCTCCATGAGGCATTAGCGATACACCCGGCAAAATAGCTTTTTCCTGTGCCGACCTTGCCCCATAGCAGATAGCCGATATTTTCCTCGCGCATGATTTCCCAATGCTCCACATAGAAGTGTGCAATCTCCATTTGCAGGCATTTCCCGTTGTCGTTGGCGAAAGTCCATTCCTGCATGGTAGGATTGGTAAATCCCCGGCGTTTCAAGTCCTCCACGGTGTCAAGGTGCTTTCTGCGCTGTTCGGCGGCTTCACGCTCCAAACGCTGGGCTTTCTGGCAGTCACATTCTGCCGGGTGGCGGTCACGCCCAAACAGGGCGGCTTGCTTTTCCGGGAAGTAGGCTTCTTTCGGAGTGTGACACTTGCCGCAGTAAAGCAGTCCGTCCTCGCCCGTGTAGTCCTCCGGCTGTGGGGTAACAGCCGCCATATTCAAAACTCGTTCTGTAAACAGATTACTCATAAGCTCTCGCCCTCCTTGCAGGTGTATTCGGGTATGCCCTGTTTCGGGGCAGCCTTTGCGGTATCGTCTGCCGCCCATCTGCGGATAGTGGCGGCGTGGTTTTTATATTTCTTGCCCGTGGACGCGATATAGCCGGAAAGCCGCTCAATGTAGTACGCCCATTTTTCGGGCAGCTCCGCTTGCAGTTCGGAAAGCTCCGTATCAGTCAGAAATACATTCTCATATCTGCCATAGCTGCGGGTGAGGGCTTGTCCCTTTAACTCTCCCTCTTTTTCTAACTCTATATCTATCTCTTTCTTTATCTCTATCTCTGGTGGACGATTGTCGGACAAATGTCCGCCATTTGTCCGCGGCGGCAAAAGTGCCTTATTTTCAAGCCTTGCGGCGCGTTTCCGTTCCGCTTCGGTAGAGGATTGACCGATCATCAGCTCGATGTCGGTCATATAAAGCAGCCCGCAGTCAAGCTGCTCCACAAGCCCTAACTGCTGGAAGATGGCTAATGCCCGTTCCACCGTCCCGATTTGGTGACGGGTCAGCGTGGCTATCATCTGGCGGTATAGGGGATATGCTCGTCAAGCTGCAATCTGCCGCCATTTTTCAGCGATTTTAAGTACAGCTTCAAGAGGATATTGGAATACAAAATCCCGTCTTTCATGTCCTCCAACAGCACAATGGAATCGCTATCGAAGAAGTTTTCTTTCAGTTTGAGGTAGTAATATTTGCGGTTATCTGCCATTGGCGGTGTCCTCCCTGTGTTTCCATCTCTTAGAGAAATACCGGGGGCAGAGGACGATAATCGCCCGGAAGCTCTGCTTGCAGCCGTGTGTGCAGCCCCGGCAAAGGTCGTTATAGGTAATTCGGTTTCGGTGGTTGAGGAAAAAGCTCCATTCAAGCCGCCGTTTGTTGCTCATGCGTGGCATTGGTACGCTCCTTTCTGCCGTTTCCGTGGGTATCACGGATAGGGCGGGAAAACTGTATCTTCTCGGTATCATTTTCGGGGATTTTTTGCCCTGTACGCCCTGCTTTGAGGTCGGGGAGTATTGCGGATAGGGGGTAAGGGCATATCCCTGTTTTTGTTTGGTTTCGGTATCATTTCGGGGCGGTTTTTAACGCTCCTGTTCATGCTTTTTCTGTCGGCTCGGCTCGCCGTGGTGCATTTGGGAAAGATTGCTTTTCATGGTCTGCAACTCCCGGACACGCTCTTTATTTGCCCGGTACTCGTTGTAAAGGGCGTTCTTCTCGGCGGTAAACTGCTCGATTTCAGCCTGCAACGATTTATAGGTGGGCAGCTTGGTAATGCCTTTTTGCCGAAAATATCTTACGGCTGCGTCTGCTATGATAAAGTCGCTTTCATGCTTTTCCCGGTAGGCTTTGCGTGCCTTATCGGTTTTCTGCTTTTTCAATCCGTCACGCACATCTCTTGTCTTGGCATAGGCAAGCACCTGTTTCTGCAAGTCCTTTTTCTCACGGATAGCCGTTTCAATGGGCTTCAGCTTGGCGGTGCTGCTGTGTAAATCCGCATTGGCAGACACAAGGGCTGCGTCCAGTTCATCCGGGGTAAAGCCGTATTGCTCCATAGCGGCAACGGTAGCCGCCATCTGTTTGAGATTGTGGACAGCCGCCCAACGGTCATAGCCGATACCTTTTCCCTCGGCTCGCTTCGCCGCACGGTCAACCATTCTCTGAATGTTGCCTGTCGGGGCGATTTTCTGCGTTTTTCCTCGCTCTGTGCGGTTTGTTTCAGCGGTATGGTCTTCGGGTATGGGTACGGTCTTTTCGGCGGCTCTGTGGGCGTTCTGCTCCAAAAGAGTAAGAACAGCAGCACGGTCAAAATCATCTCCCAGTTTTCGGGCGGTAATGGGTTTCGTTCTGTCCGGGGTAAGGTAGGACAATCGCCCTCGGCTCTCTTTGACGGTCACGCCCTGTTGCAGAAGTAAAGCGGAAAACTCGTCAAAGGTGGTCGCTTCGCTCATGGCATTCCGTATGGTCTGCCGCAACTTCGCCTTGTCGGTTTCAAACTTGGTCTGCTTTACAGGCTTCCCCTCGGCTGCAAGGGCGGCATTTTCCTTGTCAAGTTTGGCTTGTCCTTTTTTATGCGCCCAATACTCACGCTCGGTAATGCGGTTTTTGCTGCCATGCAATAGGTCAATCTGATAGAGATTTTCCCGGTGGCACATCTCCATGACCTCGGCTTTGAAGTATTCCATAGCAGCGTCCGTACAGCGGTGCTTGCACCCGGCACGGGTATCTGCCGGTCTGTCCATGTAGGGCAGTAAGGTACTTCCTCAATACGCAGAGAATTGATAACAATGTGAACATGGATATTGCCGCTGTGGTTGTGTCCGTCCGGGTGGGTACAGACAATGGCTTGGTGTCCTGGGAAATGCTCGGCACAAAATTCCTCGCCCAATGCTTGCGCCCGGTCTACGGTCAAGCCGTTGTCCGCTGCGTCCCGTGGGTCAAAGGAAATGATATAGTGGTGGCTTTTCACATCTTCCGTTTTGGTTCTTGCCGTATCGGAGATTTGCCCGCATACAGCAACGGCAAAATCTTCCTCGCCGCAGTTCAGCGTGGCTATTCGGTAATCCTCCCGGAGTATGAGCCGCCCGGCTTCGTCAAGGGTGGGCTTCATGGTAAACTCGTCATGCTCAAAGGTTAGATACTGCTCGGCTGCACCGTAGTCCGCATTTTTAGAGCTGATATGCTTGAATGTTGCCAACAGCGTCACCTACCTTTCGCAAGACTTCAAACTTCAAGGCGGCAAGGTCGGAAATGGCGGCTCGCACTTCAACGGACAGCGTATTGTAGGGCGTTCCGTATTCGTTGAGGGCACGGGCGATCTGATTAAGGTTGCCGCCGATTTTTCCGTATTCGGCTATCAACTTTCCAATAGCGGACAGCAGTTCATCATTGACCGGGGAAACGGTAACAATGGGGCGAATGGTCGCCCTTGTAATGGCTTGTCGGATAAACTCGGCTTGGCTCATGTCATAATTCTTTAGCCGTTCCGTGAAGTCGGCATATTCTTCTTCGGTCATGCGTGTCTTTACTACATGGCTTCGGTGGGGCGTATTGTATCGCTTTCCTATGGGTATCAACTCCTTTCACTTACCGCCGTTTTGTGGGCGATTTTTTAAGTATTTTTTGGTGGGATTTTCAAGCGGCACAAGCCGCATAGCAGGGTTTGGGGAAGGCACTCCCCAACAAGATTCCCGCAGGGGCAAAATGAGCGATAAGCGAATTTTGGTACTGCGGTAGAATCTTGCTCTAAGAAAACGGCGAAACTCCCCCTTTACTCCTTACTACGCAGAGAAATGCAAATATGGCAAAGTTTTGAAAAACTTTTTGATAAAACTTTTCGACAAAGCTGGAAAATCAGCGCGGTTTTTGGCGCAAAAAAACAGGAAACCTTTTCTGATTTCCTGTCATGGTATGCCGCTGTAACGGGCGGCGGTTATTCTGTTGTCATTCCCCGGAAGCAAACTTGTAGCCCATACCTAAAACGGTTTTTATGTAAATGGGCTTGCGGCTGTCCGGCTCTATTTTTTTCCGCAGGTTGTAAATCACATTTGCAACGCTTGACTGGCAGCTTTCACTTTCCATGTTCCAAACGGCTTCAAATATTTGTGTCCGTGTGAGGACAATGCCGGGGTTGGAAGCAAGATATACAAGGGTACTGTATTCAAGGCGGGTAAGGCTTACTTCCTCCCCGTCTTGAAATACCCGGCGTTGGTTCTGCTTTATTTCCAGTCCCGGAAAAGATAACACGGAAGCGGTTGTGATCTGCATGGGTTCAATCTGTATATAATCAGATATTGCCGATATGATTTTGTCAATCGCTGTTTCCTCTTGTTCGTTAAGTGTCAGCAGTAGTAATTTCCCCATGTTCATTACCTCTTTTATCCGTTGAATTTAAACTATATTTTTCTGTCGTGTTTTTGACAGTAAGCAACAAATATATATGATAGAGAGCGTAATGTCAATTTAATGCCATTAAAAGAGAAAGATGGTCTGTCTAATTATTATCATTTTGTTCATATGCACTTACGCTGCGTTTGGCATTTAGGCAATTCAATATATTGTAAATTTATCTATATCAGCGGGCTAACCTCATTTTCACAAAATAAGCTAAGTTTGTGAAGCGCTCTTGTGCAGGCAACATATAAGAGGTTTTTATCATCTTCATCATGGTAGTTTTGGCTATCTGCATCACAAATTAAGACAGTATCAAATTCTAATCCCTTTGACATATATACTGGTAAGATAAACACGCCTTGTAAATCTGATACGCTCCCATTTTTAATTAATTGAATATCAAGTTTGTGTTTAATTTTATTAAATAGATAGGTTGAATTTTTTTCGGTTTTACAAATTAAGCATATCGACTGAAACCCTTTCTCTTGGCATAATTTTATTTCCTTAACAATTTCATCAATGAAGATTTCGGAATTATCAGCAATATATACTTTTGGCTATCGCCATTCCGATTAAAACTTTTTATCTGTGAACTTTGTTCAATGAACTTTAAACTAAAATTTAAAATTTCATTCGTACAACGGAAACTTTTATCCAACATAATAAGAGAAGATTTTTTCTTGTTCAATATTTTTTGAATTTGTTCGTAGAAAGAAATATCTTCTTTTTTGGCAAGAGTCTGTTTCATATCTCCTAAAATAGTAAATTTGGCATTAGAAAAAAGCAAATTAAATATTTCATATTGGAGAGGGTAGTAGTCCTGTGCTTCATCAATGACTACCTGCTTAATATTTTTATATTTATTTGTTCCGTATATTTTTAAATACAAATAAGCGATTGCTATTGCGTCATCATAATACAAGCTGTCTGCTTCCAAATTTTCCTTAGTATATTTCCAAATATTTTTTATGTTTTGTGACGGATTGCTATTTTGCAGCAGGCTATAAAAATAGGCTTCATTGCTAAATAATATTTTATATAATTCAACAATGTCAATTTTTATAAATTTCTGTATTTCCTGCTTGATTAGATTTTTTTCTTCTTTATGCCCCCGCCCTTTTCCTGTTCCAAATATTTGTTCTAAAATATAATCTTCTAATTGTTCTAATTTTATGCCTAATGGTGTTTCTGGTCTTCCTAATATCTTGTCTTTTAGAATTTGCCCGCTTACAACGCATTTTCCCTCATAATAAACATCTTCAAATTCTATCACTGGCGGGGTATATCAATGAGAAATTGGTCTAAAATTTCCCTAAAAAACTTGACGTTTTAAATTCTATACTATTTCTTGAAATTTCCTTGTATTTTGAATTGACAATCAAGTTTTCTAAAAAATCATTTCTTGACTGAATTTTCCTGCCATTTAATAACTCACTAAGTATATCTTCAAACACGGAAGAAATAACATTATCTTCTCCCAATTCGGGCAATACATTTGAAATATATTGCTCAAATATAGAATTTGGGGAAATAATCATAATGTTATTTGCGGACAGCTTTGTTTGTAAACCTTGATACATAAGATAAGCAGCCCGGTGGAGAGCAATAGAGGTTTTTCCACTTCCCGCTACACCCTGTACCATTAGCAGGTCATTTTCCATATCTCTAATAACCACGTCCTGTTCATGCTGAATTGTTTCAACAATAGCTTTCATTTTAGCAGTAGTGTTTTGTGACAGTAATTGCCTTAAAAATTCATCAACAATCTGAACATCTGAATCAAAAAAATATTCCAGTGTTCCGTTTTTTATTTCATATTGGCGTTTCAAATTGAGTTCGCCTGTTACTCGTCCACATGGAGCGTCATAAAACGCTTCGCCTGTCATAAAACGATAGAAAACACTGGCAATCGGCGATCTCCAATCATAAACATACATCTCTTGATAGCTGTTTTTTCGTAGAGAAGAACGTCCAATGTATATTTTTTCAAATTCGTCCTCATCATCAAATTTAAAATCAATTCGGGCAAAATAGGGCGATTTTATCATCTTTTCTAACAGAAGTATTTTATGTTCTTCTTCTTCATAATCTATAATTTTGTCTGTAACAGGATTGATATATTGGCTTAATTCAACAAGTGCCTCGAAACCGTCTGATGTGTACAGTGATGTAATGCCGTGTTCTGTATTTTCACGCACATCTTTTTTGGCTTCGATAATTTCTGATTTTTTTTGTCTGCCGCTTCTTTTGCCTGCTTTAATTGTTCCTCGGCTAAAGAGATTGTTTGTGCTAATCTTTTTTCTTCAAACGCTTTTTCTGTCTGATTATTCCCCATAATGATTATGACCTCCTTGAAAAATGAAAGAAAGTTTTACTGAAACATTGCTAGGCTAGTTTAGCATGTGTCAGCTTATATAAACAGTCTTGTATTCATAAAATTTGTATGGTATTATTACAGTGGGAGGAATTATGTTAGATATTTGATTTCTGCAAGCATATCAATTCTAATACGGGTAATTTAAACAATAAACAAATTGGGACAAAGAGTTATACCATTATGTCCCAATTTGTTATTACTCCATATCTTCAGCAGACAGAAACACAAGCCCGGCAAATTCTTCCTCAATCAGTTTCTTCAACTTTTCCGCTGTGCTCTATGCAGGTTCCCTTATCTCCATTCCAACCTATAATCTCTTTCTGTAAAAGCAAATCTTGTTCTGTGAAAAAATGATTTGGATTCCGTAGTAGTCGGCATTGTGCGTAATGTGTATAACTGGCTGTATCATGAATTGTGGGTAACTCTGTTTGCAGGACGTGGGAAAGCTGCACTTTAGCTTTTCCATGTGCTGTGAATAGAGTTATCCATGATTCCATAGCCAGTTATGCACATTTCCACAATGCTTGTCTTTTGGTCTTTATCAAAATGAGCATATTGGTTATTAAGAAAAGCCCTGCATATTATCATATACAGAGCCATTCTAATCTTTTTACCCTCTACATAGAGCGTTTTCTTTCTGCAAAATTCATTTTACAGAATGATACCCGCTTTTTTTGCAAAATAGCCTTTTCTCCCGGTAAGTTCCGACTGTTTTTCCTTTGGCAGATTATTGAATAAATCCTCATAAAGAATATCGTCTAACTGCATTTCCCTAGCAAGTAAAAACACATTTAGACTAAGCCATTCCTCCCAAAGCCCTTCAAATAAACTATGGCTGTCTGTATAGGTGTCAAGTTCTTCAAAGCCATATGACGGTGTATAGCACTGCAATTTAACAAAACCGTACCTACCAACATCAACCACTAAAATATCTTCATCTTCCATTTCGTACAGTTCCGCAAACGCACCAATTACTTTGTAGCACATTTCCCGTTCTTTCTCTGTGATATATACTGTTTTTCCATGCTCATTTACCTCTATCCTTTCAAATCGTGGAATACGGTTTTCAGTTTTCTTCTACTTCTAAACCACATATTTGAAATGCCACATACGCCATTTTATACGGAATAGAGGTTGGCTGTCTGCATTTATCGGTGTGTTACTTTATGGCACATGAGCATTAGCACCGGGATTGTCATTTCCATATCCTTCCAGAAGGTTTACGACACCCCACACGCCAAGACCTGCGCCGATTGCGACTACAAGAGTTTTTAAAGTTGTAATTGCACTGCTAAAAAATGCCATATACATTCACCAAAACTGACTTCTTTCAGGTGTTTACGGGAATGAAAAAACACCGACTAAAAAGCCGGCGCACCTAATGTCAGTTATTCCTTTCCTCATTATTTTTCGTTCATTCCCATTGTTACTCCGACAACTCCACCTGAATTACCTCCACTTCTTCTTCGGGTTTCGGTGTGTACTGCGGATTTAACTCTTTTTCTACTTGTATCGGTTTTTCTCATTTTCATCTGCAAGAACCGATAATTTTGTGTTTCGTGATATCATATTTGTCTGAGAAAAATGGTCTGGCACCACGAATCTGCAGGATACATTTTCCTCCATCCATGACTGCAATCTCATCTTCTGTCATCAGCTGTTTGCCTGTTTTCTGGTAATTCAATCCAAAGGACTTCTGATTGCTCCTCGTTTCCGAAGTGTTATACAGATCAATGGTTTCCTTACCCAGAAGTTCACTCATTTCCTTTAAGGTAGTTTTCTCTTTTCCACCAAGAAATAGTGTAGTATCACAGTTACCCAGAATGGTATCTGCACTATCCTTATACATTGCCTTTAGCTGACTCTGTGACTGCAAAATAATAGAAGCAGAGATTTCCCTGCTTCGGATAGTTGCAATCAGCTTGTCAAACTGAGGAATCTGCCGATGTTGGCAAACTCATCAGCGATGACACGCACATGCACCGGAAGTCTTCCACCATATACATCGTCTGCCTTATCACAAAGCAAATTGAAAAGCTGTGACTGCAGCATCGCAATCACAAAGTTAAAGGTTGTATCTGTATCGGACATAATCAAGAACAAGGCTGTTTTCCTGTCCCCAATCTTATCCAGTTCCATTTCATCGTAAGACATGATCTCACGAAGTTCTGCGATATCAAATGGGGCAAGTCTGGCTCCACAGGATATCAAAATACTTTTCGCTGTCTTTCCAGCCGCCATTTTGTATTTTTTATATTGTCTGACCGCAAAATGCTGAGGTTCTTTTGCCTCCAGCTCTTCAAACAACATATCCACCGGATTCTGGTAAGTTTCATCCTCTTCACGGGTTTCACTTTCATTCAGCAGATCCAGAAGGGTGTTGAGATTTTTTTCTTCCTCTTTCCCCTCGTACCAGATAAACGCAATCAATGCTGTGTACAGCAATTTCTCTGCTTTCACCCAAAAATCTTCGGAAGCTTTTTCCCCTTCGCCTTTGGTATTAACAATGATTGTTGTAACCAGCTTCAGGATATCTTTTTCAGACCGTATATAAGCAAATGGATTGTAATGAAGCGATTTGGAAAAATTGATGGTATTCAGAACCTTAATCACATATGGCTCATGAACCACTTTTCCAGATTTATCTTTCATGATATTTCCATTCTTATCTTTCTTAGGTGGTCCCTTTGCTAACATCTTCCCACACTCTTCAATCAAAGTGCCTTTCGGATCTGTAATGACCATGGAACAGTTCATCTGCATGACCGATGGTTTTACGAAAAAACGTGTCTTACCGGAACCACTGCCGCCGATGACCACTATATTTTTATTTCTTGCATACTTCGGCTGCTTCGGTCTGCTCTCCATGGTCAGTGCTTCTGTTGCTGTCAATGGAATGTTCATCCATGAATCTTCCGACATATAAGGCTTGATATCCTCTGCGGTTCCCCATCTGGCTGAACCATACTCGATGCCTTTCCGTAATTTCTTTGCGTCTGCCTGTTTCTGCCAGACCAACACTTTCAGAACGACTGCAACAACAATACCTGCTAGCAGATCTTTCCAGTTATTGCTTAACACAAAACCAGCAAAAATCCGGTCTGCGTGTTCCATTGCATATAATAGTTTGTTCCCCATATCTTCTCCCGGACTGTTCCGGTAAAGAAAAAATGCCCGGTCTGCATAGAAAGCAGCCAGAGCATAAGGAATATTTGTAAGAACCAGTTTCTTTTTATCCAGGGCGGACAGCTTACCCCCGATTTTATTCTTCCACTTCTGCATCAGAGTTTTGCCGCTTTTCTTTTTCATCGACTCTGCTCCTGATGCCGGTTCTTTACTTTGTCCTTCGATTTCTTTGGCATCATTGCCCGGTAAGCTGCAAGACGCTTATGAATGGAAGGTTTATTCGCTTTTTGAATCTGTTTCTGGGAAAATTCACGGAAAGCAGCATTGAGTGCATCCTGATCACGTCCCTTGAAGAATACCAGATAAACCGGAGGCTCTTTGCTCTTGTCTTTTTTCAGAGCATAATTGATTCCGTATTTTCTGGCATATCGTTCAAAGGACTTGATATTTTTGTCCGTGATCTCGATATTGACCATCCCGGCATTCTGTTTTGCCAGCTCTTTTACCGTGACCTTTCCCTGTTTCGGCTGATTTTTCTGTGGCTTTCTTCTCTAACTGATTTCTGCTTCTGATGAACGCAGATACG
>ENA-OQDE01000463-OQDE01000463.1-human-gut-metagenome-genome-assembly--contig:-NODE-463-length-24213-cov-3.713443_pt1 | contig 24213 bp, 26 predicted proteins | sample MGYA00242768_ERZ504595 | MGnify/ENA primary metagenome ERZ504595 (study PRJEB26092, sample SAMD00036307) | human gut metagenome | host: Homo sapiens | study: EMG produced TPA metagenomics assembly of... | reverse complement strand
TATAAATGATCCTGACAGTACTCGTAGTTTCCGTTACATTTAGAACAGAAACGGAATTCCAGATTCGGATCATCTTTCTCTGTACGACCACAGACTGCACATTTGTGCTTTGTCACTTCCCCTGACTTGCTGCCACCCGGGAAGGGAACGGTTTTACTTTCTCCCATTGCTCTCTTAAACTGGTTTCTGCGATGGATTTCCTTCGGATTGTATCGGTTAAGATTTCTTGTACCAAGGAAGAAAATGATAAAGTTCAGTAAGGATGCGATGATCGGCAGTGCCATAAACCATGCTCCTCCTATAAAATATCTGGCAATATCATATACCACAAGAGCAGCATATACAATCGCCATCCACTTCATCTTGATCGGGATTACAAAGTACAGTAAAACCTTCATATCCGGATATGTCAGCGCATATGCCAGAAAAATAGATAAACTGATATAATACGTTGAAAACTGTGATCCATTCAGATAAGCATCTAACACTCCACCTGTAATAAAATACAAAATAAACGCAGAAATTACTGTAAAAATCATTCCGGATAAAATATATACAGTAAATCTGAATGATCCCCATGTACGTTCCAGCGATGCACTGATTGGATAATAAAAGAACAATATCGCAATCACAAACCATAAAGTAGATGACGTACTCGGCGGATAAATAATCCATGTAACAAGTCTCCATATCTGACCATGCAGGATTTTAGAGACATTCAAACTCAACATGGAAAGAGCCCCTGGATTAATATACATCAGTGCATATCCCAGTACATAGCTTACAATAATATAGATCGTAAGATTCTCAATCCCGCGATTTCCAAATTTTCGTTCCAGTTTGTCAATAAATTTCATAAATCTCCTTTTCTTACAAAATGCTATTCGTTCTTTCGTTACAGCGGATATCCACAATCTGCTTTCTCTGCGTAATTCTGCACCGAATAACTGCCTCTCAGTTCAGACACAAAATCAGAAAAACTTCTTCCTGGAAAGAAATATCGCTGCAATAATACTTGCCACTACAGAAAGGATGATAACGATAAGAAATCCCCATGGTGTCCTGGAAAACGGCATTCCTGAAGCACTCAGGTTCATACCATACGCACTGAAAACAATAGTCGGAATACTCATAACAATGGTAATAACAGCCAGAACCTTCATGACAATGTTCAGGTTATTGGAAATAACTGACGCAAAAGTTCCCATCATACTGCTGAGGATACCACTGTAAATATTAGCCATCTCGATAGCCTGCTTATTCTCAATGATAACATCCTCCAGCAGCTCTGTATCCTCCGGATATTTCTTGATACTCTCCACCTTCAGAAGTTTCTCCAGAACCATCTCATTGGAACGCAGAGATGTGGTAAAGTATACCAGTGATTTCTCCAGTTCCAGAAGTTCCATCAATTCCTGATTTCTTGTAGACAGATGAAGTTTCTCCTCAATCTGCTCGCTCTTCTTATCTATAATACGCAGATATCTCAGATACATGCTGGCATTACGGTACAAAATCTGCAGGATAAATCTGGTTTTCATATAGGTAAAAAAGTTTCTTACCCTGCCTTCCATAAATCTTGTCAGAACCTGTGTGTCTTCCAGACATACAGTAAAGATCATCTTCTGAGTCACGATAATACCAAGAGGAATGGTCACATACCAGTCCTTCTCGTTACGTTCTTCAATCGCAGGTACATCTGCAAGGATAAGGGTATAATTGTCCTCCACTTCTATACGGGAACGCTCTTCCTCATCCAAAGGTGCGCGCAAATCGTCCACCTCTATCCCAAACTGCTCGGAAATTTCAAAAATTTCTGTTGCCGTAGGATTCGTCAGTGCAATCCAACAGCCCTCCTGTGGTTCCTGTATTTCATGGATAGCGCCATCGATTGTCTTAAAAATCCTTACCACGATCCACACTTCCCTTCTTTTTCTCGATTTCCCCTCAATAGATTGTTACTGTTTACTCTGTTCTCAGTAACAATAAATCTGCAACTATTCAGAGTTTCTGCAAGAGATTACTGAACAATTACGTTTACTCTTTATTTTCACAAAGACTCAAACATCATTATAATTTGAACATGAATTTTTGTCAATTCCAATGCTTTCGGTTTACAAAACTTTTACACTTCGCTATAATAAAGTAGTATTTATTTATAAAAGTCCCGTAAAGTGGGGCGTACAGATTGTGGGAATGATTTTCCAAACACGCTCTAACTATGGCAACTGAATTCAGGTGAAATATCCCGCAAAGTGGGGCGTGCAGATTGCGGGAATGATTTTCCAGACACGCTCTAATACAATAACAGGAAAGGATACAAATCATATGAGCCAGTCATCATTTGGAAATAAATTTAAGGTAACCACCTGGGGGGAATCCCACGGAAAAGCTCTCGGAGCTGTGATAGACGGATGCCCGGCAGGCCTCCCTCTCTGTGAAGAGGACATTCAGAAATTCCTCGACAGAAGGAAACCCGGACAAAGCAGGTACACCACCGCCCGCAAAGAGGGGGATCTGGTAGAAATCCTCTCAGGTGTCTTTGAAGGCAAAACCACCGGAACTCCAATTTCTCTGATGGTAAGAAATACAGACCAGCGCTCCAGAGACTACGGAAATATCGCATACTCCTATCGTCCCGGACATGCAGATTATACTTTTGACCAAAAATACGGATTCCGCGACTACAGAGGCGGCGGACGTTCTTCAGGGCGGGAAACCATCGGAAGAGTTGCAGCAGGTGCCATTGCTTCTAAAATATTAGGAGAACTTGGCATTTCAATCTGCACCTATACCAGATCTATCGGACCTGTTGAAATTGCTTCTTTTAATAAAGAAGAAATCCATCAGAATGCATTTTATATGCCGGACGCACAGGCAGCAGTGAAGGCCGGTAAATATCTGGAAGAATGTATGAAGAATCAGGACAGTGCAGGAGGCGTGATCGAATGTCGTATTACCGGAACACCTGCCGGACTTGGCGAGCCTGTCTTTGACAAGCTCAGTGCTCTTCTTGCCCACGCCCTGATGTCCATCGGTGCAGTCAAGGCTGTTGAAATCGGTGACGGCATTGCAGTGACTTCCTCAAACGGTTCCACTGACAATGATGGATTCACAGTCAAAGACGGTGAAATCATCAAAACCTCCAACCACGCAGGCGGAATCATGGGAGGAATCAGTGACGGCAGTGAAATCATACTTCGTGCCCATATCAAGCCAACCCCATCCATCAGCCAGCCGCAGCAGACCGTAACCAAAGATAAAGAACCTCTTTCTCTGGAAATCCATGGCCGACATGATCCGGTCATTGTCCCAAGAGCAGTGGTTGTGGTAGAATCTATGGCAGCAATCACACTGGCGGATGCGCTCTTTGTCAATATGAGTTCCCAGATGGATAAGGTTCGGGATTTTTATCGGAAATAATTCCAATTAATCCACGCAAAATACCTTCACTTGAATCCTGAGCTGATCTCAGTTTCAAATGAAGGTATTTTATTATCTGCCTATATTGCTGATTCTATGTAACGAATCTGTTATTCTTCCGGAACCGGCCAGATTCTGATACAGTTTGGCTCTGTAATCTTAATCGGCTTGCCGTTCATCACAATAATATTCTTCTCATAATCCACTGTAAAAGTAGTCAGTGTATTACTTGCATGATTAGCCAGCACCAGATGCTTATCATCCGGTAAAAGTACCAGATCTTTCGGATATTCACCACTGATCGGGAGTGTAAACTTCCTTGTCAGCATACCAGTCTCCTCATCACGCTCAAACATGGAAACTGTATCCTCACCTGCTGTTGTACAGAAAAGATGCTTGCCATCATTTGCAAGAGAAAGACCGGACGCTGCATTATGTGTATCATGAACATCCTTCTTCGCACTTGTCTCAATCGTCTGGATCAGTTCAAACGCCGGAACCTTACCGCTTCCATCATATTTGTAAGCCCTGATCTCATTACTGAGTTCAAAGAGAATATAAGCAAACTTACCATCATCGCTAAAACGAATGATACGCGGGCCGCTCTCTCTCGGACATCTCAGGATGTCTACCAGTTCCAGCTTATTGCGCAATTTGTTGACACGGTAAATCTTCACCTGATCAATTCCGTTATCTACTGCACAGAGATATTTATTATCCGGAGTCGGACGAACACAGTTCACATGGGGACGAAGTTACGCTCTGCAACACTTCCGAGTCCTGTATGGAATACGCCATCCATCAGGCTTCCGAGTCTGCCGTCCTTATGAGTATGTACAACAGTCACCTTACCGTCATGATATCCGGCAACATAAAGATACTTACCGTCAACATCTGTAGAAAGGAAGCAGCCTCTCATTCCATCAATATTTACACTGTTGATACGTGACAGATCACCATTTTTATCACGTTCAAATACTGCAACACCCTCATCCTCGATAGAATAAAGATACTTACCATTCTTTGAAACAGCCATGTGGGATGCATTACTTACTTCAACACTGCTGCGTTCTGTAAGAGTGCCATTCTCAACATCAACATCATAAACATGGATTCCCTGTCTGGAAGAGCCATGTGTATAAGAGCCCACATAAGCTACATATTTCTTTTCACTCATAATGCTTTTTTCCTCCTGCTGTCCTGAAGTTTATTTATCATCGCTCACTCTGTTCCCGTCTGCTGTCAGCGAGCAATAATATTTTCGTCCCGATATTGCCGGACGATGTCATACGATAAGGTGATTATAGCACATTTTCCTAATCAGAACAAGATTACGGAACTCAGTTTTATGTATTTTTTCCAGTTCATGGGTTACTGTCGTTACTGTTCACATACAAGCAAAATTCTATTGCCGCAGGCAATCTGGAATGAATTTTGGCTAAGTTCTATACCGGATAAGCTCTCTGCTGTTTATTTGGTAAAATAATTTCTGACAGCCTCCAATGTCTGGTCTATGATCTCATCTGTATGGGCAACAGATAAAAACATTGCCTCAAACTGTGACGGAGCCATATGGATTCCCTGCGCAAGCATTCCCTTGAAATATTCAGAGAAAGCTTTTGTATCTGAAGATTTGGCTGATGTATAATCCACAACCTCCTGCTCTGTAAAGAACAGGCTTCCCAGGGAGGATACGTGATTGATATGGTAAGGCAGATTTTTCTCTGCCAGCATTTTCTCCATACCGCCATAGAGACGTTTTCCTTTTTCCTCCAGATCTTTATAGATTTCCTGGTGCTCATAGAGGTATTTTAACTGTGTCAGTCCTGCTGCCATTGCAATAGGATTTCCGCTTAAGGTACCGGCCTGGTAAACCTTTCCCACAGGGGAAACCAGTTCCATAATCTCTCTGCGTCCGCCGTATGCGCCTACCGGCATACCTGCACCGATGATCTTACCATAGGTAACCAGATCAGGGGTCACGCCAAAATATTCTGCAGCACCGCCAAAAGCCAGACGGAAACCAGTAATAACCTCGTCAAAGATCAAAAGAGCACCGTACTCATCGCAGAGCTTTCTCAGCCCTTCCAGGAACCCCTTTTTCGGAGGAACCACACCCATATTTGCGCCTACAGCTTCCACGATAACAGCAGCAGTCTGTCCGTCAGCCTGCTCCATCAGTGCACGTACACTGTCCAGATCATTATAAACAGCAGTCATGGTATCCTCTGTGCATCCCTTAGGAACACCGGCACTGTCCGGAACACCGCTTGTCATCACACCGGAGCCTGCACTTACCAGCATGGCATCACTGTGTCCATGATAGCATCCTGCAAATTTAATGATCTTATTCTTTCCTGTAAATCCTCTGGCAACACGGACTGCACTCATAACAGCTTCTGTACCGGAATTTACCATACGCACCATATCCACATGTGGAATATGGTCACAGATGAATTCAGCCATCTCCACTTCGATTGCAGTTGCGCATCCGAAGCTGAGACCCTTTTCGCATGCCTTCAGTACACTTTCTTTTACTTCCGGAAAATTATGGCCCAGGATCATCGGTCCCCAGGAATCGATATAATCCACATATTCTTTTCCATCAACATCATAAATATGGCATCCGTCTGCACGGTCGATAAATCTCGGTGCAATACCGATAGCACCGTATGCACGTACAGGACTGTTTACTCCTCCCGGAATTACCTTTACCGCTCTGTCAAATAATTCTTCTGATAAACCCATCAGCCGATTCTCCCTTCATCCATGCATTTTGCAAGTTCTTTTGCATAATAAGTAAGATAGATCTGGCACCTGCACGGTATGCACTGACTGCCATCTCACACATAATACGTTCTTCATCGATCCAGCCCATCTTTGCAGCTGCTTTCACCATTGCATATTCACCGCTTACACTGTATGCTGCAACCGGCACATTTACAGCCTTTGATACCTCAGAGACCATATCCAGATAAGACATGGCAGGTTTTACCATAATGATATCTGCGCCCTCTTCCACATCCGTAAGAGCTTCCTTCATTCCTTCTCTTCTGTTATGGAAATCCATCTGGTAGCTCTTTCTGTCACCAAAAGACGGTGCAGAACCTGCTGCATCACGGAATGGTCCGTAGAAAGCAGATGCATATTTTACTGCATAGGACATGATCGGTGCTCCATAATGTCCGTTCGCATCAAGAGCCTCACGGATAGCACGTACACGTCCGTCCATCATATCAGAGGGAGCTACCATATCTGCGCCTGCCTCTACATGGGAAACAGCTGTTTTAGCCAGTAATTCCAGTGTTGCATCATTATTTACATCATGACCGCAGAGCACTCCGCAATGTCCGTGTGAAGTGTACTCACACATACATACATCTGTGATATAGTACATGTCCGGGAACTGTTTCTTTGCTTCTCTCAGGGCTTTCTGTACGATTCCGTTGGGGTCGTACGCACCGCTTCCCACCTCATCCTTGTGATCCGGGATGCCGAACAGCATAATGCTGTTTACTCCTGCATTCTGCAGACGTTCCAGTTCAAAAGGAAGACGGTCTACACTGTAGCGGAACTGTCCTTCCATAGAAGGGATCTCTTCTTCAATTCCTGTTCCCTCTTTTACAAATAAGGGATAAATAAGGGAAGACTTGTCCATTCTTGTCTCTCTTACCATTTTTCTTAAGTTTTCACTGCCTCTTAATCTTCTTGGTCTCTGAATTAAGTCCATGTCTTTTTACTCCTTTTATCAACAATTCTCATAACTGTTCCGTTTTTTGCAGAATAGTTATCAGTTTTCCTGTTTCATCTCTTCCACAAGCTCTATGAGACTTTCGATGGTAGCCTTCTTTGCCATGCGGGTCTGCATACCATAAGCATCTGCTGCAGCTTTGGTCTGTTTTCCGATACAGGCAGCTTTTACCTTCGTATAGTCCAGTCCCTTTGTGCCTTCCACAAATCCCTTTACAGTAGAGGCACTGGTAAATACTACACAGTCCACACTTCCTGTCTCCAGCTCTTTCTTCTCATCGATCAGCCTGCTCTTTTCATAACAGGTTGTGTAAGTAGCAATGTCATCTACCTTCGCACCTGTCTGCTCCAGCAATTCTGTCAGCTTTTTATTTCCGGCTTCGGCTCTTGGGATCAGGATTTTTTCATTTCCCTGAAGTTGTTTTGCAAGCTCTGCCCCAAGAGTATCTCCATCATACACACCTGGCACAAAATCAGCCAGCAGGTGATGCTCTTTCAGCTTTTTCTTCGTTCCTTCACCGATCACTGCGATCTTCGCCTGTCCCAGGCTGCGCACATCCATCTCTTTTCTGTCCATCTCGTCAAAAAAGATCTCCACACCTGCAGGGCTTGTAAAAATGATCCACTGATAAGTATCCAGTTTCTCAAATGCCTCATACAGTCTGCCATTATCCTCAACAGGTACTGTACAGATAGACGCAGCTCCAGAACCTCGGCACCTTTCTGACGGAGAAGATCTGCTGTCTTTGAAATATGCTGTCTTGGTCTTGTGACCAGAACCTTCCAGCCTGCCAGAGGAAGTTTCTCGTACCAGGCAAATTTGTCAGCCAGAGAACATACCTTTCCCACAACAATAATGGCAGGTGTCTCTATCCCCTGTCTGTCCACCTCTTCCTTGAGGGTACCTACAGTAGCAACCACCCGCTTCTGTCCTGCTGTTGTTCCTTTCTGAAGAACTGCTGCCGGCATATCCGGGTCCATGCCGCCTGCAAGAAGTCCTTTGCAGATATCCTCCAGTGCTGCAATTCCCATTAGAAACACCAATGTTCCCTTTGTCTGGGTCAGTGCTTTAAAATCTATATCATACTCCTGCCCTGCGCGTTTATGTCCTGTAATAATATGTAAGGACGAACAGAAATCCCTGTGTGTCACAGGAATCCCATTGTAAGCAGGAACAGAAATCGGAGATGTCACTCCGGGTACGATCTCATAAGGGATTCCATTCTCAGAAAGGAGTTCCAGTTCCTCCCCGCCTCTTCCAAAGAGGAAGGATCTCCACCTTTAAGTCTTACTACTTTATTTCCTTTTTTGGCTTCTTCCAGAAGAACTTTATTAATGTCCTCCTGCACCATTGTATGGTGATTTGCTCTTTTGCCTACATTAATCAGTCTGGCATGCTCCGGGATCTTTGCCAGAACCCCTTCGCCCACCAGACTGTCATATACTACCACATCTGCCTGCTGCAGAACCGCTGCGCCCTTTAATGTAAAAAGCCCGATATCACCCGGTCCCGCACCAACCAGCCAAACCTTGCCAGCTGCCATGTTTCTTCTCCTTTTTGCGTCACAAGAATTTTCTTTTTATAAATTTTTTTATCTTCCCTCACAGTCAGATTTCAATTGCTTTGCAAGAGCTGTTCCAAGCTTCTCTCCATCCTCTGCTGCACCTCTGATCTGACCTGTAAGCCACTTTCCTGTAGCTTCAATGTAATATAAACCGCGGATAAAGATCTCATCTCCGTCCACCTCTGCAAATGCAGCTACAGGCGAAGAGCATCCTCCGTCCAGATATTTTACATATGCGCGCTCTGCAGTTCCTGCAATCCAGGCATCCCTGTCACAGTATCCGTCCAGATACCCATAATCCTCACCTTTGCGTCCCTGCACAGCCAGGATCCCCTGACCTGCTGAAGGAATCATCTCATCCGGTGTAAAATATCTGCTGATCCTGTTTTCCAGCCCCAGTCGTTTCAGACCTGCCGCTGCCAGGATCAGCCCTGAATACTCTCCTTCATCCAGCTTGCGAAGCCTTGTCTGCAGATTTCCACGGATACTCTTTACCTCCATCTCAGGATACAGCTTCTTTAACTGAAGAGTTCTCCTTAAGCTGGAACATCCCAGAGGTTTATCCGGATCCAGCTCCGCCACTCCCTCAGGAAGCACCAGTACATCTCTTGGATCCTCACGCTTTGAAAAGGCCAGAAGCGGAAGCTCTTCCGGCACCTCCATAGGCATATCCTTAAGACTGTGTACAGACAGATTGCTTTTACCATCCAGCAATGCCCTGTCCAGTTCTTTTACAAACAGACCTTTTCCGCCCACCTTATCCAGGGTACGGTCCAGAATAATATCTCCTGTTGTTTTCATAGTCAGGATATTTACTGTTATTTCAGAGCCGGCATTTTCTTCACGGTTTTTCTGTTCTATGTAACTTTTTACCATCTCACTCTGGAGAACTGCCAGTTTACTCTCTCTACTTCCAATGATCACCTCAGTCATCATTTTCCTCCTCATTATCATCTTCCTGCGCAACTCTCTTCAGGGCATTCTGAATCTCTTCTCTTATCCTGCGCGCTTTTTTATGGTCCAGACCACTGGCTGTAATTCCCACCACCAGTCCCTCTTCCATATAAATTCCCGGGAAATAAAAATCGCACTGCTCCCTGTCACTGGCTACATTAACATAAACGCTTCCTGCCTGCAGATCCTGTGGATCTCATCATTTAACTTTCTGTCATTGGTAGCTGCGATCACCATATATGCCATCGCAAAGTCTGTACGCTTCACCGGACGTGTGATCAGCTCTACATAGCCGGCTTTGCCAAGCTCCATCATCTCCATGGTGACCTTCGGAGCAATGACTCTGATATTTCTGGTGAATGATAAAAGGGTTTTCACTCGACGGGTTGCAATGTTTCCGCCGCCTACAACCACGATATTCTTATCTGATAAGTCTATAAACATTGGAAAATACGGCTTATTCTTCATATATTTTCTCCAGTCCTGCCACACACTCAAGGAAAATCTCCTGATTCAGACTGTCACGCAGACCAAAGATCAGTTTATTTACTACTTTTCCTGCTGCCGTATCCACTGCATGGACCAGATTCTGCCTGTCATCCTCTTCCATAGGTGTTTTCTTTAATATCTTTGCAATCCTTAAATTCAGGTCATTGACTGCCTCATCTTTAATATCCTGAATTCTTGGAATCAGGTCTCTTCCATCCAGCCATTGGAAAATTCATCCATCTGCTCTCTTACGATTGCGCCTGCTGCCTCCAGATTTTCCTGAAGTTCTGCAGGAACTTCCTCTATACGGAAGCTGTCCATATCATAAAGTGTGACCCCCTGGATCTTTCCAACAGATGGCTCTATATCTCTGGGAACTGCCAGATCGATCAGGATCAGGTCATCCTTTGTCCTGATTCCCTGGAACAATTCTTCTTTTAATGTAAAATTCGGGCTTGCAGTTGCACTCACTACAAGGTCACACTGTGGCATATACTCCATTCTGTCACCGTAATTAATACGCTTGCAGCCCAGCGGAATATTCACAACTCCGCTTCTGTACTGACGGATGGTCACTGTTACATCTGCACCTGCCTCCTGCAAGGCCTGAGCAGCTACCTTACCCATCTCGCCGTTACCGATAACCATACAGATCTTATCTCTGAGAGAATACCCCTTCTCTGCCAGAAATCCAATGGCTGATGGATCACTGACGGATTTCCATGGGAAAAAGGAACCTCTGTCTTAATCCTCTTTCCTGCTGTGGCAGCCATTCTGAACAGAACCTCCAGAACACCATCTGCCGCAAAATTCTCTCTTGCCAGATTCAGGGCATCCTTCACCTGTGTAAGGATCTGATCCTCCCCTATGATCTGTGATTTCAGACCACTGGTAAGATAAAAAAGATGCTCAACTGCCTCCTGATCCTTACGCTCTACAAAATATTTTCTGTAAGATCCTCAGTAATTCCCTTTATCCTGCAGAGGCAGTCATAAAGACAGACATCCACCTCATCATCCACACTTGCCCAAACCTCCAGGCGGTTACAGGTGGACAGGATCACGCATCCATATATTCCATTTTGATTCTTTATTTTTTCCATTGCTTCACCGGCATTTTTCTTTGTAAATGCAAATTTCGCACGAATATCCACCGGTGCCATATTATGGTCAATTCCAATCATGGAAATACTCATAACTCTAACTCTCTCCTTCGTATTTCGCCATTCCTCAGCCATTTCATATCAAATCAAATATCCCACTAGCAACAGGGTATTTGATTTGATATGAAATCCGGACAGCAAAAAAACGCTGTCAGAAATATCATAATCATTTCCTGTTAAGATGTCAATTGCAAACACGGAAAAAACTCAGCATTAGAGTAAAGGATGTTACTGTTCACATACCACTATCCCGAGACATACAAGCCAAAATTCCATTACCGCAGGCAATCTGGAATGAATTTTGGCTAAGTTACTGTGAACGGAGTGAACAGTAACTAAAGGATAACGTGACAAGACCTCATTACCGTTCGTTCTGCATCCGATAATGAGGTCTGAATATTCTGTGTTCACTGTTTGTCTATTCTCATCAGCACCTTACATTTCTTTCTGTAACAGGCGATTCCATATTTTATGATTGTATGAATTCCTTCCTGTTCCAACGCCTCAGTATATCTGATTATCTATTAATCTGCTGAAGTGCTTTTTCGCACTCTCCCTGAAGATTTCCGTCATCTGCATATTTTACTTCGATCACAATTCCCACATCTTCATCTTCTATACGGATCAGAATATCCCCGAATCCGTCTCCTGATTCCCGATTGGACATTACTGACCAGTTCTCTTTGAATCCCAGGATCCCCAGCAGCAATCCATGATAAAAATTTTCTTTCGTTGGTTTCTGCGCAAAGGTATCTCTTATGCTGATCGTTTTTTTCATATATTCTGTAAAAATCGACTCTACTTTTTCCGGATTTTGGTTTAGCAGTGCATCACACAAATCACTGACTGTTTTTCCATCGTCCTTTACATTTTCTTTAAACATTTTCAGAATATGATTGGTGATAATATTTCGGATCTCTCTGTTGGGAATGACCAGATTATATCTGTTGCCACTGAATTCCCCTCTCTGTGTCAGATATCCGGTCATAAAAAGTGTGCTCCACAGATTGTCTATGGAAGAATATAATTCCTTATAAGTAAGCTCGGAATTAATTTCTTTCTGAACAATCCCTCCATTTACCAGCTGTTCCAACTCCATTCTGGTCAGCTTCTGTGGTTTTCCCACACTGTCAATGAAATGGCTGATCACACTGTTTCCACTTGTATTGGCCCAGTAATTCTTCGGTTCCAGCCCGGGATCTGCCAGATGATCACTGCAGAAATTAATCACATCCCATGGACAATAAACATCCACATTTCCAAACCGGTAGCCGTCATACCACTCTTTCACTGTCTCATAATATTTTTCCTGTCCATAATACCGGAGGAGTTCCCTTACTTCCGCATCTGTAAATCCAAATGTTTCATCAAAACTCTTATCTGTAATGGAATAAACCTTAAAGTTATTGAGGCCTGTAAAAATGCTCTCTTTTGCAATCCTCAGGCATCCTGTCAGCACTGCGAATTTCAGACTGCTGTTGGTTTTTAATGCGTTCTCAAATAAATTGCGGATCAGCAATACCATTTCATCATAATATCCATTTTCATTTGCCTTTGCCAGAGGTACGTCATATTCATCAATCAGAACAATTACTTTTCTGCCATAATGCTTTTCCAGCAATTCTGTCAGCTCACGGATACTGTACACCAGAGAATCGTTTGTCATTTCTTTTTTCTTTAACTGTGTCAATAATTCGTGATCTGTCTCATCAAGCTCTGCGCTGTCTGAAAGTACGGATAGCCTGCGGGCTTCTTCATTGATTGTTTTTATAAGAAATCTGCGGGCTTCCTCATATGTGGCACCATTGATTCCCTTCAGACTGACAGAAACCACCGGAAATTTCCCCTGATATTCCTCACATAATTCCTGATTATCTGAAATCCTCAGCCCATCAAACAAAGTCTTATCTTTTCCAATCTCAAAAAAACTCTGGAGCATACTCATATTCAGGGATTTTCCAAAGCGTCTCGGACGGGTAAACAGGTTTACTTCACCCCATCTTGTAAGCAACTGTTCAATCAGTCGTGTCTTATCTATATAATAGAAATCTTCCTGCCGCAATTTTTCGAAATTCTCAATTCCAATTGGAAGTTTTTTTAATCCTGCCATCTTATATCCCCTTCCATTTATAAAGCATACCTTCTTATTGTTATCCATCTTATTACTTTTCATAATAGCATGAATCCTACTGTAATTCCAGAAAATAATGTAACCTGTTACTATCGCAAGTGACAGTGGCAAACGGAGTAAAATATGCAATAATATGATTGAGATACTTGCAGAAAAATATTAACAGAAAGGGAAGGTGATGAAATTTATGAAGATATTGAAGAAAATAGGAGGGGTTCTCCTTGCAATAATCGGAATATTCTTTTTTGTATCTGCTTTAAAGATGATCTTTGTGGATAACCCCAAAACAAAAGCAGCTCTGAAAGACGCAGTTTACGTTGATGCAGCAGATACGATCGACCCGGAAAACGATGGAAAGACAGTCATTGTATGCGGCACATTCGAGCTGACTGAACCGGCACATGATGATGAGCTTGGACTGGACTTTGACAGCATCCGCATTTCAAGTTCAAAACAGACAATGAAATTAACAAAATCTTCTTCCAAAAAGAAGGAGGCAATGACTGACGACGAAAAGAAATATGGCGTTCTGGAATGGAATTCATCTTTCAGCAGCATGCCGGTATCAGGTCAAGGGAAAATTGGAAATTATGCACTTTCGCAGGATTTTATTGATGATATTATGCTGACCAAAACCTGGGAAGATTACGACAAGGCAGCATTATCATCTGCCGGTTATACATATGTACCGGATAACACCTATACACAGAAGCATTTTATAGAACCCTCGAATCAGACAACACGTTCACATAAAGAATATGATGTTCGTTATTATTATTCTGCTGCTGATTTCGAAACAGGGCAAACCGTAACTGCTATCGGCATACAGGACGGACAGACTCTCAAATCCGCACCCGGAATCACAGAGAATCTGATGAAAAATAAACTTGACCGCGATGAAGCGATCAAACAGGGCGGTACCCCAGGTGTAGGATCCCAGATCTTTTCAGTTGTTTCCTCATTGCTGTTAATATTGGGAGGGTTCCTTCTTATTATATTATGAGAAATAAATCTATAGCAATCCTCTTAAATGCATTATTTACGAGGATTGCTATAAAAAGAGGATATTACTTCTCAATTCTAAGCATGCGATATCCAATGCCAATATGTGTCTGAATGTATTGCACTCCATTTTTCTCAGGCTCCAGTTTTTTTCGCAATGTTGCCATAAAAACTCTAAGAGAAGCAACGTCATTATCCGAACATCGTCCCCAAATCTGCTGGGTAATATAGGTATGTGTCAATACCTTTCCCACATTGCGGGACAAAAGGCAGAGCAGCTTATATTCTATAGGTGTCAGATGCAATTCCTCTCCCTTCAGATATGTACAGCCTGCCGTATAGTCTATCTTTAATCCACCATTCTCAAAAACAGAGCTTTCTATCTGCTCTCCGCTCTGCATAACCGCAAGTCTCCTCTGGGTGACACGGATACGCGCAAGTAATTCCTCAACAGAGAACGGTTTCGTAATATAATCATCCGCTCCTGCATCCAGCGCCTCTATTTTATCTGTGTCCTCACTTCTGGCGCTGATCACAATAATCGGCATATTCGACCAGGTACGGATTTTTTTATCACTTCTACCCCTTCCATATCAGGAAGCCCCAGATCCAGAAGAACAATATCCGGATTGTGGGACGAAGCTTCCAGAATGGCTGAAAATCCGTTTTCTGCAGCCAGATATTTATAGTCATGTGTTTTTAATGTAGTAACGATCAGATTGCGTATGGGTCTGTCATCCTCAACCACCAGAATTAATGTTTTATTCATTTAATGTCACCTCGCTTAAGGGTAAAGTAAAAGTAAAATTGCATCCATGAGGATCATGATCTGTCAAAACCAGGGTTCCTTCATGTGCTTCTATAATAGAGTGGCAAAGTGCCAGTCCAAGTCCCAGACTTCGGTGACTATCCGCAACTGTTGTTTTCCCTGTATAAAACATCTCAAAAATATGTGTTTTCATTTCTTCCGGAATTCCCGGGCCATTATCTTCCACACTTATCTGCGCTTTTCCATCTGTTTTCGTTCCCCGAATGCAGATCACAGAACCCGGTGGTGTATATTTTATTGCATTGTCAACTAAATTTACCAGAACCTGCATAATAAGACGTACATCCATACGTGCAAGAACAAGTTCTTCGCAGTCTGTCACAATTTTATAATCATCATGTTTCCGGCTGATATGCCTCAGGGATTCTGCAATCACCTCATCCAGAAGCTGGTCTGTAAATTTAAATTTCAGTCTTCCGTCATTCAGTCTGGTAATGGAAAGCAGATTCTCCACAACTCCGATCAGCCATTCAGAATCATCATAGATATCGCTATAAATCTGATGTTTTGTAGCTTCGTCCAGACGGTCGCTATTGCCAAGCAGCATATCTGCATTACCGGAAATGGAGCAAAGCGGCGTACGAAGATCATGCGAAATCGCCCGAAGAAGATCTGCCCGCAGCTGTTCATTTTTGGCCATAACTGCATTTTTTTCTTTTTCTAATGCATTTTTCGCATTTTCCATTGCAAGCGCACATTCATTTATTACAGACAACAGGATGCTGTATTCAAAAGTGTCCAGTGTTTCTTTTTGCAATGGTATCCCGATCACACCGTAAACATTATCCCCGCTCCGGATTGCCAGATATAAACATTTAGCCTGAGGAAAATGGTGTGTGGACGCACCGGCATGCTGTCTGTTTTCACAGACCCATCTGGCTATCTGCTGCTCTTCTGGTATCAAAAAATCTTCTGTGTCCTCTTTTTCCCCGGAAAAAAGCTTTCCCTCTGATAAAGTTCCGTTTTCTACTACATATGCTGTAATATTGCGGTTTAATAAACGGAGAAGCTGTGTACAGGTGACATCAAGAATCTCTGTTTTCCCTTTTGCATTTTGCAGCAGACGGTCTGTATCGAACAGAATCTGTGTACGAAAAGCAAGCTGTGTAGACAGCTTTGCATGTGTTTTCAGCTTTGCTGCAAGTGCTCCCGTAAGTACGGATGAAATAAGCATTATGAAAAATGTCACCGGATAACCCACCGCATAGGTTTTAAAAGACATCCTTGGTTCTGTCAGAAAAAAACAAAATAAAAATACACTTAAGAAAGAGCCTGCCACACTGCAAAGATAGCCATCTGTCACAATCGAAGTAATCAAAACCCCCAGAATATATATGGTTACAATATTCGTATCCGTAAAATTCAGTTTCTGAAACAACAGACCAATTAAAGTGCATACCACAAATATAAATACCGTCAGAAAATAATCCTTTGCAGACGGTTTTTCCATAGACCATGTGAATGACCGTTTCTGATGATTCACATTTTTTAAACTCATCCTGTCCCCCACCTTTTTTACTGTTTTGAAAATTATATCATGGGGCTGTGTTGTGGTCAAAAGTCTTTTTTACTATATGCGGAAGCACTTCTGAAGAGCTCTGTATTCTCCCAGCACCAGTAATTTACTATTCTCTTCCAAATACGTATCCGGAGAAATTGCAATATTAAATTCTCCTTCATTTTTTACCGCCAGAATATTAATATTGTAACGCTTTCTGATATCCAGTCCGCCTACAGTTTTTCCAGTCCATTCCTCCGGCACTTCTACCTCAAAAATCGCATGGGAAGCATCCACCTCCATATAATCAAGGATATGATCATCTGTGTAACGGATAGATGCCCATTTTGCAACCTGCTTTTCCGGATAAACCACCTTATCTGCACCATTGCGTAAGAGAAATTTTTCCTGAACATCACGTTCAGCTCTGGATATTACCAGTTTTGCTCCCAGTTCTTTCAGAAGGGAAGTGGTCTCAAGAGAATTCTGAAACTTCCTCCGATGGTCACGAAACAGATATCGTAGTTTCCAATCCCAAGAGATTGTAAAAATTCCGCATCAGTACTGTCCCCGATCTGGGCGTTAGTCACAAACGGAAGCACTTTATCCACCTTCTTCCTTCCAGTCGACTGCCATAATTTCATGCCCAAGCTGATTCAGCTGCATGGCAATATGTTTTCCAAATCTTCCAAGTCCAATAATCAATACATTCTTCATAATATTACTTGTCTCCTTCTCATCCAACTGTAATTTTCTCCAGAGGAAGCTTTGCATTTCCCTTGTTTCTTCCTGAGAATACTGCATAAATCAGGGTCAGGCCGCCTACGCGTCCAGATACATCAGTATGATCAGCACAACTTGTGAAAAAACATGAAGTCCCGGTGTGACTCCCAAGGTCAGACCTACCGTACCCACAGCTGAAGCTGCTTCATACAGACAATCCAAAAGTGGAAGATCTTCGTATACGCTGATTGCAACACCTCCGCAAAAGAACAATGTAAAATAAAGCATGGCTACTGTGGCTGCATTTTTTATCACATGATATTCCAGTCTCCGACCAAAAGCCCCTGCATTTTCCTGACTGCGAAACGTTGCAATTGCATTCAGAATCAGTACCGTAAAAGTGGTTGTTTTCATTCCTCCTGCTGTAGAACCCGGCGAACCACCAATCAGCATTAACAGTATCATAACCGCTTTGGATGCCTCGCTCATCTCTGAAATGTCTATGGTATTAAAGCCGGCAGTTCTTGTAGTTACCGATTGAAACATGGAAGCTAACAGGCGTTCTCCTGCAGGCAGGTTTTTCAGATCACAGGCAAAGAAAAAAACTGCCGGAAAAATAATCAGGCATACAGTAGTCATAAGAATAATCTTGCTTTGCATGCGGTAACGTTTAAAATTCATTTTATTCCTATAAATATCATCCCAGGTAAGAAAACCAATTCCCCCTGTGATGATCAGCAGCATAATTACCACATTTATAAGGATATTTCCGGAATAGCCCGTCAGAGACGGAAAAGCATTATCTGCTGTTCCCAGAATGTCAAATCCTGCATTACAAAAAGCAGAAACAGAATGAAAGGCTGCCATCCAGATTCCCTTTAAGCCATAATCCGATACAAAAACCGGCAGCAATAACATAGCTCCTGCTGCTTCAATCAAAAAAGTCCCCTTTAAAATGAACCTTGTCAATCTGACGATTCCTCCAACTTTAGGTGCTGAAATTGCATCCTGCATTGTACTTCTTTGCATGAGAGATATTTTTTTCCCTGAAAGAAGCGAAACCGCTGCCGCTACGGTTACTACTCCAAATCCACCTATTTGTATAAGCGCAAGAATAACCGTCTGTCCGAACACAGACCAGTAACTTCCGCTGTCCTTTACTACAAGTCCCGTAACGCATACTGCCGAAGTGGCTGTAAAAAGTGCCTCATGAAATGCGTCGGCACTTTCTCCAAAGAAGAAACCGGAAGCATCAGCAAAATACTTCCCAAAAGGATCACACCTGCAAATCCCAGAATAATCAGCTGAAAAGACGTCAGGTGTTTTTTCTTACACATTTTTTCCGGCATAAATAATCATAACTCCTTACTAATGATTCTATAGCAATATCTTCATAATGCGTTTTATTATATACAATTGCTTTCAAAGATAGTATAAAAGTCTATGATTCCGTATTAAGATTGTATAAAGACAGTCAATACTTTTACACAAGACGTATCAGCATATGGCATAATCTTATTGATGTAGAACTGATCAGATCAGCATCCTTTAATACTGCCAGATGTCTGGATATAGACGCCCCCGTCACTGAAAAATGTTCACATATCTCTCCTGCTGAAAGCCGTCCGCCCTTTAACAAATTTAATAGAAACACATCCTGTCAGATCACTCAACTCCTTTAATCCTCTCAACAACAGTTCCATTCTTTTCCAAAATAATCCAGGTAAGCACTGGAACCATAGTACAAACCAGAAAACTGATTCCCACTGCAAATAAAAGTGGAAGTAATGGCACTGAAAAAGCAATCCCCCGATAATTCATTGATTCATAAAGAAGATACGTTACTCCCATTCCTACTGTTAGCGTAACAAGCCATGCGCTGCCTGCATAGAGAACTCCTTCCTGACCAGCATTCCAAGAAGCTGCTTCGGGGTCATCCCGATACTCTCCATAACCGAAAGCTCCGTCATCCGGCTCTGCACATTTACTACAAAGGTGTTCATGTAGTTCATGATTCCGATAAAAGCCAGAATCAACACAATCCCGATTCCCAGTTGCGGCATATTGCCCTGTGCTTTTTCAATCTCATCCGCATCTTCGATTTTGGATTCCCAGGAAAAGTCTTTTGCATTGTCATTTTTTTCTAGTAACGCAAGAATTTCCTGTTCTGTATCTCTATCATATTCCTTGTGATATTTTATGCTGGTCTTTAATGTAATTGGATGATTGGCAAATGTTTTCACCACCTGATCACTGGCTATAATCGTCGGTGGGTATCCAAGGAGTGCCGTATAATAATTCTCGTCCGTAACTCCTTCTATGGTAAAAGTTTTTGTCGTTTGTTGATCTTCATACAAAGCACATGTCACATTTTTTCCTATTATGTCAGCATCTGAAAGATCCAAACCATTTCGATAAACAATACATACTTTTCCCGAAAGGAAGTCCTCTTTATTTATCGGATGCTCAAGACTGTTATTTAAATAATCAAATTCCTGTTCATCAATTCCAATCAGAGAGGATCCAAAATTCTCAGGATGATTCTGATACTCGTCCTTTTCCTTACTATATGGAATGCTCATCCACTTTGCATAAAATTCTTTCATCCATATCTCAGCAAAATCCGGTTCCCATGGAACTGTAATCTCGGCAAATATCATAGAATGTGCTTCAGAGACTCCGCCATTTTCTTTGATTGACTTCACGAAAGAATCATCCAGAATGTCTCTTCTGTCTTCTGATTTTTCTTTGCATGCCGTATCATTTTTAATGACCATATCCGTATCCATATAATTTGACACTATGGTTCTTGCTGCCTGACTGTCCAGCATGGTCACAATACAAAGGTACACAGACAGACTGGCTGCCAAAGACAACAGTACCACCGCAGTTCTTTTCTTATCCTTTGTAAACTGCTCCAGGGAAAGTCTTGCTATTACTTTCCCCTTTCCTGCTTTTCTTTCTTTTACGGTTTTGTGGGTCGGACGATAACCAAGCGCTTCTATTGGAGAAATATCTGCTGCCATTTTTGTGGGTTTTTGGCTTGCCAGAAGGATGGTAACCCCAACCAGTAAGATGGTTGCCAGCAGAACTGCCGGATGAAAGCGAACCATACCTGCTCCAACATAGCCACTTTTGATTCCAAGTGATTTTACAACAACAGGAATCAGGAAAAAGGATACCAGCCCACCTGAAAGACATCCAAGTACTGTCCCTGCAGATCCGATCAGAAGCATCTGTTCCTTCATCATCCTTTTTATCTGCTTTTCAGTCATTCCGACCGTCTGAAGCAGACCATAATAACGAACTTTTCCAGCTACGGAAAGATACATAATATTATAAATAAGCAGATATGCACACAAACAGGTAACTGCAATCAAGCCAATAAGACCTGCCAATATCTGAACCGATGCGCCAAAATCTCCCATGAAGAAAAGATTCTGCTGCTTTCCAAGATTCATACTTTCGATAAAAGCATTCTGCTCTGTTTTTGTCATTATTTTCTGCCTAAAATCCATAAAGTAACGACCGGAAGCTGCCTGCGAAAGCTTCATCCCGATTGATCATAAAATTCTTTCGAGACATAAAACTGTTTCTTGGGTCCATATCCGTCCCAAATCCCACAGATTCGAAAAGTCCCTGTAAAGATTCCCTCATGTGTTCCATAAGACATAGCAAGGGTATCGCCTACATCAAGATCTTCGTAACCACATTCTTTTAAAGCGGATTTTGTTACCATTATCTCATCCAAAGCTATCGGATATCTTCCTTCCAGCTTTTCTCTGACCGGCTCCATCATCTGTGTCCAATATCCGTCATCTGCCCAGATCAGTCCCACATCAGGGGTGGAATCCTGATTTGTTTTTTCTACCCATCCACAGACTCCCACTGTACCTGTCAGAGCAATATTCGGATTGTTCTCACACATTTGCCTCTGTTCATCTGTCACTCCATACATAATTGCATCAAACTCAGCTCCTGACATACGGATATTTTGAATTTTCTGAAGCCTGAAATAAGAATCTCCAACTGTGAATATTGTGAATACCAAAAAGGAAGAAAGAAGAACCGCAAGGAACAAAGTAATGGTCTTTCTCCTGTTTACTTTTAAAGCATTCCTTGCCATCCTTTTGATCACTTTCTGATTCGGATTCTTAAGCATAGGAATCACTTCCTTTCCTGGTATCTCCTACAATCTTTCCGTCCTCAATATGTACGATACGATCTGCAAGCTGCGCAATGTCTCTGTCATGAGTGATCAGAATCAAGGTCTGACTGAACTGTCTTGCTGCCATTTTCAAAAGTCCAAGTACATCATGACTGGTAACCGAATCCAGATTTCCCGTTGGTTCATCAGCCAGAATAATGGCGGGCTTCGCCGCAAGCGCCCTGGCAATCGCAGCCCTCTGCTGCTGTCCACCGGATAATGTTCCAGGAAGAGCTTCCCTCTTCTCTGCCAGCCCTAAAAGTTCCAGTATCCCATCCACATACTCCACATCAACCTTTCTCCCATCCAGTTCCACCGGAAGAATAACATTCTCATATACATTAAGATCCGGGACAAGATTATAATTCTGAAAAATAAACCCGATCTTTCTTCTGCGGAATATGGCAAGCTGTTCTTTTTTCAGCCCCAGAAGGCACTTACCCTCTACCAACACCTCCCTTCTGTTGGCACATCCAGTCCACCCAGCATATGCAAAAGTGTGCTTTTCCCGGATCCGCTTTTTCCGATAATAGCAACAAATTCCTGATCTTTTACACGAAAATCTACGCCATCCAATGCCTTTACCGTATTTGCACCCATTTGATAGTATTTCTTTAAGTTCTTTGTCTCTACAATGTATTCTCTCATTGGCTTGCCTCCCTTTTGACATTTCATGATATCAGGGTCAAAAGACCTTTTTACCCTTTTCATAGAATATCTCACAAAAATCACAAAACTGTCTCAATTTTTAATTATCACAGAATTGTGACAAGCCCTGCCGATTATGTTACGGTTCATTCACTGGTAAATACAGGCGAAAACACGCTCCTTTTCCCACTTCAGACTGTACTTCTATGTAGCCCTTCTGAAGTTCCATGATTGTTCTTGCAAGATATAATCCGATCCCAACCCCTGGTTTATCATGAACCTCCGGCTCACGGTAAAATCTTGTAAAGATCTCTGCCTGCCTCTCCGGGGCAATCCCTTTTCCAGTATCGGAAATGCTGATCTTAAAAAATAATTCCTGTCTTTCTGTCTGAATATGGATCTTTCCATCTGGTTCGGTATACTTAAGTGCATTATCCAGAATATTATAAATTGCTTCCTCCGTCCATTTGCTGTCATGACGGATCATCATATTTTCTTCGCAGTTCACATATAGATCAATCCCCTTCAACGCCGCCTCCGGAACCACATCGGCAACTGCATGGCGGATTGTTTCGTATAGATTTTGGTCTTCCTTATGTATTTGCAGAATTCCCGTTTCGAGCCTTGACATTTTTATCATGTTCTGCATTAAAAATTCAATTTTTTCCATCTGCCCTTTAATCTTTTCCAAAAACTCCTGACCGTTTTGCGATAGCTTCTCGTCTTCAAGGAGTTCCAGATATAGTTTTATATTGGCAATGGGTGTTCTTGTCTGATGGGATATATCAGAAATCAATCCCTTTACTCTTTCTTTCTCACGAAAACCGTCTTCTTCCTTTTTCTGAAATACGTGCCCGGCTTTCGCTAATTGTATTCCTGTTCTTCCCCAGAGGCTATCCTCCAATTCTTCTTCCATATTCCATTCTTTTCCTGTTACGATAGCATCCAGAGCACCTTCCACCTTTTCAGCAAACAACTTCGCTTCTTTTTTTATCCGGTAGTTTTTCCATAACAATACCAGTACTGCTGCGAATAAAATTATCATCATGATACACATCAGCCAATCCATTGATATCCCATCCCATATACGTTTGAAATATACCTGTGATCCTTATCTTCAATCTTTCCTCTCAGACGATTCACATTTACTGCCAGTGCGTGCTTGTCCACAAACTGTCCTCCACTGTCCCACAGCCGCTCCAATAACAGATCATAAGTCAGAAGCTGCCCCCGGTTCATAATAAATTGACGAAGCAGACGGCACTCAGTCGGTGTGACGGGGCATTCCTGACCTTTTACCGCCACTCGTGCATGATCCAAATCTATATATAAATACTCATCTGCAAAAATCTGACGATTGACCGAAGCAGTTCTTTTTAAAATGACTTCTATTTTTCTAAGTAAAATCTTAATTGAAAATGGTTTTGTAACGTAATCCTCTGCCCCGGATTCATATCCTGCCAGAGCATCCTCCTCCATATCCCTGGCTGTCAGATAAATAACCGGAACTTCTCTTTGCTTTTTTACCCACTGGCAAAAAGAAAATCCCTCGCCATCTGGAAGATTCACATCCAGAAGGATTAGATCTATCTGATTCTCAATAAAAGTCTGTTTTCCTTTCTCCATAAAAGTCACACCATAAACTCCATATCCTGACTTTTTCAAAGAATAACAGATTGCCTGATTTAGATCATAATCGTCTTCTACAACTAATATATTCTGCATAGTCTATTTCCTCCAATACAGATATTCACCAAGTAATCTATGCACAGTACTGATACTTAATACTTTTCAATATTCTACCACAGACTTTTCCCAGGTATGAAAAAAAG
>ENA-OQDE01000462-OQDE01000462.1-human-gut-metagenome-genome-assembly--contig:-NODE-462-length-24258-cov-7.056649_pt1 | contig 24258 bp, 29 predicted proteins | sample MGYA00242768_ERZ504595 | MGnify/ENA primary metagenome ERZ504595 (study PRJEB26092, sample SAMD00036307) | human gut metagenome | host: Homo sapiens | study: EMG produced TPA metagenomics assembly of... | reverse complement strand
CCCAGCCGCGAGTTTTATAAATGTTATGAAATAGATTTTGACCGTCACCGTTATGATGGCAAGAATTGGACTTATGTAACTTGCCGATAGAGGATATTAAAGAAATAGCCATAGCTTCCATCAAGACAGTACCATGATGTATTTTTCTTGTGATGTAGGCAAGTTCCTTGATAGTAAACGTGGCTTGCTGGACCCTGATAATTATGATTACGAATCATTGATGGGAACTACTTTCGGTATGGACAAGAAACAACGTATCCAAACTTTCTCCAGTGGCAGCAGTCATGCCATGACCTTGATGGCGGTGGACTTGGATAAAGCGGGAAAGCCGAAAAAATGGATGGTGGAAAACAGTTGGGGCAGTGCCAGTGGATACAGAGGACACCTTATCATGACAGATAAATGGTTTGATGAATATATGTTCCGTGTGGTGGCAGAAAAGAAATATGTTCCTGCAAGGTGCTGGATATTTTAAAACAGAAACCAATCCGTCTTCCGGCATGGGACCCGATGTTTGCTGACGAAGAATAAGCGTTATCTCTCTACATTGTATATAATTTAAGCGGACTGTACAGAAAAGAAAGACTGTACAGTCCGTTTTTTTATTCTAAGGCATTGTGTATGTCTGTCATTTTTACTTCTCTCTTGCAAAAAGAAACATAATAGGGAAAATAGGTTTGTTGCAGTGATGAGTTATTGTATAATAGGCTTGCAGAAAGGTGTTTCTTGCATATTTAGGTATAATAAAAAATGGGAATCTCTTCGTAAGAGAACCCCAAAGTCAAGTTAGATCTCTGATATAATAAAAAGCGCTCATTCATAGGAATTTCCAGATAGAATTCGTTTCTTTGCGGTCAGAAACCATAAAATCATCTTTATTATGTCATCCCGCTTTGTAAACCCTTTCACGGATCTCGGCTTCAAGATAATCTTCGGCCAGCCCGCCAGCAAGGATCTGCTGATAATCCTGCTTAACGAACTGCTGTCAGGTGAGCATCACATTGAAGACCTGACGTTTCTGGACAAGGAGGACCGTTCGGAGAATATTCACGACAAGGGCATCATCTATGACCTTTACTGCCGTACCTCTACGGGCGAGTACATCATAGTGGAGATGCAGAATCGTTGGCATAGCCATTTCCTGGACCGTACGCTTTATTATGTGTGCCGTGCGGTGAGCCGCCAGATGGAGAATCCGTCCTCTAAAGAGGTATGTGTTCCCGACACTCCGTTGGAGGGGGATTGCGGTCTGCTCAGGGAAGAAGAGGCTTCTTACGGTCTCCGTTACAGGCTTCCTGCCGTGTACGGCATTTTCCTGATGAATTTCAAGGAGGATGGTCTGGAAAGCAAGTTCCGTACCGACACGGTGGTTTCCGACCGGGACAGCGGTCGTGTGGTGAACCGGAATTTCCGTCAGATTTATCTCCAGTTTCCTTATTTTACGAAGGAACTGGACGAATGTTCTACTTTATCCGATAAACTAATGTATGCACTGAAGAATATGAACAACTGGAACAGAATGCCCGATGCGCTGAAAGAACAGGTTTTCAGCCATCTTGACCGCCTTGCCGCCAAGGCTCACCTGTCTGAGGGTGACCGTATCGCTTATGATAAGGCGGTGGACCGTTATAACGTGAGCCGTATTGTGGAAAATGATATCCGTGAACAGGCTGTCGCGGAAGGACGTTTGGAGATCGCCCGTAAACTGAAAGAGAACGGTTTTTCCATTGCGGATATTGTCCGGATTGCCGGACTTTCGCCAGAAGAAATTGATAAGCTGTAACGGCGTGTACGAATTTCTTTATAAAGCAGTGCTCATTCGGGAAAAAGACTTTTTTCAGAATGCTACAGCAAAAAATGATAATGAATGGTGAAGTGATATAAGTATCATGATAAAGCATTGAAAAATGTATGAGCAATAAAATATATCCCATCGGAATCTAGAATTTCGAGAAAATCCGTCAGGACGGTTATTTCTATATTGATAAAACGGCCTGGGTGTACCAGATGGTAAAGACCGGAAGTTACTACTTCCTGAGCCGTCCGCGACGTTTCGGAAAGACCCTACTCATCTCTACCTTGGAAGCTTACTTTCAAGGTAAGAAGGAGTTGTTTGAAGGTCTGGCGATGGAGAAGCTGGAAAAGGACTGGATCAGATATCCTGTTCTGCATCTGGATCTGAACATCGAGAAGTATGATACTCCGGAGAGTCTGGATAAGATTCTGCATGATAATCTGGATGCCGAACTGCATGAGTTTGCTGAAGCGAGAGGAGTGTCATACGACAAGCTTTGTGACTATTTGAAAGCATATTATGACGGCTATCACTTTACACATCATTCTATCGGCATGTACAATCCGTTTAGTTTGCTCAATACGTTCAAATATAAGGAATTCGGCAGTTATTGGTTCGAGACGGGTACTCCTACCTATCTGGTGAAACTGCTGAAGAAGCATCATTACGACTTGGAACGGATGCCCCACGAGGAAACGGACTCCCAGGTGCTGAACAGTATAGATTCGGAATCCACCAATCCCATTCCGGTGCTCTATCAGAGCGGCACCTCACTATAAAGGGATATGATGAAGAATTTGGAATGTACCGTTTAGGTTTTCCGAACCGGGAAGTGGAAGAGGGGTTTGTACGTTTCCTGCTCCCTTTTTACGCGAACGTAAATAAGGTGGAATCTCCCTTTGAGATTCAGAAATTTGTCCGTGAGGTGCGTTTCGGTGATTATGACTCCTTCTTCCGCCGTCTGCAAAGTTTCTTTGCGGATACTACCTACGAAGTGATCCGCGAACAGGAACTGCATTACGAGAATGTGTTTTTCATCGTATTCAAGCTTGTCGGCTTCTATACCCAAGTGGAATATCATACGAGCAAAGGACGCATTGACCTTGTCCTGCAGACTGACAAGCTTATCTATGTGATGGAATTCAAGCTGGACGGCACGGCCGAGGAGGCTTTGCAACAGATTCATGACAAGCATTACGCGCTTCCCTTTGCTTCGGACGGACGGAAGCTCTTTTAAATAGGGGTGAACTTCAGTGCTGAAACCCGCAATATCGAAAAGTGAATAGTAGAAGAATGAAATGTAGAAAGGAAACAGAGTCCGAAGAAAAGAGGTGCACACTGCTGCAATATCCGGTGAAACTTGGTACAAGATCCGCGGAATCTTGTACCAAAGTTTTTGTAATCTTGTGACGGGTGACGGCTAGTTCCTTTGAACATTGCAAAGATAACTTCACGTCCGTGCGGCGTGATCTCTTCTGACCCCTTGGCGGATTGCAGGGAGTTTACGGGGACACGGGGACAGTGGGGACACCCCCTTTTTTCCTCACACACGCATGCGTGTACCTATAAAGGGAGGATAAGTGGGGTGATATATTCCCTTGCCGTCCACACTTACCGATACTTCTTATTTGGTGAAACGTTTGAGTCTGATGAGGACGGTGCTTTCGGTTATTCTCCCTGTCGTGCGTTTTTTTTCAGAAGTTCCGGCCGGATATAATCCTGTGGGAAGGCAGGGGAAAGATGATTTTCCCACCTAGTTATATCGCGCGTGCGTGTGTGAGAAATTGGGGTCTGTCCCTGCTGTCCCCACTGTCCCTGCTTGGGAGAGCCGGTATGAACTGCCATCTTTAAATTCTCAATTTTTAATCTCCCTCCGTATCAACGTTTCCTCGTCCTACGAGAGGAAACAAGCTCGTACCGGCTTCTTGCCGGAACGTTCCACGCCTTTGCCGGATGATTTTTCTTATTATCCGCACTGTTGCTGTGGAAATCATAGACCGCTTGTACGTAGTTTATCGCCCCATGGGGATTTTATTGCCGGTGGTGTTTTCCTACGGCGGTGTGGAATTGCTGAGGGTAGGGGAGACTTTCCATAGCCGTACAAAAAAGCATACGCTTCCATGAACGGGCTGCATAAAGACAGCATCTGCTTTTATGAATATTACTTGAAGATACCGGATTATCGCGTACCGAAGTCCTGCAAGCTGGTGGATTCCGTATGGTCCACGGTGTTTGATGTGTTCGCCTGCTTGTTGGCAGGGGATGACGAGGAAGTTATTGGTGCTGCGGCCGTCTGGCCGACCGGAGCATCGTGGTGATGGACGGGGCAGGAAGGTATTACCATGTGGAAAAAGGAAAGAGGAAGCGGTACATTGCCGCTAACCTTCCCGAACCCGGTGAGCAGGACTTCGACACGGCTGTAAAGAAGCTGAAAGAGGAAGCCGGGCAGCGGGCGGAGGAAACGGATCGGCAGAAGAGAAGGAACGAGGAAGCGAAAAGGCGGAAGAGGCTGGAGGAGATAAGAGATGCCCTTCCGTACCGTATGGGCATGAAATGGGGCTTGAAACTGGGGGAACGTATCATCGTTCCTCCCAAATACAGAAAGATTCTTCCTCCTGTGGGCGTTTATTGTGCTTTTGAAGAGAGCGCCTGCCGGTGGGGGGTGATGGCACTGGACGGGAAAGTGATGGTGGAAGCCCGCTACCAGGAGGTGGATATAGAAAACAACGGCACGGTACACCTGACCGTCATTCCCGGCAAAGTGAAGACCGTCAAACTGTAAGTGTTTCCGGAATGAAACACAAATGACGCGAATGACATAAATTAAAAATCAAGATAAATTTATGCCATTCGCGTCATTTGTGTTCTAAAAAAAAGTGAGCATCTGCCTGAGTTTGCACATACATTCAGAAAGGTTTCTATTATTACAGAATTTTTTCCATAATAAGCACCATTTCTTTCTTTTTTCACATTTTTTTTCTGTACTTTTGCGCTCAAATTTAAAAACCATTTTTTATAACCCAATATGGCAAATGTGATTAAATTACACAAAGGCTTGAACATCAACCTGAAAGGGAAACCTGCTCAGGAGTTCTTTGACGTGAAGCAGCCGGACATCTATGCGATAGTGCCCGATGATTTTCATGGCGTGACTCCTAAAGTCGTGGTCAAAGAACAGGAATATGTGACGGCCGGGGGAACATTGTTTGTTGACAAGAACCACCCCGAAGTGAAGTTCGTATCTCCGGTAAGCGGTGTCGTTACCAGCGTGGAGAGAGGCGAACGTCGTAAAGTCTTAAGCATCTCCATTGCAGCTGCAAAGGAGCAAGACTACGAAGAGTTTGGAAAGAAGGATGTTTCGACTCTGACAGGCGAGCAGGTAAAAGCCGCCCTGCTGGAAGCCGGACTTTTTTCATTCATTATCCAGCGCCCCTACATCGTGGTGGCTGACCCGAATGCCAAGCCGAAAGGCATCTTCGTTTCTGCATTTGACACTAACCCATTGGCTGCTGATTTCGAATTTGTTCTGAAAGGCCAGGAAAAAGATTTCCAGACTGGTCTGGACGCACTGGCAAAGATGGCAAAGACGTATCTGAATATCAGCGTAGAGCAGAAGAGCCCTGCACTGACCAACGCCAAAAATGTAACTGTAACTGCCTTCGACGGTCCTAACCCCGCCGGAAACGTAGGCGTTCAGATTAACCACATCAGTCCTATCAACAAAGGCGAAACTGTTTGGACGCTCCGTGCGGAAGAAGTGATCTTCATCGGACGCCTGTTCAACACAGGTCGCGTAGACCTTACCCGTACTATCGCCCTGACCGGTTCGGAAGTGAAGAAACCGGCTTATTGCAAGCTGAAAGTAGGAGCCTTGCTGACAGATATTTTTGCAGGACGTGTGAACGGAGGTAAAAACTTACGCTACATTAACGGTAACGTGCTGACCGGAACTTTGGTGAAGCCAAACGGATTCCTGGGTGCGCACGCTACAAGTCTTACTGTGATCCCCGAAGGATGACCGGCACGAATTCCTGGGCTTTATCATGCCGCGTACCGATCAGTACAGTGCCAACCGCAGTTATTTCAGCTGGTTGTGCGGTAACAAGGAATACACACTGGATGCCCGTATCAAAGGTGGCGAACGCCACATGATCATGTCCGGCGAGTATGACAAAGTATTCCCGATGAGCATTTTCCCCGAATATTTAATTAAAGCTATCATTGCCGGCGATATTGACCGCATGGAAGCACTTGGTATTTACGAAGTGGCTCCCGAAGACTTCGCTGTATGTGAATTCGTTGACTCTTCCAAATTGGAATTGCAACGCATCGTGCGTCAGGGCTTGGACATGCTTCGCAAGGAAATGTGCTAAATAATTAAAAACTAAGAATTAAAAGTTAATGAAAGCGTTAAGAAATTATCTCGACAAGATAAAGCCAAACTTTGAAGAGGGCGGCAAACTCCACGCGTTTCGTTCGGTGTTCGACGGTTTCGAAACATTCTTGTTCGTACCCAACAGCACTTCGAAAACAGGAGTTCACATTCATGATGCGATTGACAGCAAGCGTATCATGTCAATGGTGGTTATTGCGTTGATACCGGCCCTGTTGTTCGGTATGTACAACGTAGGTTACCAGCACTTCTTGCTGTAGGCCAGGAGGCAGGTTTCTTTGAAAAGTTCATTTATGGTTTCCTGGCTGTTCTGCCTAAGATTATCGTATCATACGTAGTCGGTCTGGGAATCGAATTTGTGGTGGCACAATGGAAGAACGAAGAAATTCAGGAAGGTTTCCTGGTATCCGGTCTGTTGATCCCGATGATCGTTCCTGTGGAATGTCCGTTGTGGATTCTGGCTGTCGCTACAGCATTCTCTGTTATCTTCGCTAAGGAAGTATTCGGCGGTACAGGTATGAATATCTTCAACCCTGCATTGATTACCCGTGCTTTCTTGTTCTTCGCTTATCCTACCAAAATGTCCGGTGATGCCGTTTGGGTAAGCACTGACAGCATTTTCGGTATCGGTGGCGGACAGGTAGTGGACGGTTTTACCGGCGCTACGATGTTGGGACAGGCTGCTACAGCCGCTCCGGGTGCAAGCGAACTGATTAATGTGAACGGTACTCCCGCTACCATGTGGGATATGGTTGTAGGTTTGATTCCGGGTTCTATCGGTGAAACCAGCGTTATCGCTATCGCACTGGGTGCCATCATCCTGTTGTGGACAGGCGTGGCAAGTTGGAAGACCATGTTCTCTGTCTTTGCCGGTGGTATCGTGATGGGATTGATCTTCAATGTATTCGGCTCTACAGATAACATGATGGCTCAGTTGCTTGGTACGAACACATCGTATTGGGCGGTTTCTGCTTCGGCGCCGTGTTCATGGCTACCGACCCTGTGACTTCCGCACGTACGGAAAGGGTAAGTTCATCTACGGCTTCCTGATCGGTGTGATGGCTATCGTTATCCGTGTGTTGAATCCGGGTTATCCCGAAGGTATGATGCTTGCCATCCTGCTGATGAACATCTTCGCTCCGCTGATTGACTACTGTATCGTACAGAAGAACATCACAGCCCGCGAAAACAGATTAAAATCAACTAACAACTAAAATATCGGACATTATGAATACTAATAGTAATAGTTATACTATCATCTATGCTTCGATAATGGTTGTTATCGTAGCATTCCTGTTGGCATTCGTGTCTTCTTCTCTGAAAGAAAAACAGTACCAGAATGTAGAACAGGACACAAAGAAACAAATTCTGGCAGCTTTGAACGTTTATGACGTAAAAGATGTGAATGCAGAATATGATAAATATGTGAAAGAAGACGATTTGATGCAGGCAGACGGTTCTTTGGTAAAGAACGATGCTGCTTTCCAGACTTCTTATAAAGGTGAAATCGCTAACGGACGTCTTCATGTATTCGTTTGCGACGTGGATGGTCAGACCAAATATGTGCTGCCTATTTATGGTGCCGGTCTTTGGGGACCTATCTGGGGATACATCGCATTGAATGATGACAAAGACACTGTATATGGCGTTTACTTCTCTCATCAAGGAGAAACTCCGGGTCTGGGTGCAGAAATCACCACTACTAAGTTCCAGGATCAGTTCTTGGGCAAACATGTAATGGAAAACGGTACTGTAGCTTTGGGTGTTGAAAAACACGGCAAGGTGGCAAAACCCGATTATCAGGTAGACGGTATCTCAGGTGGTACTATCACTTCTAAGGGTGTAGATGCGATGATTAAGGATTGCCTGAGCATGTACAATTCATTTTTAACTAATAAATAAGAGGAGGGTAAATAGAATATGAGCGCATTATTTTCTAAAAAGAATAGAGAAGTTCTTTTAACTCCGCTGGGTTTGAATAACCCTGTCACCGTACAGGTGCTCGGTATCTGTTCTGCACTGGCTGTAACGGCTCAGCTGGAACCGGCTATCGTGATGGGTCTTTCCGTAACCATTATTACAGCCTTCTCGAACTTCGTTATCTCCTTGTTGCGTAACACCATTCCCAACCGTATCCGTATCATCGTCCAGTTGGTGGTTGTTGCCGCATTGGTAACTATCGTTAGTGAAATTTTGAAAGCGTTCGCATACGATGTAAGTGTGCAGCTTTCTGTATATGTAGGTTTGATTATTACAAACTGTATCCTGATGGGACGTCTGGAAGCATTTGCTATGATGAACGGTCCTTGGGAATCATTCCTGGATGGTATCGGTAACGGATTGGGTTATGCCAAAATCCTGATTATCGTGGCATTCTTCCGTGAACTGCTGGGTGCCGGTACATTGTTTGGCTTCCAGGTTATCCCGCAGGCTGTTTATGACTTGGGCTACCTGAACAACGGCTTGATGCTGATGCCTCCTATGGCGTTGATTATCTGTGCTTGTATCATTTGGTACCAACGTGCAAAACACAAAGAATTGCAGGAAAGTAATAATTAATCCCCGTTATAAAACGAAAAGAATATGGAATATTTAAGTTTGTTTGTAAAGTCCATCTTTGTGGACAATATGATTTTCGCATACTTCCTGGGGATGTGTTCTTACCTGGCAGTATCGAAGAACGTAAAGACAGCCGTAGGTCTGGGTGCAGCCGTTACTTTCGTGTTGATTGTAACTCTGCCGGTGAACTATTTGCTGGAAAATTACGTACTGGCACCTAATGCGCTGATTGATGGAGTAGACCTCAGCTTCTTGAGCTTTATCCTGTTTATTGCCGTTATTGCCGGTATCGTTCAGTTGGTGGAAATGGCGGTTGAACGTTTCAGCCCGTCGCTCTATGCTTCATTGGGTATCTTCCTTCCGCTGATTGCTGTAAACTGTGCCATCATGGGTGCTTCATTGTTTATGCAGCAACGCCATTTCATCAACATTGGCGAGGCAACCACTTACGCTTTGGGCTCAGGTATCGGTTGGGCACTGGCTATTATCGGTCTGGCTGCCATCCGTGAAAAAATGGCTTACTCTGATGTTCCCGCTCCTTTGAAAGGTCTGGGTATCACTTTCATCACTGTAGGTTTGATGGCAATGGCATTTATGTGTTTCTCTGGTTTGAAAATCTAAAAGGAAAGGAATAAGACAATGGATATGAATTTAATATTAGCTAGTATTGGAGTATTCCTTGGAATTATCCTTCTGCTCGTTGTTATTTTGCTGGTAGCTAAGCAGTATCTTACTCCGAGCGGCAAAGTAAAGATAACTATCAATGGAGAGAAAGAACTGGAAGTAGAACAAGGTTCAACTTTGCTGAACACCCTGTCTGTCAATGGCATCTACCTGTCATCGGCTTGTGGTGGTAAAGGTTCTTGCGGTCAATGTAAATGCCAGGTTGTAGAAGGCGGTGGTGAGATTCTTCCTTCTGAAAAGGGACATTTCAGCCGTAAACAACAACAGGATCATTGGCGTCTGGGTTGCCAGGTGAAAGTAAAAGGTGACCTGGGCATCAAGATTGATGAATCTGTACTGGGTGTTAAGGAATGGGAATGCGAAGTAATCAGCAACAAGAACGTTGCCACTTTCATCAAAGAGTTTATTGTGGCTTTGCCGAAAGGTGAACACATGGACTTCGTTCCGGGTTCATACGCTCAGATTAAGATTCCTAAATTTGAAATGGACTACAACAAGGATATCGATAAAGACCTTATCGGTCCGGAGTATCTGCCCGCATGGGAAAAATTCGGTCTGTTCGGCTTGAAATGTAAGAATACGGAAGAAACCATCCGTGCTTACTCTATGGCCAACTATCCTGCCGAGGGTGACCGTATCATGCTGACAGTGCGTATCGCTACTCCTCCGTTCAAACCGAAAGATCAGGTCCCGGCTTTATGGATGTGAATCCGGGTATCGCTTCATCTTACATTTTCACGCTGAAACCGGGTGACAAGGTAACGATGAGTGGTCCTTACGGAGACTTCCACCCGATCTTCGATTCTAAGAAGGAAATGATTTGGGTAGGTGGTGGTGCCGGTATGGCTCCGTTGCGTGCGCAAATTATGCACATGACCAAGACACTGCACACTACCGACCGTGAACTTCACTATTTCTATGGTGCGCGTGCATTGAACGAAGTATTCTATCTGCAAGATTTCCAACAATTGGAAAAAGACTTCCCGAACTTCCACTTCCATCTGGCTTTGGACCGTCCGGATCCCGCAGCCGATGCAGCAGGCGTGAAGTATACCGCAGGTTTCGTTCACAATGTGATGTATGAAACTTATCTGAAGGATCATGAAGCTCCCGAAGATATTGAATACTACATGTGTGGCCCCGGCCCGATGTCTAATGCAGTCGTTAAGATGCTGGATAGTCTGGGTGTTGAGCCTTCTTCTATCATGTACGACAACTTCGGAGGATAATATCAGGATCTCCTTTTATTAATAATGAAAATAAGCCCGGTAAAAGTGAACTTTTATCGGGCTTTTTCTTTACTTTTGTATAAAACGAAAATGAATATGATAGAGAACATACTAGCCAATTTGAAAATTGAGCGGCTGAACCCGATGCAAGAGGCGTCCATCAATGCTTGGAAAGAGGGAAAAGACCTAATATTATTGTCTCCTACGGGGTCCGGCAAGACGTTAGCTTATCTGTTGCCTTTGGTGCAGAGTTTGAAGCCTGGTATAACAGGCGTACAGGCTATAGTGCTGGTTCCTTCCCGGGAACTGGCTTTACAAATAGACCAGGTATTTAAATCCATGAACACACCCTTCAAGGCTGTAAGTTGTTATGGAGGACGACCGGCCATGGAAGAGCACCGTACCATCAAAGGGATGCAGCCATCAGTCATCATCGGTACTCCGGGCCGTATGAATGATCATCTTTCCAAACAGAATTTTGATGCAGATACGGTCACAACTCTGGTAATCGATGAATTTGACAAATGCCTGGAGTTTGGCTTCCAGGAAGAGATGGCGACTGTCATAGGACAGTTGCCCAACTTGCAACGCCGTTTTCTGTTGTCGGCTACCGATGCGGAAGAGATTCCGCAGTTTACGGGGCTGGACAAGACCATTAAATTGAATTTTTTAAATCCGGAAGAGCAGCTTACCCACCGTCTGCACTTATATAAGGTACTGTCTCCGGAAAAAGACAAACTTGAAACCTTATATAAATTGCTTTGTACCTTGGGAAGCCAATCGACATTGGTTTTCTGTAATCACCGTGAAAGTGTGGAACGGGTAGGGAAGTATCTTCAATCCCAGAAGTTTCAATGTGGCATTTTTCATGGCGGCATGGAACAGGATGACCGCGAACGCTCCCTATATAAATTCCGCAACGGAAGTTGCCATGTGCTTATTTCTACCGATCTGGCCGCTCGCGGACTGGATATCCCCGAAATAGAGAATGTAGTACATTATCATCTGCCTGCCAATGAAGACGGATACATTCACCGCAACGGACGTACCGCCCGCTGGGAAGCCGAAGGTAATTCTTATGTTATCCTTCATGCCGAAGAAACAGTGCCCGCATATATAACCGATGAGCCGGAGGAGTTCATTTTACCCGAAGTCACCCCCAAACCTTCTTTACCCGAATATGTGACATTATATATAGGAAAAGGCAAGAAAGATAAAATCAATAAGATAGATATTGTGGGATTTCTCTTTAAAAAAGGAAACCTTAATAAAGACGAAATAGGACGGATTGATGTAAAAGACCACTATTCTTTTGCAGCCGTATCTCGCAAAAAGATAAAACAAACTTTGAATTTAATACGAAATGAGAAGATAAAGGGCATAAAAACACTTATTGAAGAAGCTAAATAATGACAATTTGTCAATTCTCGAAATAAAATGATTAAAGAATAATTCAAAAAGATATTTTTTTTATGCTTTAGATCATTGTTTACTAGGGATGTAGTTACAAAATGAAAGCATAAAAAATCAGATTTAACTAATTTGAAAGAAAATTATGCGGAAATTCGTAAATTTATTAGCGATTTTTTTGGAAAACTGAAAATAATGTGTAATTTCGCCCAATGTAAGATATAAACAAATTGTATAACCAAAACAAACGTCAAATGAAAAAGCATAATTTCAATGCGGGACCATCTATCTTGCCTCGCGAGGTAATTGAGAAGACAGCACAAGCCGTTCTTGATTTTAATGGGTCAGGCCTTTCCATCATGGAAATCAGTCACCGTGCTAAAGATTTTCAGCCTGTAGTAGACGAAGCTGTTGCTTTGTTTAAGGAACTGTTGAACATCCCGGAAGGGTACTCGGTACTATTCTTGGGGGGTGGAGCCAGCTTGGAATTCTGTATGATACCTTTCAACTTCCTCGAAAAAAAGCTGCTTACCTGAACACAGGCGTATGGGCTAAGAAAGCGATGAAAGAAGCCAAGGCTTTCGGCGAGGTAGTAGAAGTGGCATCTTCCGCTGAAGCGACCTATACCTATATTCCCAAAGATTATACGGTTCCCGCCGATGCAGATTATTTCCACGTCACAACGAATAACACAATCTATGGAACAGAACTTCATGAAGATCTGGATTCTCCGGTTCCTATGATTGCTGATATGTCATCTGATATTTTCTCTCGTCCTATCGACGTTTCTAAATATATTTGTATCTATGGCGGTGCGCAGAAGAATTTGGCTCCGGCCGGTGTCACTTTCGTTATTGTAAAGAACGATGCTGTGGGCAAGGTATCACGCTATATTCCTACTATGCTGAATTATCAGACTCACATTGACGGCGGCTCTATGTTCAACACACCTCCTGTACTTCCTATTTATGCCGCTTTGCAGACTTTACGCTGGATAAAAGCCAACGGTGGTGTAGCAGAAATGCAGAAACGTGCTAAAGAGAAGGCAGACATGCTGTATGCTGAAATAGACCGTAACAAAATGTTCCGTGGCACAGTAACGGATAAAGCCGACCGCTCTTATATGAACATTTGCTTTGTAATGAATGACGAATACAAAGACCTGGAAGCCGATTTCTTGAAATTTGCCACAGAAAAAGGTATGGTGGGTATTAAGGGACACCGTTCTGTAGGCGGTTTCCGTGCATCTTGCTACAACGCTATGCCGAAGGAAAGCGTTCAGGCTTTGATTGACTGCATGCAGGAATTTGAGAAACTTCATTAATAATTATGTTCACCACAGATTATACGAATTGCACAGATAGGAACAATAAATGGAATCTGTGATAATCCGTGATAATCTGTGGTGAACCTTTTTAATACAATAAGACCATGAAAGTATTAGTAGCAACAGACAAGCCGTTTGCAAAAGTTGCAGTAGACGGTATCCGTAAAGAAATAGAAGCAGCAGGTTATGAACTGGTATTGCTGGAAAAATATGGTGAAAAAGCTAAACTACTGGAAGCTGTAAAGGACGTTAACGCAATCATTATCCGCAGTGATATTATTGATGCCGAAGTATTGGATGCGGCAAAAGAACTGAAAATCGTAGTACGTGCAGGAGCAGGTTATGATAACGTGGATTTGGCGGCTGCTACGGCACACAATGTGTGTGTTATGAATACTCCGGGACAGAACTCCAATGCAGTAGCCGAACTGGCTTTTGGCATGATGGTGATGGCTGTCCGCAATTTCTATAACGGGACTTCGGGTACTGAACTGATGGGCAAGAAGTTAGGTATCCATGCATACGGCAATGTAGGTCGTAATGTGGCTCGTATCGCTAAAGGTTTTGGCATGGATATTTATGCTTTTGACGCTTTCTGCCCGAAAGAAGTGATCGAAAAAGATGGTGTGAAAGCTGTTTCTTCTGCTGAGGAACTGTATGCTGCTTGTAATATAGTGTCCCTGCATATTCCTGCTACGGCTGAAACTAAAAATTCCATCAACTATGAATTGGTCAACAAGATGCCTAAAGGAGGAGTATTGGTAAATACTGCCCGTAAGGAAGTGATCAATGAAGCGGAATTAATCAAACTGATGGAAGAACGCACCGACTTAAAGTATGTTACTGATATCATGCCGGTTGCCCATGCAGAGTTCTCGGAAAAATTTGCCGGCCGTTATTTCGCTACACCGAAAAGATGGGGGCCCAGACGGCTGAAGCAAATATCAACGCAGGTATCGCTGCTGCCAGACAAATAGTAGGCTTCCTGAAAGATGGTTGTGAAAAATTCAGAGTAAATAAATAAGTAATCCAATAACCGCAGGGGCGGATTGAATCCGACCGGATGCATATAGCTTATGTTTTCGGGCGAATGCAATTCGCCCCTGCAAGTAAAATCTAATACCTTTATTTTATGGCAATAATAAAACCCTTCAAAGGCATCCGCCCTCCGAAAGAATTGGTAGAACAAGTAGCTTCACGTCCATACGACGTACTGAATTCTGAAGAAGCACGCGAGGAAGCGAAAGGTAATGAAAAGTCACTTTATCATATTATAAAACCGGAAATTGATTTCCCTGCCGGAACAGACGAACATGATCCTAAAGTATATGAGAAGGCTGCCGAAAATTTCCAGATGTTTCAGGACAAGGGCTGGTTGGTGCAAGATGAAAAAGAAAATTATTATGTATATGCACAAACCATGAATGGCAAGACCCAATATGGACTGGTGGTAGGAGCGTATGTTCCCGATTATATGAACGGGGTCATCAAAAACATGAACTGACCCGTCGTGACAAGGAGGAAGACCGCATGAAACATGTCCGCGTAAATAATGCCAATATAGAACCGGTATTCTTTGCTTACCCGGATAATGCGGAATTGGATGCTATCGTTAAGAAATATACTTCACAACGGCCGGAATATGATTTTATCGCTCCGGGTGACGGCTTCGGACATTCATTCTGGGTGATCGACAAAGAAGAAGATATAAAAGCTATCACAAAAGCTTTCGAAGCCATGCCGGCTCTTTATATTGCCGATGGTCATCATCGCTCGGCTGCCGCAGCCCTGGTAGGCGCCGAAAAAGCGCAGCAAAATGCAAACCATCAGGGAAATGAGGAGTACAATTACTTTATGGCTGTATGTTTCCCGGCCAACCAGCTGACTATTATTGATTACAACCGTGTTGTAAAAGACTTGAACGGGCTGTCTCCGGAACAATTCCTGACCGCTGTCAGCAAGAATTTTGTGGTAGAAGAGAAAGGAACTGAGGTCTATAGACCACAGGCTCTTCACAATTTCTCTCTCTATCTGGACGGTAAATGGTACAGCTTGACAGCAAAACCGGCACATACGATGACAATGATCCTATCGGAGTATTGGACGTGACTATTTCTTCCAACTTGATATTGGATGAAATATTGGGAATCAAGGATCTTCGTTCCGACAAACGGATTGACTTTGTAGGTGGTATCCGTGGCCTGGAGGAATTAAAGAAGCGTGTGGACAGCGGTGAAATGAAAGTGGCTTTGGCCCTTTACCCTGTTTCTATGAAACAATTAATGGATATTGCCGATACCGGCAATATCATGCCGCCCAAAACAACTTGGTTTGAACCGAAACTTCGTTCGGGATTGGTTATTCATAAACTGAGCTGATCCATAGTGGAACACGGACAGAAAGAACAAACCTGCATTTCCCTTTCTGTCCGTGTCCGTTCAATCATTTCATATAATTTTTCAGCTGCTACAGGTGATATAAATTCTTTTATATTTGTTGATTAGGTATAATTAAAATAAATAGATGTCAGAGTGAAAGAATAAAGCATTTTTCCTTTGTTTATTGCTGACAAATATCTAATTTCGCGCCGATTTTAAAGCGTGTAATAAAAACGATGACTAACAACAAGACTAAAGGATTTCTCCTTGGGGCAATCGCAGCAGCCAGCTACGGCATGAACCCACTGTTCACCCTTCCTCTTTATAGTGCAGGAATGAGCGTAGACTCGGTATTATTTTATCGCTATGCACTGGCTATAGTTGTACTAGGTATCATGATGAAGATGCAAAAGCAATCTTTTGCCATTAAGAAAGCGGATGTGCTGCCACTTTGCATCATGGGACTGCTGTTCTCATTCTCTTCCCTGTTTCTCTTTATGAGTTATAACTACATGGATGCCGGTATCGCATCCACCATACTGTTTGTCTACCCGGTACTGGTAGCTATTATTATGGCTGTAGTATTTAAGGAAAAAGTATCGCCGGTCACTATGTTTTCCATAGCGCTGGCCTTTGTGGGAATTTCCTTGCTCTGTAAAAGTCCGGGAGGACAGACACTCAGCCTGGTCGGGATTACTTTTGTCTTTTTATCATCCTTGTCTTATGCTATCTATATAGTTGGCGTAAACCGTTCTTCCCTGAAGGATATGCCTATAGCCAAGCTTACTTTCTATGTCCTGCTTTTCGGCCTGTCTGTTTATGTGGTGCGATTGAAGTTCTGTACAGGACTGCAGCCTATCCCTACACCCTTGTTATGGGTGAACGCAGTTTCACTGGCTGTTTTTCCTACTGTTATTTCGTTGGTGACCATGACAAAGGCCATACACTACATTGGTTCCACCCCCACTGCTATTCTGGGTGCTTTGGAGCCTGTTACAGCTTTATTCTTCGGAGTACTGATTTTTGGAGAGCAGCTGACACCGCGCATTATTCTGGGCATTTTGATGGTGATTACTGCCGTAACTCTGATTATAGGAGGAAAAACATTGCTGAAAAAAAGCAAGATTCGGTTAAGGCATACTGGCAGATAAAGTCGGATTTTGTATCTTTGCCCTTGCAATTATAAATTTTCCACTATGAAAAAACAACTGATGCAATGGGCAGGAGTGGGAATGTGGATGGTATTGGGGCTGTCCGCATGTTCCCCTACAAAAACAGAAATCGGAAATCTGAATGTCATTCCGCAGCCCCAAGAAGTAAGTCAAGACATTCAAGCCCACCCTTTTGTTATTAATCCGCAAACCGGTATTGTTTATCCGGAAGGCAATGAAAAGTTGCAACGGACGGCAGAATTTTTAGCTTCCTATATTAAAGAGGCAACGGGAATTACTGTCCGGACAACAACTGAAGCCGCAAGGAAGAACTCCATCATTTTGGCGGTTGACGGTTCCATTACCAACAAAGAGGGGTATCAACTGGAGGTAACTTCTGAAAACATCCATTTGAATGGAGGAAGTGAGTCGGGAGTATTTTATGGAATACAAACGCTCTACAAGCTTTGCCGTTGACCAAAAACAAACAGGTATCCGCTGCCATCCCGGTGGGAACTGTTAATGACTATCCTCGTTTCGGTTATCGTGGTTTCATGGTAGACGTGGGCCGCCATTATTTTCCGGTTTCTTATCTGAAACAAATCATTGATATGCTGGCACTGCACAATATCAATTATTTTCATTGGCATCTGACCGAAGACCAAGGCTGGAGAATTGAAATCAAGAAATATCCCAAACTTACGGAAATAGGTTCGATGCGTCCGCGTACATTGATTGACCGTGAAACCCAGACCTACGATGAAACTCCTCATAGCGGTTTTTATACACAGGAAGAAGCAAAAGAAATTGTCAAGTATGCCGCTGACCGTTTTATTACTGTAATCCCCGAAGTTGACCTTCCGGGACATATGATGGGAGCTTTGGTTTCCTATCCGGAATTAGGTTGTACGGGAGGTCCATACGAGATTCCTTGTAAATGGGGGGTATTCCCTGATGTGCTGTGTGGAGGAAACGACCGGACTTTACAGTTCGCCAAAGATGTATTGAATGAAATAATGGATATCTTTCCATCTCCTTATATCCATATTGGTGGGGATGAATGTCCGAAAGTACGTTGGGAAAAATGCCCTACATGTCAAGCTAAAATTCGGGAACTGGGTTTGAAAGATACACCAAAACATAGCAAGGAGAACCAATTACAGACCTATTTCATGTCCGAGGTAGGCAAAGTTATCAATGACAGAGGGCGTAAAATGCTGGGCTGGGATGAGATGTTGGAGGGAGGATTGGCTCCAGGTGCCACAGTGATGTCATGGACCGGTGTCAAAGGTGGTATCGAAGCCGCCCGTCTGCACCATGATGCGATTATGACTCCTATTCAGTATCTTTATTTCAGCAATCCTACTTACAACCGGATAAAAGGGACTAAAAGCCTTGGACGTGTCTATACATTTGAACCTGTTTCTAATGAATTGGCAGAGGATGAACGAAAATATATCATCGGTACCCAAGGATGCATATGGACAGAATGGACGCGTGACAGTTTGAAGATGGAATGGCAAATTCTTCCCCGTATGGCTGCCTTGTCCGAGATTCAATGGACGGAACCGTCACATAAAAATTTCGACAGTTTCTTGAAACGTTTACCGGCTCTGCTGGCTATCTACCGGGATAGAGGTTATGATTTTCGCCAGGACATTTATGATGTGAACATTGATATTGTTCCGGCTCCCGATGAAGGAAAAGCCCGGATTGCTTTTCAGACGTTTGATGACGCGGAAATACATTATACATTGGACGGCAGCGTTCCCGATGTGCAATCCCCATTGTATACCGACACTATACAAGTGGATAAAGATGTTATCATACAAGCCATTGCAGTTCGTCGCAGGGTGCCAGTCAGATAAGTAAGGAGGAAATACATTTTAATGCAGCCACAATGAAACCGGTTACCTTGAACACCATTCCTCATAAATCATATACTTTTAAAGGAGGAAGTACCTTGATAGACGGATTATATGGGGATATGAATTATCGCTCAGGACGTTGGATTGGTTTCTACGGGACAGATATGAATGTGACCCTTGATCTACTTGAGCCTAAGGAGGTGTCTTCAGTTTTCGTAAACACAATGTTGAACACAGGCGATGCTATCTTTGGTACAACAGGTCTGAAGGTGGAAGTTTCTGAGGACGGGAAAAATTTCCGCAGGGTAGCCTCCGAAGATTTTCCCGTTGTGGAAAAAGGAACTAAAATGCAGAGCCGCAAAGACTCTGTCTCTTTTGACAAAGTAAAAGCCCGCTATATTAAAATCATAGCAGAAGTTACTCCGAAACTTCCCGCATGGCATTCCATGCCTGGCGAAAAAGCGTTTTTGTTTGTTGACGAAATAGGAGTGGAGTAAATCCGCCTTCGGAGCAATGGCTTTCTAAAGAACAAATACCAAACAAGAAACGGACATTCTGACAAAAACAGATGTCCGTTTCCTTATTCATAAGCCTTTCATGTATTTTCAAAAGCTGTTCAAGAAAAAATGGCGATAGAGATTCACTCTGTCGCATTATGTGATGTGGAATGTCTAATTCCTTATGCTTTAGGAAGTGCTTCTTTTACAACCATAGTACGGTTTACATATTCTGCACCGTTCAATTGCTTGATAGCTTCTTTGGCTTCGTCATCATTAGGCATTTCTACAAAAGCAAAGCCTTTAGAACGACGTGTTTCACGGTCAGTAATAAGTTTTACTGAAGCTACTGTTCCATACTCTTCCATTACACCTCTCAAATCACCTTCCCTAACATTATAGTTAAGGTTTCCAATATACAAATTCATAAAATAAAAATTGATAAATAAATAATTAAGTAAACTTTGAATTTAAAAATTTAGTTAGAAGAATAGAAACGGTTCAAGTGTGAGATGAATTGAGTCAATCGAAAAAACTATCTTTTTATATTCCGTTGTCAAAGGAACGATAAATAATTGGATTATCCACTATATTTCTCTTTTTATTTTGATATTTTTTTAGCCGGTGACTCTTTTTATACTTTTTAGGCTTAAAGCAGGAGCCTTATATCATTCATATTCACTAATTTTGTATCAACAGCTAACTTATAACTAAGATTTATATGATATTGAATGAAAGAGAAAGCCGCCATGAGCATGTGTTGCATGTGGCCCGACAAATGATGACGGCAGCGCGCACTGCTCCCAAAGGAAAAGGTGTTGACATTATTGAAATAGCCATGGTGACGGATGGTGATATCAATATTTTATCGGAAATGATGGTGAAAATGGTTGCGGAGCATGGAATGAAATTCTTTCTGCGCGATGCGGAAAATATTCTGAATGCGGAATGTGTCCTGTTAATAGGTACCCACGAACAGGCGCAAGGATTGAATTGTGGTCATTGTGGATATGCCACCTGCGTGTCTCGCAAAGAAGGAGTGCCGTGTGCTCTCAATAGTGTCGATGTGGGCATTGCCATCGGATCAGCTTGTGCCACGGCAGCAGACAACAGGGTGGACACACGGGTCATGTTCTCGGCCGGACTAGCAGCGCAGCGTCTGAACTGGCTGGAAGGATGCACCCAGGTTTATGCCATCCCTGTCAGTGCATCCTCTAAAATCCTTTCTTTGACCGGAAACCTAAAGAATAAATTTCTCTACTACCGCGGCTACACCATCTTCTTCGTTAGAAGGGTGATGTAGTCGGCGTTTTGACGGACTATTTCTTGAGCATTGGCCATTGCTACCCCCAATCCGGCATATTGTATCATAGAAAGATCGTTAAAACCATCACCAACGGCAATCATTTCTTCTTTTGTCATACCGATTTCTTTTAGCAATACGGCCAGTGATTGTGCTTTATCAATACCTTTAGGAACCAATTCCAAAAAATAAGGTTCGGAACGGAATACGCCCATACGGTCTTTCAAGTGTTCGTACATTTCTTTTTCAAGCACTGCAAGCCGCGTAGGTTCACCTACAATCAGACATTTGGCAATAGGAAATTTTATTACCTCCAGAAAATGATCCACTTTCTTGGGAGTCATCACATTCAGAATAGCTTCTTTCAATACATATTCATCTTCCGGATATTCAGTCAATACATATTTTCCATCGTAAGTGACGATAGCAAAATGATTGTCGGTGGCACATTTATACAGGTAAGGCAATATATCCGGATCGAGCACATTCTCGTACATCATCTCACCGGTTTTCCAGTCTATGATCTCACCTCCGTTATACGAAAGTATATAACCTTCGTATTTCTGCAACTCTAAGATCTCGGCCAGTGGAGCCACACCGTATGTGGGACGCCCCGATGCCAAAACAATTTTTACTCCGCGCTCTTGCGCTTCGATAAGTGTACGACGTGTGTGTTCCGTTACCTCTTTCTTTTGATTGGTCAACGTTCCGTCTAGGTCTAAAACTAATAATTTATACTTCATATACTATTTAATGGAGTGCTTTTGCCAAATTCGCTGCAAATATAACGATTAAATTCATGGCTTTTTGCTACATTTGCTCAAAATAAACAAGAATCATGACAGAAATTTTATTAACCGTAATTATTATCCTGCTGATAATTAATATTGTAATCGCACTTACTAAAAACAATCGTCTGCAAACCGAACGTCTGGAAGGATTGCTACGCGAAGAAATGAAAGAAAACCGGGACGAGCTGGGAAGAAATATCCGCGAACTGCGTAATGAACTGAATCAAACCTTGAACTATTCTATCCGCAATATGCAGGATACTTTGCATAAAAACCTGCTGACCGGTAATGAAATGCAACGGGAAAAATTTGAAGCAATGGGCAAGCAACAGGAAGCTTGGTGAAAAGTACGGAAAAACGATTGGATGACATGCGGCAAATGGTAGAAGAAAAATTACAGAAAACATTGAATGAACGTATAGGACAATCCTTTGAAATAGTACGTTCGCAGCTGGAGAATGTACAGAAAGGATTGGGAGAGATGAAGAGTCTGGCACAGGATGTAGGAGGATTGAAAAAAGTTTTAAGCAATGTGAAGACACGGGGTACATTCGGAGAAGTACAATTAGGGGCTTTATTGGACCAGATGCTGAGTCCGGAACAATATGCGGCGAATGTCAAAACCAAGAAGAATGCAACGGAATTTGTGGAATTCGCCATTAAACTTCCGGGAAAGGAAAATAGTAATGATACTGTATATTTACCTGTGGATGCCAAATTTCCCAAAGATGTATATGAGCAATATCAGGATGCATACGAAGCCGGAGATGCCGCATTGATTGAAACTTCATCCCGCCAACTGGAAATCACAATCAAAAAAATGGCAAAGGACATTCACGATAAATATGTAGACCCACCTTTTACAACAGATTTTGCCATTATGTTTCTGCCATTCGAAAATATCTATGCAGAAGTGATCCGCCGGACCGCATTGGTGGAAATGTTGCAAAAAGACTGGAAGATAGTGGTTACAGGTCCTACCACCCTGGGAGCTATCCTGAATAGTTTGCAAATGGGATTCCGTACACTGGCCATTCAAAAACGAACAAGCGAAGTATGGAATGTGTTAGGGGCAGTAAAGACGAATTCGGAAAGTTTGGAGGATTGCTGGAAAAGGTACAGAAAAATCTACAGAATGCAGGAGACCAGTTAGAGGAAGTTATGGGAAAACGTACTCGTGCCATAGAGCGTAAACTACGCCAGGTAGAAGCCCTTCCGGCAGAAGACAGCCAACGAATGTTGAGTTTGCCCGAACTGACAGATGATGAGGACGATGAATAAACAAGGAGGACTTAAAGATGAGCATGACGTGGGATTTTATTTTAAGATTGTTTGTGGCAGGCGCTTTGGGTACTGTTATTGGTCTGGATAGGGAATATCGTGCCAAAGAAGCCGGTTACCGTACCCATTTTCTAGTATCACTGGGAAGTGCTCTCATTATGATTGTGTCACAATATGGTTTTATGGAAGTAGTGAAGATGGAGGGAATAGACCTGGACCCGAGTCGTGTGGCCGCACAGGTTGTCAGCGGTATCGGTTTTATTGGAGCGGGTACTATTATTTTTCAGAAACAAATCGTGCGCGGGCTTACTACCGCTGCCGGAATTTGGGCTACTTCGGGCATCGGTCTGGCTATTGGAGCCGGTATGTACTGGCTGGGAATCTCAGCAACAATCCTTACGCTGATTGGTCTTGAGGCACTTAGCTATCTTTTTAAAAGTATAGGTATGAAAAGTTCCATGGTGGAGTTCTCTACAGACAATAAAGAAACACTGAACCGTATGGCCAAGAAATTCAATTCCAAGGAGTACAATATTGTTTCCTATCAATTGGACGAAAAGAGGTTGGGAGAAGTAACGACCTATTATGTTACAATGGTTATAAAATCCAAGAAATACAATGATGAAGGTATGTTACTGACATTATTACAGGATTTTAGCGATATTACCGTTCATAGGCTGGAGTAAGCTTTTCCGGCTTGGTTCAAAAGCAGCAGGGGAGAGCGCTTATTGAAAGATTCTCTCCCCTGTGCTGTGATCATGCTTTTAACCGCATAACAAACGTACTTCCTTCTCCCAACTTACTGTCTACTGTAAGCGTACCATTATGGGCCTCGACAAAATCCCGGGAAATAGACAGACCTAAGCCGCTTCCTTGTACTTTAGTTCCGGGAACCCGGAAATAATGGTCAAAGATGCTTTTATGATAACGTGGATCAATCCCTTTCCCGAAATCCCGTACAAACATCTCAATGAATCCATCATCTGTCTGACGTGCCCCTATTACTACACGACCGTTTTCCGGTGAATACCGGATGGCATTGGAAAGAAGGTTGGTCAGCACCCAAGCTATCTTCTCACTGTCGACAAACAGTTTACCTATTTTGTCTTCAGGGTACTCCACTTCTATTTGAATGTTGAACTTCTCGGCTTGCACACGGTTTGCCTTTATTGCATATTCTATCAACTCTATAGGTTTGGTTATCTTAGGCTTCAACTGTAGTTTTCCTGATTCTACCTGCGTCATATTCAGCAATTCGCCGGTGATATTAAGCAGCCGTTCGCTATTTTCCTTGATACTGTTTGCCAAATCTTCCTGTTCTTCATTTAAGCTCCGATACGCTGGTCTTCTAATAATTGCAGACTCATCATAATAGCCGAGATAGGAGTCTTCAATTCATGTGAGATTGTAGAGATAAATGTGGTCTTGGCCGAATCCAGTTCCTTAAATTCGGTTATATTCTTCAACATAATGACATATCCTTTTTTTCCATAGTAACCCCATCTTTCCCCGGTTGGGAAATACTCATGTATTTTACTTGGAAAAACTCTCTTTATTGTCCGCATAAATCTTCAGAGGTTTCTTTCTTTTCT
>ENA-OQDE01000461-OQDE01000461.1-human-gut-metagenome-genome-assembly--contig:-NODE-461-length-24321-cov-6.786269_pt1 | contig 24321 bp, 32 predicted proteins | sample MGYA00242768_ERZ504595 | MGnify/ENA primary metagenome ERZ504595 (study PRJEB26092, sample SAMD00036307) | human gut metagenome | host: Homo sapiens | study: EMG produced TPA metagenomics assembly of... | reverse complement strand
TCTTTCAGTCATACGATCTCTCCATCTTGTCTTTTATTATACTTTATACCTCGAAAAAAGCAATGATTATCGAACATATATTCTGTTTTCCCAATTATATCAAAAAAATCCCTACATTGTCTGTAAATACAACAGACTTTGTAAGGATTTAATTTGCTTGTGTCCTCTATTGTAATGAAAGTGTTACCGTCAATACTCCACCCGATGCAGATGCCTGGATCAGAAGCGGTTGTGAAAAAGTATTGGTAAACTTAAGGTCTTTGCTCGTTCCTGCGATCGCTGCATCATATCCTGCCGGAAGATATATTACCGGCAGTGAATGCGGATAACGCTCGGTTGCAGGAAGACCTGCATGCAACATTGCAGCGTAAAGTGTCGATGATACCTGGCACACACCTCCACCGGTTCCCGTGCCGACCGTTCCACTGATATAGATCGGTGCTACAACATAACCGTTCGCTGATGTACGCGGCAGAATAGTCGAGCTAAAGGAAAATGATTTTCCCGGCTGTACTACAACACCATTGATGCGGGCTGCTGCCAGCTCTACGTTAACAGCTCTCGGAACTGTCGCATCATATTCTGTTGTACAGGTACCGATCACATTGCCCTGTACCGTGGCAGTATCCGTTGTAGCTGCATCAGTAACAGTAGCAGCGGATGCGCTTCCTGTTCCGCCTCCGTCTCTTCCCTCTGCCTTACCACATGTCACATAATGGCGGCAATATGCTGCCATGTCGTCACCAAATGCCTGCTGCAGATCTGCGTATTTTGCCCGGTATGCCTGTGGATTGAAATCCGCAGAACAGCTTCTTCCTTCTCTTAATCCGTAATTTACAAAATGATTAAAAAGTGCTGCTTTATTATTGCCAAAAGCAGCGGCTACATCCGGATATGCACTGCGGTAATAATCTGCATCAAAAACTGCCTGATATGCATTGCGCTCTGCCGCTGTTGCTGCTTCGGCAGACACCGGGTTCGTCATCAAAAGCGCTGCACACATCATAACCGGCAATACTTTTTTCGTCCAATATTTTCTTTTTATCATGGTATCCTCCCGCGATTGTACCTTATATCTGGTACTATAGTTATTGCATCATCATATCAGACATGGAAGAATTATACAATAGTGCACTTTCACAATCCGTTTATGCTTCCCCGCCCTCGTACACCACATTTCCATCAATGATCGTATACAAAATATGAGTATCCACAGCAAATGGATTTTCCCCCGTCAACACGAAATCCGCATCCTTTCCCGCCTCAATACTTCCGACACGGTCTTCGATTCCGATATGTTTCGCTGCATTGATCGTGATTGCCTTTAACGCATCAAATTCACTTAACCCGTTAAATACCGCCCTTCCTGCGCAAAGTGCCAGATAGCGCTCCTCGATCACCGGGGAATCCGTAATGATAGAAACCTGACATCCCGCTTTTGCAAGTGCCGCAGGGGTATGAAATCCTTTGTGGCGCAGTTCATATTTGGTTGCATGTCCAAAAGACGGTCCAACCGCAACCGGAAATCCTTCCTTTGCAAGATCATCTGCGATCAATGCTCCGTCCGTTGTATGATCAATCCGAAGATCCACATGAAATTCCTTTGCAATGCGGATTGCGGTGTAGATATCATCGGCGCGGTGCGCATGGGCTTTTAACGGCATCTCGCCGCGGATAACTGGAAGAAGCGCCTCCATTTTTGCATCGTAAGCAGGCATCTTTGAAAAATCCACCTTCCTATCCGCGTCTGTTTTCTGCGAATCGTCCATCACTTGTTCCTGTGCCTGTTCCATCTCAAGTTCATTCCAGCCCTCCGGACAGCCGGCAGCGTGTAATTTTGTGTCATATATTTTTGCCTTTGTGAGTGCCTCCCGCAGCTTCGCGGCAACAGACATTCTCGAATAAACACCTTTTTCCTTATAACAGTTTTTCGGATTCTCACCGAAAGCGATCTTCATGGCTGTTTTTTCTTTGACTAACATGTCATCCACACGCTTTCCGTAAGTCTTGATGGCGCAGAATGTTCCGCCAATGACATTTGAGCTTCCCGGTCCGGTGCACACACAGGTCACACCGCCTTCGCGTGCCATCTGGAAAGTCTCATCCTGCGGATTGACTGCATCCACCGCGGAGAGCTGCGGTGTCACAGGATCCCCTGATTCGTTATAATCCTCGCCGGCAAATCCGGTCGCATACCCGTCTAATCCCATGTGACAGTGCGCATCCACAAATCCCGGATAAACATCGATCCCGGTTGCATCGATCACATCCGCGTCATTGATGATCTTCCCCTCTAAGACCGGTGCGATCTTTTTTATTTTTCCATTCTCCACTAAAATATCTGCCACAAATGGCTCTTTCTCTATGGCGTTGTGGATCGTTCCCTGTTTGATCAGTAAGTAATTGCTCATGTGTGCCTCCTGTTTTATGTCCGGTGACTGTAAAAATCCTGTTTACCGTTGTTTTGATCAGAATCCGCATTTTGCGCCTTTCTGTCTTACATAATTAATTCCCATATCATACCAACATTATACCATGTATTCTTTTTATCCGGCTCCTCATTTTCCATATACAGGAAAACCTTGTGATTATGCCCAAAATCACACAAAAAAATAAGCATAACAGCAGCGTTTCTGCTGTATATGCCCATTTCACCGCACAACTGACAATCATGCCGACACCTTATAGCGTTATCCTACAAAAAAGGATCTGCATGCGAATCATACGCTGCAGATCCCTGATGCACTTTTATTTCACTGACAAATCCGTATTCCTGATCTTATCCCTGATCCGAAGGATCATGGACGGTGATACGGAAAGCTCGTCAAATCCCATCCGAAGGAATGTCTCTGTGAGCGTTTCATCCGCGCCAAGCTCACCGCAGATGCCAACCCAGCATCCTTCCTTATGTCCGTTATCCACAACCATTTTTAACATCCGAGGACTGCTTCATGGTGTGAATCATAAATATTATCCAGTTTCGGATTCTGCCTGTCGATTGCAAGTGTATATTGTGTCAGATCGTTTGTCCCGATCGAAAAGAAATCAACCTCTTTCGCTAAAAGATCACTGATCATAACTGCCGCCGGTGTCTCGATCATAATACCGAGTTCCACATCCTTATACGGAATACCGTCGGCATCAAGTCCCGCTTTCACTTCCGCAATGATTTCTTTGATCTTTTTCACCTCATTTACGGAAATGATCATCGGGAACATGATCGCAATCGTTCCATAATAGCTGGCACGGTAGATTGCCCGAAGCTGTGTCTTAAAAATTTCAGTGCGGTCGAGGCAGATCCGGATCGCACGGTAACCCATTGCCGGGTTTTCTTCTTTCTCAAGGCCAAAATAACCGACCTGTTTATCTGCTCCGATATCAAGTGTACGGATAATAACTTTTTTACCCGCCATATTTTCCGCAACTGTCTTATATGCTGCAAACTGTGCTTCTTCTGTCGGGTAATCCTCCGACTCTAAATAAAGGAACTCACTCCGGAACAGTCCGATTCCACCCGCATCATTGGCAAGTACATTTGCCACATCGGAAACACCCCCGATATTGGCATAAAGATTGATCTTCGTTCCATCCCTTGTGATATTTTCCTTACCCTTTAATTCCTGAAGCAGACGTTTCTTCTGCTCATTTTCTTCTTTTAACTTCCGGTATTCCGCTTTCGTATCCTCATCCGGTTCTACGAAAAACTTTGCATCAAATCCATCCACGATACCGAACTGTCCGTCCACACCCTCTTCCGGAAAATCAACTCCGATCAATGCCGGAATATTCATGGTTCTCGCTAAGATCGCCGTGTGGGAATTGGTGGAACCGTGACGTGTTACAAAAGCAAGTACTTTTGATTTATCAAGCTGCACAGTCTCACTCGGTGCAAGATCATCCGCTAAAAGGATAAACGGTTCATCACCGCTTAAGCCTGCATCGCCGTTTCCCTGTAAAATAGAGATCACGCGATTGGAGATATCTTTGACATCCGCCGCACGTTCTCTCATATAATCATCATCCATCGCAGCAAACATCTGCGCAAAATTATCTCCGGTGGAAGCAACTGCAAATTCTGCATTGACCTGCTGGGTTTCGATCATGTTTGTGATCGACTCTACATAGTCGAGATCATCCAGCATCATCTGGTGCATCTCAAAAATTGCCGCATTGACTTCACCGACTTCCCTGACTGCTTTTTCATAGAAAACACCAAGCTGCCTTTTGGCTTCTTCTTTTGCATCCTCAAAACGTTTTTTTTTCTGCTTCTATATCCGTTATCTTTGTTCGTTTTACTGCGTTATCCGTCTTATGATAGACAGACAGTCTGCCCATGGCAATTCCGCCGAATACACTTTTTCCGTGCAGTTCCATGCCCGTTACCTCCATTTTAGATTTTTATTTCTGTTTTTATCAATTTTTACAGATTTGCTTTCAAAAATGCCTCGATTGCAGCACTTGCTGCCTCTTCATTCTCTCCATCGGTGCAGACTGTGATCTCCTCGCCGCATTTTACACCAAGTCCCATAACTCCAAAAATACGTTTTGCATCTGCTGCTTTTCCATCTTTTGCAATGGTAATGCTGCATGGAAATGCGGCTGCTTCCTTTACAAGTGCTCCTGCCGGTCTTGCATGGATTCCCCCTTTGTCTGTGATCACGTATTTAAATTCTTTCATGATTTTCTCCTTTCTTTGTACATAACACATTGTTTTATGATTACATATTCACAGGCTCTATATTGTTGCAACATAAAGCCTGCGATTTTAATTACCTTTTCCGTTTCCTATCTTTTTGATACATCCTTCTTTAAAAGTCCAAGGATTACGCATCCTACAACAGAACCAACTGCCAGTGATATGAGATATAACAGCGGATGGCCTACGGTTAAGAATACGAAGATTCCACCATGTGGTGCCATTAATGTACAGTTAAATGCCATGGATAATGCTCCTGCAACTGCGGAACCAATGATACAGGACGGCAGCACACGCAATGGATCCGATGCTGCAAACGGGATTGCTCCCTCTGAGATAAAGGAAAGTCCCATAACAATGTTTGTCGGTCCTGCTTTTCTCTCTTCTTCGGTAAATTTGTTTTTAAAGAACATGGTTGCAAGTGCGATTGCAAGCGGTGGAACCATACCACCGACCATAACAGCTGCCATGATATTGTAATTGCCTGCTGCGATAGATGCGGTACCAAATACATATGCTGCTTTGTTTACCGGGCCACCCATATCTACGGACATCATTCCGCCGAGCAGTGCGCCAAGCAGGATTGCCTTTGCACCATTCATGCTGTTTAATCCGTTGTTGATCATAACGTTTAATGCTCCGATCGGAGGCTCTACCACATAAGTCATGATCACTCCGATCAAAAAGATACCGATTACCGGATAGAGAAGCATTGGCTTGATACCCTCTAAGCCTTCCGGCAGTTTCTCAAACAGTTTCTTTAACAGACGTACCAGATAGCCTGCAACAAAACCTGCAACGAGAGCTCCAAGGAATCCGGATGTTCCGTTTGCTGCGATTGCTCCGCCGACAAAACCGACCGCAAGACCAGGACGATCTGCAATACTCATTGCGATAAATCCGGCTAAGATCGGAAGCATAAATCCGAATGCAACACCACCGATCGATTTAAACATTGCCGCCATCGGTGTGATCGTACCAAAGTTTGAACGCTCATCAAATGGAAGGCTGTTTAAGTCAACTGCAAAACCATCGATCAGAAATGCGATCGCAATCAGGATACCACCGCCGATAACGAACGGTAACATATGGGAAACTCCATTCATCAGGTGTTTGTAAATCTGGTGTCCAACGCTGTCAGATTCTTCCTCACTGTCTGCTGCCTGACTGCTTCCCTTCGCCTGATACAATGGAACATTGCCGTTTAACGCTCTGTCTAACAATTCTTCCGCCTTACTGATTCCATCAGAAACCTTACACTGGATCACAGGTCTGCCTGCAAAACGATCCATCGGAACCTGTGTATCCGCTGCAACAATAATACATGCAGCCTCTGCAATTTCAGCTTTTGTCAATACATTTTTGGCACCGCCGGAACCTCTTGTCTCAACTTTCACACGGCATCCAAGCTCTTTCGCTTTTTTCTCAATATTTTCTGCCGCCATATAAGTATGTGCGATTCCGTTCGGGCATCCGGTTACAGCGAGGATCAGCTTTCCATTCTCTGTGTTTTTCTCCTCTGCCGCATTCTTTGTATCTGCGCTGTTCTTTTTCTCTTCTTCGGCATCTTTCTCAGCTTCCGCACGGTCGATCACACTTAAAAATTCCTCAACCGTCTTTGCATTGCGAAGTCCGCTTGTAAAATTCTCATCCATCAGAAGAACAGATAACTTGCTAAGTACATCCAGATGTACGTTGTCTTCCGTATTTGGTGCTGCGATCAGGAAGATCAGGCTGACCTTTTCTCCATCTAATGCATCAAAATCCACCCCGTCTTTAATGACCATTGCTGCAAGACCAGGTTTGCTGACTGCATCTGACTTGCAATGTGGAATGGCGATTCCCTCACCAATTCCGGTTGTTCCTTCTTCCTCTCTGGCGTATACACCCTTGCGGTACTTCTCAACATCGTTGATCTTTCCGCTCTTAGCCATCAATGCAACCATTGCATCAAGGGTTTCGTTCTTTCCAGTGACTTTGCCATTTAAGTCAATACTCTCTACGGCAAGTAAATCCCTGATTTTCATGCTTAAATCCTCCTTGTTTTGCGAAGCAAAATGCGACTGCCCTTGCAGGAGCAGAGGATTTTACTCCTTGTTTTGCGAAGCAAAATGTCTGCTATGCATGCTATGCCTAATAGCTTGCATAGCATGTGCCTTGCAGGAGCAGAGGATTTTACTCCTCCTACTTAAATATGCCTTTGTTTTTATCTAAAAGCGCCAAAACTTCCGGTTCTGTTGCCAGTTCCTCGGAAAATGCCGATGCACTTCCAGTACAAACCCCCATCTGGAAAGCTTCTTTATAGCTTCCCGTCTTTAAATAACCTGTTACAAATCCGGCTACCATGGAGTCCCCGGCGCCAACCGAATTGACGACCTTACCCTTTGGTGCCTCCGCCTGAAAGATGCTGCCGTCTTCAGCAACCAGCACTGCTCCGTCGCCAGCCATGGAAACGAGGACATTTCCTGCACCCTTTTCCTGCATCTTCTTTGCGTAAGTGATCACATCTTCTTTTTCTGTTATTTTCACACCGAAAATCTCACCAAGCTCATGATTATTCGGTTTAATTAAAAACGGATGATACTGTAATACATTTACGAGCAGATCTTTTGTCGCATCCACAACAATCTTTAAATCCTTATCTGCAAGATATTTCATGATATCCATGTAGATGGTCTGCGGCATCACATCCGGGATACTTCCCGCCATAACCAGAACATCTCCATCTGAAAGCCGATCCAGTTTTTCATAAAGTGTTTTGATGTCAGCTTCTGATATCGCCGGTCCCTGTCCGTTGATCTCACTCTCCTCGTCGGAACGCATTTTTACATTGATCCTTGTCATTCCTTCTTTTACCGGAATAAAATCCGCCCGGATTCCTTTTTCCCTGATCAGACGCTCCAGTTCGTTTCCGGTAAATCCGGCATAAAACCAAGTGCCGTGTTCTCCAGTCCAAGATTTTTTAACACCATGGATACATTGATTCCTTTTCCACCCGGAAAATCTTCTCCTCTGATGTCCGGTTGACCATTCCGCAGGTGAAATGCGGAACTGTCACAATGTAGTCCAGTGATGGATTAAATGTAACAGTGTAAATCATTTTCTCAGTCTCCTTTCTGCTTTTCCCGCGTTTTTGTTCCGCAGGTCTTCGTATTTTTTATACTTCAATTACATTTTTACATTTACGGTACGCAGGTTTTGTAAGACCTGTCGTGATGACCTTTGCACTCTCAAACGGAGCAAATGTCACACTTGATATCTGATTGAACTTGCTGTCATCTGCTAAGATATAACATTCTCTGCAGTTCTCCATGGAGCGTTTTTTTACGAGTGCTTCCTTCAGCTCCGGTGTGGAAAATCCGCGCTGCATACTGATTCCATTTGCTCCCCAGAATCCCTTTGTAAAATTGTATTTTTCAACCGAAGAGACCGCTTCCTCTCCAACGATTGCCTCAGTTATCGCTTTAAACTCTCCACCGAGGATATATACCGTACATCCTTTCTGTGCAAGTTTTTTTGCATGTGTGATCGCATTGGTCACAAACACTGCCTGTCTGGCCGTAATAAAATCAATCATCAGATCTGTCGTCGTGCCGGCATCAATATAAACAAAATCACCCGGTCCGATCAGACCTGCCGCATATTGCGCAATCTTTTCTTTTGCTCCTTTGTTCCGTTCTCTACGCTGCATGACTTCGTCATCCTCGGTACTGTATGCGGTGTTTTTTAAAATTGCACCGCCATGGACTTTAATGAGCTGACCATTTGCATCCAGTGTATTTAAATCTCTCCGGATCGTTGACTCTGATGCATCCAGTTCTGTCATAAGCTGCTGAACGGTCACGCTGCCCATACTCTCTAGTATGGATAAAATTCTTGTAAATCTTTCTTCTGTCAGCATATCTTTTCCTCCAATTTCATTCACAACCGTTCAAATTCGTTCATCTTTGATAGCTTTATTATATGATTCCATTCCGTCACAGTCAATCAAAATCCGTCAAAATCATTCACAAAAATTCATTTTAAAAATTGTGAAATATGCAAAAAAACTGTCGGAAGAATCGTCTCTGTTTCCACGACAGAATACGATTCTTCGACAGTTTTTACATTTTTGATCTGATTCATACGAATCTCTGTTATTGCGCTATGTTTTTGCACATCCAAAGTCTATTTTTCACACTGCTTTCCGTTATTCACACGATCATGAACGCTTTACTCCCCCTTTTGAAAACGTTCGATCGCATCTTTTACATCATCCGCAAAAATTTCAACCACCTCTGCATTTTTCGTCTTATACCGTATGATACCCATTTCCTCAAATGTCTGTCCGGCAATATAACACCGCAATGCCATCAGTACGCCACTGTGCGTTACGATCAACACATCTTCCGTCTCCCGTTCTAAGATCATTCCGAGTGTATCAAGCGCACGCCTCAGCACTTCATTGTAACATTCTCCATGCGGTGTATGGACATAACGCCTGTTGGCATCCCAGTCCTGATACTCTTTCGCATTTTCCTGCGTAATGCTTTCCCAGCTTCTGCCTTCCCAGTCGCCCATATCCATTTCCCGCAGACCATCCGCCGCAATACATGGAATATCAAGCGCGATCGCCGCCTCCTGTGCCGTCTGTGCTGCACGAAGCTGTGGGGATGTATATGCCCGCACAACCTGAAGAGTCCCTTCCTTTTTCCGATCCAGAAGCATGTCCGCAAGCTCTTTTGCCTGCTGCTTTCCATTCTCATTCAACGGCACATCTGTCTTGCCCTGTATTTTCTTTTTTACATTCCAGTCCGTCTCTCCGTGACGTACAAAATATAAAATCATTGATTTCTCCTCTTTGGGGTGATGTTGTCATAAATCAAGTATAAACAATTCGTTTTGATTTGTCTATGTGAATCCATACAACGGCAGATTCTTCTTGCAATTTATGATTTCCCCATGTATACTACATCTATCGCAATTCGATTTTATTTCCATAAGATCATTTTCTGAATATCACTTTTTTCATTCCGGCATTTCGCAGCTATTTCAGAAAACTATTGTGAAAAACGTTTAAATTTTTTATAATCAAAGGAGAAAACTACATGGGGAAAAACAAAAGAAAACGCAGTCACACAAAACATGTTTTTGTGCAGAAGAAGTACCGGGATGCCTTATTCCGCAAAATTTTTAATGAGAAACCGGTTTTGCTGGAATTGTACAATGCCCTGAATCAGACAGATTATAGCGATGCAGATGAACTGATCTTTTATACAATCGATGATGTGATCTATCTCGGATATAAAAATGACGTGTCATTTATCGTCCGAGGCACGCTGAATCTGTATGAGCACCAGAGTACCTTAAACCCAAACATGCCGATCCGCGGACTGATCTATTTCGGCAAACAGTATGAAAGCTATATCAAACAAAATAACCTGAACATTTACGGGAAAAAACTGCTTTCGCTGCCGTTTCCGCAGTTTGTTATATGTTATAATGGATTTGAACCGTTGGAAAATGATAAAGATTACATGGAACTGCATCTTTCGGATGCATTTGTATGTGCCGGATCAAACCACCTGACAACAGATGCTGCATCCAGCCCCATCAGCACCCTCCCCTGCTTAGAGTGCACTGCACGGGTTTACAACATTAATTATGGACACAATCAGGAACTGATGGCGCGATGCCGGACTTTAGAGGAATATTCTATCCTGATCAACAGAATTTCTTCGAGTGTCAGAATCGGTATTCCATTAGAACAGGCAGCAGATACCGCTGTACAGGAATGTATCAGGGACGGTATTTTGCAGGATTTTCTTATCAAACACAGATCGGAGGTCGTTGGTATGTTATTGGAAGAATTCGATATGGATGAGTATATTAAGATGGAACGCAGGGACAGCTATGAGGATGGGCATGAGGATGGTTTAGCGATGGGTTTAGCGGAGGGCAAACGTCTTGAGCAATTACACATCATCCACAACATGTTCCAGGAAAATATTCCTGCACAAAGCTGTGCTAAGTTGCTTGACAAGGACGTTACATTTATCAGCAAAGTGTATTCTCTATGTCAGGCTCACCCTGACTGGTCAGATGAAGATCTTTACCATGCATTAAAAGAAAAATGGATTTCACTATAAAATCTCTGTAAGCATATATCCATTATCGCATACTTACAGGGATTTTTTCTCTATATATTCTGCTTGTCTATAATAGCATCTTCATGCTATACTACATCTATCGCAATTCGATTTTATTTCCATAAGATCATTTTCTGAATATCACTCTTTTTCATTCCGGCATTTCGCAGCTATTTCAGAAAACTATTGTGAAAAACACCTAAATTTTTTATAATTAAAGGAGAAAACTACATGGGGAAAAACAAAAGAAAACGCAGTCACACAAAACATGTTTTTGTGCAGAAGAAGTACCGGGATGCCTTATTCCGCAGAATTTTTAATGAGAAACCGGTTTTGCTGGAACTGTACAATGCCCTGAATCAGACAGATTATGACGATGCAGATGAACTGATCTTTTACACGATCGATGACGTGATCTATCTCGGATATAAAAATGATGTATCATTTATTGTCCGTGGTACATTAAATCTGTATGAACACCAGAGTACCTTAAACCCAAACATGCCGATCCGCGGACTGATCTATTTCGGCAAACAGTATGAAAGCTATATCAAACAAAATAACCTGAACATTTACGGGAAAAAACTGCTTTCACTGCCGTTTCCCCAGTTTGTTATTTTTTATAATGGGGTTGAACCGTTGGAAGATAATAAAGATTACATAGAGCTGCATCTTTCGGATGCGTTTGTATGTGCCGGATCAAACCACCTGACAACAAATGCTGCACCCAGACATCCAGTCGTCACTACTGATATGCCTGTTTCTGATATTGATGTCCCTGACTCCGCTGCGCAAAATACGTTCAGCGCCATCGGCACCCGCCCCTGCTTAGAGTGCACTGCGAGGGTTTACAACATTAATTACGGACACAATCAGGAACTGATGCACGATGCCGGACTTAGAGGAATATTCCATTCTGATCGGCAGAATTTCTTCGAAGGTCAGAACCGGTATTCCATTAGAACAGGCAGCGGATGCCGCTGTACAGGAATGTATCAGGAACGGTATCCTAAAGGATTTTCTTATCAAACACAGATCGGAGGTCGTTGGTATGTTATTGGAAGAATTCGATATGGATGAGTATATTAAGATGGAACGCAGGGACAGCTATGCGGATGGACATGAGGATGGCTTAGCGATGGGTTTAGCAGAGGGTTTAGCGGAGGGCAAACGTCTTGAGCAATTACACATCATCCACAACATGTTCCAGGAAAATATTCCTGCACAAAGCTGTGCTAAACTGCTTAACAAGGATACTGCTTTTATTGATAAAGTATATTCACTGTGCCAGGCTCACCCTGACTGGTCAGATGAAGATCTTTACCATTCACTAAAAGAAAATTAAACTCATTATTTCAAACGACAGACTACACACTCCACGCATATTCTATTTTCAAAAACACCTGTAATTACATGCCCAACAACATATAATTACAGGTGTTTTTATTACTGAAATATTTCTTTTTTACAGATCACATAGGAAATCCCTGCCACAACCACTTCCGTGATCCAGAACGCATGCCAGACGCCCGCAGCCCCCAATATTTTACTCAAAATAAATGCCAATGGTAAAATAACTGCTATGTACCTGAGCACAGAAATTACCAACGATTCTTTTCCCTTTCCCAGTCCTTCCAACGCACCTGATACCGTGACGGAGACCGATGACGCAATAAATCCAATGCTGATCAGACGAAGCGCCTCTTTTCCAAATTGTATCGTCTCCGGATTACTGGTAAACAATCCAATGAGCGTCTGCGGCACTGCCATACAAAGTATCGTTCCGATCACCATGACCCCCGCGATCAATACCAGCGCTGACCGGAAAATTTCTCTGACACGTTTTGACTCTCCCGCACCGTAGTTATATCCGATCAGAGGACGCATCCCCTGCACGACACCATTTCCTGTCAGATATAAAAATGTCTGTAATTTAAAATAAGCCCCAAGTACAAGTACATAGCTGGCAGAATAAACCGCAAGAATCGCGTTGAGTGCAGAAACCTGTACGGACGGCAGCGCAATACTCAATGTTGCCGGGACGCCGATCGAATACATTTTCCTGCTAAGTTCCGCTTCCGGTTTCATATCTTTCCATCTTATCTTTACCGGAATCGGTTTAAAAAATAAAACAGCAGATAGCTGACAAGAGAAGCCATCTGACCGATCCCGGTTGCGATAGCAGCTCCCCGGATCCCCATTTCAGGAAAGAAACCAATTCCAAATATCATAAAAGGATCTAAGATAATATTGGTCACACAGCCGATCAGCATACAAAGCATGGACGTTTTCATGCGCCCTGCCGACTGAAAAATCTTTTCAAAACAAAGACCTGCCGCATTGGTACTGCAAAAAGAAATACGATCTGCGCATATGCCGCGCCCATGTCTATGATCGACCTTTTATCTGTAAACATTGCAAGAAAAGGTGCTGCGGCTGCAATACAGACTACCGCTAAGATCAGTCCGTGGATCATATTAAAAAGTGTTCCCAGCGACGCTGCTTTATCCGCCGTGTTCTGCTTTTGTGCTCCAAGAAAATATGCGATTGTCGCATTGATTCCGATTGCAAATCCGATAACAACTGCATTGACCAGATTCTGCAATGGGAACACCAAAGAAAGTGCCGTCATCGCATCTTCGCTGATGCGCGCCACAAAATAACTGTCAATGATATTGTAGAGCGCATTGACTAACATGGAAAATGTCATTGGCAATGCCATGGAGATCACAAGCGGCATGACCGGTTTTTCTTTCATAAAATTCTGGTTCATTTTTCATTCCTTTCGTTTCATGACATGAGGACACATCGTGGTTTCAGACTTCTTAATTGGCAGATTCCACAAAACCGGGACTGCTTATGTGCAATCTGACAACAAAAAAACGCCACACAGTTGCAAATCATTGCAGCTGTGTGGCGAAAAATAGAGTTCATCACTCAAGAAAAGTCCACTCCATAAAATGGTTTTGGAACTATATTATAACCAGTAAATTTTATTTCTGTCAAGTAAATCTTATTTTGCAATATCAATACGCACCAGTGCTTTGCGAAGTGCAAATTCAGCACGTTTGACATCGATTGCCTCTGTCCGGTGGGCAAGCCGTTCCTCGGCACGCTGACGCGCAGCTTCAGCACGGTTCTTGTCGATCTCATTCGGCCACTCTGCAATCTCTGCAAGAAGTGTTACCTTATCCGGCAGAATTTCCGCAAAGCCGGAATGTACTGCCGCGATCACGTCATCTTCACCCGTCTTGTGGATCTTTACGATGCCGGGTGCTAACACGGTCGTGAGCGGAATATGCTTTTTATACACACCGATCTCACCGGAGGCAGTGGTAAACTCGATCATATCACCCTCACCTGTATAAAAAACACGATCCGGCGTAATGATCTCTACCTGAAAGAGTCTGTTTTCTTCTGCCATACACACCCTCCATTATTACTGCATCTTTGCGCGGACATCATCGATCGTACCTGCATTTAAGAAATAACTCTCCGGTACATCATCATGCTTTCCTTCAAGAATCTCCTTAAATCCGCGGATTGTCTCTGCAATCGGAACATATTTTCCATCCAGACCGGTAAACTGTGTTGCAACGAAGAACGGCTGGGATAAGAATCTCTGTACCTTTCTTGCACGGCTTACAACCAGTTTATCATCCTCGGAAAGCTCGTCCATACCAAGAATTGCAATGATATCCTGCAATTCTTTGTATTTCTGTAAGATCTCCTGCACACCGCGGGCTACCTCAAAGTGCTCCTGGCCAACGATACGCGGGTCTAAGATACGGGAAGTAGAACCAAGCGGATCCACTGCCGGATAAATACCGAGCTCTGCGATAGAACGCTCAAGTACGGTCGTTGCATCCAGATGTGCGAATGTAGTTGCCGGAGCCGGATCGGTCAAGTCATCCGCAGGCACATAAACTGCCTGAACGGAAGTGATAGAACCGTTCTTTGTAGATGTGATACGCTCCTGCAGAGCACCCATCTCTGTCTGTAATGTCGGCTGGTAACCTACGGCGGAAGGCATACGTCCTAACAGCGCGGATACCTCAGATCCTGCCTGTGTAAAACGGAAAATATTGTCAATGAAGAGCAATACATCCTTACCGCCTTTATCACGGAAATACTCTGCCATCGTAAGACCTGTTAAGGCAACACGCATACGTGCTCCTGGCGGCTCGTTCATCTGTCCGAACACCATGGTGGTCTTATCGATAACTCCTGATTCTTTCATTTCATAGTAAAGGTCATTTCCCTCACGGGTACGCTCACCAACGCCGGTAAATACGGAATATCCACCGTGCTCGGTTGCGATATTGTGGATCAGCTCCTGGATTAAAACGGTTTTACCTACACCGGCACCACCGAACAATCCGATCTTACCACCTTTCTGGTAAGGGCAGAGAAGATCTACGACCTTGATACCTGTCTCTAACATCTCCTGGGATGTTGCCTGTTCCTCAAATGCAGGAGCAGGTCTGTGGATCGGCCATTTTTCCACGCCGGCCGGAGGATCGATCTCGTCGATCGGATCTCCTAATACATTAAACATTCTGCCCAATGTATTCTCACCTACCGGCACACTGATCGGTCCGCCGGCTGCAACTGCATCCATGCCGCGGACTAATCCATCGGTTGATCCCATTGCGATACATCTGACTGTATCATCGCCCAGATGCTGGGAAACCTCAACGGTCAATTCTTTTCCCGCCTGATCGCCTCTTAACGGGATACGAATCGCATCGTTGATCTCCGGCAGATTGCCTCTGTGAATTTAATATCCAGAACGGCACCGATAATCTGGGTAATCTTACCGATATTATTTGCCATCGCTTCTTTCTCCTTGTAATCAAATTTTGTGCTGCTGTCTTTTTATTCGATTGCAGATTACCTGCAGCTTCATCTGCTTATCCAGAGATTGCCGACGCACCGGCAATGATCTCTGTTAATTCCTGTGTAATCGAGCCCTGACGTGCCCGGTTATATTTAAGCGTCAGATCACTGATCATATCCTCTGCATTGCTCGTTGCAGAATCCATCGCCTGCATTCTCGCACCGTTTTCACTGGCAACTGCCTCCACGAGTGCACCATAAAACAGGCTTGTAACGTATTTTGGAATGATCATATCAAGTGCTTCTGTCTCATTCGGCTCATAATTCATCAGAACATTTGCCTCTGCTGCTGCGCCGAGTTCTTCTTCATCAAACTCGATCGGAAGCAGCTTCATCAGCTTCGGTTCGTGTACGACTGTATTTTTAAAATGTGTATACACAAGATAAATCTCGCCGATCGTGCCGTTGGTATAATCCGCAAGCACCTTCTTGCAGAGTTCTGCCGCATCATCATAAGACGGGGACTCAATGATATAGGAGTCATCCTCTTTGATATGATAGCCGCGGCGTTCTAATACCTCGCGTCCCTTTCCACCGATGGCATAGATCTCTACATCATCTTTGGAAAAGTCACTTCCCGTAACCAGCTTGATCAGGTTGGAGTTGTATCCACCGGCAAGTCCACGGTTGGATGTGATCACAACGATCGCTTTCTTTGTGGAAGTACCTTTTTTCAGATATGGATGATCGATCCCACCTGATCTTGCAAGCATGGAAGTAACGGTCTGGTACATATAGTTCGAATATGGATTCGTCTGTTCTGCCTGCTTTTTGCTTTCTGCAGTTTTACGGTTGAAACAAGCTTCATGGCTTTTGTGATCTGCTGCGTACTCTGTATGCTGCTTTTTCTTCGTTTAATGTCCCTCATTGAGGCCATAACAACTTCCTCCTTTTTTTGGCGAAGTCCTGCTTGTTACGCTTATTTCAAGAAATCTGCCTTACATTCTTCGATTGCTTTGACGAGTTTTGCCTCGGTCTCATCACTGATGACTTTCTCTGTGCGGATTGCTTCCGGTACATCCGGATATTTGGTATCCACATACTCAAACAGTGCTTTTTCAAACGGTAAAACCTGTTCTACCGGAATATCCAGAAGGTATTTTCTGGTTGCAGCATAGATGATGATGACCTGTTTTTCAACCGGCATCGGCTGATACTGCGGCTGTTTTAACATCTCACGGATTCTGGCACCCTGTGCTAACTTCTCTGTCGTGTCGGCATCAAGTTCAGAACCAAACTGTGCAAATGCTGCAAGCTCTCTGTACTGTGCCAGCTCGACACGGATCGGTGCTGCGATCTTTTTCATAGCCTTGATCTGTGCGGAACCACCTACACGGGATACCGAAAGACCAGCGTTGATCGCCGGACGGAAACCGGAGTTAAACATCTCTGTCTCAAGATAGATCTGACCATCGGTGATAGAGATAACGTTTGTCGGGATATATGCCGAAACGTCACCAGCCTGTGTCTCGATGATCGGCAGTGCAGTCAGGGAACCTCCGCCAAGTTTGTCGGAAAGTCTTGCCGCACGCTCTAAGAGTCTTGAGTGCAGGTAGAATACATCTCCCGGATAAGCCTCACGTCCTGGTGGACGTTTTAAGAGCAAGGAGAGTGTACGGTATGCGGCTGCGTGCTTACTTAAATCATCGTAAACAACGAGAACATCTTCTCCGTTCTCCATCCATTCCTCACCGATCGCACATCCTGCATACGGTGCAATATACTGTAATGGTGCAAGCTCACTTGCAGTGGAAGCAACCACTGTCGTGTAGGACATTGCCCCAAATTCTTCCAATGTTTTTACCAGAGCGGCAACTGTGGAAGCCTTCTGTCCAATGGCAACGTAAATACATTTTACGCCCTGTCCCTTCTGGTTGATGATCGTATCGATCGCAATCGCTGTCTTACCGGTCTGTCTGTCACCGATGATCAGCTCACGCTGTCCACGTCCGATCGGCACCATGGAATCGATTGCCTTGATACCGGTCTGTAACGGTGTATCTACGGATTTTCTGGAAATAACACCCGATGCGACACGCTCGATCTGACGATATTTGTTCGTCTCGATCGGTCCTTTGCCGTCGATCGGCTGTCCTAACGCATTGACAACTCGTCCTAACATGGCGTCACCGACCGGAACCTCTACTACTCGTCCGGTGGTCTTTACGGTATCACCCTCGTTGACATTGCGCTGCGCACCTAAAAGTACGGCACCGACATTGTCTTCCTCAAGGTTTAATACCATTCCATATACTTCTCCCGGAAATTCCAGAAGCTCGCCCTGCATTGCGTTGTCAAGACCGTGAATACGTGCGATACCATCTGCTACCTGAATAACGGTACCAACGTCAGCTACCTCTAACTGCGCTGCATACCTTTTGATCTGTTCTTTAATTACGGAACTTATTTCTTCTGGTCTTAAATTCATGAAGCGCATTCACCTGCTTTCAACTGTATTTTTGACAATTCGCGTGTCAGATCATTTAATTTGGTCCGGACACTGGAATCAACGACTCTGTCGCCGATGCGAATCACCATTCCGCCTATCAGTGCGGAATCCACTGCATAATGCATCTCAAATTTCACATACTTTGTAGTCTCTAACAATCTTTTCTCCACTGCTGCTTTCTGCGCTTCGGATAATTCCATTGCCGATGTCACATAAGCGGTTCCGATGTTCTTATACTCCTTGACACAGTCAATGAAATAATCCAGCACCGTATCCACTTTTGCGAAATGACCTTTTTCTACAATCAGGCGGAGCAGTCCAACAAACTCCGCGGAAATCTTTTCTGCAAATATGTCTTCTACGATTTTTACTTTTTCTTCTTTAACGATTTTTGGATGACTCATTAATTTGAAGAGCTCAGGATTCTCATTCAAAGCGGCTTTTACTGCCACTGCCTCATCCCGGAATTCATCCATCCTTCCGCTCTCTAGCGCAACTTCAAACAATGCATCACCGTATGTTTTTGATACTAGCTTTGCCATGTCGAATCACCCATTTCTTTCAATGTTTCTTCTACCAGCGTATCCTGCACGGTCGCATCGATATTTGCTGCAACAACTTTTGCCGCCATCATGGATGCAACTGTGACCATTTCCTGTTTTACTTCATCCATTGCACGCTTCTTAGAAAGCTCTGCTTCTTCGTTGGCTCTCTTTATGATGCGCGCCGCTTCTTCTTTTGCGTCACTCTCAATGCGGGCTGCATTTTTCTGCGCCGTCTTGCGGGCCTCGCTTAAGATCTGCTCTGCCTCTTTATCGACTTCCTTTAACTTCGCATCATATTCTGCTTTGAGTGCTGCTGCGTCCTGTTTGTCCGTTTCTGCAGTCTTAATATCGGCTGCGATACGGTTCTTTCTGTCATTCAGCAGCTTGCGTGCCGGTTCAAACAGCATCTTGGACATGAATAAAAATAAGAAAAATACTGCTAACGCCATCAAAACCACATCATGCAGTAACTGAAAATCCAGTCCAAAAAGTCTTGTCATTTCCTCCAAGGTTCGGCCTCCTTTCCAATTTTTTTATTCCAAGAATGGAGCGCCATTCATTAGCCTAAAGGCTGTACGAACAGTAAGAGCATTGCGATCAAGAGTCCGTAAAGACCTGTTGTCTCTGCAACTGCCTGTCCTAAAAGCATGGTTGACATGATATCTCCTTTTGCACCCGGATTGCGTCCAACTGCTGCTGCACCATGTCCTGCTGCGATACCCTGTCCAATACCAGGTCCGATACCGGCGATAACTGCCAGACCTGCACCGATAGCTGAACATGCCATAATTAAATCGTGTCCTGTGATATTCATATTAATCCTCCTTGTTTTGCGAAGCAAAATCCGAACCCTCTGGTGAGGAGAGGATTTGCCTCCTTGTTTTGCGAAGCAAAATCCGAACTCATTAGTGAGGAGAGGATTTTACTCCTAAATAAAATAAATTATTCTTGTTCGTAGTTCTGACCAATGTATGTCATTGTCAACATACAGATACATACGTCTGAATTGCTCCTGAGAACAAGTCAAAGTATACATGGAGTGCTGCCGGCAGATGATTGCTATTTTGCTCAGCAGTCCATAAACCAGTGCCATCATAACGGTTCCTGACAATACGTTTGCGAAAAGACGCAAGGACAATGAAATCGGCACTGCGATCTCACTGATCACATTAATCGGAAACCAGATTGGCAGCCATGGCGGCAATGGGGAACACATATCTGTCCAGATCTGCCTGATCGGCAGATTCTTAAACTGCGTGATATGGATCAGGAAGAATGTAATAAGACCAAGTGCCAGTGTCGTACCATAGTCAGCCGTTGGTGGTCTTAATCCAAACAGACCTGAGATATTACTCATAAGAATAAAGATAAAAATGGTACTGATATAGTTGACAAACTTCGGTGCTGCCACTTTTCCCATGGTGCCGTTTACCATGTTATCCAGCATTTCTACCATCAGCTCGATAACATTCTGAAATCCCCCGGGGATCTCCTTTGCATGTTTGATCGCCCGGTTTCCTGCAATGGCAAGCGCCATCATAAGAAGCATAACGATCAATATGCAGACATGTGATGTCGTAATCCAGACTTTGTGTCCGAAGATCTCATACTGAACGATACCATGTATCATAAAGTCGATGTTTTCGGCTCCGGATGACATCAGAATTGCGTGATTCACTCTCTCACCTCCCTCATATGAAATTATTATCTTCACTGTCTGAAGATACATCACCTCTTCCTTGCAGTTTTTGTATTACTCTATGTGTAAAGGGCTGTAAGTACGCAGATACCTTAAGTCCCAATACCCCGATAAATGCAGTGATCAGATTTCCCAGATTCCATTTCATCATAACAAAGAAAACGATCACAACGACAGCATAGCGGAGCAGCGATTTTGCAACGATCTTCTTCTTTGCATTGTCCTCGCCGTACAGTTCCACCGCATCTCTTAACACGGTCGCAATGTTGACTGCCATACCGCACGCTAAGCTGATACCGATCAGAAGTCCTGTGGTGTACCTGACTTTATCTGTGACAAACCAGACACCCGCCAGTTCCACGATCACTCCATACACAATAATTCCCAAAACAAGTCCCGGCAATGCATCATTGATCCTTCGTAACATTTTTTCTGCCACCGTCCTGTCCGTAAATCTTTTTTGCCATTTTAAAAATGTTGGTAAATCCCGCCAGGGCTCCCATGATAAACAGCGGGATCACGATCCAGAGCATATCATATTTCCTGCCGATCCATGTACCAAACAGAGTGCACATCACGATCGGAACGATCATATTCAGTCCAAACTGCAGGATCAGTGTCAGTGCCTGAAATACCTTTCTGTTTTTTCTCACTTACATCGTTCCTCCATAAAGTACAATCTTTATTCATTATAACATTTTTCGCCATTTTGTCCATCAAATATCCGTCATTTTGTATAGATAATATTTCCTTTTTACTAATAAATATTTTAATTTTTACATGCTCATTACAAAAGAGTTTCCGTGCAATATGATCTGGTTCAAAAAGTATTTTTTCGTAAAAACGTTTTGTGAGATAAAAAAAGCATGTATGCCAGATTTCTGTATACATGCTCTTTTTATTCATGATAATAGAATGTTTACGGACTGAGCATTCTATTATTTATCACCTTCTATAATTCCAGTTCTATCCTGCGGTTTGTATGTTCATAGCGCTGCAGCACGACCCCAGCCGCATTCAGCATCTTTTTGGATGCCACAACTGCCGGTGTTGTCTCATATTTGTCGCTGTCATACACGATCCTGCGGATTCCCGACTGAATGATCGCTTTTGCACATTCATTGCAGGGAAACAGCGTAACATAGATCGTTGCGCCCTCCAAGCTTCCTCCGCGGTAATTTAAGATCGCATTGAGTTCGCTGTGCGTCGTATAAAAATATTTATTTTCTAAAGGCTCTCCCTCCCGCTCCCACGGGAATTCATCATCCGAGCAGCCAGTCGGAAATCCGTTATACCCCATCGAGAGTATCTTGTGATCTTCGCTGACAATGCAGGCACCCACCTGCGTATTCGGATCTTTTGAACGCATTCCCGAAAGTACCGCAACTCCCATAAAATATTCATCCCAGCTGATATAATCTTTCCGTTTGCCGCTCATGCCAACCTCCAAAGCTTTCCGTAACCTGTACTGTTATTTTGTTCCAAAAATACGGTCTCCGGCGTCTCCAAGACCCGGAACAATATAACCATGCTCATTCAAATGGTCATCCAAAGCCCCGATATATACATCTACATCCGGATGATCCTCCTGCATTTTCTTCACACCTTCCGGTGCTGCAATAATGCACATCAGACGGATATTTTTAACTCCTTTGTCCTTTAACATCTGGATGGCTGCCGAGGAAGAACCTCCGGTTGCCAGCATCGGATCTACCACAAACACCTCTCTGTTTGCACAGTCTGCCGGAAGTTTACAGTAATACTCTACCGGCTCTAATGTCTCCGGATCACGATAAAGTCCGATATGTCCGACTTTTGCTGCAGGAATCATTGCCAGCATACCATCCACCATCCAAGACCGGCACGTAAAATCGGTACAACAGCAAGCTTTTTGCCCTTTAACTCTTTCACAGTCGTTTTGCAGATCGGTGTATCGATCTCCACATCTGCAAGTTTCAAGTCTCTGGTTGCCTCATAACACATCAGCATTGCAATCTCGCTGACTAAGGTACGGAAATCTTTTGATCCGGTTTCTTCTCTGCGGATGATACCGATTTTGTGCTGGATCAACGGATGATCCATTACTACGATTTTTCCCATTTTAATTTTCCCCGCTTCCTTCGTTACTTTCTTCATTTAAAAGAGTGACCAGCTTTTTGATGGTCTTTCTCATTGTTTCATAGCATAGCCCATATGCCTGCAGACTGCCGCCATACGGATCTAAAATCTCCAGTTCATCTCCGACAAGTTCCGTGAGAACATATACATTCTCCGGGTTGGCTCTCTCGTATTTTTCCAGAACCTTTTCTAACTGGGCGTGTTCCATAACAAGAACTAATGTGTCCTCTGTAAAATCCTCCTCCGTCAGCTGCGCTGACATATAGCCTTCCAGATTGATGCCATTGCTGATCATGACTGCTTCTGCCTTCTGATTGAGCGGCTCCGGGAATAAAACGATCATTCCTCTTGCCCCAATCTCAACCGGATGTTTTAATACATACTCCCCAAGTATGCCTGCTGCCATCGGCGCGCGGCATGTTCCGTTTTCCGCGACAAACAGGATTCGATTATATTGTTTCATGCGTTATCCTTCCTTCTCCCATCAAACATGAATCACCTGATGTCCTGCTGCTTTCATTAACCGGTTCATGATCGCCTGACCGATCCTCGGTGTTGAAAAACTCTCTGAATAAATCGCATCTACATTCCAATCATCAAATTCACGCAATATTTGTACAAATGTCTGGCAATGGCATCCTCATCGCTTCTTGCTCCGATCGTCACCACATAATCTGCCTGATACAAGGACTCCGTCTCATCCGTTGCAACAACACCGACCTTAAGTCCTGCCGCCTGTTTTTCCCTGACCAGTGCATTGATCTTTGCAACAACAGCCTCCTGCTCTCCCTCAACCAATACCAGATCCGCCTTCGGCGCATAGTGTTTATACTTCATTCCGGGCGCTTTCGGCTTCTTTGTGGAATCCGCAGCAATGATTCCCGGATCAATGCGTACCTCTTCCCCGAGCACTTCCTCTAACATTTCTTTTGTAATATAACCCGGGCGCAGTATCATCGGTACTTTTTCCGTCAGATCAATGATCGTAGATCGATGCCGATTCCAACCGGCCCCCCATCCAGTATCATCGGTATCTTACCATCCAGATCTAACGCCACATGTCCCGCTTCTGTCGGGCTTGGTTTTCCGGAAGTATTCGCACTCGGTGCCGCGATCATACAGCCGCTCTCATCGATCAGTGCAAGCGCAACCGGATGATTCGGCATACGGATCGCCACCGTATCCATTCCACCGGTCGTTTCATATGGAACCTTTTCATTCTTCCATACGATCATGGTAAGCGGCCCCGGCCAGAACGCATCTGCGAGTTTCTCTGCCTGCGGCGGAACTTCTTTCGCAATGGATAAAAGCTCTTCAAATCTGCATATATGAACGATCAGCGGATTGTCTGAAGGCCGTCCCTTTGCCGCATAGATCCGTTTGGACGCCTCCGGATCAAGCGCATTTGCCCCGAGTCCGTAAACCGTTTCGGTCGGAAATGCTACCAGACCGCCGGATCTTATGATCTCTGCCGCCTCCCGCATATCCTCCTTATTCGGATCGTCTGCGTCTATTTTTATTAATTTTGTCTGCATATATCACTACTTCTTTTCTAATATAATTCTTATTTTTATTTTTCCCAAACATTTATATTATCGCACATTTTATCCAAATAGGCAACAGAGTGTGCATAATTCGCGGATTTGTACCTTGATTTTCCGTTACTGTTCAGACCATTGTAAAAACTGACGAAATTTAAAAAAATATATTTGTGGATAAACTCAAGCAGGATGGGAAGTCTCGTTAACGACTTCCGAATCCTGCTTTTTCTTTTGAAATTATAAACA
>ENA-OQDE01000460-OQDE01000460.1-human-gut-metagenome-genome-assembly--contig:-NODE-460-length-24366-cov-2.330748_pt1 | contig 24366 bp, 36 predicted proteins | sample MGYA00242768_ERZ504595 | MGnify/ENA primary metagenome ERZ504595 (study PRJEB26092, sample SAMD00036307) | human gut metagenome | host: Homo sapiens | study: EMG produced TPA metagenomics assembly of... | reverse complement strand
GAGAGTGGAAATACGCACGCTGATGCCCTCACCCCGGCCCTCTCCCACAGGGAGAGGGAGAAAACATTAAACGGAGCAATATATGCAAACCATCACCATCGCCCCACCCAAGCGCAGCTGGTTCTCGCTTCTGAGCTGGGCCATTGTACTCGCCGTGCTGGTCGTCTCGTGGCAGGGCGCGGAAATGGCCCCGCTCACGCTGATTAAAGACGGCGGCAACATGGCGACGTTCGCCGCCGACTTCTTCCCGCCCGATTTCAGCCAGTGGCAGGATTACCTCACCGAAATGGCCGTCACGCTGCAAATCGCCGTCTGGGGCACCGCGCTGGCGGTGGTTCTCTCCATCCCCTTCGGCCTGATGAGCGCTGAAAACCTGGTACCGTGGTGGGTCTACCAACTGTACGTCGCCTGATGGACGCCTGCCGCGCCATTAACGAAATGGTCTTCGCCATGCTGTTCGTGGTCGCCGTCGGCCTCGGCCCGTTCGCTGGCGTGCTGGCGCTGTTTATCCACACCACCGGCGTACTTTCCAAACTGCTTTCCGAAGCGGTAGAAGCGATTGAACCCGGCCCGGTGGAGGGCATTCGCGCTACCGGTGCCAACAAGCTGGAAGAGATCCTCTACGGCGTACTACCGCAGGTCATGCCGCTGCTGATTTCCTACTCTCTCTATCGCTTCGAATCCAACGTCCGCTCGGCGACCGTCGTCGGTATGGTTGGCGCGGGCGGAATTGGCGTCACCCTGTGGGAAGCGATTCGCGGTTTCCAGTTCCAGCAAACCTGCGCCCTGATGGTGCTGATTATCGTCACGGTCAGCCTGCTGGATTTCCTCTCTCAACGGTTGCGTAAGCACTTTATCTGATAAGCGAGGCATTGATATCTATGCACTTGTCTACACATCCGACCAGCTACCCAACACGCTATCAGGAGATAGCCGCAAAACTTGAGCAGGAGCTTCGTCAACACTACCGCTGCGGCGACTATCTTCCCGCCGAGCAGCAACTGGCGGCGCGCTTTGAGGTGAACCGACACACCCTGCGCCGCGCCATCGACCACTGGTGGAAAAAGGTGGGTACAGCGCCGTCAGGGCGTCGGCGTGCTGGTGCTGACGCGCCCGTTCGATTACCCGCTCAACGCCCAGGCGCGTTTTAGCCAGAACCTGCTGGATCAGGGCAGCCATCCCACCAGCGAAAAACTGCTGTCTGTGCTGCGCCCGGCCTCCGGTCACGTCGCTGACGCGCTGGGGATAACCGAGGGCGAGAACGTTATCCACCTGCGCACCCTGCGCCGGGTCAACGGCGTCGCGCTCTGTTTAATCGACCACTACTTTGCGGACCTCACCCTCTGGCCGACGCTGCAACGCTTCGACAGCGGCTCGCTGCACGATTTTCTGCGCGAGCAAACGGGGATTGCGCTGCGCCGCAGCCAGACGCGGATCAGCGCCCGCCGCGCCCAGGCCAAAGAGTGCCAGCGTCTTGAAATCCCGAATATGTCGCCGTTGCTGTGCGTGCGCACCCTTAACCACCATGACGGTGAAAGCAGCCCGGCGGAGTACTCCGTCAGCCTGACGCGCGCCGACATGATTGAATTCACTATGGAGCACTGAATGCACGCAGATACCGCGACCCGCCAGCACTGGATGTCCGTACTGGCACACAGCCAACCGGCTGAACTGGCAGCCCGCCTGAAGGCGCTGAACATCACCGCCGACTATGAGGTGATCCGCGCCGCCGAAACTGGCCTGGTGCAGATTCAGGCGCGGATGGGTGGCACCGGCGAACGCTTTTTTGCTGGCGACGCCACGCTCACCCGCGCCGCCGTACGCCTGACTGACGGCACGCTCGGCTACAGCTGGGTGCTGGGGCGCGACAAACAGCACGCCGAACGCTGCGCGCTGATCGACGCGCTGATGCAGCAAACCCGCCATTTTCAAAACTTATCAGAAACTCTTATTGCCCCGCTGGACGCTGACCGTATGGCACGCATTGCCGCACGCCAGGCCGAAGTGAACGCCAGCCGGGTCGACTTCTTTACGATGGTTCGCGGAGACAACGCATGACCCTGGAAACCGCTTTTATGCTTCCCGTGCAGGATGCCCAGCACAGTTTTCGTCGCCTGTTAAAGGCCATGAGCGAGCCGGGCGTGATTGTCGCCCTGCATCAGCTCAAGCGCGGCTGGCAGCCGCTGAATATCGCCACCACCAGCGTGCTGCTGACGCTGGCCGATAACGACACGCCGGTGTGGCTTTCTGCGCCATTAAGTAACGATATCGTCAGCCAGAGCCTGCGTTTTCATACCAACGCGCCGCTGGTCAGCCAGCCGGAACAGGCGACCTTCGCGGTAACGGATGAGGCGATTTCCAGCGAACAGCTCAACGCCCTTTCCACCGGCACCGCCGTTGCGCCAGAAGCGGGCGCGACGCTGATTTTACAGGTCGCCAGCCTGAGCGGCGGGCGCATGCTGCGCCTTACTGGCGCGGGCATTGCCGAAGAACGAATGATCGCCCCGCAGCTGCCAGAGTGCATTCTGCACGAACTCACCGAGCGCCCGCACCCGTTCCCGCTCGGCATCGACCTGATCCTGACCTGCGGCGAGCGCCTGCTGGCTATCCCACGAACCACTCATGTGGAGGTGTGCTGATGTACGTTGCCGTGAAAGGGGGCGAGAAGCGATCGACGCCGCCCACGCCCTGCAAGAGAGCCGACGCCGGGGCGATACCGATTTGCCCGAACTGAGCGTCGCCCAGATTGAACAGCAGCTTAACCTCGCGGTAGATCGCGTGATGACCGAAGGCGGCATTGCCGACCGCGAACTGGCGGCGCTGGCGCTGAAACAGGCCAGCGGCGATAACGTCGAAGCAATTTTCCTGCTGCGCGCCTACCGTACCACGCTGGCGAAGCTTGCGGTAAGCGAGCCGCTCGACACCACCGGGATGCGTCTCGAACGGCGTATTTCAGCGGTGTATAAAGATATTCCCGGCGGCCAGCTGCTTGGCCCAACCTACGACTACACCCATCGCCTGCTCGATTTCACCCTGCTGGCAAACGGCGAAGCGCCGACGCTGACCACAGCCGACAGCGAACAACAGCCGTCGCCGCACGTTTTCAGCCTGCTGGCGCGTCAGGGGCTGGCGAAGTTTGAAGAAGATAGCGGCGCACAGCCGGACGACATCACCCGCACGCCGCCGGTTTACCCCTGCTCACGTTCTTCCCGTTTGCAGCAGCTCATGCGCGGAGACGAAGGCTATTTGCTGGCGCTGGCCTACTCCACCCAGCGTGGTTACGGACGCAATCATCCGTTCGCAGGCGAATCCGCAGCGGCTATATCGACGTGTCGATTGTGCCGGAAGAGCTGGGATTTGCGGTGAACGTCGGCGAACTGCTGATGACCGAATGTGAAATGGTCAACGGTTTTATCGACCCGCCGGATGAGCCGCCGCACTTCACGCGCGGCTACGGCTGGTGTTCGGCATGAGCGAGCGCAAAGCGATGGCAATGGCGCTGGTTGACCGCGCTCTACAAGCCCCGGAGTACTGCGAGCACGCGACAGGCCCGGCGCAGGATGAAGAGTTCGTGCTGGCGCATGCCGACAACGTCGAAGCCGCAGGCTTTGTCTCGCACCTCAAACTCCCCCACTACGTCGATTTCCAGGCCGAACTGGAGCTACTCAAACGTCTGCAACAGGAGCAGAACCATGGCTAATCTGAGCGGCTACAACTTTGCCTACCTCGACGAGCAGACCAAACGCATGATCCGCCGCGCCATCTTAAAAGCGGTGGCGATCCCCGGTTATCAGGTGCCGTTTGGCGGGCGCGAGATGCCGATGCCGTACGGCTGGGGAACTGGTGGTATCCAGCTTACCGCTAGCGTGATTGGCGAAAGCGACGTGTTGAAGGTGATTGACCAGGGTGCGGATGACACCACCAACGCCGTGTCGATTCGCAACTTCTTTAAGCGCGTGACCGGGGTAAACACCACTGAACGTACGGACGATGCGACGCTTATCCAGACGCGTCACCGCATCCCCGAAACGCCGCTGACCGAAGATCAGATCATTATCTTCCAGGTGCCAATTCCGGAACCGCTGCGCTTTATCGAGCCGCGCGAAACGGAGACCCGCACTATGCACGCGCTGGAGGAGTACGGCGTGATGCAGGTGAAGCTGTATGAAGATATCGCCCGCTTCGGTCATATCGCCACCACCTATGCCTATCCGGTGAAGGTGAACGGGCGCTACGTGATGGACCCGTCGCCGATCCCGAAATTCGATAACCCAAAAATGGACATGATGCCCGCCCTGCAGCTGTTCGGCGCAGGACGCGAGAAGCGCATCTATGCGGTGCCGCCGTTTACCCGCGTGGAAAGCCTCGATTTCGACGATCACCCGTTCACCGTTCAACAGTGGGATGAGCCGTGCGCCATCTGCGGATCGACCCACAGCTATCTCGACGAAGTGGTACTGGATGACGCCGGAAACCGCATGTTTGTCTGCTCCGATACCGATTATTGCCGCCAACAGAGCGAGGCAAAAAACCAATGAATCAACCGTTACTTCGGTCAATAACCTGACCCACCTTTACGCGCCGAGCAAAGGCTTTAGCGATGTCTCTTTTGATTTATGGCCGGGGGAAGTGCTGGGCATCGTCGGGAGTCCGCTCCGGGAAGACCACGCTGCTGAAATCAATCTCCGCGCGCCTGACGCCGCAGCAGGGGGAGATTCGCTATGAAAACCGCTCCCTCTATGGCATGAGCGAAGCGACCGCCGCCGTTTACTGCGCACCGAATGGGGCGTGGTACATCAGCATCCGCTCGACGGCCTGCGCCGCCAGGTGTCGGCAGGCGGCAATATCGGCGAGCGGCTGATGGCGACCGGGGCGCGTCATTACGGCGACATCCGCGCCACCGCGCAGAAGTGCTGGAGGAGGTGGAGATTCCCTCCAACCGGATCGACGACCTGCGACCACCTTTTCCGGCGGTATGCAGCAACGTTTGCAGATTGCCCGCAACCTGGTGACGCATCCGAAGCTGGTGTTTATGGACGAGCCAACCGGCGGGCTGGATGTATCGGTACAGGCGCGCCTGCTCGATCTGCTGCGCGGTCTGGTGGTGGAGCTGAATCTGGCGGTGGTGATTGTCACCCACGATCTGGGCGTCGCCCGCCTGCTGGCGGACCGTTTGCTGGTGATGAAACAGGGGCAAGTGGTGGAGAGTGGGTTAACCGACCGCGTGCTCGACGACCCGCATCATCGTATACCCAGCTGCTGGTGTCATCGGTTTTGCAGAATTGAGCCAGTGCCGGATACGGCGTAAACGCCTTATCCGGCCGACAAATGCGCTCCCCGTAGGTCGGATAAGACGCGTCAGCGTCGCATCCGACACCTGAACCACGAGGCGAAAATGATTAACGTACAAAACGTCAGTAAAACCTTCATCCTGCACCAGCAAAACGGCGTGCGCCTGCCCGTCCTACAACGCGCCTCATTCACCGTCAACGCGGGCGAATGCGTGGTGCTTCACGGCCACTCCGGCAGCGGAAAATCAACCCTGCTGCGCTCGCTGTACGCCAACTATCTGCCCGACGAAGGGCAAATCCAGATCAAACACGGTGAGGAATGGGTAGACCTGGTCACCGCGCCAGCCCGCAAAGTGGTGGAGATCCGCAAAACCACCATCGGCTGGGTGAGCCAGTTTCTGCGCGTCATCCCGCGTATTTCGGCACTGGAAGTGGTGATGCAGCCTCTGCTCGATACCGGCGTACCGCGTGAAGCCTGCGCCGCTAAAGCCGCCCGATTACTGACGCGCCTGAACGTGCCTGAACGCCTGTGGCACCTTGCACCATCGACCTTCTCCGGCGGCGAACAGCAGCGCGTCAACATCGCCCGTGGCTTTATCGTCGACTACCCCATTCTGCTGCTCGACGAACCTACCGCCTCGCTGGACGCCAAAAACAGCGCCGCGTGGTGGAACTGATTCTCGAAGCTAAAGCCCGTGGCGCAGCCATCGTCGGTATCTTCCATGACGAAGCCGTACGCAATGACGTCGCCGACCGCCTGCACCCGATGGGAGCCTCTTCATGATTATCAATAACGTCAAACTGGTGCTGGAAAACGAAGTGGTGCACGGTTCACTGGAGGTGCAGGATGGCGAAATCCGCGCCTTTGCCGAAAGCCAGAGCCGCCAGCCGGAAGCGATGGACGGCGAAGGTGGCTGGCTACTGCCCGGACTGATTGAGCTGCATACCGACAACCTCGATAAATTCTTCACCCCGCGCCCGAAAGTCGACTGGCCCGCCCATTCGGCGATGAGCAGCCACGACGCGCTGATGGTGGCAAGCGGCATCACCACCGTACTGGACGCCGTGGCGATTGGTGATGTGCGCGACGGCGGCGATCGGCTGGAGAATCTGGAGAAGATGATCAACGCCATCGAAGAGACGCAGAAACGCGGCGTCAACCGCGCCGAGCACCGCCTGCACCTGCGCTGCGAACTGCCGCACCACACCACGTTGCCGCTGTTTGAAAAACTGGTGCAGCGCGAACCGGTGACGCTGGTATCGCTGATGGACCACTCGCCAGGCCAGCGCCAGTTCGCCAATCGCGAGAAGTATCGCGAATATTATCAGGGCAAATATTCCCTCACCGATGCGCAGATGCAGCAGTACGAAGAAGAGCAATTGGCGCTCGCCGCACGCTGGTCACAACCTAATCGCGAAACCATCGCCGCAATGTGCCGCGCGCGACACATTGCCCTCGCCAGCCACGATGACGCCACGCACGCCCACGTTGCGAATCCCACCAGCTTGGCAGCGTGATCGCCGAATTTCCCACTACGTTCGAAGCGGCACAAGCCTCGCGCAAGCATGGCATGAACGTGCTGATGGGCGCGCCGAATATCGTGCGCGGCGGTTCGCACTCCGGCAACGTGGCGGCCAGTGAACTGGCGCAGCTTGGCCTGCTGGATATCCTCTCTTCCGACTACTACCCCGCCAGCCTGCTCGGATGCGGCATTTCGCGTCGCCGATGACGAGAGCAACCGCTTTACGCTGCCGCAGGCGGTGAAGCTGGTGACTAAAAATCCGGCGCAGGCGCTTAATCTTCAGGATCGCGGGGTGATTGGCGAGGGCAAACGCGCCGACCTGGTGCTGGCGCATCGCAAGGCAACCACATTCATATCGACCACGTCTGGCGTCAGGGTAAAAGGGTGTTCTGATGACGGGAAAACTGATTTGGTTAATGGGGGCCTCTGGCTCCGGAAAAGACAGTCTGTTGACGGAACTCCGCCAGCGGGAACAAACTCAGTTACTGGTGGCGCATCGCTACATCACGCGCGATGCCAGCGCCGGAAGCGAAAATCATATCGCCCTGAGCGAGCAGGAGTTTTTACCCGCGCGGGGCAAAATCGTGCTGGCCTTAAGCTGGCACGCCAACGGCCTGTATTATGCGTCGGCGTCGAGATTGACCTCTGGCTGCACGCTGGATTTGACGTGGTGGTCAACGGCTCACGCGCCATCTGCCGCAGGCGCGGGCGCGCTATCAATCGGCGCTGCTGCCCATTTGCTTACAGGTTTCGCCGGAGATCCTACGCCAGCGCCTCGAAAACCGTGGCCGTGAAAACGCCAGTGAAATTACGCCCGGCTGGCGCGCGCCGCCCGCTATACTCCTCAGGATTGCCATACGCTCAATAATGACGGCAGCCTGCGCCAGTCGGTCGACACGCTGCTGACGCTGATTCATCAGAAGGAGAAACACCATGCCTGCTTGTGAGCTTCGCCCGGCCACGCAGTACGATACCGACGCAGTTTACGCGCTGATTTGTGAGCTAAAACAGGCGGAGTTTGACCACCACGCGTTTCGCGTGGGCTTTAACGCCAACCTGCGCGACCCGAACATGCGCTACCATCTGGCGCTGCTGGATGGCGAAGTTGTCGGCATGATCGGCCTGCATTTGCAGTTTCATCTGCATCATGTCAACTGGATCGGCGAAATTCAGGAACTGGTGGTGATGCCGCAGGCGCGCGGTCTGAATGTCGGCAGTAAATTACTGGCATGGGCAGAAGAAGAAGCCCGCCAGGCCGGGGCCGAAATGACCGAGCTTTCCACCAACGTCAAGCGCCACGACGCGCACCGTTTCTATCTGCGCGAAGGCTATGAGCAGAGCCACTTCCGCTTCACCAAGGCGCTGTAACATGAGCCTGACCCTCACACTTACTGGCACTGGCGGCGCACAGGGCGTTCCCGCATGGGGCTGTGAGTGCGTGGCCTGCGTCAGAGCGCGGCGCTCACCGCAGTATCGCCGCCAGCCATGTAGCGGCGTCGTGAAGTTTAACGACGCGATCACCCTGATCGACGCCGGGCTGCACGATCTCGCCGATCGCTGGTCGCCCGGATCGTTCCAGCAGTTTTTGCTGACGCACTACCATATGGATCACGTGCAGGGGCTGTTTCCGCTGCGCTGGGGCGTGGGCGATTCGATCCCGATCTACGGCCCGCCGGATGAACAGGGCTGCGACGATCTGTTTAAACATCCGGGCCTGCTTGATTTCAGCCACACGATGGAACCGTTTGTGGTGTTTGATTTACAGGGGTTACAGGTCACGCCCCTGCCGCTCAACCACTCAAAACTGACCTTCGGTTATCTGCTGGAAACGGCACACAGCCGGGTGGCGTGGCTGTCTGACACCGCAGGCCTGCCGGAAAAAAACGCTGAAATTTTTACGCAATAATCAGCCGCAGGTGATGGTGATTGATTGCAGTCACCCGCCGCGCGAGGATGCACCGCGTAATCACTGTGATTTAAACACCGTGCTGGCGCTGAATGAAGTTATCCGCTCGCCGCGCGTGGTTCTGACACATATCAGCCATCAGTTTGATGCGTGGCTGATGGAGAACGTACTGCCGTCAGGGTTTGAGGCGGGGTTTGATGGGATGGAGATTGGGGTGGAGTGATGGATGAGGGCGATGCCTGCTCTAAACTCAACATCAACGCCCATACTCATCTTCCATTCTCCGCTCTTCATCTTCTAGCTGCCGACGCTCCTGATCCAGCTGGCGCTGGCGATCGTCCAGCTGCCTGCGGCGATCTTCAAACTGGCGGCGGCGATCGTCATATTGTCTGCGCCGATCGTCGTTCACTTCACGCTGCCAGCCGTCGTCGCGCGAATCTTCATAGTCTCGCCCACGGTCAGGGTTATAAGCATCGTTAATCGCCTGCTGAATATTGCCAATGGTGTCGTCGATAATATCGGCCTGGGCCGGAACGGTGGACAGCGTGAGCAGGGTGAATAAAAGAAATAGCGGAAAGCGTTTCATTAGCCAACCTCAAAAAGAAACTCTATCCACATTAGTCATTACTCATCCATGCAAGTAGTGGATGAATCTCAATTTCTCCGCTGCTCTATTGCCGTAATCGCCTCCACGCGTTGTTGATGACGACCGCCTTCGTACTGCGCGCCCAGCCACGCATCCACAATCATTTTTGCCAGTTCGAGGCCAACCACTCGTGAACCAAAAGCCAGTGCAACTTCACTGGCGTAATGCGGATAATCAGTGCGCTCTGACGACCTGGTTTCTTTATCAATCCCCTCACTCATTGACCATGAATAAAAGGCTGGCACAGCAACACAGAATCCTGCGGTGCCAGCGACATGACCGCCCATTGCTCCGGTACGTTTTTTAATAAAAAACACCGGTTGCATTGATTAATTGTGCTCAGTATTTGCCGAAGTACAATATATATAATAAATATATAAAACACCTCATATTATTTACAGAGATAATAAATTCGCGTACTTTTCCCTCTTCAGCACAAATGCCTAATAAAATGGCTCGTTCCGCTCACACTTCCACTTATTAAAGTCGCAATTTCCCAATTATGATAACGTCAGCTTTAAATGACGTATTTTGCATGGATTACATATTTACGACACAAATGATAAATGGAGATTTATATGAATAACTCTCGGTTATTCCGTTTGAGCAGGATTGTTATTGCGTTAACTGCCGCCAGCGGCATGATGGTAAATACCGCTTACGCAACAGATGAAGCGAAAGCCGCCACTCAATATACCCAACAGATTAATCAGAATTACGCCAAATCATTACCGTTTAGCGATCGTCAAGATTTTGACGATGCCCAGCGTGGATTTATCGCCCCGCTGCTGGATGAAGGTATTCTGCGTGATGCTAACGGCAAAGTTACTACCGCGCGAATGATTACAAATTTGATATTAATGCCGCTGCGCCGGAAACCGTAAACCCCAGCCTGTGGCGTCAGTCGCAAATCAACGGTATTTCTGGCCTGTTCAAAGTCACCGATAAAATGTATCAGGTGCGCGGCCAGGATATCTCTAACATTACGTTCGTTGAGGGCGAGAAAGGCATTATTGTTATCGACCCGCTGGTGACGCCGCCTGCCGCAAAAGCCGCACTTGATCTTTACTTCCAGCATCGTCCGCAAAAACCGATTGTTGCTGTGATTTACACCCACAGCCACGCCGACCATTATGGCGGTGTGAAAGGCATTATCTCTGAAGCGGATGTTAAATCCGGCAAAGTGCAGGTGATCGCTCCGGCAGGCTTTATGGACGAAGCCATCAGCGAAAACGTGCTGGCGGGTAACATCATGAGCCGCCGTGCGCTCTACTCTTACGGTCTGTTACTGCCGCACAACGCGCAAGGCAACGTGGGCAACGGCCTGGGCGTGACGCTGGCAACGGGCGACCCGAGCATTATTGCACCGACTAAAACTATCGTCAGAACTGGCGAGAAGATGATTATCGACGGCCTGGAATTTGACTTCCTGATGACTCCGGGTAGCGAAGCGCCAGCCGAAATGCACTTCTATATTCCGGCCCTGAAAGCCTGTGTACCGCCGAGAACGCCACGCATACCCTGCACAACTTCTACACTCTGCGCGGCGCGAAACCCGCGATACCAGCAAGTGGACCGAGTACCTGAACGAAACGCTGGATATGTGGGGTAACGACGCGGAAGTACTGTTTATGCCGCACACCTGGCCGGTCTGGGGCAATAAGCATATCAATGATTATATTGGTAAATATCGCGATACTATCAAGTACATTCACGACCAGACCCTGCACCTGGCGAACCAGGCTACACCATGAATGAAATCGGCGACATGATTAAGCTGCCGCCTGCGCTTGCCAATAATTGGGCCAGCCGCGGCTATTACGGTTCTGTCAGCCACAACGCCCGCGCGGTGTATAACTTCTATCTTGGCTATTACGACGGTAACCCGGCTAACCTGCATCCGTATGGTCAGGTGGAGATGGGTAAACGTTACGTGCAGGCGCTGGGCGGTTCTGCCCGTGTCATCAACCTGGCGCAAGAAGCGAACAAGCAAGGTGATTACCGCTGGTCGGCAGAACTGCTGAAACAGGTGATTGCCGCCAACCCGGGTGACCAGGTCGCGAAGAATCTGCAAGCGAATAACTTTGAACAGCTGGGCTATCAGGCCGAGTCCGCCACCTGGCGCGGTTTCTACCTGACCGGCGCGAAAGAGCTGCGCGAAGGGGTGCATAAATTCAGCCACGGCACCACCGGTTCCCCGGACACCATTCGCGGAATGTCGGTCGAAATGCTGTTCGACTTTATGTCCGTTCGCCTCGATAGTGCGAAAGCCGCAGGTAAAAATATCAGCCTGAACTTCAATATGAGCAACGGCGATAACCTCAACCTGACGCTGAAAGATAGCGTGCTTAACTACCGTAAAACGCTGCAACCTGAAGCCAACGCCTCTTTCTACATCAGCCGTGAGGATCTGCACGCCGTGCTGACCGGACAAGTCAAAATGGCGGATCTGGTAAAAGCGAAGAAAGCCAAAATTATTGGCAATGGCGCGAAACTGGAAGAAATTATTGCCTGTCTGGATAATTTCGATTTGTGGGTGAATATCGTAACCCCAAATTAATGCTACTCACTTTTGGGGGCGCTTAAGCCCCAAAAGCATTTATTTTAAAAATACATACAACAAATTAATACATAAAATATATAAGTTATGAATGCGGTGGCTGAATAAAGCTATTTTTATTCATCGATAAAATAGCCATACTGACGCCTTCAATGGATATTGATATTCACTACAGATATTGTTCGCAGCAGACAGGATGTATTTAATATGCCAACAGTTCTCTCTCGCATGGCGATGCAACTCAAAAAACAGCCTGGATAATTCCCGTCTTCATGGTTTCGGGATGCTCATTATCTCCGGCAATCCCGGTGATCGGCGCTTATTATCCCAGCTGGTTTTTCTGCGCCATTGCCAGCCTTATTTTGACTCTCATCACGAGGCGAATTATTCAGCGGGCAAATATCAATCTGGCATTTGTCGGAATTATTTATACCGCCCTTTTTGCTCTCTACGCCATGCTGTTCTGGCTGGCATTTTTCTAATCTATTTGAGACGCGCTCATGGAAAGTACGCCGAAAAAAGCTCCTCGCAGTAAATTCCCTGCTCTGTTAGTGGTTGCGTTGGCGCTGGTTGCCCTTGTTTTCGTTATCTGGCGCGTAGACAGTGCGCCATCAACTAATGACGCCTACGCGTCAGCAGATACCATTGATGTGGTGCCGGAAGTCAGCGGCCGCATTGTAGAACTGGCGGTCACCGACAACCAGGCGGTGAAACAGGGCGATTTGCTGTTCCGCATCGACCCGCGCCCGTACGAAGCCAACCTGGCGAAGCTGAAGCTCCCTCGCGGCGCTGGATAAACAAATTATGCTCACCCAGCGTAGCGTTGACGCGCAACAGTTTGGTGCCGACTCGGTTAACGCCACGGTAGAAAAAGCCCGTGCCGCCGCGAAACAGGCCACAGATACATTACGCCGCACCGAGCCATTACTGAAAGAAGGTTTTGTCTCAGCGGAAGACGTTGACCGTGCAAGAACTGCGCAGCGCGCCGCAGAAGCCGATCTTAATGCCGTATTGTTGCAGGCGCAGTCAGCCGCCAGTGCCGTCAGCGGCGTCGATGCGCTGGTCGCCCAACGTGCGGCGGTCGAAGCGGATATTGCCCTGACCAAACTGCATCTGGAAATGGCGACCGTTCGCGCGCCGTTTGATGGCCGGGTCATTTCCCTCAAAACCTCCGTCGGGCAATTTGCTTCTGCGATGCGCCCTATTTTTACCCTAATCGACACTCGTCACTGGTACGTGATCGCCAACTTCCGCGAAACCGATCTGAAAAATATTCGCTCAGGTACACCCGCAACGATTCGCCTGATGAGCGACAGCGGCAAAACCTTCGAGGGTAAAGTGGATTCGATTGGCTACGGCGTGCTACCGGATGACGGCGGCCTGGTGCTGGGCGGCCTGCCGAAAGTGTCTCGTTCTATTAACTGGGTCCGCGTTGCCCAGCGTTTTCCGGTCAAAATCATGGTCGATAAACCTGACCCGGAAATGTTCCGCATCGGCGCTTCGGCAGTCGCTAATCTTGAGCCGCAATAATGAGCGCGCTCAACTCCCTGCCATTACCGGTGGTCAGGCTGCTGGCGTTCTTTCATGAAGAGTTAAGCGAGCGGCGACCAGGCCGCGTGCCGCAGACTATGCAACTCTGGGTAGCTGCCTGCTGGTGATTCTGATCTCGATGACTTTTGAGATCCTTTTGTGGCGTTATCACTGGCAGTGCTGTTTTACGGTATTCAGTCGAACGCGTTTTACACCAAATTTGTCGCGATCTTGTTTGTGGTCGCCACGATGCTGGAAATCGCCAGCCTGTTTTTGATCTACAAATGGTCATATGGCGAACCGTTGATCCGATTGATCATTGCCGGACCGATCCTGATGGGCTGTATGTTTTTGATGCGCACCCATCGGTTGGGGCTAGTCTTTTTCGCCGTCGCCATTGTCGCTATTTACGGGCAAACCTTCCCCGCCATGCTCGACTATCCGGAAGTGGTCGTGCGCTTAACCCTGTGGTGTATCGTTGTCGGCCTCTACCCGACGTTATTGATGACGTTAATCGGCGTGCTGTGGTTTCCCAGCCGCGCTATCACGCAGATGCATCAGGCGCTTAATGATCGGCTTGATGATGCCATTAGTCACCTGACGGACAGCCTCGCACCGCTACCCGAAACGCGGATTGAAAGAGAGGCGCTGGCGCTGCAAAAACTCAATGTCTTTTGCCTCGCGGACGATGCCAACTGGCGAACTCAGAGCGCATGGTGGCAAAGCTGCGTGGCAACGGTAACCTACATTTACTCGACGCTGAATCGCTACGATCCCACCTCTTTTGCTGATTCTCAGGCAATTATTGAATTTCGGCAAAAATTAGCCTCAGAAATCAACAAACTGCAGTATGCCATTGCCGAAGGTCAGTGCTGGCAAAGCGACTGGCGGATCACTGAAAGTGAAGCGATGGCGGCACGGGAATGTAACCTGGAGAATATCTGTCAGACGCTGTTACAGCTTGGTCAGATGGACCCGAATACGCCGCCAACGCCCGCCGCCAAACCGCCATCAATGGTCGCCGATGCTTTTACCAATCCAGACTATATGCGCTACGCGGTAAAAACGCTGCTCGCCTGTTTGATCTGTTACACCTTCTACAGCGGCGTGGACTGGGAAGGCATTCACACCTGTATGCTGACCTGCGTGATCGTCGCTAACCCGAATGTTGGTTCGTCGTATCAGAAAATGGCGCTGCGTTTTGGCGGTGCCTTCTGCGGTGCAATTCTGGCGCTGTTATTCACGTTACTGGTCATGCCCTGGCTGGACAATATTGTCGAATTGCTATTTGTGCTGGCACCGATTTTCCTGTTGGGCGCATGGATTGCCACCAGCTCTGAACGCTCTTCTTATATCGGCACACAGATGGTGGTCACCTTCGCGCTCGCCACGCTCGAAACGTTTTGGCCCAGTGTACGACCTGGTGGAAATTCGCGATCGCGCCCTGGGTATCATCATTGGTACCGTGGTGTCCGCGGTGATTTACACCTTTGTCTGGCCTGAAAGTGAAGCGCGCACACTGCCGCAAAAACTGGCTGGCGCGCTGGGTATGTTGAGTAAAGTAATGCGGATCCCACGCCAGCAGGAAGTCACGGCTCTGCGCACTTATCTGCAAATTCGTATAGGTCTGCATGCGGCGTTTAATGCCTGTGAAGAGATGTGCCAACGCGTGGCGCTGGAGCGTCAACTGGACAGCGAAGAACGCGCTTTACTGATTGAACGTTCGCAAACGGTTATTCGTCAGGGCCGCGATATTCTTCACGCCTGGGATGCAACCTGGAACTCGGCGCAGGCGCTGGATAACGCACTACAGCCGGACAGAGCAGGTCAGTTTGCCGACGCACTGGAGAAATACGCCGCCGGTCTGGCAACCGCACTCAGTCGTTCTCCTCAAATAACGCTTGAAGAAACACCCGCCTCGCAGGCCATCCTGCCGACCTTATTAAAACAGGAGCAACACGTCTGCCAGCTTTTCGCCCGCTTGCCAGACTGGACAGCCCCGGCATTAACGCCCGCCACGGAACAGGCACAAGGAGCCACGCAATGATCAATCGTCAACTTTCACGCCTGCTGTTGTGCAGCATTCTCGGCAGCACGACGTCTGATTTCCGGCTGTGCCTGGTACGTAAGATTCTGCGCCTCATCAACAGCTCAAACCGGAACAAATCAAACTGGCCGATGATATTCATCTTGCCAGCTCCGGCTGGCCGCAGGCGCAGTGGTGGAAACAACTCAATGACCCGCAGTTGGATGCACTGATCCAACGGACGCTAAGTGGTTCACACACCCTCGCCGAAGCGAAACTGCGGGAAGAAAAAGCGCAGTCCCAGGCCGATTTGTTAGATGCCGGTTCACAATTACAGGTCGCAGCGTTAGGGATGCTCAACCGCCAACGTGTCTCGGCGAACGGCTTTTTAAGCCTTATGCGATGGATGCGCCAGCACTGGGTATGGACGGGCCGTACTATACGGAAGCCACAGTCGGTTTGTTTGCCGGACTGGATCTTGATTTGTGGGGTGTGCATCGCTCAGCGGTTGCCGCTGCCATTGGCGCGCATAATGCCGCGCTGGCAGAAACCGCAGCAGTAGAGCTATCGCTGACCACGGGCGTAGCGCAGCTTTATTACAGTATGCAGGCCAGCTATCAGATGCTCGATCTGTTAGAACAAACTCGCGATGTGATTGATTACGCGGTAAAAGCGCACCAGAGTAAAGTGGCGCACGGTCTGGAAGCGCAAGTGCCTTTCCACGGCGCGCGGGCACAGATTCTGGCGGTCGATAAACAAATTGCTGCCGTTAAAGGGCAAATCTCCGAAACGCGAGAATCTCTGCGCGCATTGATTGGCGCGGGAGCCAGCGATATGCCGGAGATCAGACCGGTGGCATTACCGCAAGTCCAGACCGGCATTCCGGCGACACTCTCTTATGAGTTGCTCGCCAGACGCCCGGATCTGCAAGCCATGCGCTGGTATGTTCAGGCGTCATTAGATCAGGTGGATTCCGCGCGGGCGCTGTTCTATCCGAGCTTTGATATCAAAGCGTTTTTCGGCCTGGATTCTATCCACCTGGATACCTTATTCAAAAAAACCAGTCGCCAGTTCAACTTTATCCCAGGTCTGAAATTGCCGCTGTTTGACGGTGGACGGTTGAATGCCAATCTCGAAGGCACTCGCGCCGCCAGCAACATGATGATTGAACGTTACAACCAGTCAGTGCTGAATGCGGTGCGCGACGTTGCCGTCAACGGCACGCGTCTGCAAACGCTCAACGACGAGCGAGAGATGCAGGCTGAACGCGTGGAAGCAACGCGCTTCACCCAGCGCGCTGCCGAGGCCGCCTATCAACGCGGCTTAACCAGCCGCTTACAGGCCACCGAAGCCCGGTTGCCAGTGCTTGCCGAGGAGATGTCATTACTGATGCTGGACAGCCGCCGGGTGATCCAAAGCATTCAGTTGATGAAATCGCTGGGCGGCGGGTATCAGGCAAGTCCCGTCGTCGAGAAAAAATAAAATGTCTGCCGCGTGATGGCTGTCACGCGGTATTTCGTTTCGTCACGTCAAAACTGACGACAGCCTGTTTTTCGTCAGAGTTTTGAATAAATAGTGCCCGTAATATCAGGGAATGACCCCAAATAAAATGTGGCATAAAAGATGCATACTGTAGTCGAGAGCGCGTATGCGTGATTTGATTAACTGGAGCGAGACCGATGAAAAAAGTCGTCACGGTTTGCCCCTATTGCGCATCAGGTTGCAAAATCAACCTGGTCGTCGATAACGGCAAAATCGTCCGGGCGGAGGCAGCGCAGGGGAAAACCAACCAGGGTACCTGTGTCTGAAGGGTTATTATGGCTGGGATTTCATTAACGATACCCAGATCCTGACCCCGCGCCTGAAAACCCCCATGATCCGTCGCCAGCGTGGCGGCAAACTCGAACCTGTTTCCTGGGATGAGGCACTGAATTACGTTGCCGAGCGCCTGAGCGCCATCAAAGAGAAGTACGGTCCGATGCCATCCAGACGACCGGCTCCTCGCGTGGTACGGGTAACGAAACCAACTATGTAATGCAAAAATTTGCGCGCGCCGTTATTGGTACCAATACGTTGACTGCTGCGCTCGTGTCTGACAGGCCCATCGGTTGCAGGTCTGCACCAATCGGTCGGTAATGGCGCAATGAGCAATGCTATTAAACGAATTGATAATACCGATTTAGTGTTCGTTTTCGGGTACAACCCGGCGGATTCCCACCCAATCGTGGCGAACCACGTAATTAACGCTAAACGTAACGGGGCGAAAATTATCGTCTGCGATCCGCGCAAAATTGAAACCGCGCGCATTGCTGACATGCACATTGCACTGAAAAACGGCTCGAACATCGCGCTGTTGAATGCGATGGGTCATGTCATTATTGAAGAAAACCTGTACGACAAAGCTTTCGTCGCTTCCCGTACAGAAGGCTTTGAAGAGTATCGTAAAATCGTTGAAGGCTACACGCCGGAGTCGGTTGAAGATATCACCGGCGTCAGCGCCAGTGAGATTCGTCAGGCGGCGCGGATGTATGCCCAGCGAAAAGCGCCGCCATCCTGTGGGGCATGGGTGTAACCCAGTTCTACCAGGGCGTGGAAACCGTGCGTTCTCTGACCAGCCTCGCGATGCTGACTGGTAACCTCGGTAAGCCGCATGCGGGTGTAAACCCGGTTCGTGGTCAGAACAACGTGCAGGGTGCCTGCGATATGGGCGCGCTGCCGGATACGTATCCGGGATACCAGTACGTGAAAGATCCGGCTAACCGCGAGAAATTCGCCAAAGCCTGGGGCGTGGAAAACCTGCCTGCTCATACCGGCTATCGCATCAGCGAGCTGCCGCACCGCGCAGCGCATGGCGAAGTGCGTGCCGCGTACATTATGGGCGAAGATCCGCTGCAAACTGACGCGGAGCTGTCGGCAGTACGTAAAGCCTTTGAAGATCTGGAACTGGTCATCGTTCAGGACATCTTTATGACCAAAACCGCGTCGGCTGCGGATGTTATTTTACCATCAACGTCGTGGGGCGAGCATGAAGGCGTGTTTACTGCGGCTGACCGTGGCTTCCAGCGTTTCTTCAAGGCGGTTGAACCGAAGTGGGATCTGAAAACGGACTGGCAAATCATCAGTGAAATTGCCACTCGTATGGGTTATCCGATGCACTACAACAACACCCAGGAGATCTGGGATGAGTTGCGTCATCTGTGCCCGGATTTCTACGGTGCGACTTACGAGAAAATGGGCGAACTGGGCTTCATTCAGTGGCCTTGCCGCGATACTTCAGATGCCGATCAGGGGACTTCTTATCTGTTTAAAGAGAAGTTTGATACCCCGAACGGTCTGGCGCAGTTCTTCACCTGCGACTGGGTAGCGCCAATCGACAAACTCACCGACGAGTACCCGATGGTACTGTCAACGGTGCGTGAAGTTGGTCACTACTCTTGCCGTTCGATGACCGGTAACTGTGCGGCACTGGCGGCGCTGGCTGATGAACCTGGCTACGCACAAATCAATACCGAAGACGCCAAACGTCTGGGTATTGAAGATGAGGCATTGGTTTGGGTGCACTCGCGTAAAGGCAAAATTATCACCCGTGCGCAGGTCAGCGATCGTCCGAACAAAGGGGCGATTTATATGACCTACCAGTGGTGGATTGGTGCCTGTAACGAGCTGGTTACCGAAAACTTAAGCCCGATTACGAAAACGCCGGAATACAAATACTGCGCCGTGCGCGTCGAGCCGATCGCCGATCAGCGCGCCGCCGAGCAGTACGTGATTGACGAGTACAACAAGTTGAAAACTCGCCTGCGCGAAGCGGCACTGGCGTAATACAGTCCTTTCTACAGCCTCCTTTCGGAGGCTGTTTTTTATCCATTCGAACTCTTTATACTGGTTACTCCCTACCCAATCGTATTATCAAAATGAAAAAAATTATCGCATTGATGTTGTTTTTGACATTCTTTGCCCACGCGAACGACTCCGAGCCTGGCAGCCAGTATTTAAAGGCAGCAGAGGCCGGGGACCGACGCGCACAATATTTTCTTGCCGACAGCTGGTTTAGCTCCGGCGATTTGAGCAAAGCCGAATATTGGGCACAGAAAGCCGCCGACAGCGGTGATGCTGATGCCTGCGCGCTGTTGGCGCAGATCAAAATCACCAATCCGGTCAGTCTGGACTATCCACAAGCAAAAGTTCTTGCAGAGAAAGCAGCGCAAGCGGGCAGTAAAGAAGGTGAAGTAACGCTGGCGCATATTCTGGTAAATACTCAAGCGGGTAAACCGGATTATCCAAAGGCGATTTCGCTGTTAGAAAACGCCTCGGAAGATCTGGAGAACGACTCTGCCGTCGATGCCCAAATGCTGCTTGGTTTGATTTACGCCAACGGCGTGGGCATTAAGGCCGACGATGACAAGGCAACCTGGTATTTCAAACGCAGCTCTGCAATTTCCCGAACCGGTTATTCCGAGTACTGGGCGGGAATGATGTTCTTAAACGGTGAAGAAGGTTTTATCGAGAAGAACAAACAAAAGGCGCTGCACTGGTTAAATCTGAGCTGTATGGAAGGGTTTGATACTGGGTGTGAAGAGTTTGAAAAATTAACTAACGGTTAATGTAGGCCTGATAAGACGCGGAAAGCGTCGCATCAGGCAGCCACACATTGCCGGGTGTATGTCCCCGGCAATCTTCAATTATTGATCCGCAGTTTTATCAAATTTGCCCAGCACTTCGCGCTCATAAGCCAGCGCTTTCTTACGGTCAAATTTGTGTTCCCACTTGGCAATCACCAGCACCGCCAGCGCATTACCCACCACGTTCAGCGCAGTACGCGCCATGTCGAGGATACGGTCAACACCGGCAATAAACGCCAGACCTTCCAGCGGGATCCCTACGCTGCCCAGCGTTGCCAGCAACACCACAAACGACACGCCCGGCACGCCAGCAATCCCTTTCGAGGTCACCATCAGCGTCAGCACCAGAATGATTTCCTGCCAGATGGACAGGTCAATGCCATACAACTGCGCGATGAAGATAGCGGCAATACTTTGATACAGCGTCGAACCATCAAGGTTAAAAGAGTAACCGGTCGGCACCACGAAACTGGTGATCGACGCCGGTGCTCCGTAGCTTCCATCTTCTCAATAATTCGCGGCAGCACGCTTTCAGAGCTGGCAGTGGAGTACGCCAGAATCAGCTCATCTTTCAGAATACGAATCAGGATCCAGACGCTTAACCCGCACAGGCGCGCCACAATTCCCAGCACTACCAGCGCGAAGAACAGAATGGCGAAATGCACCAGCAGCACCAGTTTCGCCAGTGGCCACAGAGACGAGAAACCAAAATTAGCCACCGTCACCGCAATCAGCGCAAACACACCCACTGGCGCATAACGCATCACCATGTGAGTCACTTTAAACATGGTTTCAGAGATGGAGCGGAACACGGTCACCAGCGGTTCACGATGCGTCGCGGGCAGGGAGGAAAGCCCCAGACCAAACAGCACGGAGAAGAAGATGATCGGCAGCATTTCGCCTTTCGCCATCGACGCCACAATGTTCGTCGGCACCAGCGACAAAATCGTGCCCATAATGCCGTGGGAACTGCTTTGTACCGCTTCCGTAGTGCTCTGATATTTCGAGATATCGACGTCGCCAGCTGCGACATATCCACCCGGCACCGGGCTGGAAGACGTTCGCCAGAGTGATCCCCAAAATGATGGCGACGGTGGTGATCACCTCGAAGTAAATAATGGTTTTCGCGCCAATACGCCCGAGCTGTTTGGCATCACCAACACCCGCGATACCCACCACCAGCGTTGAGATCACAATCGGCACAACAATCATTTTGATCAGATGGATGAAGATATCACCCGCCGGAGAGAGCAAATTGACGACCAGCCAGTCGCGGCTGTCGCTATGGTAGTGCAGGTAGCTTCCCAGGAGAATGCCCAGCACCATAGCAAACAGAATCTGCCAGGCCAGGCTGAATTTTATATTTTTCATCAGAATAACTTCCTCAATGGAGCGCCGTTCCCCGTTCAGAAACGCGAGAACGTGACATACTGCCAGGGCATGAATTGTGTTGCGTTGGTTTGTAGATTTTTTAACGCTTATGATCAGTATCATTTGCGCGGTATGTTGCGCAACCCTTTAACAACAGAGCTTTTCGCTGCATTAATGCATAATAACGCGAGTTTATGGTAGGATTAATGAATAACCATTTGTTATGGAAAGATTTTTATTTGTTTAACCTGCAATAATACTGATTAGTGATTATTTTGGGCATATGTTCATTCGATTATTTTTTATGCAGCTCAATAGCATAATCTTCATCACCAGATGATTAATCTGATCTCCGCTGCAACAGTTTCGCCAAATTAATCGACTCGACCAGCTGTGTCCGGTTGATCCGGGGTGAGTTGAGATCCATCACTTTTTGCCATAGTTCGATGGCTTGCGCGTAATTCGCCTGCATAAACGCATCGGAAGCCAGCAGCATCAGAGCGGTGATTTCGTTAGAGTCCAGCGCGAGGGCTTTGTCGATCATTGTGCGAGTCTGGGCGGTCATATGCTGGCTGGCCTGGTAATAAAGCACCGTCGCCAGCGCCGCATACAGTTCAGCGTTCTCACCACGTAGTTGCAACGCCTGACGATACGCCAGCAGCGAATTGCTGTAATCGTTTTGCCACAGATAGTACTCGCCCAGTAACGCCCACTGTTCGCTGTTTTGTGGATTAGCGCGGATTTTATCCTGTAATGCCTGAAGCTGCGCTTCCGGGGTTTGCTGGCTGGCAAACTGATGTAGCGGATCGCGCTGACGCTGATATTCCGCACGTACCGCCTGCCATTTTGGACTTAGCAGATAACTGCCAACACAGAGAAATACCATCAATATCGTGAGTGTTGTCAGCATTTTCACCGGTATTTGAGGCTGTTTCATCGCTTCGCCCTTACCCGCCAGAGGATCAGTATCATCAGCAGTAACAACACCACTGGCAGCGCCCACAACACCAGCGTCTGACCGGTTAACGGTGGGTTATAGCGAACAAAATCTCCGTAGCGTTCGGTCATCCAGCCAATGATTTCGACTTCACTTTTCCCCTCCGCCACCATGCTGTAAACCTGATGGCGCATACTGACTGCCACCGGCGCATTGGATTCCAGTAAGTTCTGATTCTGGCACTGCGGGCAGCGTAACTGGCTGGCAATATTTAACGCCTGGTCCTGTTGTTGCGGATTGGCGAATTGCCAGGTGTCTACAACCTGAGCGCGCGCAAAACAGGTAAATAACAGCAGTAGCGTGAGAAGTCCTTTATTCATCGCGCTTCCTCCCCCGCCATCCGCTTAACAATGCGCCCGCAATCATCAACAATCCTCCCCCCCAGATCCAGCGCACACCGCTTTGTACATACAAACGAAAAGCGTAACGATCCGGCCCAGTTTTCTCCCCCATGACCGCATACCAGTCATGGATGCCGTTCCAGCGAATTGACGGTTCCATCATTTGCTGACGGCGTGCTTCATAAAAACGCCGCTCCGGCGTCAGTTCACCAATACGTTGCTGATGGTCAAACAGTGCCACTATCGCTTTTTCGCTGGTGTAATTGCCTCTGGCTTGCAGATCGAGACGCTCAAAACGGAAGGTGTATCCTGCCAGCGTCACCTGCTGACCCGGCTGTAAATTCAGGCTGATCTCCTGACGGCTGACGCTGGAGACCACGATCCCTGCGGCAAATAACAGCACGCCCGCATGCGCCAGCAGCGCCGGAAGCTGCACGCGTTTGCCAGAGACAAACGTCGCCAGCACAATCACCACCAGCATCAACAGACCAAACGGTAACGTCGCGCGGTTAAAATACGGCGCGCCAACGGAGAGGCGTCCCCAGCCCAGCAGGCCGTAAATCATCGGATAAAGCGTTCCCACCAGCACGATCAGTAGCACTGCGCAAAACAGCAACAGCGTAGCGAGGATTAACATTTCCCGCGATAACCCCGAAAAATGCACCGCCGGGCCACCGTCCCGCGCTCGCCAGCCATACAGAGCCAGAGACGCAAGGCTAATCAGTGCAAACAGGCTGAACAACGGCACGGCGCGGACGTTATCCAGCGCGAACGCATGAACCGAAACCAGAATGCCAGAACGGACAATTAAGGTACCCAGCAGCGACAGCATCAGAGTGACTATCGCCAGTAACAGCGACCAGTGGCGGAAAATCCCCCGCTGGCGTGTCAGGGACAAACTGTGCAGCAGCGCAGTGGCAGAAAGCCAGGGTAATAAAGAGGCGTTTTCCACCGGATCCCAAAACCACCAGCCGCCCCAGCCCAGTTCGCAATAGGCCCACCAGGAACCGAGGATGATCCCCGCCGTTAATGCGCTCCAGCCAAGTAGTGCCCAGCGCCAGCAAATTCGGGCGCTGGCACCATCAAACTCGCCGCGCAGTAAACTCCCCAGCGCCACGCTCGCCGCCACCATCAAACCGCCATAGCCGAGATAAAGCAGCGGCGGATGGAAGATAAGACCGGGATGTTGCAGCATCGGATTGAGATCGCGGCCTTCGATTGCTGGTGGAAATATCCGCACGAAGGGATCGGACCACAGCACCACAAACAGTAGCAGTGCGGCAAGCATGAGAGGATAAAACGGCTAGCGTCAGCGGAAATAGCGGATCGGTTTGCTGCCGATAATGCCAGGCAAACAGCGCGCTCCAGGCGGAAAGCAGCAGCACCCAAAGCAACAGCGAACCTTCATGACCACCCCATACCGCCGCCAGTTTGAGTTCCCACGACAGCAGGCTATAGCTATGTTGGGCGACATAAATGACCGAGAAATCGCTGATGAGAAAACAATACGTCAGTACTCCAAAGGCGAGCAGCAGGAGCGCGAACTGCGCCAG